>Ga0073928_10000168_pt1 | contig 156002 bp, 123 predicted proteins | sample PaiPotPPA55metaG_FD_76969 | JGI IMG/M metagenome (GOLD analysis project Ga0073928, IMG submission 76969) | Iron sulfur acid spring bacterial and archeal communities from Banff, Canada, to study Microbial Dark Matter (Phase II) - Paint Pots PPA... ... | reverse complement strand
CAATAATCGGGGGCACGCGCAGCCCGAAGATGAGCATGGGCAGCAGCAAAACCCCGCCGCCCAGACCCGTCAACCCAATCAGCGTCCCAACCATGAAGCCGATCAGTACTTTTAGGAGCAAGAATTCCATGCCTTCTCTTTCGTTCTCAGTTCCCGCTTGGGAGGTTCAGTAAAGCAGAGCCAAGTTAAGGAAGCGAGAATTCGAGAGCTTCCTTAGCCGTTATTAGCACCTACAAAGCCTTCGCGCTCGAGGTGCAGAATGATGGTCTGCGCCGCCTCCTCGGGGCTCAGTTTGGCGGTGTCAATTACGACTTCAGCGTTGCTGGGCGCCTCGTACGGATCGGAGATCCCTGTGAACTCCTTTACGATGCCGGCGCGAGCCTTTGCGTATAGGCCCTTTCGGTCGCGCTGTTCACAAACATCGATCGAAGTAGCTGCGTGCACCAGAATAAAGCCGCCGAACGGTTCAATCATCTGACGTACGGCTGCACGAGTCGCTTCATAAGGAGCAATGGGCGCACACACCGCAATACCGCCGTTCTTCGTGATCTCCGAGGCAACGTAACCGATACGCCGGATGTTGATATCGCGATGCTCTTTGGAGAATCCAAGCTCGCTGGAAAGATTTTTGCGGACCAGGTCTCCATCAAGCAGCGTGACCGGGCGGCCGCCCATCTCCAGAAACTTTGTGATGAGAGCGTTGGCGATGGTCGACTTTCCCGATCCAGAAAGGCCGGTGAAGAAAATCGTGACTCCCTGTTTGTGACGCGGCGGATAGCTGCGGCGCAATTCCTGTACTACCTCGGGATAAGTGAACCACGCCGGAATATCGCGGCCCTCGTTGAGGCGCTGGCGGAGTTCAGTGCCTGAAATGTCCAGAACCTTTGCCCCCTTCGGAACTTCGTCGGATGGCACGTAACGGTCTTCGTTCTCCAGATAGACCATCATCTGGAAGGGAACCATGGTGACTCCCATTTCCTCTTCATGCTTCTTGAAGAGTTCCTGAGCATCGTAGGGACCGTAGAAGTTCTTGCCGTCCGTGTCTTTTCCCGGACCAGCATGATCGCGGCCAACGATAAAGTGGGTGCAACCGTGATTCTTACGAATCAGGCCGTGCCATATTGCCTCGCGCGGACCGCCCATCCGCATCGCGAGCGGGAGCATGGCGAGCTCCACGGTGCCCTTCGGATACTTTGCAAGCAGCAACTGGTAGCAGCGGGTGCGGACGAAATAATCCACATCGCCAGGCTTGGTCATGCCGACCGATGGATGAATGAGAAGATTCGCCTCGACTTGTTTGGCGGCGCGCATGGTCAACTCAACGTGGGCGCGATGCATTGGGTTGCGCGTCTGAAATGCAACCACGGTCGTCCAGCCCAGGCGGCCGAATTCGGCGCGCAGATCAGCGGGCGTCAAACGCAAGGAACGGAAATCGTAATGGGAAGGAGGCTGTACGCCTTCAACGACTCCCCCCACATACCATGGATTTGATTTGTTGATGGCGTAATCGGCGCCTGGATGTGCGGAACTGGTGGAACCAAAAACCGCCTTGGCTTCAGCCTTGCGATCCGGCTGCCAGACATCTTGCACGTTAAGTACGGCCAGCATCACACCTTCGGGATCGCGCAGGGCAATCTTGCTGCTGCCCGGGGTCAGTTTTTTCGCGAAATCCTCGCTCACGTCGAGCGTGATGGGCATCGGCCACAAGGTGCCATTCGCCAACCGCATGTCCTTACAAACGCCCTCGTAATCGGCCCGGTTCATGAACCCGCGCAATGGCGAAAAGCCGCCGCTCATCAATAACTCCAGATCGCAGAGCTGCCGGGCGGTCAGGTCCCACGAAGGCCAATCCTTCGACTGCGCTTTTAGCTCCGCGACTCGAGCATCCGGAACTTGAAGCTGAATAAGTTCTCCCCCATGGGGGGCGATCAAGTGACTGGTCATTGTGCTCAATTCAGTATTCCTCCAGGTTATTCAGCGAAATTAGTTAAAGAAAAATTTAATGCCGATCATGTTTATCTAGATAATGCATTTACTCGGGGGGAGATCTCAATCGAAACTCGCCTCTTCTGACCACGGCTCTCAACCTGGCTGCGGGGGCTTGCAGGTAATTGCTGGGAATGTCAGCGCAGCAAAACGTCAAGAGTAGTGCGCGGTTCGCGATATTCGGCTGGCATCGTCATCTACATTTTATACAATGGGAGGGAGCAATTCAGCTTCCGAAGTTCCACGCCTCGCCCATCGTGTAAACCATTGTTAATAATAGCGAAGCACAATTTTACTCTAAAACTCCGCAGGACGCCGGAGGAGTGTGCAGCAAGTTGCAACCTTGCGCTCCAAAACTTGGGAAATGAAAGTGTACCGCCTATGTCGGTTCTTTAGAAAGGGTCTGCAGGTGAGCTGGCTCCTCGGCGTCTCCGGTCAAGATGGATTGCAACTGAAGTTCAAGTTCCCAAACCGTGTGCGGAAAATTCCCCCGTCTTAGTATTCGTCTTGAGTCGGAGTGGTAATTACCGCCCCTGTAGGCAGAGAACACATTGTTGTAGGTGGAGCAGGCGATCTCTGCCGCCGAGGCGGAAATATTTTCGGGCAAGCCGAATGGGAAAGAAAAATGCTGAGTTGGGCCGATTTTTTCTTCAATATCCCGACCCGAGCCTACGATTTCGTCATGCAAAAAATCCACATCGGTCGAACCGCAATCGGCGTGATTGCGGGTGTGGCTGCCAATCTCAAATCCACTGTGCTTAAGAAACTCGATCTGCTCCCAGGTGTTGGGCGGAAAGCCATGTTCGTCAGCTAATACGTCATGAGCGAACTCGCGGCCACTCGATATATGTTCGGTTGAGATGAAATATCCAATCGGCAGACCGGTGTCTTCTGTGACAGCGCGTAGGTTCACAAAGTTATCGGCGTAGCCATCGTCGAAGGTGATGGCGACGGTGGGAACTTGGACTGTGCCTTTGCGCACCAAATCGACGGCCTGGCTCAGACTCACTATCCGATAATGGCGCAGCAGATAATTTACCTGCCGCAGAAAGTAAGCGGTCGAGACTCCAAAGCGATGAGGACGGTCGGAAACCAGATGGTGATAGAGGATCATCACCGGATAACTTGCCTCTCGCCGGTGGCGGCGGTTGCGCAAAGCGAGTGGAGCGGCATAGAGGAGAGACTTGGCCAGCAGTTTCCATCGCGGCCGGCGATAGGGATTTCCATAACCTTTGCTCTGCGCGACGAGTTGTTTCTTCATTTGCAGCAAATCTTCGGCTGCCGGATTTCGAAATACTTTGCTCGGGCCAATCTGTGGTGTTTCGGTCACGGTTCCATTGGCGAAGTCGCGAATCGCAGCCACGATCAGGTCAGAACCCACCACATCCGCTTTTAGCGCCAAGCTTTCCAGATCGTCGAAGGGCTCGATCGGAATGAGCGCTGAGCGCACTACCGCTCCCACGTCCACCTTGGCTTCTACGCGGTGTACAGTCACTCCAATTTCCTTCTGACCGTCGCGCAATTCCCAGAGTCCTACCGCGCCACCGCCGCGATAGTCCGGCACCTTACGCTTGTGAATGTTGATCGAGCCCTGTTTTGGGATCTCGAAGAGAGAAGGTTTCAGAATTTTCGTGCCAAACACCAGGCCGAGATCAGCATCAAGACGCCGAACGAAGTCGAGCGCGGGCTCGGAGTGAATATCATCGACAATGAGTATTTCGACTCCATTTTTATTGCAGTCAGATCTCAAGTCGTCCCGGCCATAACCCGGTTGGCCGTTCGGCCACTTTGGAGCCGCATGGATGAACCGGATGATGCCATCCAGTAGGTTCCTTAGGCCACGCCCGGCCGAGGCAGAAATACGATGCACCACATAGCGCCAGTAAACCACTCGCTTCATCTTCTTTCGCCATGTCGCTATCCGCTTTTGCAGATTCTTGCGCGGAAATCTCGCATATAGCACACCTACTACTCTTGCCTCTGGAGCGTCACGACGGATGCGTGCCATGATTCGCGCCACACGCTGCGGCGGAACCGACGTGAAGATCACGATCTTGAGCGGATTGGTTGCCATTTGGTTTCTTCGTACCTGCCTGAACGGTGCAATCGACTCGATTTCGTTGGGTGCGGCGGAAGAGCAATCCCGCAAGCGCTAGGTCTTGAGCGTTCGGGGATTAGCCATCACAATGTGCCTCTCGAACGTGATCAATAGATTTAGACTGTTCCCAGCCCAACTGCAGCCGCTCAAATGCTTCTACACACAGTTCGAGTACACGGAGATACACACTGTGTTGCACGACGGACCTCGGCTGAGAGTAGTTAGATCGGATGATTAGGAACTCTAGCAATAGCGACGGGACCTGTTGTGGCGAAACATTCAATCGCTCACAGGCGTGGCGAATGAACCGTCGAGTCACTCGTCCAAATGCCGAGTTCGAAAGAAACACCGCATTGAAAGTGGCAATCCACCGGTCTTCTTCCGACGCATACCTCACGGTCTCCTCCTCCGGCCCAAGGTACCCCGTCGAATAGAAAAATTGAAAGAAGTCGTAGAGCGGCGGCAGCCCGGCTCCCAGATCGTACCAATCAAAAACTTCTAACTCTCCGGTTTTTCGGTCGATATGCGCGTTCTCAACCGAAAGATCTCCATGTTGAATCCAGGTCTCGGAAGACGCCGGAAATCCCTCTCGGAAATATCGGCGCTCCGCGATCGAGCGAACTAGGTCGGGACGACTCCGAAGTTTTTCGGGAATCTCACGCCATGTTGGCTCTATCGGCTGCACGCCGGACAGGTGCTGCAGTGCCGAGGTAAGCTCGATCATCCGGTCGCAGATCTGAGAGAAATCCCGCTCGACTCTATTTGCGTCCTCAAAATAACCCAACTCCCGAACCATTCCGCTCACTTGGGTTCCGTGCGCTGCTGACTCCATGTAGTACGCGGTATTGCCAATTTGCAACGAGCCATAGGAGTGGGGAACCCGCACCAAGAAGGCGCCGGAAACTTGCAGGCTGTCCTGTACCTTTGCCCGGTGTGTGGCATCCGTCTCGAACTGCGCCCCGCGCTCTTGGTCCCCAGCAAAAATCTTGAGATACGCAACGTCGGAACCCGTTCTTGGGTCCCCGAGCCGAACGATGTATTTTCCTTTGAACGGGCGTGTATGGAGTGCCCACGTCACGGATCGGGAACTGGTCGCGAGATCTGCGTGTGTTTCATCGGTTTCCGACAGACGTTTTTCGACCCATGTTTGCACTTTGGTTCTGCGGCCGGGCTGTTTCGAAGCGAGCAGAGTAAATTCTGCCACGAGCTGTCGGGAAAAGGGCATTGCTATTCTCTTCAACCGACGCTGCCAACTCCTCCGCGGCGCAGAGCTGGGGTGGTCGAGCAGAGCCACGGAGTGCTGGCGAACCCAGTCCGTGGCCGCAAGCGGGACAAGATGATAAGGCTGGTTGTAACCGGGATCGGCCCAGTAGGATAACGTCTCCGCAAATCCAGCTTCCGCGAGAAGTTCGCGGTATCCACGTTCCGAATACGTGTAAGTTCGATATTCCTTTCGAGGGTTCAATTTGGTGCGGTAATGGGGCTTGGAAACGTGCCCCAACATGAAACTCGCTACCGGGCGGGGAACCAAGCTAGTGTATGGAATTCCCGAGTGGTCGTCATGCCCAAGGAACAGGCCAAGACCGAATCGGTTTTCGATACCGATCACCAAGACGCCATCATTCTTTAGCAGACGACAAATCTTCTTTAGAAAATTGATTTGAACGGTGCGGGGACTGACTGTAAGGTCCCATTCTCCAACCCACTCAAGGACACCGTTCACCACCACCAAGTCAAAGCTGTTGTCCGCCAGCGGTAGTGCCGTGGCTGATGCTTGAATGAGATGCACATTGCGGACCTTCTCCTGCCTCAATCTTTCCTGGGTAAATTCGATCCGCTCCTGTATCGCTTCTACCGAATAGACCTGTCCCGCAAAACGAGAAAGGGAGTGGGTAATGGCACCATACCCGGACCCGATGTCTAGGACAGTGGATTGCTCATCAAGCCCCAACATGGGCGCCCAGGAAGCGCGCTGTAAATCGAGTAACCCAAAGCGCATGTTGTCATTCTCGGGAAAGCGGGCCCGCACCACTTCCACCCATGACCCTTTTCGTGCCGCATCAAGCATTTCAATAGCTTCGTTGCGCCCCACTTCGCCCCAGTAGTGGTCCGGCACTTGAAAAAAGCGCGGAATTCCGTTGCTGACAGGCCACGTCGCTCCGCACCCGTGGCAGACACATTGTTCCGGGCCACAGTCGAGTTTCTCACTACATTTCAGACATTGGAGCGAAGTCACAAGCTTCTCCTTTTTAATTCCAACCATGGTTACCACATTCAATAGTCCCGTCCGCCGATTTACTGTTCATTCTGGTAGTCCACCAAAACGACCGCCTGCGGCGGTGGCTCGCGAGGCGGTAGCTCGGTCAAGCCCGCGATCTCGGCGACATGAAACGCGCGGTTCGTGCGATAGGCCCACAGCAGTCCAACTCCATAGACAGAAGTTACCACCAAGGTTTCGAGCGACAACTGAATCAGGTTGCGAGGATAAAAAAACCGGTTGGCGAGCCATAGCGATCCCACGAGAGGGAGGGTCAGAAGAATCGGAAGCGTGTAGGCCTCTCGTAAAAAACTTCCCACAGGCACACCGATCTGTTTCTTCATGTGTCTCGGCAGGAACACAAGACAAGTGAAGCTGAGTGGAATCGCCGTACCCAGGGCGTCGCCGACGATTCCGAGCGGGCGCACAAGCGCGATGCTGAGAATAAGATTGGCTACTCCCTCAATCACCGTTACAGCCGCCATGGTCTGATGTTTGCCAAGGCCGAACAATATGCGCGACGAAGCGGCTTGCGACAGCATAAGTGCAAAAGGAATAATCATGACTACGAGCACGGGGTAGCTGTGGGGAACGTAACGCGCTCCCACCCAAATGCGGATGACGTGCTTCCCGAAGAGAATCAGGATGGCGGTGATGGGTAGTATCAGGAAGGCACAGGCACGATTGCCCGCGATATAGATTTTGCGCACACGATCAAGATTTCCAACCGCCTCCGATTGGCTCGACATGGGCACAAAAACCTGGGCGAGGCTGGAGACGAATTCATTCGCATAATCCACAATGCGAGCGCCGAAGTTGAACCAGGTAACGGCAATAGTCGACATCATGGTGCCAAGCACGAGTTCATCAGTACGGAAGCGCAGGCGCACAGCGACCAGCACCAGAAAAGTAGTGCCCCCATAATTGGCCATATGGCGGAACGAGTCGCGATTCACATACTGAAGTCCAAGCCGTACCGGGCAGTAGCGGAACACAATAATGCCGCGGAGAACTGAGGAAAAGATCGGCAGAAGGACCGTTACCAGAGCGACCGTGAGCAGACCATGTCCGCGGTTCAGAAAGTAAACAATCAGCGCGGCTCGCATCAGAGTCGCACCGATACTCGTCCAATTCAGAATGTAAAAACGTTGCAACCCTTCGAGCATGCCTCCGAAGACGCCCAGGGGAAAGCCAAGGCTGACCGACGTTCCAACCATCAAGAGCAGGAGCCGTGTCTGCGAATGCATCTCCGGCGGAATCTTAAAAAAATGCTCGACTGGCGAACTCAACAGCGCTGTCACTGCCATGCACACGACGCCTATGCCCGTGTAGGTAAACAGGGCCGTGTTGACAAACTGGGCAAGCTTTTCCCGATCATCTGTCGCCGTATATTTGGAGACGTAGCGAATGATAGAGGAGCGGATTCCGAGGTCGAACAAGCCATAATAGCCGGTTATGGAAAAGATGAGTACCCAGATTCCAAACGCGGCGTCGCCCAAGTGGTGAACGATAAATGGTGAAAGAAAGATGCCGACTATAACATTGATGGCGAGCGCGGACCAGCTCGAGCCGACGTTCTTTAGGATCTGTTTTTTCTCAAACGCCCGCATGAATGATTGCTTTTAAAGCCCGTTCGATTCCGGTATTTTTCTTGGGACGACATTGGAACTGCGTTAGCACTGCGGAAGCTGATACGTCCGCTTGATTATAGCGTGAGCGAACCGACGCGACTGACCACATCGCACCTATTGCGATTCTTAGAGAGACTGCTAATTTAAAATGCATTCACAGAGGCAGGAGCCGATCCATGATTCATCCTTGGCACGACGTAACTCCCGGCAGCGAACTGCCGCAGGAGTTTAACACCGTCATCGAAATCCCCTTCGGATCGAGCGTCAAATACGAGTTGGATAAGACCAGCGGTCTGATCAAGCTCGATCGCGTCCTGTATTCAGCGGTTTACTATCCAGCGAATTATGGCTTTGTTCCGCAGACTCTTGCCGAGGATGATGACCCGCTCGATGTGCTTGTGCTCTGCCAGGAAACGGGCGTGCCTTTGACCATTATTCACGCCCGCGCCATTGGATTAATGACCATGATTGACTCGGGAAAGAAGGATCACAAGATCATCGCCATTGCCACGGAGGATCCAGAGTTCAACGCTTACCGTGAAGCGGCGGAGATGCCGCCCCACCGATTGATCATGCTGCGCCGTTTTTTCCAGGACTACAAACAGTTGGAGGGCAAGTCAGTCGAGGTGGATGAAATTCAACCGGCCACCGAAGCGTATCCCATCATCGAAGACGCGTTGCATCGCTACAGCGAGCAGCGACGCAAGGGGTTTGACGGGCTCAAGGTATGATTGCCGGCGTGAAAAGAAACAGCGCCGCCGCCTTTTCAATAAGATGCGGTATTCGATATAAAGTCTATCTACTTACTTTACATTATTGGAGAACTGTCTTATCTTTTGAATCGTTGTGACCTCCTGGCTCGTGCCGGCTTCGCCTCGCGGTACGGGCCGTATTTTTCAGTTAACTCCCTTTTTCACGCTCGAAGGGCTTCTGCATATAGCGCCGTGACTCATCGAGCGCTCCCTGTGTGTTGTCATTTGTCTGCAGCGCTTGGCGATATTCATTCACGGCGCGCTCGCGTTGGCCGGTCACGTCGAAAATCTTGCCCAGCTGCAGGTGGCTCCAGACCTCGGTCCAGCGCGGCTCACCGTCTCCATTCAGCGATTCGCGATAGGCGTTCGCCGAGGCTTGGTAGTTTTTCTGCAGGTAGAAAACCTCCGCGATGCGGTAATGGGCGAGCGAACTGTTCTTGCTGACTTCGAGCGCCTTGTTGAACTCGCTGAGAGCCCCGGCCAGATCGCCCTGCTGAATCAGGCCCTGGCCACGCAAAATTGATGCTCGCAGTTTAATGTCCTTGGAGTTCGTTAGCACCCGGTTCTGTGGGTCGATCGTGATACGTCGCGGACGTCCAAAAGTTTCGACCGAAAAGGGCGAATCCGTCCCCACCACATCGATGCGTTTCTCTTCCGTTCTTCCGTCGGTATCGATTCTCAAATCAACCGGCATGCGAAACAGATCCAAATCTTGTGCAATCGCGCCGACGATGCGAAAGCCTTTATTGGTGCCGAGTCGGTAGACGGTGTATTTGGCTTTGAATTCGGGCGCGCTCGTGGAGTCCATCCATTGCGAGTAGAACCAAGTCAGCTTCTCGCCATCGACCTGTTCGGTGAGTTCCCGGAAATCGTCGGTGCTGGCCGATTTGCCCGCATATTTGGTGGCGAAATCGCGCATCAGCTTAAGATAGTTTCTCTCGCCCACTACCCAGCGCAGCATGTGCAGGATCATCGCCCCTTTGTCGGTCACGAGCGATTGGAATTCGGGAGAGAAATAATCCAGCTTGGCCGCGCTTGAAAGCGGAACGCTGTCATAGGCGAGGGCGCCCACGGACATGTCCTTTACCATTTCCTCGAGCCCAGCCTCACCTGCGGCGCTTTCCACATATCGAGCCTCGGAGTACCGCGCGAAACCGTCGCTGATCCACCAATCGTCTTTCGATGCCGGACTTACGGATACGCCCCACCACTGGTGTGCAATCGTATTGGCGAGCAGACGGTAATTTGTTTTCACCGTAATGGCGCGGCCCGACAATGCTGCGATTTCTGGCGCCCATGCCGCAGGCACCGTATCATCCGGAATTTCTACGATGTTCAACCGGGTCGACGGTGCGTTGCCATACTGAGTGACAAAATAGGTGAAGGCCTTCAACGCCGTCGATGCGTACTCCGTGCCTAACTCCTGATGATTGGGTTTGAAAAACACATGCATGTCGATGCCCGCATCATCACTCTTAAATTCCTTGAAGGTGCCGGCAATTATGGTGCCGGGAAAACTTGGCTTTTCGGAAGTGAAAGTGAAAGTCTTGGAATTTGCCATCGTGGTCGCGGGCTTTTTAGAGGCAGGCGGCGCGCCAGTCTGCATTTTGCCGCTTCCGATTACCACCATGTGCGAAGGAACTGTAACGTTGATGGTCGAAGTGAAACGATTCACGCCGTATCCTGCAACAGGAAACCACAACCCGGAGTAGAGCAAGTAGCTGGTATCGGGTCCCACGTAAGCGAGTTTTAGTCCCTGGACAGGGCTCTCGTCGGCGCTTTCGAGCGTGCCCTCATATTCAATGTTGAACGTGGTGCTGGCATCTCTTGCGAGATCAAAGTTCAGACCGAAACGCACGGTCGAGTCTTGAGTATTGCGTTCAGGAACAAGCGGCTTGTTGTTGGCATCAGTGAGCTTGGTTATGCGCAGCCCGTTATTCAGTTGAAAAGTGAGCGCATTAACATTGTCGAGTGCGGTAACTTTGACGACGGCTCGGGCGGTGAGCTTATGACTCTGCGGCAGGAGTTCGACATCAATTTGGTAGTTGTCGGCGCGAAATCGAGCTTTCTCAACGGCTAACGCTGGCCGGATCGCAGCAAAACCTACAAATAGAACGAAAGACAGAACAAGACTGGAACTAAGCGCTCGGCGCGCTGGTTGGCTGTGACAAGGCTTCAAGCAGAGTCTCCTGGAGAGTACAACACTTCGTATGATGTTAATTTTCCCGCAAAAGATGCTGGATCGACAAGGGTTACGGGGATTTTGTTAGCTGTGGAGCTTGTTGTCCTTTAACTTACCATCTCCAGGATAATTGCTGCCGCGGTCTCCGCCGGATGCGGGCCCTGTGCACGGTGCTGTAGTCTCGCTTTTACAGCCGCCAACCGGTGCAGCATCTGATTCCGCGCTTCGCCATGGGGGATAATCCTGTTCATCTCCGTGACGACGTTTTCCGCCGTAAACTTGTGCTGCACTAATTCGGGGACGACTTCCTCCTCGGCAATGAGATTCACCATAGCAAAAAAAGGAACCTTAACGCGCGGCTTGCCCAGCGCGTAAGTGAGTGGAGATACGCGGTAGACCATCACAAACGGAGTGCCCATGATGGCGGCCTCAACCGTCGCCGTACCGCTGGCAACAATACCCACGCGGGAATGATAAAGCGCGGGCAGGGCTTCGGGGACAATATGGATATTCGCCCGTACAGACACTTTTTGGCGGGTTGCGGTCCGCTGATCCGCAATCAATTTCCGCAAGAACGAGGGGTCAAGCGTGCGTGCGACCGGCAATAGGAATTCGGATCCGCTTTCACCTTTCTCCGAGTATTCCGTCTGCAGGCGATCGGCCGCCTCAAGAATGGTCGGCAGATTCATGCGCACTTCTTTGCGGCGGCTGCCGGGCATCAGTGTGATCCAGAGTTTCGCCGGGTTGAGCTGATTTGCGGCTGCATATGCCTCCCGGGAAATTTCGGGCGCGGGTAAATCGGCCAGAGGATGGCCAACAAAAGTGGCGTCGACGCCGCGGTCGCGATAAAACTTCTCTTCGAAAGGGAAAATCACCAGCGCCTTGTTGACATATTTGCGCAGCAGCTTAACTCGCCCTTGCCGCCAGGCCCAGAACTGCGGGCAGACGTAGTAGACCACGGGTATGCCGCGCTTGTGCATTTGCCGTGCTACGCGCCAGTTGAAGGCCGGAGAATCAATGACGACGGCAATCGCCGGGGGTTTCTCATTTGCTGCTCGAATCAGTTTCCAGTAAAGACGAAGAATCTTGGGCAGACGGCTGAGAATCTCGGTGATTCCGACAACCGCAAGCTCTTTAGCATCGACAACGATGTCGCAACCAGCGGCGCGCATGCGCTCGCTCCCCGCGCCGAAGAAAGTCAGAGACGGATCGCGACGTTGCAGAGCTGCAATGAGCTGCGCGCCGTACATGTCGCCTGAGGCTTCTCCCGCTGAGATGAGAATTTGCACGCGAGAATTGTAAATGTCCGCGATCTTGCAAAGTGAATCTGGTATGTGCGAAGCGCTCAGTCGGTGAAAATTCGCTCCCCGTACCTCGCACTAGTCGTCGGCGCTAACCGCGGGTTGCGGAGTCTGCGAATTCGCGACTCCCACTTCCTGGTCCTTATACTGCAGCTGATAGAGCTTGTAATAAATACCGCGCTGCGCCAGCAGCTGCTGGTGCGATCCCATTTCGCGGACCTGGCCCTTGTGCATCACGATAATCTTATCGGCGCGCTGGATGGTCGATAACCTGTGGGCAATGATCAGCGCCGTGCGTCCTTCCACCATGCGGTTGAGAGCGTCGCGCACACGGAATTCAGTCTCGGTATCCACGCTCGAAGTGGCTTCGTCGAGAATCAGAATCTTGGGGTTATGCGCCAAAGCGCGGGCGAAACTGATCAACTGCTTTTGTCCGGTCGAAAGCGTCGATCCGCGCTCGCGCACTTCTTCTTTGAAGCCTCCGGGCAAGGTGCGTATGAAGTCGGCCAGATTTACATCCTCGGCCGCTTGCTCCACGTCGGCATCTTGAATGCGCGCCGTTCCGAGGCGGATGTTGCCCCCAACCGTGCCGCTGAATAGGAAAGGATCCTGCAAAACGACGCCGAAGCGGCTGCGCAGATCGTCGAGATCCATCTCTTTTATGTCGACGCCATCGATTCGAATCGCTCCACGCTGGACGTCGTAGAAGCGCATGAGAAGCGAGATCAGAGTAGTTTTGCCCGCTCCGGTGTGCCCGACGACGGCAACAGTCTGGCCCGGCTCCAGGACAAAATTGACGTCGCGCAGCACCCAATCCGGTTCGTCCCCTTCGCCCCCTGGTTGATCCTGCGCCGGTGTGGACGTTTCCGCCCGTCCGGCTTTTTCTGCCGATACCCGATTCCCGTACGCGAACCACACATGGTCAAACTCAATCTTGCCCAATCCCTGGGGACGCTTCGCGACCACCGGCGAAGTCACCTCAATTTTCGTGTCCAGCAATTTGAACACCCTCTCGCCCGCCGCCATCGCCGACTGCAGGATGTTGTACTTCTCACTCAAATCCTGAATTGGACGGAAGAATCTCTGGGCGTATTGCATGAAAGCGACGAGCACGCCGATGGTCATCACATTCCGCACAAGGTGGAAGGTGGGCAGGCCTCTCCCGGAAAAGCTGATGGCCAGGCTGGAAACAGTAGTGTGCTGGATGATCTCATTTCCGCCAAACCAGATGATGCTCGCGACCGCGATGGCCGACAAAACTTCTACCACCGGATAGTAGACCGAGTAGGAGAGGATGGCGTCTTTAAATGCCTCCATATGCGAGGCGTTAATGTCGGAAAACTTTTTATATGCGCGCTTCTCGCGATTGAAGAGCTGAAGCACGATCATTCCGGATACAGCTTCCTGCAGATACGAATTAATGCGAGCGATCGCAGTGCGAATGCGCCGGTAGGAATCGCGCACCTTGTCGCGAAAAATCATGGTCGCGTAGATGATTAGCGGCATCACTGAGAACGTGATCAGAGCCAGCTTCCAGTTCATCTCCATCATGATGGCGATAATTCCGGCCAGCACGAAAACATCTTCAAAAATGGAAACGACGCCGGCCGTGAACATCTCATTCAGCGCATCCACGTCGGTGGTAACGCGCGTTACCAGGCGGCCCACCGGGTTTTTATCGAAGAATCCGACATGCATGAACTGCAAGTGACGGAAAATCTGCCTTCGCAGATCAAACATTACTTTCTGTCCGGTCCACTGCATTAAGTAAGTCTGGATGAACTCCAGCGTGAACGTAAAAATGAGAATTCCGACATAGAGCCCACCGATCTGCGCAATTCCGGTCATTGGCGCGCTACTGAGACGATCGCCAATCCAGCTATGCGAATTCGGCGACTTTGCCAGGTACTTATCGATGGCGATTTTAGTGAGAAACGGTCCGAGAACGTCCAGCGCAGATTTCAGGACGATTGCCGCCAGCGCCACCACCACGTGCAATTGATATGGACGGAGATAGGTAAGCAAGCGCCGCATCAACCGGCCGTCGTACGCTTTGCCTAATACTTCTTCTTCGTGGTTTGAGGCCATGGCTGCCGCGGGAGATCACTTATGAAGCATCTGCTCAATAAAGATTACCCGAAAAACAATAGTCTAAGTAGAAGGTGGCGACATTATCTAGGCTGGAAACAGTTCCTCGAGAGGGACAGTGCGCTGGGAGCTCCGATGCTGACGGACGGTCAAGTTCGCAAGTAGAGTGCTGCCATGCTAAATGGCTTTCTTGATGGATCCCCTCCGTGGAACCGTCTTAACTTCTTTCGTCTTGGCAAATTCATGAATTTTGCCGCACTTGGGACAGGTCGCGACCTTGGCGTTTTGCTCCGCCATCTCGTGCAGGAATTCTGAAAATGTTTCGCCGCAATCCTCACATAAACGATCGATTGAATCATTGCTCATAATTAGTCCCCTATGAATCCCTGCAGCGTTCGTAGGCCCGGTAAACAATCCCTAATCACTCTATTTTAAGCCACAGCATCCGATTCGCCTTTCGGTAAATTGACTTATCAGCATAGCAAATCCCCGAATCGGGTGTACCATAGTGCCGTTTTGCCATTTCAGGCCCAGCCACCCCAACTCATTGCGGAGGTCCCATGAAACACTTTGTCATCGCTTTCGTGCTCACTCTTTGCGCGATCCCAGCCATCGCCCAAGGGAACCGGTTCAATGTCAATTGCGATAGAGGCGAAAGAATCAACAAAGTCCTCAGAACCATCGCAAAGACAGGTACAGCACCGGCGACCATCAACGTATCCGGAACCTGCTCGGAGAGTGTTTCCATTCAGAATTTCGATCGGCTGACTCTTACAACCAGGACCGGAGCCACAATCATCGGACCTTCTTCTCGGGTGAGTGCCGCAATCACTGTCTCTAACTCGAGTTTTATAACCTTGCAAGGACTTCTTATTCAGAAAGGAATGAATGGTGTCCTGTGCGAAGCCAATAGCGTCTGTAACCTCACCGGCCTCACCGTGGAACAAGCAACCTACGAGGGCGTCCGCTTCGAGCGTTCCGAAGGAATTCTTGAGGGGAATGTGATTCAAAATAATGGATACCGCGGCCTAAGCGCGGTGAATGGTTCGAAGGTGCTCGTCGGTCGTGGCGTTATCCAAAGCAATGCCGATGCGGGCATCGGAGTGATCTCCGGCAGCGAACTAAACTTAGAGAGTGCGACGATTCAAAACAACGCTCTGGACGGTGTTTTGGCCCTGTTGGGTTCCTCAGTGCGTATGGACGACAGCACTATCACCGGCAACGGTGGCAGCGGTATCGGTTTGTATTCTCAATCCAACGGCTCGCTGGAGCAGGTCAGCACCGGCAACGTAGTTACCGGCAACGCAGGTAATGGAGTTTTTCTCAGAGATTTGTCGTTTGCCCGTTTCGTCGGCACAAACAACGTAAGTTCGAATCTGTCTCAACCGGATATAGAGTGTTCTCCCCAGTTTCCGGCAACCCGCGGATCAGGAACGGCAGGAGGCACGACTAATTGCGTGGAACCGCTCGACGCAGCACCAGCACGCAACAAGGAGCATAGATAGCCCGGTGCCGCCTTCGCGCCCTACTCTGAGGACGCGCACAGGCGTCTTCATTTCGAGAGTCGCCAGCGCATCTGCAGCCGTCCCGTAAAATAATGAAGTATGCCGCTCGGCCTTTACATCTCCGTTCCGTTCTGCCGGACTAAGTGCAGCTACTGTAACTTTGCATCCGATGTGTTTTCTAAATCGGCTTACGAAAACTATGTCGCCCGCTTACTGGAAGATATCGCCGGTTCACAACAACTGGCCTCGGAACTCGGCTGCTCGCTGGGAAAAACCGTCGACTCCATCTACCTCGGCGGCGGAACTCCATCGATTCTCGATGGCCCGCAACTTCGTCGCATCTTCAAGGCGATCCGCGATCAGTTTGCGATCATTCCCAATTGCGAAATCACGGTCGAATGCGCCCCGGGGACAGTGACTCCCGCCCTGATTGAGACCTTGCTGCAATGCGGAGTGAACCGGGTTAGTCTGGGCGTGCAGTCGTTCGTCGATCAGGAAGCACGTTCGGTGGGACGATTGCATAGTCGTGCGATCGTGCTCGAAGAAATTGAGCGCCTGCGCAAAGCTGGAATCGACAACATTAGTATCGACCTGATTGCCGGCTTGCCCCACCAGACCGCCGAAAGCTGGGCATTCTCCGTGTCAGAAACGATTGCAACCGGCGTTCCACACGCCAGCGTTTACATGCTCGAAGTAGATGATGATTCGCGGCTCGGCAGAGAACTGATCGCCGGAGGCGCTCGTTATCACGCGCATTTTGTTCCTGACGATGATGCTACTGCCGACTACTACATGCAGGCGTGCGAAATGCTCGAAGCCTCGGGCATGGCGCAGTACGAAATTTCCAATTTTGCGCGCTCTGGAACTATAGGACAAAAGAACGAGTTGCAAAACTATTTAGATAACGATGATTTAGATAATGACGATTTAGATAGCCGTGATTTAGATAGCCGTGATTTAGATAACGGGCGACCAGTTGACGAGCAGCTATGCAATCAGTCGCGGCATAACCTGAAATATTGGACGCGCCAGCCCTACCTCGGCTTCGGCGTCGATGCCCACTCGATGTTGCATAAGACGGCGGATAGAGGGGCATCCTCGCCCGTCCACCTCGAACCCAGTCAGGCCATCCGCTTCGCAACTCCCGATACGCTCGAAGCCTATATGAATCGCTCGCCAAAAACGGTGACGCCGGTTTCAGAGCACGCAGCTATCGAAGAGAGTTTTTTCCTCGGCTTGCGCCTGAATCGCGGCATCGATGTAGAGCACCTTCTCGCAGCCGGCGAGGTTTGGGATGGATATAGGGATGGACATAGGGATGGATATAGGGAAGGGCACGACTTTAGTCGTGCCATAAGCGGTGGAGAAAATACGGCTTTAGCCGCTGAGGCCAAGCCCCCAATAGCTTTCTGGGAATCCGCGATCCGCGATTGCGTGCAAGATGGTCTTCTCGAACGCCAGGGCGCACTGCTGCGCCTCACCGCCCGTGGACGGCTGTTATCCAATGAAGTTTTTGCCAGGTTTCTGATGGACGAAACAAAAGTGGGAACCGGCCACGTGAATCCACGCTAGTTGGCCGATAAGTGCCATTCGGCTTGGCCTATCCGGTCCCCACCATCTCGAAAACTTTGGGCAGGCCGATGCCCCAGATGGGCGGCTCACTTTCAAGAGCCTGTATGCCGGCCTCGCCCGAAAGATTGATCCACATAATACGAAACTGCGCTTGTGACAACCCGTGCTGCACGTCCAGAAGTTCTCCGGTTTGAATCTTCGATCGAACTCCAATCAATACCGCACCGCGAGGGCTAAGTTCGCCAGCTCGAACAATCTCGGCGAAGGGGCGCGACATCCTGTCGACTCCCCATATGCGCACCAGCAACTCAAGGTTCAGTCTGCGCTCTTTCCGCCGATCCATCGTTGCTCCGTTCAGGCTCTGAGTATCGATTGTCGTATGAAGTAAGGGGATCATAACCAGAGCGGGGGCGAAGCGAAACGTCACATCAGTTACCCGAGAAAAGTGCCCGAAGTTACGCGAAAGAGGGAGGAGTGAACAAGCTTATGTAGTTAAGAACTATGTAGTTAAGAAGAAAGGAGTTTCGAAGCCATTTTTCGCCAACCATCCTGACGTAAACTCGATTAAGTGGGAAATTTTTGAATGTCATTCTCGATTTGCTTTACGGGTGAGCCAGATCAGTGTCTCGGCGACGATCCGAATGTTCCGTATGCTATCGGTCGCATTGTGGCAGGTGAACTGGATGAGGGCTTCGCTTCTACTCTGTACGAATGGGGTAAGCGTGACTACGAGGCGCAATGGTTGCGCTCTCTCGAACGCCTCGTTGTGGGGGATATGAAGGTTACCTTGATCACGCAGTACGTGAATCCTGCCGAGTCCTCAAATCTCGAATGGTGGGCGCTGTATCGCGGTGAACACGACTTGGTGTATGTGCAGAACCACTTGCGGTTTTACGATCAGCTCGGCGGCGACTTTTCTGTCGTTGATGCGAATACATTCTTGCAGGAGCGAATCACTTTAAATGAAGATGGAAATCGCATATCGGAATGGGAAGTCCCGTTCACTGACATCAAGCTGTTCGTTGACCGAATCAAACAGCAGAAGCGTGACACGTCGTCATAGATGTTGCTCTCGATTTCACTAATCCGGAACCGCAAAACTCGCAGTCAAAACTGAGCGTCAGAAAACGGCTCCGCAACTACCTGATACTCATCTTCGTAGACAACGTATCCCACCCGGTCAGTCCTTAGCATCCGTACCGAGACGCCATGGTTCTCAAGTATTGCAACCATCTCCCGGATACGGTCGATGTGTTGTTGCGCGGAATCTCTAAACCAGGAAATCGCCTTCCTCTTCTTTCGACCGTAGGGTGGCTTGGCTGCTGTGAACCGGGTTGGCGTCTCAAGGTGCGCGTTGAACCATTCCGACACTGCTCGAAAGTGCTCTTCCTCGTAGGAATGCAGTTTGCCGGCGTCACGTAACTGAGCCAACGCGTGAAAAACTCCCAAACGTCGGTGGGAATGCTTATGAACCTCTTCGACTGCGAAACGGACGTACATGGCCCCTCAAGCAGTGAAAACATTTCATTCTGCTGATCGGGAACATCTTACGGGACAAACTAATGATTATTTCAGTCGAAGTCTTTCATAGAGCAGGCGCCTGGGCCGCGTGGATCACCGCAGGAGCCGCATGCCGACGGCATTGCGGGTTGGGAGGACGTTCCCTTAGCGGACACGGCGAAAACAGAAAACTGCGGCTCAAGTTTCTTACTCTTGCACTTGGGGCACTCGGCCTTTTGCTGGCCGAATACCAGCGCCTCAAACTCGTGCTGACACTCCTTACAAACGTACTCGAAGAGGGGCATGGAAAACTCCGCACAGAAAAACTGCTGTCTTCTATTTAAAATCAAACTGTGGATGATTCGCAAACGGACCAGCACAGATCACCGGCGGAGCAGGCTCCGAAGACGGGCACATCAGATGTCGATATCAATATCGATATCAATATTAAAGACCGGCATTTTATGCCGCGCCGCTGGCTGCGCGGCGGCCACGTTCAGACAGTTGCCAGCTTTCTAATCGGCCGGCGCTTGCATTTGTCCGAACCCGAAGAGCGCTTCGTGGAAGTTGAGCCCGATGTTCGCGTGTTATGCCACTGCCACTGGCAACCGAATCGAGCTAGCGCTCTTACCGTCATTATCGTGCACGGGCTGGAGGGGTCCAGCGATTCGCAATATATGCTCGGCGTCACTCAGAAAGCTCTGAAGGCCGGAATGAATGTAATCCGCTTCAACCAACGCAACTGTGGAGGAACCGACTCGCTGGCCCCTGTCCTCTATCATTCCGGACTGTCGAACGATGTGGCTGCCGTGGCGCGTAATGTGATTGCCAGCGACGGCATTTCCAGAGTTGCGCTTGTCGGTTTCTCGATGGGAGGCAACATCGTGCTCAAGCTTGCGGGCGAGTGGGGAAGCGAAGCGCCGGCGCAATTGCGGGCGGTGGTCGCGGTGTGCCCTGCCATCGATTTAGCGACCTCCGCCGATGCTCTGCACGAACGCGGGAATAGGATCTACGAGAGATATTTTTTGTGGGCGCTGCGCAGGCGGATGCGGCAGAAGGCGCGCCTGTTTCCCGGAAAGTTCGATATCAAACGGCTTCGCGGCATCCGCAGTCTTCGCGAGTTCGACGACAAAGTGACGGCTTACTACTGCGGATTCACGGGCGTCGACGATTATTATGATCGCGCTTCGGCGGCCCACGTGGTCGGCCGAATTGCGGTGCCGACGTTGATCCTCTATGCGGCTAACGACCCGTTCGTGCGGATCACGGCGCAGACTCGAATAAAAATCGCCGCCAACCAGAACATTATGTTTGTCGAGACTGAAGACGGTGGGCACTGCGCTTTTATGGGAACTCCGGTCAAATCTTCGGCTCATCGAGGCCGCAGCGTGAAAGATTCCAGGTCCGCCGATGGTAACGATGGCTATTGGGCAGAGCATGAGATCGTTAACTTCCTGCGCGGATTAAATAGGTGAGAAATCATGGACGCCGATTTCTCGATCGAACTGGGAGGCGATGATCCGGTGTTGGATTTTCCGTGGAAGGATCCAAATGGGAGACTCTCTTACGTTGATGTAAAGCGGCATCCTGACTTGATGACGCAGATCAACGAGGCAGAGAGGTTCTGCGAATTAAAGGAACTCCTTCGCACCCTGAATTCCGCGCGCAGCCGGGTCGAAACGGCAAAATGCGATGCTTGGATGACCCAGGAGCTGAACGTGGAAGAAGAGATCTATGAAGCGTCTCACAAATTCTCAAGTTATGTGGATATTGTTTTTTCAAAGACGGAGACTGAGCGATCCTCCCGGCGCTTACTATTGCCTGCTCACCAACGGTTTGCCGACAAGCTGGTTAAGTTACTGCGGCTTGCGCCCAACCCCGCGTCTGCAGCGGAGATATGTGTGAGGCGGTGTTATTTCCAGGAAGCTGACGCCATTCAAGACGGATTCTATTTTACGCTGTATGTAAGCGGCTATGGCTGTGACGAGAGTAGCGCCCGTCAGAAATGGGGAGTCGGGCTACGGTTGCTGGGAAATGCAATCCTGCAACTATCGGCCGGGGACGAGTTCGCAAACGATCGAGACTGAAACGATCCAGGCTGAATCGAGAACTATGCTGGTTGAACTCCGCGGCTGTTTTTCTTGGAGATAAACGTCATACTCCGCTCAAGTTTTTTCCAATCGATTCGGGTCCGGATCAGGGAAAGCAAGAGCATAAATAAAACTATTTCGAGTAATCCTCGTGTCGCGCCGGCGATAGTCTCTGCCCGTTTAGGCAGCAGCGAGAAGCGTCCGTAGACAAATTCTATGTGGACCCAGTACACGAGCAGAGAAGTTTGCCCTAGTTGAATCATCGGGCTGAAGCCCCGCGTCGCCCATCCCCACCGGCACCATGCGTAGCTCAGGAAAAGGATTACTAATAACAGACCGATGCGCATCATCAAAAAGTTCGGACTGGTGTGCCAATAGTCATACGTCGAGTAAAGCTGGAATGAAGAATGGTCCAATTGGCGAGCCCCTACGATTGCCGCCACCCCGATAACAGCAAATATCGCTGGAATTCTTGGACTATTGCTCGTGACTTGATCGCTGAAAAGAATAAATCCAGCAGCGAGACCTGCAAACGCGAACGCCGCCCATGGAAACAGCGGAAAGAGCCAGGGTTGTGGAGATCCAATATTGTGGCATCCGTCTATGTAGGATTCGAGGGGCCATGGAAGCCATGTTGGGCGCCAAGTTGTGTAGAGCAGTGGAGTCAGTAAGGCAATTAGACCCACTAAGGCTACGGGGACGGCGACAAGCGCAAAACGGAAGCGGCTGGAGTTATCTGTGGGTGTTGTGTCTGTCGGCAAATGATTCGGGTGGTCGAGATACAGAACTTCGGAAGGAGTGGTTTGATCCGAAGCCATTGGAGGCACGTGCTGAACTGATTTGTGGTTCCAGACTCTAAGAACGACGCCACAGACCAGGGCCATAAGAATCATGGATAGGCCGATGATGTTCAGCACGTCCACTCGTAGTAAATCGGACCACGGAGCCCATCCCCAAGCGATAACAAATTCCTGCAGACGAAAGAGGAGCCCAAAGGCAAAGATTTCGGCGCCGCGCCGCAACATAGTCCGACTGATTGCAGAGGCAGAGAGGTTCCTGCGAAGTAGCTTATCCGTGACCAGCGCGAATGAAATTCCAGCCAGGAAAAGAAAGATTGGAGCGGGAATCGTCCCCAAGAGCTGAGACGCTTTTAGGAACGCGGTATTGCGAGCTTCGCCACCTAGCCAGGCATCGTAACAATGCGTCTGAAACATGGCGATGCAAGCGAGACCGCGCATCCAGTCGATCCATGCTAGGCGGGCGAGGCGGGGAGTGGAACTCACGGACGAAAGTGTAACGTGCGCTTCGTACCGAGGCCAAATCGATGCGACGGTAAAACCAGTCCTCTATCGATTCTGCTTGCTATTCGCGGCTTTGATTTGCAAGATGAGCCGGTTGATCTCTTCGGAACTAAGCTTGCCGCTGTACTTCGGCATGCGGCCCTTGCCATTGTTCATGATGTTTCTAAGATCGTCGGTGGAAGCGGCTACGATCTTCGGGGAGACGAGGGATGGCCCGCCGAAATGGCGTCCCTCGGCCGCTTTGCCATGACACTTCGCGCATTGTTTCTGGTAGACGGGGTTTGCGGTGAGCGTTGCGTCAGAACGTGTATCAATGTCCTGAGCATTGGCTCCGCTTCTGGAGAAACTTATTGCAGAGAATATTGACAAGGCAAGAATGAGGATAAGCCGGGGTCTGGTCACGTTCTACCTCGAAGAACTCCAAGTTGGTTTTAAAAAGAATGTGATGCGGCCGCGGCCCAGAGAGGTGGCCAGCTTTTGAAAATGTGCCGAACGGTAATCCACTGAGCTGCATCCAATGTCTGTCTATTTTAGAATAAGGAGATCAGGTATTTAGAGGAGGACATAATGGTGAACAGACCGCGTGGCGATGAGCAGGCGCGACCGGACGAACTCGGGAATGATCCCGGACAAGTCGGACCAGAGAGCGCAGGCCAATCGGGTGACAATCAGAGTCTTTCGACGATTGCGGACGCTGCCGACGAGAGCGTCCAGGAACTTGCCGACGACGATCAGGCACTGGAAGCCGGCATTGTCGATGGCGTCGAAGATGCGGCTGACCACCCTGAGCGTCCTGTACACACTCATCTTGATTATGGGCGTCCTGACGATCTTCCCCCGGTCGATGGGTCTGATGAGTTTGACGGGCAGGGCGACGACGCCACGTTAGAGGCGGAAGACGAGATAGATGTTGAGGATCTTCCGGATACTGAGAATATGCCGGACAAGAATGCCGCCTGAGGCAGAAAGGGCAGATTAATCGAGTCCGCTTCTTGTCGGTTTTAGCGCACTCCGTCCCCCGCGCGACAGAGTGCGCTTTCTTTGGTTGATTGTGTGTGTAGTCTCAGGAGTTAGAAGTGCCGTGCTAGGATTTTCTCAGCCCGCGGCCGGCATTCATGAGACAACGCTATTCCATAGCGATCGTGAAGATCGAATTTCTCGCACAAATTTTCATTCTTGCGTTCCTGTCAGCACTTCCGGTATTTGGTTCGTCGAAGGACGAGCCGAAATGGCTCGAAGTGCATACCGCGCACTTTTCCGTGGTTACCGACGCCGGAGAAAAGCGAGGCCGGGAAATCGCCCTGCGGCTGGAACAGATGCGAACTGTCTTTGGCCAATTGCTGCTAAGAGACAAATTGAAAATGCCGGTGCCGATCTCCGTCATCGCGCTCAAAAGCGACAAGCAGTATGGCTTGGTTGCTCCCGCGAAGCAGTCTTTCGCGCCGGGTTTTTATGTGCCGGGGGCCGATCGGATTTATGTCGTCCTGAATCTTTTTGCAGCAGATCCGTGGCGATCTGTTGCGCATCCACTGGCCCATTATCTTTTGAATTTCAACTATCCGCCGGCGGCAGGCTGGTTCGATGAAGGGCTCGCGGAATATTTTGGTTCGATACAAATATACCGGCAAGTTGAGCTTGGCGGCGATCCGGAACTGGCGCCAGAATGGCACGAAGATATTTTTGACGAAATGCGCCGCGACCCGAATGTGCCACAGTCACTGACACAACTGGCAAGCTCGCCGGTGTGGCTATCGATGGTCGATCTTTTCAACATGAAGCACGATGTGCCGGGCACGCGCGAGGGAACGCATAATACGCTGTTCTACGCGCAGTCCTGGATGGTGGTGCACTACCTTCTGAACAAAAACAAACTCCCTGAGGTGGGGAAATATTTCGATCTCGTTCACAATCAGAAAATGCCGGTAGAGAAAGCCATGATACAGGCATTTGACATGTCCCCCGCGCAGATGGAAGAGGCGGTGAAGGTCTACTTCAAATCTCTGAGTGGGCTCGGCATTGCGCTTGATCAGGCCAAAAAGCCGGTAGCAGATCCGGTGGAGATTCAGCAGCCTGATCATCTGCCGCTGCCGTTTGGCATCGACGAGCTTGGTGTAGCGGTTAATCCGGTGAAAGATGAGGAAGCGCGCGCGATCATTGGCGATGTGATGGCGCGCATTCCAGAACATCGCGAGCAGGCGCTTCGTGATTTGCAGCAGCTCGCAGCGGATCCGAAGGAGAATGAGTTGGCGCATCGCGGCATAGCCTCGGACGGCATTCGCCAGAAAAAGTTTGACGCTGCCGCGGAAGAATTGGACAAAGCAACCGAATTAAATCCACGCGACCCGTGGATCTGGTATTACCGTTCCGCGATGAAATATCAGAAAGCGCAAGCGACCCGCCATGAAATGCAAGGGCTGGCGAACATGATGCAGGATTTGCGGGCAGTGACGGACTGGTATCCCGAAATGGCTGACGCTTATAACATGCTGGGGATGGCGCGCGTGGAGGGAGGCGGCATCAACTCGGCTCTGGAGGCGCAGCGCCAGGCCATTGCGCTGGCTCCTCGGAACGTTGAGTACCTTTTCAATCTGGGTCAAATATACGTAGCTGGAAAAAAGTGGGAGCAAGCCCGGGAAATATTCACGCGGATCAAGGGCGGATCAGATCGCACGGCTGCTGCTGCGGCCAAAAAGCAATTAGACGATATAGACACATTGCAAAAATACGGAGTGCGTCCCCAGCGGGCAGGCGAGAGCGAAGTGCCCACAGGAGCGGCCAGCACACCGGCGGCAGGCACGGCCAACCCCTCTGCAAAGGGTGGTGCGGCACCCGCCAAGGCCGCGAAGCAAGCTGAAAATGAGGATGAAGACGATGAGACAGAGGTTCGGGCGAAGCCGCCGGCTCCGAAGCAGGGAACGACTGGTCCAGTGCAATTTCTGAAAGGCAAAATCGTGAGCAGCGATTGCTCGAGATCTCCCGAGGCTACAGTGACCGTGCTCAGCGGCATGACGACTTACAAGATGCATGCTTCCGATTACAAGTCTTTGCTCGTGATCGGCGAAAATGGATTTTCCTGCGAGTGGACGAATCGTCTTGTATCTGTGAACTATCGAGCGATGGGGAAGGATGAAGGTGAATTGGTCTCGATTGAAGTCCGATGATATGGCCGCAGAAATTGTTATGACCGGCGCTGGAATTTTTGATCCCGATGGAGCCGAAGCGCCGCCAGAGCAAAGTGTGCGAAGATAAACCGGGAGAAGAGTATGGAGAACCCACTCAAACTCAAGCGCATCCATCACGTCGAATTTTTCGTTGGAAACGCCCGTCAGGCTGCCTATTTCTATCGGAAGGGGTTCGGCTTTTCTCAGGTTGCGTACAGCGGTCTCGAGACGGGTCAGCGGAAACGAACGTCCTACGCGCTTAGCCAGGGAAAGGCGAACTTTCTTCTTACCACGCCCCTGACGCCAGATGACGAGGCCGCGGATCATATCCGCAAACACGGCGATGGTGTGCGCGATATTGCCCTGGAGGTAGCTGATGCCGACCACGCGTTTGCGGAAGCGGTGAAGCGGGGAGCGCTTCCGGCCCAAGAGCCGCATGACGTCAAAGATAAATACGGCGCTATTCGCCGCGCCGCGGTCCATACCTACGGCGATACCATCCATTCGCTGATTTCATACAAGGATTACAAGGGACCTTTCCTGCCGGGTTTCGCGTCTACGCCAGTGGCAGCCGACGACTGCGGCATTCTGCGTATCGATCACATTGTCGGGAACGTCGAACTTGGAAAGATGCAGTTCTGGGCCGACTACTATACCCGCGTCTTTGGTTTCCATCGCTACATTACATTCGACGACAAGGATATTTCGACGGAATACAGCGCGTTGATGAGCATCGTGATGTCAGACGATTCTCATTCTGTGAAATTTCCGATTAATGAACCTGCCGCTGCGCGCAACAAGAGCCAGATTCAGGAATACATTGAAGCGTACGGCGGGCCGGGCGCACAGCATCTCGCGCTGCAGTGCAAGGATGTTTTGTATACAGTTGGAAAACTTCAGCGTAATGGTATTGATTTCCTGCGTGTCCCGAATTCATATTATGAGGCGCTTCCGGCGCGGGTGGGTCCCGTGGAGGAATCGCTTGACGATCTGCGCTCGCTCGGCATCCTTGTGGACCGCGACGAGGAAGGCTACCTTCTTCAAATATTCTCGAAGCCCGTGGAGGATCGTCCTACCGTATTCTTCGAAGTGATTCAGCGCAAAGGCAGCCGCGGATTTGGCAAAGGGAATTTCAAGGCGCTGTTTGAATCGATCGAAATGGAACAGGCGCGGCGTGGAAACTTGTAAGCGTGTGTCAGATAACTCATCATGGCGAACTTAGAGATCACCAACTCGCAAACGAATCACGCGGAGACGAAAGTGCACTCGGGAATGCCGGTTCTCTACCAATCAGGCTTCGGCAACGAGTTCGCGAGCGAGGCCGTAGCAGGAGTATTGCCGCGCGGCCAGAATTCTCCGCAAGCCGTTGCGCATGGTTTATACACCGAGCAATTGAGCGGCACCGCGTTTACTGCGCCCCGCGGCGTTAATCGGCGGACGTGGTTATACCGAGTGCGCCCTTCGGTTGCGCACAAACCATTCGAACCAATCAGTATGGGGAGTTTGCGCAGCGCTCCCTTTGATGAAGTGCCGACGCCCCCGAACCAGTTGCGTTGGAAGCCTATTCCCATTCCCGTTGCTCTGCAGCGCACCGATTTCATCGACGGACTCATCACCATGGCTGGCAATGGCGATACCCGCACGCACTCGGGCGTCGCGATCCACATTTATGTCGCCAATGTTTCGATGACGGATCGTTTTTTCTTTAATGCCGATGGAGAAATGCTGATCGTGCCGCAGCAGGGAAGATTGCTCCTGCGCACGGAGATGGGCGTGTTGGATGTTGGTCCGGGCGAAATTGCCGTCATTCAGCGCGGAATTCGTTTTCGGGTTGAACTCCCTGAAAAAGAGGCGCGCGGGTACATATGCGAAAACTATGGCGCGCTGTTTCGTTTGCCAGACCTCGGTCCCATTGGCGCGAATGGCTTGGCGAACCCGCGCGACTTTCTCGCGCCAGTGGCGGCATTCGAAGATCGGGAAGGGGATTTCAAAATCCTATCGAAATTTCAAGGACGTCTTTGGGCGGCAGCAATCGACCACTCTCCGCTGAACGTCGTAGCCTGGCACGGAAACTATGTGCCCTACAAATACGATCTTGCAAACTTTAATTGTATAAATACGGTCAGCTTCGACCATCCGGACCCTTCGATTTACACCGTGCTGACCTCGCCTTCCGAAATTCCCGGGACCGCGAATGTTGATTTCGTAATTTTTCCGCCGCGCTGGATGGTTTCGGAACATACGTTTCGACCACCATGGTTCCATCGCAACTTCATGAACGAGTTCATGGGCCTGGTGCGCGGCGAATATGACGCCAAGGCTGAAGGTTTCGTCCCCGGCGGAGCCAGCCTGCACAATTGCATGGCCGGCCATGGCCCCGACTCGGAGACTTTTGAGAAAGCGAGTAAGGCGGAGTTGAAGCCGGTCTATATAGACGACACATTGGCCTTCATGTTCGAAACTCGTTTCGTATGCCAGCCGACGAAGTTGGCGCTTGAGAGTTCGCAGCTTGATCATCAGTACTTCGAATGCTGGCAGGGATTGGGGAAGAAGTTCGACGGCAGTTAGCGAAATTCGATGATAGTTAGCGATTGACGCATGATGCCCCGCTCCCAGACCTTGCGGAACTCCGTAGTGGCTGCAGACTCCACCACTGCCCTCCTGACAAACCTGATCGATTATGCGGGATTATTTCCGCCCGCATCGCTATCCATGGCTGCCTGCGTAGCTAATTACGACTCATATTTGCGGTCACAATGGGATTGGATTCTCGGACGGCTGATTATCCCGGTTGCAAGGCTCGCTGAGTTTGAGGATGCCCTGTCGAAATTGCCAAATCAAGGAGCGCCTTCCGTTGTCTGGAGACTGTCCGTCCTTCCCGGGGATGATGTCATTGCAGAGGTCGCTCGCATTCGCGAATTTAATGCGCGGATGGCGAACGGGTCCGGTAGATCGGCGGCAATCGAGTCAATTGAGCTGAGAGTCTCGAGCGTTGAGAATATCAACCGACTTTCCAATATCATTCCGCTAGAGCTAGAGGCATATTTCGAAATACCGCTCTCCAGCCACAGCGCATATCTCACTGCGATAAATAAAAGTGGTCGCCGAGCCAAAATACGTACCGGCGGGGAAACGGCGGACAAGTTTCCTGTTCCAGAAAGCGTAATCGAATTTATTGGTCAGTGTGCAGCGGCCGATGTGCCTTTCAAAGCCACCGCCGGATTGCATCATCCCCTGCGCTCGGTACACCGCTTCACATACCAACCTGAAAGCGCATCTGGAATGATGCACGGTTTCATAAATGTATTTCTGTGTGCGGCCTTTTTGCGGAAGGGAATGGACTTTCACGTGGCAGTTCAACTTTTAGAAGAGCCGCTGCCCGAGGCATTTTGTTTCGATTCCAACGGAATCCGTTGGCGTACAAATCGGCTGACGCGGGAAGAAACTGCAGCAGCGCGGCAAGAACTCGCGATCTCTTTTGGATCGTGCTCCTTTATGGAACCCATTGAAGATCTTCTTGCCCTGCATCTCTTATAAAAATCAATCAAACATCTGGACTCAAGATTCGCTATGGACCCTTCCCTCGACGAGACACACGATCCGAAAGTGCAAAGTTGGGTTGAATCCGCAAATGTTAGCGATTCAGATTTTCCAATCCAAAATCTACCCTTCGGAGTCTTTCGGCGTCGCAGTGAAAAGAGCCCGGCAAGTGTGGGCGTGGCCATTGGAGACCAGATTCTGGATCTCCGCGAAAGCCAGAGTGGTGGCTTCTTACCAGGAGAAAGCGCCGCGAATGCCTGCACCACCCATTCTCTCAATGCCCTTATGTCGCTCGGCGGCGGCGCAAGGCGATCGTTGCGCCGCCGCTTGCACGCAATTTTGCGCGCGGAAGCCTCGCCATCAGATCGGCGGGAGGTTACGAAATATTTGGTCGCCCAAGCCGATGTCGACATGCTGCTGCCCGCGCAGGTTGGCGACTATACGGACTTCTACGCCTCGATATTCCATGCCACGAATGTTGGAAAGCTGTTTCGGCCCGACAATCCCTTGCTGCCCAATTACAAGTACATTCCAATTGGCTACCACGGGCGCGCATCCTCGCTCTGTACGACAGAGACGCTAGTCCGCCGCCCCTCTGGACAGACTCGGGACGGAGAGGCTGAGCCGAAATTCGGCCCAAGTAAAGCGCTGGATTACGAATTAGAACTCGGTTTCTTTGTGAGCGCCGGAAATTCTCTTGGCGAAACTATCCCAATCACGGATGCTGAAGCACACATTTTTGGAATTTGCCTGGTCAATGATTGGTCGGCGCGGGATATTCAAGCGTGGGAATACCAACCGCTCGGACCGTTTCTGGGAAAGAATTTTGCGACAACACTCTCACCCTGGGTTGTAACCATGGAGGCGTTGGCTCCATTTCGTACGGGTGCATTCGTTCGTCCCGAAGGTGATCCCGTTCCATTGCCTTACCTTTCAAGCCCCGGCGATCAGAAACAGGGTGGCCTCGATTTGTGGCTGGAGGTTTCTCTTTCGTCGGTGCGAATGCGCGAGACAAGCATCCCTCCAATGGTCTTGGGGCGAAGCAATTTTCGTGACATGTATTGGACGATGGCGCAGATGTTAACGCATCACGCCAGCAATGGCTGCAATCTCCGCACCGGCGATTTGCTGGCTAGCGGTACCGTATCTGGCGCCGACAAGAGCGCTCGTGGATGCCTTTTAGAACTCACTTCGCGCGGTAAAGAACCCGTCACATTACCGACGGGCGAGAAAAGAAAATTTCTCGAAGATGGCGACGAAGTCATTCTTCACGGATATTGCGAGCGTGAAGGATTCCGACGAATTGGATTGGGCAAATGCCGCGGAATCATTGCGGCCGCTTCCGAAAGAGGAAATTGATTTATAGTAATCCCCGCGCCAGATCAATCGCGCCAGATCAATAAAGACCAAGAAGTGAATCAAGAAAGAGGAGAAAAGCTTGAGCCCCCCGGCGAACCCGACGCTGCCCACCGATCACGTTTCCACGATTAAGGAACCGCTTCCGCCGCCTAGGGAAGGCCATAGGGCAGCCCTGTTCGCCGGGTTTCTTGGATGGACGCTCGACGCCTTCGATTTTTTTCTCGTCGTTCTTTCGCTCACGGCCATTGCCAAGGAGTTTCACAGGTCCGACAAAGAGATCGCGTTTTCCATCACGCTGACCCTTGTCTTTCGTCCGGTCGGCGCGTTTATTTTTGGCTTGATGGCCGACCGCTACGGCCGACGCCTGCCGTTGATGATCGATCTTATCTTCTATTCCGTGGTTGAGGTACTCACTGGTTTCGCGCACAGTTTCACTACATTCCTCGTGCTGCGCGCATTGTTTGGCATCGGCATGGGTGGCGAGTGGGGCGTCGGAGCGTCGCTCGCCATGGAAAAAGTTCCGCCTCGATTGCGCGGACTGCTTTCAGGCGTGTTGCAGCAAGGCTACGCTTTGGGATACCTGCTCGCCGCAGTCTGTTTCTATCTGATTTTTCCGCGGTGGGGGTGGCGTCCTATGTTTTTCATCGGAGGACTGCCCGCGCTGCTCGGGCTTTTTGTCCGTTTTCGCGTAAAAGAATCGGAAGTGTGGCAGCGCACTCGTCATCACGACTGGGGAAATCTGAGACGCGAAATCATTTCGCACTGGAAATTGTTTCTCTACTTAACTCTCCTGATGATGATGATGAATTTTGCTTCGCACGGAACACAGGATATGTTCCCCACCTTCCTGCAGCGCCATTGGGGAATGGATGTACACCGACGAGCGGTCATCACCGCAATTTCCATGGTAGGAGCAATTCTCGGAGGCACGTTCGTCGGATTTCTATCCGATCGCTTCGGCCGCCGCCGCGTGATGATTGCGTCTCTCGTGTGCGCCATTGCTTTGGTTCCTCTGTGGGCCTATGCACCCTCGCTGACACTCCTGGTCATTGGAGCTTTCTCTATTCAGTTCATGGTGCAGGGAGCGTGGGGCATCATTCCGGCGCATCTTTCTGAACTATCGCCTGATTCCGTTCGAGGTTTCCTTCCTGGATTTGCTTACCAGTGCGGCGTTCTTCTGGCGAGTTCCGTTCCTTTCTTTGAAGCGATTATCGCGGAGCATACGAGCTACGCAAATGCGATGGCGCTCACGGCATTCACGGTTTTCACGCTGGCCGCCATCGTAGTGGCCCTCGGGCGGGAGAAGAAAGGAATTGAATTCGGTTTGTAAATGCGCTCATGGCTCCGGCAGTACCGGCAGCGCCGCCGTGTTCACAGTCGAGGGATCATCCCGCAGCTTGATGTAGAGCAACGTGCCGTTCGGCCGCGGAACGCTCAGCGATGAGTCCGTATAGCCAAGCGGAACTGGAACGTTGTGAGCGAATTGAGAATCTGATGCGACCGAATCGATCAGGAAAAGGTTCTGTCCGATCAAAGTGCAGGCCTTGTCTGGACTGTCCGGGCATCGCACCTCTTTCAACGATGGCACGCGGACCAATTTTGCAAGTGGTTGCCAATCACCACGCTCACCGTTTTCAGAGACCGGCCGTAAACGAAGCGTGCCAAACACGGATGCGCCGAAACTTTTCAACGGCCGCAGCGTGGCGAGCGCAGTATGAGAATCCTGGAGCACCATAGTTCCGTCGGCAAGACTAAGCACACTGTTGGCCGAGCTATCCTCAGTTGCAACTTCGATTTTTTCGCCGCGAGCAAAGTTCGCTGGTGTTTCCGTTTTCAAAAAGAATGTCATCTGTCCATCTTGAGGAAGATCGTCGGCACTGCCGAGGCGGATAACGGATGCACCGGCCTGCACGTTTTTGTTTAGCAGCGTCACGCGTGGACGCGCCGGTGCAATCACTGTATCCAGATTGAGAATTCGTCCATCCTTGAGTTCAACGTGTGCGATTAATTTTTGTCCCGGCTGGAACGCTGCGGCCGAAGAATTGGTCGGAGTATTGGTCGACGACAGATGCAGCTGATCTTTTCCTTCAGCGCGCGACAATTCTGCCGGAGAAAAGTGTATATTCTCCAGTTCCAGCCCGGAAACTTCATCCAGGCGAGTGCCGGTCAGCACCCCTTGCTGGTCTCCCGCATGTATCACGAACTGGTCGAGGTGTGCGGCTTCGGAATACATTTGCATGGGAACTTCATCGGGCTTTGCTAATCCCGATTGCGCAATCAGCGTGAGCACCGGCCCGGCAGATTCTTCCTTCAGCGGTACTTCAACCTCCAGTTGGTCAGCTTTTAGCAATTTCCATGTCGCTTTGAGGGACTTGCCTCGTTGATCCTTGATGGTCACCTGATCGACGCAAGGAGCGTTTTCGGATTGCAAATGGAACGAATTCTGACGGCCCACAATCAGCGAGGTGGAATCCTCGGCAGTGAGAAGCCATTTTGCTGGATGTGCGCTCTGTAACTGAAAAACCGGCCCTTCGAAGGGTTGAAACCCCCAGTAACCATGGACTGTTCCGGTGAGGTTCTCGTTTAATTCACCCGCTTGCATTGCGCGAGAGTCGACTACGAACCCGCCACGAGCCGCGTCCGCAATCACCGGCAGATCGATCACATGGCCCGCGTTTCTTTGAACGCGAAGAACAAGATCGTGCGCGTAGCCGGTGGAAAAAACCAACGGCGCCCCTTCCGCCGGAAGTACCAAACTAGCGCGTTGCAGACAGAAGGTTTGCTTTGGCTCAACTGCACGAAGCGGTGGCAACTGCGCGGCTTCTACCGCCGGCATCGCCACGACCAGCACTGACATCGGCTTATGAAAGGACGGCGGATTATTAAGTTTGAGATTCAATGCGTCGCGTTTCGGAGTCGCCAACGCTGGAATATATTGGTATCCCGCCGTGTGAAAGGTCTCCATCATGCGCACCACGTCGACGATGGCTCCCACGTAAGGGCTGTAGGCCCCTCCCCCGGCAAACTTGGTCGCACTAATCGCACCCACCAGGTCCGAGCCGGGTCCGGAAGTAAGAACCGCGACCATGGACTGACTATGGCCGTCGTCCAGTACAAGCTGATCGGTATTTCGAATAAGGCACGGAACCTGCTCGTCTGTAGGCTTGTCAAAGCATTGCTGGTCGACTTTGATCTTCAAGCTGCGTGCCAGCAGAAGTGAACGCTCGTGCAATATTTTAGGATCATCACTCGACATTTCCTTGACGCCAGCCAGGTATCTATCCACTCGCGAGCGGTCAAGTGCCGCCTGATTCAAATCTTGAGAGGCTCGAACGAACGCCCCCGGCTTGCCGCGCACTGAGGACCGCAGGGTGCTGAAGTCTCCACCGGTTTCCGGAGCCAGAAACAATAAAGCCTGCTGTGCATCCGCCGGAACAGTTACCACGATCCCTTCTCTTCTCACCTTCTTATTCCAGGTTTCTGCTTTGAGGAACCAATGTTCGGGTGGAGGGTTCGTCGAACCCCGCAGAAAAGCCGTAACCAGCAAATAGTGCGCCGATTGCGTTTCAGGAATATCGGGATGCAGCCACAGCCGGTCGCCAGCTTGAAGATTCGGCACTTCGGAAATGGGCAGCGTCTTACCTGCGCGCGTTACCGTTATATCAATAGGTGGGCCGGGCAAATCAAAAGAAGATCCGTCGGCCGCAGCGCAGAGAGAAGTCAAGGAAATACTCAAAAAAACGAAACTAAAAATTAGCGCAACGGTGCCTCGTCGCACGCGCGTCCCTGACCGGAGGCGACGACCCGGAAACTTAAGATCACGGCCGCTACCGAAGATTGAAAGTACCGGTCTCGGGCACACGTGGGGGAAGATGTGCTTCGTATGCATAACTCAACTTTAGCACCCGGAACTCAAGGAAAAGCACCCAGGATGAACGATCGATTCAACCGAATTGTCATGAGAAATTATCGGCGCAGGACCTAAGTCCGACTACTGCGATTGTCCTTGTCGCGGACCGTAGCCGCCCAGTTCAACAGATCTTTCCGAGGCATGAAATTAAGAATGCGGTTGTGATCAACACCGCCGCGCAATGCCGCAGCCAGTCCAAATGCGATGAACCTGAGTTGAGTCGGTCCATGCGCATCAGTTCCAATCGAAATTCGGCAGCCTTCTTTGGCGGCCAAGCGTATTAGATCCAAACTCAAATCCTGCCGGTCGGGATAGGAATCGATCTCCACCGCCTTATCAAGTTGCGCGGCAAGAGCAAATACGCGTGTCCAATCGGCCGTGAGTCCCAAACGAAAATTGTAAATTCTTCCCCGCGGATGGCCCAGAATCTGAATGTCGGGATTACGCAAGGCGGCCAGGTAGCGCTCGGTTTGATCATCCTTTCTGCGCAATGAGGAGTGAAAGCAACCGAGAACAATATCAAGACGGGACAACGATTCCACAGGCATATCGCCTTTACCGGTGGGACTCAGGTTCAGTTCGATGGAATGGATCACCCGGATCTTTCGGCCCGCTGTTCGCAGACCCTCATTCACTTCGGTGATTTCGATGGACTGCCGCTCAAGTTGTTTTTCGTCAATTCCTCCGGCGATTTTTAATCCCTGGGAGTGATCGGTTACAGCGATGTACTCATACTCGAGAGCATCTCCCGCTTCGGCCATCTCGAGAATCGAAGCGGAACCATCACTCCAGAGGGTATGCATTTGAAGGTCACCCTTGGCACTCGCGGCCCAGGAAAGATTTTTCCTGAGAATCGATTGCACCTCGGTCCAGGTCAGGAAGTCCTTTCTAATGTCAGGAGGAATTGGAACAGCTGGGGTCCGCTCCAGCCATTTCAAAATGACCTTTTCCAAGTAAGGACCGACGCCCGGCAGTTCGGTTAAGGAGCGGCCGTCCCGAACCAGATCAGAAACTTCTTCCGTCCATAGAAACGCTTTACGCGCTGCACGTCGAAAGGCCTGTTGCAGCGGTTGTTTCGCGCTTTCTGCTTCGGTCGCCAGGAGTTCAGAAATGTTTGAATTTGTGAGTGAAGATTCGGCAGCGATTGGCGGCAACTTGGTGGCGCGGCATGCTGGCGTTATTCCAAGTTTCTTAGAGGGACTTGGGGACCGCGATGCCATACCTAGTGGGCTCGCCTTTGGGACGGCGGCTTTAGAAAAGAGAAACGCGCTCCATCACATTACAGAAGGTCTAGGTGTCGCTCGATGCCGTCTTTGGTGTAGTGCGCCAAAACAATCCATGTAGCACTGCAAAAACTAGATCGCGTGTCGCCTTGTTTATGTATCGAAGGCTTGTATATCGAAGTTCTTGTCTAGCTGACTAATCGAGGAATCAAGAACAAATGCAGCGCCGAAAAATTTACCGGATATATACGGAAGAAAAAAACAAGAAGTCCATCGTCCACCAAGTTGCGCAAAAATTTGAGAGCTTTACGCTTCAGCCAACACTCGGGTATTACCAGCAGAAGGCTGAAAAATCGATCGTTATTGAAATCGTAGGCGCAAAGAGGCCCGACATTACCAGGTTGGCGAAGCGTATCCGGACGATGAACGGGCAAAAGTAAGTGCTCGTTTTAGAAGTTGCAGCCGGTGTCCACATTGATCGCGACTAGATTGATCCCGAATAGTCTTGTGCTTTAGGGAACACAAACTCTTAGAAACTGCGCCTTAAGGGATTATCCCCTGACCCCTACCAAGGATCGTCGATTGCTGTAAGCATCCATCGCGTCTATCTATGTCTCTAGACAGTAATTAAAGTACCCTCATTCCTACGTCCTGCTGCGCAGCATTGTGCGTTGGAACACATAGGTCAGGTCCGGGACTAAAAGGGCGCAGACGAACATGTTCACGACTACTAACCGGCTGTGAGGATCATGTCGAAAAAAATTAAGACCGCTTTTGCCGTGGGAGCCGCTGTTGGGATTGCAACCGCCGCTTTCCTTCGCGGTCCTCGTTACGATCTAACAGGCAAAGTGGTATTCATCACCGGCGGATCGCGCGGGCTCGGCCTATTGCTCGCCCAAGAGTTCGCGGCGCGTGGAAGCAAAGTCGCCATCTCGGCACGGGATCGCGATGCTTTGGAACGCGCAGCGTCAAGTCTGAGGCGAACGGGCGCAGAAATCCTAACAATTGAAAGCGACATCAGCATGCGCGAAGAAGCTGAGCTCGCGATCGAACAAGTCCGGCGAAAGTTCGGCCCGGTCGACATCCTCATTAACAATGCCGGCACAATCTGTGTCGGCCCGATGGAGGCGATGACCATCGACGATTACCGAGACTCCATCAATACGCATTTCTGGGGCACGCATTTCGCGACCATGGCTGTTCTGCCCGAGATGCGAAAACGACGCCAGGGACGCATCGTAAACATTTCCTCTATCGGAGGAAAGATCAGCGTGCCCCACCTGCTGCCCTATAGCGTGGGCAAATTTGCTTTGACAGGATTTTCCGAGGGGCTGCGAGCAGAAATTATGAAGGACAACGTGTATGTCACCACCGTTTGTCCCGGCCTTATGCGTACCGGAAGCCCTCGCAATGCCCTGTTTAAGGGCGACAATCAGGCGGAATACGCCTGGTTCAGTATCAGCGACTCTTTACCGTTCTTATCGATGAACGCGCGATGGGCGGCGCGGCGCATCGTTCATGCTTCCATTCGCGGCGATGCGGAACTTGTTTTATCGCTACCCGCAAAGTTGGCGGTCAAAATACATGCGCTGTTTCCAGGAGTTACCACGAACACCTTGGCATTGGTGAATCGCCTTCTGCCTTCCACAGAAAATAACAACCAGCCCAGAACCGGCAGGCAGAGTTTCTCGGAGTTGTCTCCCTCATGGATTACTTCTCTCAATGAACGGGCGGCAGCAAACAATAACCAGATCTCTTAAGAAAAGGGTTCTATTCAGAATTTGGAGAATACAAATGAATGAATCAAAGAATAGTTCAAGATATACATCGCAAAGAAATCCGCAGAATGGTTCGCTGCAAAGTTTGCTGAACGATTTAACACCCAGCGATGCTTCTTCAGCGGCACGACGGTGGGCTCCGGTCCTTGCGGGCGGAACCCTTGCCATTATCGGTCTTAGTCGGAAGTCCGCATTTGGTTTCGGATTAGCCGCAGCCGGCGGTGCTTTAGCGTACTACGGCTCGCGTAACAACGACGCTGCGACAGAGTCAGTGGCTCGCGGCAGCGTATTACTGAACTGTACCCCAGAAGAAGCCTACAGCCGCTATCGCAATTTCGAAGATTTCCCAACCTTCATGCATCATCTCCAGTCGGTGGCCAAAATAGGCGATCGTCAATATCGCTGGACTGCTCTCGGCCCGATGGCCATTCCAATCCAGTGGGATGCGGAAATTTGGGATGAACAAGTAGGCGAGTTCATTTCATGGCGGTCGATGCCCGGCTCCGCGCTCACGATGGAGGGCACCGTACGCTTCGAAGCCGCCCCCGCCAACCGTGGAACGTTTCTTCGCGCAGTGACGCGTTTCGATCATCCAGCGGGTCAGCTGGGACGTGCGGTCGCAAAGCTCTTCGGTAAAGATCCAAGTTTCCTGATGCAACAGGATCTCCGGCGTTTCAAGGCTCTGGTCGAAACGGGTGAAATCCCCACAACCGAGGGTCAACCACATGGACGACGTTCCGGTGTCGATCTTGCCATGCAGAAAGTCAATCCCGACCGGCCTAAGCGTCGCAAATCTCAAATGAGCGAAACCTTGAATAACACTTGGAGGACAGCATGAAAGCAGTTTGTTGGATGGGCGCTAATAAAATGTCGGTGGAAACCGTTCCTGACCCTGAAATTCTAAATCCGCGCGACGCCATTGTGCGCATAACCAGCACTTGCATCTGCGGCTCAGATTTACATCTCTATAACGGACTTATTCCTACCATGGAACAGGGCGACATCATGGGCCACGAGTTCATGGGTGAGGTGGTTGAGACCGGAAACGGAATTAACAGAGAAAAATTGAAAGTGGGAGACCGGGTTGTAGTGCCGTTTACAATTGCCTGCGGAAAGTGTTTTTTCTGCGAACGAAAACTATGGTCGTGTTGCGAGAATTCCAATCCGAATTATTGGATTGCCGAAAAAATGATGGGTTATTCGCCGTCCGGTTTATTCGGCTACACCCACATGATGGGCGGATATGCCGGTGGCCAGGCCCAATACGCTCGAGTGCCATTCGCCGATGTCGGTCCGTTGAAGATTCCGGAAGGGATTTCCGACGACAAGGTAGTCTTTTTGTCGGATATTTTCCCGACCGGCTATTTCGGCGCCGTGAATTGCGACATACAGCCCGGAGACACTGTCGCGATCTGGGGATGCGGTCCAGTCGGCCAGTTTGCGATCCGAAGTGCATTCATGCTTGGAGCGGAGCGAGTGATCGCGATTGATCGGTTCCCATACCGGCTGGAAATGGCGGAAGAAGGCGGGGCCGAAACAATTAACTATGAAGAAGTCGACGACGTCGTTCAGACTTTAAAAGACATGACTGCGAACATCGGGCCGGACTCCTGCATGGACGCAGTTGGCATGGAAGCACACGGCAACAACTTGCTCTTTATGGTTGATCGCGCAAAGCAAGCTCTGAAGATGGAGACGGATCGTCCAGTCGTTCTTCGGGAATGCATCCAGGCTTGCCGCAAGGGAGGAACTGTTTCCGTCCCCGGGGTTTATTCAGGGTTTGCGGATACGATTCCCATGGGCGCTTTTATGAACAAAGGCCTCACCATGAAGACCGGCCAAACTCACATGATGAATTACATGCAACCGTTACTGGATCGCATTCAGAAGGGCGAAATCGATCCGAGCTTCGTGATCAGCCATCGAGTGCCGATTAACGCGGCTCCCGAAATGTACAAAACTTTCCGCGACAAAGAGGACAACTGCACGAAAGTTGTTCTTGATCCGTGGGCAAACGGGATAGCAGCCTAATCCTAAATATTAAGAACAGAAAAATTGCCCGGGCGTCTAAATTTAGGAGCCCGGGCATTTGTTTCTTTGATCCTTAATTAATTGATTTTACGTTGCACAACCTGCCTAAACAGCTTTCTTGAGTGGGTCTCTACTTGAGGCGGATCCGATAGAACACGTCCCGCACCCCATTGCGGCCTCTTTTCGCCGTTCACGCAGACGAGCTTGAAATGTATCCCAGCGGGCACCGATGCCAGCAGCGCTATTACTGATTACAACGGTATCCGTGCCTGCGGGTATGATGCGGCCAGTGGGCGCGCTCGCTGCCCGTACCGCGTCCTCATTTCTGCTACCGGACGTGGCGGTCGACCCCGATTGTGAGACATCGCCCGATGCCCGCAGCGACGATTGATTACCCTGCATTTGATGAGTCGTGGGAGTGATATTGCGATCCGATCCCTCGCGATGCATCACCGGGCCGGAATCCCACTTGGAGCGATAACGTCCCTCATAATCCTTCCATTTATCTGCCGATTCGACGTCGCTTTCTTTATAAGTCGGGAAACTCTCGATCTGTTCCTTGGTCAAGTCGGAGTTAAAGTCATTCTCGTGTTTCGTGGAAGGACGCAGGCGGTTAGCAGGAACGATAAATTTCTTTGTCGAAAGCCACCCTCCAGTATCCACGACCAGGTAGGCGATGTCCCCGGACGAGTGATCGAAAATAACATCGTCAATCTTTCCCAGCTTCTCGTCATTCGCTCCATAGAGCGTTGCACCGCGGATGTCCTCGGATGCGTTACTAAACCTGTAATCTTTCAAAAGCCCATAGTGCGACATTTAGGTCCTCCTGAAATTAAAAAGTCAGTTGCTGTAAATCTGATTTTTGGATGCCGGGATTCGCGGAGGAGTTGACGCCACGTGTGCGGCCTTTTTTCTTGTCGTACGGGATCTACCCGAGAACCTCACGAGAAGGAGACTCCGAATTCTAAGCTCGCAGACTTTGACACTGACTATTGTTCGAAGAGTCTACTAAGCAGTCGAGCGAGCTCGGCTTTTTCGTGGTTATTGCTAATCGCGTCGGAATCATTTTCTGTAAGTTGCGCGAGCGCGTGGGCTACGATGCGCTCGGCGGCCCGCTGGGTAAGGTAGGTGGCATTCATCGCTGGACTGAGTTCCCAAGTTCTGTTTCCATTACGGTGTAGAGTCCATCTTTGTCGAGAATGCGTCTTGCGTCCCTCAACTCTTCCTCCGTTGAGAAGCATCACTTCGTCGATGTCGACATCGACCCATCCCTCATTTTCTGCGAGGTGCATTTTTACTACATCGAAATGATCAAACACAACTATTGGTTGAGCGGACTGGAAGAGGTTGTGATCACGTAAGCGCGACTCCGAATCGGCACAGTCTTTTAAGAAAACTGCGCGCACGTCATTATTTTTGGGTCGAGCGGAACTCAATGTCAGAACAGAAACTCTTTGAGGGTTGCTCGGAGAGTCGCTCGCAGAGAGACTGCTCGCATGTTGTGCCAACACTGTCGGCGCTGAATCATCGATTGGTTGGGGGACACCGTCTGTTGGATTTTCTGAATTGGTGTCGCTCGATCGACCGTTGGCCGATGCTGAATCCCTCAAACTTGCACTGCGAATCGACTCCGTGCCGCGATAGTTCGGAGCCTGCTTGATATAGCGGTAGAAGCGAGGATGCCCGCGACGTTTCCAATATCGCGAATCATAAAAATCAACGCCAAGTCCGGAACGCAGAATGCTTACAAAGGACCGCTTGGATGGATCCACTACGATTCCCGCGTGACCGCGCCACACAGCCAAATCACCGGGCTGCGGATTTGTGACGCGTCGAAATTCATCAATCCCATCGTAGAGGTCTGATGAACTAGCGTATTGATATGTAAAACCGGCACGCTCGTACATGCCGTGGACAAAGTGCGAGCAATCTAATCGGGCGCTTGCGTGCTGACGTGAGTTCAACGCCACCTTGAGAATCGTTGAACCTTCGCTTCGACTCAGGGGTTGAAAACCAGTTTGCGTCTGCTGTGTGAATCCAGTTTCGCCGGTGACCCGATAGGCGTTCGACCCATCGCCCCGCTGGCGCGCCCCTGCGCATGGGAGGATGCTGGCGCCAAGTGTAAGCACTAGTATGACCTTGGTTTTTTGGGCGCAGCACCGCATAGTTCCCTTATAACCTCTCTCTCTAAGGCAGCACAGGTCACAAGGGTGCTGCCAAAGAGCGCGAAAAAGAACACAATAATGGCTCAACTAAGATGCACTTTCGTATCCGAAGGATTTCGTTGCGTGTGTTTAGCCAGGACAGACGAACCGGAGCCGTGTTTTGTAGGAGATCTTTGTAGGAGATCGATGAGGGTTAGTGCAAAGGAGTCTAAGCGATAACTTCGGGCTGTCCCAACTTTAGAACGGCTTTCACAGTGGTTCCGGTCCCGTTCGACTGAACTTCCAGAGTGCCGCCCAGTTGCCTGACTCGCTCTCTCATACCACCAAAGCCAATACCCGAGCGATTTGTTTCAGTAAGTTCGCGACGCTTCTCCTCGGGTATGCCGCGGCCATTGTCTTGGACGTGAACAACAAGCCGTCCTTTTTCCTGCCGAATAAAAATCGACGCAGTGTCGCTTCCGGAATGACGGTGAATGTTGGTCAGGCATTCCTGTACTATCCGAAAGATGGCGAGCTCAGTGTCGTTGGGAAGCCGTTCAAAATCGCTCGGTATATTCAAATCGACTTTGATTTGACTCCGCTCAGCAAAGCCATCGACGTACCAACGTAAAGCCGAAGCCAATCCCGCGATCTCAAGAAGCGGCGGGTGGAGCAGATGGGAGATGGTGCGAATTTCTCTAGAAACCTGTTCGATCAGCTGTGCGTTCTCCGAAACCGCCCGGGCTACGCGCGCATCGAGCTTGCTTGACTGTGCTTGCACGACGGCGATGTTCATCCCTATGGCCGCCAGTAACTGACCCACGCTGTCATGCAGTTCGCGGGCAAGACGCCGGCGTTCGTCGTCTTGCACTTGCAATAGGCGTGCGGAAAGTTCGCTAAGACTCTGGTTAGCGGTCTTGAGTTCTGCCGTGCGTTCCTGAACCCTCTGTTCCAGGTGGTCGCGCGCCTCGCTGAGAGACTCCAGCAACTGGCGCTGCTCATCGATATTCGTATTTGTGCCAAACCACCGTGTGAGCCGTCCTTCATGATCGCGGAATGGACTGACGCGCGTTAGAAACCAGCGGTACACACCGTCGGCGCCACGCAGAGGAAACTCCATTTCAAATGCAGTTTCGGTCCGTACTGACTCGGTCCACCGTTCCATCACGAGAGGAAGCACCTTCGGGTCGTGCACTTCCTTCCAACCCCATCCTTCCATCTGCTCAAGAGTGGTGCCCGTATATTCGTACCAGCGGCGGTTGTACCAAAAGATGTCTCCCTCAGGATTTGCCATCCACGCGAGTTGTGGGATCGAATCTGCCAATGCGCGGAGTTCCTCTTCACTGCTTCGAAGTTTTTCTGCGGCTTCTTCGCGGGCTTCAGCGGCACGTTTCTCATTTGTAATATCCAGAAAATAGACAGAAAGACCATTTCGAGATGGGTAGGCGCGAACTTCAAACCAGGCATTCAAAGGGGGATAAAAGAATTCGAATTCCACTTTGACCTGCTCAGCCACGGCGCGTCTTAAATTGCTTTCCACTGCTGTGCCGACCATGTCGGGAAACTCCTCCCAACAGTTCTTACCCAGAAGGTTAGCCCTCGTTTTTTTCAGCGGCCGGCCTATCTCTTCTGCTCGCAGGTTCACATAGGTAAACTGCCATTCTTTGTCCAACGTGATAAATGCGTCAGTAATGCTCTCAAGAATGTTGACGACGCGCTCGTTGGATTCACGGAGAGCACGCTCCGCCCGCTCGCGAGCAAGCAGTACGGCGCGGGCATTCTGTAAGGCGACGGAGCGCAGTAATTTTTCTTCGTCTTGTTCCACGTTTTTATTTCTTGACTTCAGTAACTGCCGAGAATTTTCTCGGCGAGTTGAGTGCCTTCGACGCGGGCACGGATTTTTCTAAAAGCTGTTTCTCGCGTCGTCGATGTATCGTCGCTAAAAGGTGAAAAACCACAATCATCGGTCGTGCCCAGCTGTTCGAGCGGGATGTATTTTGCGGCCTCGAGCACTCGATCCCGAACTTCCTCCGCCGTGTCCACGCGCGGATCGATTGGTGAAACGACGCCTACAAATGCGCACTGGCCAGGCTTGAGATATTCACGAATGATCTTTAATACCCGCACCCGATCCTTTTCCCCCGCGAGGGAAATGTAGAAGTGTCCTGCTCGCAACTCAAACAAGCTGGGAAGCAGATCGGCATAATCGACGTCCGCACTGTGGGTGGAGTCACGGTCTCCACCGGGGCACGTGTGCACTCCAATGCGCTGTCGCTCCTCATCTGAAAACCGCGATAGCGCCAAATTATTCAGGCCTATAAAACTGTTCAACAACTCGCCCGATGGATCGACTTTGACCGCTAATCTTCCTTCCGTGAAATCAATCTGAACTTTTTGCGCGCCCTTTTCGAAACAGCGGCGAATTTCCAATTCATGCTCGCGCAGCAAATCATCAATGAATTCCTGGCGCGGGTAGTCCGGAATATCTTCAGCCGGATACATCAGACTCAGGGCAGAGGGCGAGATGACGGCCTGCTTCAGCGGTTTATGCGCATAGCGTTTAGCTACATCGAGGTAACGATCCGCGTACGTTTTATAACGAAATGGTCCCTTCGTTAGCCGCAACATTCGGCGCACATGGCCAGCGGAGAACGGAATTTTAAAGCCGTCTGGCGCCGTGTTAGGCAGCCCGTGCACGGAATAGGTCCAGAAATTGTGATACTTGCGCTGCTCGCCATCGGTAATGACCGGAGATCCCGTTGCCTCGAACTGTTGAATCGTGTCCCGTATCGCTTCTTCATACATGGGATCCAATTTCGGATCGGCAAAGTCTCCGGCCGCTGCAATTGCTTCGATTAATTTTATGGGTCTGGGAATGCTCCCAATAGGCTCAGTCGGAATATTCATCGGGATGTGCTTAAGCTCATCATGCGGCAGTCTAGTGTAACGATGTCCGCTGTTCACAAGCAAACGGTAAGAGTTGAGTATTACAGGCGCGATGCTTTAGCCCGTTTGCTTGCGGCGACGCTGGCTGGGGCGGTGGAATCGATCTCCACACGATTTCTGCCGTTTCCTTTAGCGCTATACAAAGCCTGATCGGCCGCCTGAATCACCTGCTCAGGCTGGCGCAACCGGGTGCTCGGCTCGGCAACGCCGATGCTGACTGTAACTGAGAGCCGGTCGGACGCTTGTTTGATGTTTATCGGATTCGCGGATGTTGCCTTCTTTGCTCTTCTCTTTCGACGGTCGGACTCTACTGTCCGTCGATCGCTCGTCCCCTCGGGCCTTGCTCCGGATCTTCGTTCGGTACCGCGCAATTGAAACGTGGATGTTTCAATGAGGCGGCGCAAGGCGTCGAGGTGCTCAAATGCGTCCTTGGCCGATGTATTGGGAAAAACGATAGCGAACTCTTCGCCGCCGGACCTGAAGGCCTGGCCGTTTCCGCCGACGTGCGACAAGCGTGACGCCACCATGCATAGCACCTGATCCCCGACGTCGTGGCCATAGGTATCGTTGAATTTCTTGAAATGATCAATGTCAACAATGGCGATGGCATATTGCTGGTCGAGAGAGAGCAGAGACTCATTGAAGGCGCGCCGTGCGGGAATGCCAGTAAGTTCGTCGTGATAGGCGAGCACGTATGAAGTTTCGATGAGCGCCGCGCCTAGGATCAGTGCAGCGGTAGCGACATAAGCATCGGATGCCTTTCCAACCGGAGCGAACTGCAGCCACAAGAAAACCGCCACTAACGACCAGACAAATCCAGGCTCGATCGGCTTGCGGGTACGGGAAAAACTCTGGACAAATACCGCAATGGCAGCCACAAAACTTAAGACCGTCCAGGTAGGGATTGATCCAAGCGAGTGCGTCGGATTGACAGGACTATTTTCCGGGCGGCACATAATAGCAAAGACAACCGACTCGAGAAATAGCAAACCGAGGCGGGGAGCGGTTCCAGCAACGCTTAAGCCGCGTTCGCGCATTAAAGTGAAAACCATGAAGTTGATCGGTACAAGCAAGGCGGCAAGGGCCGCGGCAGTGCGCCCTGGTCCGGAGTGAATGGCTGCGGCGACGTCGCCCACGGAGAAAAACGCTACTGCGCGGTGAGCGAGAAGAAGCGAAAGTAAAGAAAATAGGACCCGACTGGAATTGAAACGCCACGCAAGAAGCAATCCGCCGGCAAATACAGCGACGTAATAAAAGGACAGCGACGGCGCGATCTGGTTGAAGAGGGAGCTGTTAACAAGCGACGCGGCCAGCGCTAATAAAAATCCGCCGGGAACCAGCCACGCCTTCCACGTTCTCCCACTCACAGCTTCAGAATACGGCAGTTCGAGCTTGAGAAACGTTATGTTTCCGGCACGTGAGCTCATGGGTCCTTTAAAGCCCGCGTCCAGTTAACACGCATAGTGGTAGTCTTTTCCGTTCATGGCCCCGGCATCCCATTCCAAACGCCATCCGAACCGCACGGACCTCCATAGCGAACTTCGCATCGCGATCGACACGGGCGGAACCTTCACGGATTGTGTCTGGGTCGAGGACCGCGTGCTTAAAACCTTGAAGGTATTTTCGACCCCTGACGATCCCTCCCGCGCCATCGCTGAAGCTCTCAAAAAAATCGGAGACGCGTCGCAGAGGGGCACCTCTAAGACGAACTGGAAGGCTCTAACACTGCTCCATGGCACGACGGTTGGGACCAACGCTCTATTACAGAGGAAAGGGGCTCGAGTCGCGCTGGTTACGACATCGGGCTTTGAAGACGTCATCGAAATTGGACGGCAAGCCCGTCCGCGGCTGTATGACTTCTTTTTCGACCGAATTCAGCCCCTTGTCCCGCGGGAGATGCGGTTCGGGGTTAGTGAGAGAACAGACGCCGAGGGAAAGATTTTACAGAGCCCTTCGCAAACAGAAATAATGCAGCTTCAGGATTTGGTACGACAGGCCAGCCCAGATGCCATTGCCATTTCTTTTCTGTTTGCATTCGCCAATCCAGAGAATGAGTCGGCCGTGGCTGGCGTCCTGACAAAGCTGGGCAAGCCGCTCTCTGTATCTCATCGAATTCTTCCCGAGTTCAGGGAATACGAGCGCACCAGCACCGTTGTGGTGAACGCCTACCTGCAGCCTCTCATGCAAAGTTACATGGAGAGACTTTCAGCGCGCGCCAAGCGGTACGCCGAAGGACTGCAACCGGGCAGGGCAGGGAAACGAGTGGAGCCCCGAATCTTCGTGATGCAATCCAGCGGCGGCATTACAGCGCTGCAATCGGCGGCGCGGGAGCCAGTCCGCACAATCTTATCGGGGCCTGCGGGCGGCCTGGTGGGCGCTGCCGCCACATCGGTCCGCAGCGGATTCAGGAATATTCTCTCCTTCGACATGGGAGGAACCTCGACCGACGTGGCGGCGGTCCAGGGTGAAATTCGAACTGCCAGCCAGGCAGAGGTGGCCGGGCTTCCAGTGGGAGTTCCGATGCTCGAGATTCATACGGTCGGGGCAGGTGGCGGCTCGCTGGCTCGCTTCGATGTCGGCGGCGCCTTGCGCGTGGGGCCAGAGTCAGCGGGCTCAGATCCAGGCCCGATCTGCTACGGGCGGGGAAGGCAACCCACCGTCACCGATGCCAATTTACTCATGGGTCGACTGCGCCCCGACCGTTTTTTGGGAGGCGAATTCCCGCTCGACGTCGAAAGAACCCGGCGTATCACTTCGGAATGGCTGAAGAAACAAGGCTCGCGCTTGAGCGTCGAACAATTTTCCGCGGGAGTTGTTCGAGTTGTGAATGCAAATATGGAAAGGGCGTTGCGCGTGGTCTCCGTCGAGCGCGGATACGACCCGCGTGAATTTGCGCTGGTTGCTTTTGGCGGAGCGGGGGGTCTGCATGCCTGCGAACTGGCGGAGGCGCTGGCAATTCCGACTGTGATTATTCCGGCTCGGCCAGGAGCCCTTTCGGCATTCGGCATCCTCGTAAGCGACGTGGTCAGGGATTACTCGCGAAGCGTCCTATGGCAAATGGACACCCGGTTGCCCCGCACAAAATTGTCGGGTGAGTTCGAGAAACTCGAGACGCAGGCACGGAAAGAATTTAGCAAGGAAGGCTGGCGAGGAGCTCCGAAGTTTGAAAGAAGTCTGGATCTGCGCTATCGCGGTCAAGGCTACGAAATCAATATCGCTGTCAAAGAGAATAAAGAGAATGTTGCCACCGCTTTCCATGAAGAACATAAACGACGTTACGGATACCATCACCCGAACCGTGAGATTGAACTCGTCACGTTGCGGTTGCGGGCCTGGTTGCGCACTCCGCCGATAGAGACCGACTCAAAAACCGGACGTACACAGAAGAAAAGAGTATCAAAAGTTGCAGCGTCACGAGTTATTTCGCTAGAGACGGTGCCGGTTCTGTTTCACGTTACGGCAAAACATGGCTCGGTAAAATATGGCTCGGTAAAACATGGATCTCTAAAAAATAGGCCGGTAAATACACCGGTGCTGGAACGCGCTGACATTCTCCCCGGGAAAACTCTGACCGGACCGGCCGTGATTACTGAATACAGCGCAACTACGGTGGTCCTCCCCGGAAAGAAGTTTTGGGTTGATGCGGCTGAAAATCTTGTGATTCAAATCAGGTGAGGAAAATGAATTGTGAACATCGGGAAGGGGGAAGCGAAAGAGATGTAACGTTATTCTTCTTCGTCCGGATCGTTCTTTTCCTCGATTGCCATATCCTTCAATTCGCTTGACTCGAAAACTTCTCCACATTCCTTGCATTCCACATATTCGGATTCTTCATCACGAGAAACGATCTGCACTCGCGGATGCTTGCAAGGTTGGGGAATAGCCTTTTCTTGGGGGGATTGCGACGGCTGGCTAGGGGTCATAAACTTTGGAGACTGTTGAATCTCGTTCCGAGGGAATACGGGCCCGAATTGGCGATATTTTGAAGCGCTGAGCGAAAGATGTCAAGTACCTAGCGCGTCAAATCTTGCGGAAAGCTTTTTAGCCCAACCTGCCGCGGGTGCGAAGACTTGTTCTTGGCATCGTCGCTGGTAATCTCAGTCAACGTTCCCTTTAGGACGTAATAGCCCTCATCGCCGGGCTTTTTGCCCTCGCCCCTCTCAATCGCGCCTTGGAAATCGAAGGACACTCCGTGCACTGTATCGGTTGTAAATGTAAGTTGATTGCCGTCGAGACTGCCAGACTTGAAAAAATGATCCAGGAATGCTCCGCGATCGCTCTCCGAATCTCCAAAACGCGAAACGAAGCCGGTAACGCGTCCCTTGTTTTCAACCGTCAATTGCACGAATTCGCCCTCCCGCAAAAAGGAATACATGCCGGAATAATTCGCGCCGGCCACGTCAGGTCGTTTGGAACTCACCTGAGCGCCAGCCAATGCGATCAAAACTAGAACGAAAGACAGCCGAAGGTCTTGGAGGCGAAGAAGAAACATTTGGTTCTCCGATGTCAGCAGTGATGTAAGCAATATAGTTCGCTCTTGAAGGCAAACCGGGAGCTAAGCCCCCGGTCAGCCTGTTACGTCAGTTATAATCTTCTACAAATAGAACGTTCAACCTGGTCATCTGAGGCGCCCTGCCGAACGCCCCGGATCCCGTCTTTCGATATGGCGGGGCTGGAAGAACCGGAGCCTGAGATGGAATCCGCTGGGACAAAAGTTTTGAGACTCTTGGTGGAATGCGATCCGGCGAGTCCGGAATTCCGCACAGGAGTTCGCGCAGTTTTGCATCCTGCCAGTGTGGCAGGCGACGGCACTTTTGACCTGTGGCGCGACGTCTTCATCCAACAGAAGCTACCTTGGGGAAGGTTCGTACAATCGGCAGTGTTGCATGCAACCGCCTTTGGCCTAATATGGGTGGTATCCCTGTCATGGATGCGGCAGCAGAAGATTTTGGACCGGGACAAGTTTGATCGGTCTTCTCTAATCACCTATTCGCCGCAGGAGTATCTGCCGCCGCTCGATACCGGTGCGCCCGCGCCGGCCAAGGCTCAAAAGGGCGATCCGGCCTATGCAAAACAGCCGATTATTTCGGTTCCACGGGAAGCAAGTAGCCGTTCTCAGTCCGTGGTAGTTCCGCCCGATATCAAGCTTGATCAAGACGTCCCGATGCCTAATATTGTTGCGACGGGGAGTGTCGTCCCGTCAGTGCCGTTGGATGCAACGCGCGCGAGCTTATCCCACACGGCTGCACTCGAGGCTGAGGTGGTGCCGCCCGCGCCGGAGGTCCAGTTTGCCCGTGACCGCGTGGTTCGCTCCGTCATAAAGTCCGAAATAATTGCGCCGCCCCCCGAAGTTGCCGAACATTCCAAGCGTGGCATCGCTGGACCGGCAACCGCCGTGGTAGAACCGCCTCCCGCAGTGACACGTTCGATCGACGGACGCACCGGAATCATGAATATCGGGTCAAGCGCCGTTGTTGCGCCTGCTCCCCAACTCGCTGTCGAGCCGCAACACGCGCTGACGGCGCGCGGCGCGGGGCGTATGTCGGGCGGTAACGTACAACCGGTTGGGCCCCCACCGAGCGTCTCTTTGTCCGGCAATAGGTCCGGCAATACGAATTCGGGTGGACGGCTGATTGCGCTTGGCATTCATCCCGTAACGCCCACAGGTCCGGTGGCGGTTCCCGCAGGTAATCGCCGCGGAACATTCGCTGCGACGCCACAGGGAAAGGCCGGCGCTTCTGGAACCCCGGAGGTGTCGGGCACGAACTCAAACGCAAAAGGCTTAAGCAATCGAGAAAACGCCTTCTCGCTGCCATCGGGTTTGCACGTTGGAGCTGCAGACTCTGCCTCCGCCGCAAGTCGCGACGCAGCTAGCGTTTCAAAGCCCCATACGGGCAGCCTTCGCGTCGCATCGGAAGTTTCAGAGGATAAGATTACCGATGTCGATCGCCAGGTATTCCACGGCAATCGCCCTTATACGATGACCCTCAACATGCCGAATCTAAATTCCTCCACCGGCAGTTGGGAAATTCGTTTTGCGGAAATGGAGTCAGGGAAGAAAGTTGGAGACTTGCTGGCCCCAGTGGCTACAGAAAAATCGGATCCGGGTTATCCATTGCAATTGATTCGATCGAACGTGCACGGTATGGTCACCCTCTACGCGGTGATCGGCGCGGACGGTAAAGTGGCGGGGATTCGTGTCCTGAACAGTCCGGACGACCGTCTGGATTCTTATGCCAAGCAAGCTTTGGCTCGTTGCAAGTTTGCACCCGCCGAACGGGCAGGCAAGCCAGTTGCACTGGAAGCGGTCGTAAGAATTCCCTTCCGAGTGCGGCGAAGTTTCTAGTTGGGAAGCGGATCTGGAAGCTCAGTCTGCTATCGCGAAGCGGTTGCCGATTTCTCTCCCGGCAGGGCGGCGTACACTGCAGGATTCGCGCAAACCTCATAGTAGTAGCGGTCGGTCCAGCGGAGAATTGATAAATCGCGAACATCCACCTGCGCGATGCGATTCTTGCGGATGACAATTTTACGAAACGCTCCATTCGCGATGGGCACGGTACCGACAAAGAACTCGCACTGCTTGTCCACCCAGCACCCGCTGAATCCAGGCGCAACGCCATTCGCGGCCCAGGGAGCAAGCGAAAGTTCCTGCCGGAGTTTATTGAAGGCTGATTCGCTCAGGCAAATTCCGCCGACGTTATAGTTTAGCCGCATCTCTTCCGTCGCAGGCTCGCCGCTCGCGTCGCCGTTTTGACCAGCACTTCCCCCAACTACCACCGAGAAAACCTGGAAGACGCCCGCGTCAGGCGCGATTTTCTTGCGCACTTGTTTGTTGCAAGACGAGAGCCGGTCGCTATCGTTGATAGCATCAGAAATCATGATGCGGTGCTCGCCATCCATCAGATATAGCGGGGGCGAATCCTGATACGCGATGCCCAAACCGACTTCCAATCCCGGAAGGCCTGAGGTTTGCAGCAGCTCGTTGTACTCGCGCAGCAGGTTCACAATCTCCCATGCCAGCACGCATGTTCGGCCTACGCTAAGCATGGTTTCGCCCTCGCGCTCCAGCAGCGTAACAATGATGGCATCACCTTCGAGGAAAACTTTGGTAGCGCCGTACTTCGCCAACAACTTGTTAACCGGATCGTAAAAGTTAAGGCTGAAGTAGGAAGCGGCATTCATGCCCTTTTCCATGAGCGATTTGGTCAGGCGGGAAGAGTCGCGCACGTCAGCTTTGAGGATGACGTGGTGAATCACGCGGTCTTCGGCGGGCTTCTGATCCTCGGGAGGGAGGAACTCATAAAGCATTCCGTTAAGAGTGGAAAGTTCGCGCACCTTGGGATCGTTGACCAGGTTTATGCTGTCAAAACCGGCGCTCAGAGTCTCGAGCCCACGCAGATCGCGGTGGTAACGGAAAAGGTCATGCAGAAGTCTGGCGGCAAAGCGGCTGCGTTCCGACCCGCGACATGAGGCGACACGGCCGATTGCCGCAAAGAGCCGTCCGGAATCCAACCGGCTTTCGCCAATGATTTTCTCGACGCGCTCCGCCTCTTCGCGGAACATAAGCGCGTTCTTGATTTGCTGCGGGTTCACGCGCGGCGCATATTCAGCGAGAAGTGGAACCGCTTCGTAGGAAGCGACGACGTGGGCCAGAACTCCCTCTCGTTGCAGGATTCGGGTCCAGATTTCAAGCCTGTCTTTTCGATTTCGATCTTCTGGCGTCAGGTCCTCACCGTTAGCCGTGCCTACCAGGATGTTGGCGTTATCGGGAACGTTCAACGCTTGTTCAAGATGTTCATCGTCGACCTCCTCCCCATACCCGAGCTCTCGCAGAAAACCTATCGCGAACTGCCGCAGGCTGGGGAAGCGGTCGGAATCCTTATCGAAGTTGCCAAACATGTAATAGTGCTCGGCACAGAGATAATCGTCTCGGCCATCTTCCGTAAATATCAACGGGTTCAGGAACAGACGATAGGAATCGTCCGGTAACTCGCCAAGCAGCGAACGCCTTGTCCGGGCCAGGGTTTCCTTTTCAATTTCGCGCAATAGCCGAAACATCTCTTGCCCCGCGCGACGCAAAATAATTTTCTTGCGCACCTGGAAAGAGGAAATCAGTTCCTGCCTTTGCACCATCTTTGATTGAACTCCCTCGAGCGATTTCATCTTCATGCGGCATTGCTCGAGGGTGCGGGCGTATTGGGTTTGCAGTCCGGTGCGAATAAACTTCAGCACCGCCAACCGCCCCAGCAGGTCGATCGATGGATTTCCTTCGGCCTTGGCGCGATTCAGAATGGCAAGATGAATCGAAATCAACAGAGATTTAAGGTCAGCGGGACCGGCCTTGGGGGCCTTAGTGCCGGATCCAAGCGAAAAGTTGAATTTGGTTTGCGGGACGAACGCAGCGTCAATTTCGAAAAGCGATCCAACTTCGCCAAACTTGGCAATGTAATGCGCCAGGTGGACACTCAAATCCGAGGTGATTCGCGGACTCAGAAAAACGTCGTAACGAAGATTGTCGACACCTAATTGCAAATTAGTGAATGTAAGGGCGGGCCCGTAGTAGTGCAGATCGGGACGGACGGGTGGTTCAGAACTGCGCAACCGAAAAATCGGGAGCTTGGGCATTCGTCCTTAGGCTGCTGCTCGTAAATTGCTGAAATTGCAGTACGAAATAGAAGGCTAGCATGGCGCTGCGGAGGTCGAAAGTTACCGTCGTGACGTGGGCGGGGCCAATTTGTTGCTACTGGCTGGCGCGGCGCGCTCCCTCAAACTCATCGCCTTTTTTCCATTCGACGAGATGCGCCGCGTTGGCAGCTTCCCAACCAAGCGCGAAGCCGAATCGTGCCATGGCAGCATCCGAGGTGTAGTCCATGCCGGGATGATACTCATCGCTCGGTTGGTGATAGTGATGGGAGGTGTAATCGGCCTCCTGATCGAGACCCCACGCTTCGTTGTGTCCCTTGAACTTCATCCCTTCATTGATCGAAAAAGCAGGGATCCCGACCCTGGCCAGGCTGAAGTGATCGGAGCGATAGTAATGCCCGGCTTCGGGCCGCGCATCGGGACGGATAGTGAAGCGGAAATCCTGGGCCGTCGCCTGAACCGCGGGATAGAAATTTGTGCGCTCCGCGCCCGTAACCTCGACCTCCTCAGCTGCCCCAAGCGGCCGCACGTTGTCGTAATTCAAATCCAGCGAAATCTTACCCGCCGGAATCGGCGGATGCTTGCCCAGGTATTCGGAGCCTAGCAAGCCCTGCTCTTCCGCAGTGACTGAGGCAAAATAAATCGAGCGGCGGGGTTTCTGAGGAGCGCTCGCGTAGACACGCGCGATCTCCAGCAAGATGCCGCAGCCCGTCCCATTGTCCATGGCTCCGTTATAAATATTGTCGCCGGGCATGTCGGGCCGGATGCCCAGATGGTCGTAATGAGCCGTATACATCACGCCTTCATTTTTCAGCACCCGATCCGTTCCCGGAAGCGTCGCAATCACGTTGTTGGATTCAAAGGGGCGAATCTTACTCGTCATGTGAGCGGAAAGTCTCGCACGCAACGGCACCGGTGTGAATTCCGGCGAGTTCGCGTCGGACATCATCTTATTTAGATCAAGACCAGCACTCGAAACCAGCTTGCGCGCTATCTCCAACTGGATCCACGCTGCGCTTTTCAGCTTGGGAGTTCCGTCGAGCTTAAGAAAGGACTTTTCGCCCGAATTGGAATTGCGCACGACGTCCCACGGGTAGCTGGCCATCTCCGTTTTATGAATGAGAATGGCGCCAATAGCCCCTTTATGGGCAGCTTCTTCATATTTGTAGACCCAGCGCCCGTAGTAAGTAAGGGCCTTACCTGCAAAGAACTTCGGATCGTCGGACGGCGGCTCGTTGACCAGCATCAGAAGAACTTTTCCTTTAACGTCAACGCCTTTGTAGTCGTCCCAGTTATATTCGGGCGCCTCGATGCCGTACCCAACATAGACGATATCGGCGTCCACCGTGGATTCCGGTTGCTGTGTTTGATCGTATGCGACGTAATCGTCGAGCGGCTTGAGGTCCATCGCCGAACCGCGGGATGGAACCAGCGTGAAGCGCGTATCGGACCCTGGCGTAACGCCAACCATTGGAACTTTTTGGAGATACGACCCATTGTCGCCAGCGGGCTTTAATCCATAGAGCGCGAACTGTGCAGCAATGTATTCCGCCGCGATGTCGCCGCCGCGCTGGCCCGTGCCTCGGCCTTCGAGCAGATCGTGAGACAGGAAGCGAACATGGGCCTCAATATTTTCCGGACGAATGCCTTGCATGGCGGAGATAGCAGCGGGTGGCAGGTGCGACCCAAAATGCTTCTCGGCTTGCGCTTTGGGCGGCTTTGCCGCAAACATTCTCGGAAAGGAACTCAGAGCAACTGGCAGCAGCACGGCAAGCAGGGAGATTCTGCGAATATTCAAAAGCGGCCCTCGAAATTACAGTCGGAAAGAATCTTCAGATTGTAAATGGAAACTGTCCCGGTTAAAGGATTCTTCGAGGGTGGTAACGCAGTAGACACCGGGCTCCGATTCCAACGGTGGATCGGATCGTTCTTGTCCTTGTCAGGCTTCTTGTCGTGACTGGCTTGTCAGATTGTCCCGCGACCGCGGGCTCAGTTTTTGGACCCTCAACCAGCCCGGAAGTCGCGGATGTCTTCCCCTGGCTGGAAAATTGTAAGGGAAGGGGACTGTTGTGTCCCGGTGAGCTGTCGGTTTATTTCTTCGATATCCTGCTTCACCCATCCCACGCTGCTGATTTCAATCTGACCATCTTGTCCGATCAAGAAAAGTGTCGGTACATTCGTCAGGCCGTAGGCATTGGACACAGCATATCCATTGGGATCGTCGAGCAGAGTGCGGAAAGTAACTCCGTACTCTTTCATGAAGGCAGCCGTGTCGGGTTGGTCATTTTGCGAGATGCCCGCGATGGTGATCTTCTTGCCTCCATGTGCTTTGTAGATCCGTTCCAGGAACGGAAATGCGTACTGGCACACGGGGCAGGACACTTTGAAAAAGGCCGCAAGGACCGGACCGGTCTTGAGTGCATCTTGCAATGAAAACCTGCTGCCATCAAGCGCAGGCAGAGAAAAATCAGGTGCTTTGGTGCCGGCCGGCAATGCCGCCATATCTTTCGGACCTCCGAATATTCTATCGAGCCACTTCATCGTTGAAATGCCTCACGCAATTAGATGATGCCGCCAGCCTTCAGGATTTTTCGCGCTAACCCGGTGATCGGGATCTCCCGAATGCGGTGGGTAGCGATCCATTCACTGCTACTCCCCGTTGTGTTAGAAAAGGTTTCCGCCACGCATTCATTTGTCAGAAATCCCCGCAGCACGTGAACAGTGTAGTCGGTCGTAGTGATGGAATGACGGAACGTCCGCCAGCGGGCTAAAGAGAGCACACGCTTAGCAGGTCCGGACAACTGCGGCAATTCCCACATTTCCGGCATCAGTGTGGTTTTCTTCGGACGTTGCACTAGGCGAATCTCGCGGGCGCAACCGTAATCAAAAGCTGCATTACTGGTTTCGATGTTGCTGTTAGAAACGCGGTCTTCCAGTGAGTACCAGACCTCTTTCTTGTTCTGCCGGGGCCGCGGCGTTCTGCGTGGAGCTTCTCCTCGAGTGGCGCACCATTTTCGAACGGGACACGCTCCGCACTTGGGTATGCGAGGCACGCAAAGCGTAGCTCCTAATTCCATCATTGCCTGATTGAAGTCTCCGGGACGCGCCTTCACGAGAAATTCCTGCGCAGTTTGCCAGGTTTGGGCAGAGGTGAGATTGCTTCCGGTTATTCTTCGCAGCACGCGCTCGACATTGCCATCCACAACCGCTACGGGCTCGGAGAATGCGATGCTGGCGATTGCGGCCGCCGTATAACGTCCGATGCCCGGCAATTCCAATAGGGCATCGAAATTTTGCGGCAGACGGCTGTCATTTTTAAGTACAACCTCCTGTGCACACCGATGCAACATGCGCGCCCGGCGATAATATCCCAAGCCCGACCAGGCGGAGAGCACTTGATCTTCAGTTGCCGCGGCCAATGTTTGTATATTGGGAAAACGTTCTAGGAACGTCCGGTAGTGTTGGAGCACGGCCGCCACGCGCGTCTGCTGCAGCATGATTTCGCTGAGCCAGATGCGATACGGATCACGAGTTCCGCGCCATGGAAGGTCGCGGTGATGCAAGTGATACCAGCGCAGAAGGGCGCGCCCAAAGGAAGCCCGGTTTTTCCCCCTTGCTGAAGAAGTGCTGAGCCGAGGCTCAGCGGGAATGACGGATGTCACACTCATTGTTGTGAGCTGCTGGGTTGTGAGCCGCTCTGTTGGGAACTGCTGTGTTGTGAACTGCTGTGCGCGATCGCGACCCAACCCTTTTTTTGCTGCTGCCACACCGTCATCATGTGTTGCGGTCCCGAGGACAGCGGCTTTGGACTGCTAGTTCCGTTGGCAAATGTGCCGTTCAATGTGACGGTGTATGTGACCACGATGGTAGAGCCGTTCAGTTCCGTTTGCAGATCGCCAATTGCATAGTCCTTCAACTGCCAATTCCGGTATTGTGCAATCGTGGCAGATCGATCCAGTGTCCCCTCCTGCGTGACGCCCGCGTAATTTGAAGCGAGAGCACGTTCCACCTCAATCCAATTCGCGCTTTGCACATTCTTCCAGAAAATGCGCTCCAGGCCTTCGCCTCCAGTTGCCTCGGCCATAGAACGCGCCGGCACATCTTTGTAGAAAGTGCAGGCTGATCCGGCGAGGAGCACTGCCCACATGGCTAGTGACATCAAGAGTGCCTTCACACTTGTCATCCGAGAAAGCGAAAATGACGGAACGGCAATTTTCGGAAGCATGGCGTGATTGTATCGCGCTCGAGCTCCATGTCAGATGTTACACAAAGTCCCGCAATTTTCGCGCGGATCGTTTGACCCCGTCGAAAGGGGCCACGATAATAAATAAAAGCGACCCATTGTCACAGCGTGAATATTAACCCGTACCAACAGGATGGTTATGACCGAATTCAACCGCAAGGCGGAAGAGGCTTCCGCGCGTTTCAATCGCTCGGTGTCGAATATAGCCGAAGCTCTGGAAAAAGAGACGGCGGAACTGGTGAATTATCTGAACGACGAGGTCGTGCCGGCGGTACGGACACACTCTTCAAAGGCTCTGAGAACAGCGGCGGAAAAGCTTTCCGCATTCGCGGAGTTTTTGGATTCTCACCGCAAGAGTTCCTGAACCAGCCTGCTCGCATCTCTCTTCCTCTGAGCGGGTCGCCTCCGCTCCGCCGTTCATGGCGCGTGCCCTACCTCTTTTTTCTTGTTATCTTTTTCGCAGCGATTGTCCTTCTCGGTGGTTGCCGGCACAGTGTTACGCCGCAACTTCCGCCGCCTCCACCGGTGGCTCCGCCCGCGGCAAAGAGCGGGCCTGTCCCGCCGAGGCCACAAGAACCCGAGAAAATAGAAGTTCCACCCGGAGCCAAACCAATTTTCGCAGAGACCGGAACGGCGAGCTGGTACGGCGCTCCTTATCACAATCGACGCGCATCGAATGGCGAGGTTTATGACATGAATGCCATGACAGCGGCTCATCTCACGTTACCGCTGGGGTCGATCGTGCGCATTACGAATTTAAAGACTGACCATTCCGCGATCGTGCGCATCACGGATCGTGGTCCGTTTGTCACCGGACGGATCGTCGACCTTTCACTAGCAGCGGCGAAGGCGCTCGATGTTTATCTGCCGGGTACCGCAAAAGTTCGCCTCGAAGTGCTCACCTCTCCGATGCCTCTCGACATCGGTGGGCGCTGGGCGGTTCAAATCGGCGCTTTCCAGAACGAGAAGACGGCTGCCAAATTGGCAGAACACCTGCAGCTACGCTACCAGGCGGCGAAGGTAGTGAAATTCAGAAGTCCGGTTGGTACATGGTGGGTGAAGGTTCGAGTACTCGAGGACGATCGTCAACGCGCAACAACTTTGGCGCACGAGAGGGAGACAGTTGAAGGCACGGTATTTCTGGTCCGGCTCGACTGACGATTTTGGAATCCCATGAATACACTGACAATTATTTACAAACAAAGTTATTTCCAGTGTTATTGTTCGGGCGGTGATATGGCACATGTATCTCCCTGAGTTACTCGTGTTGGTTGGTTGTTATAACCAGCCGAAAGGACTGACTAATGCCGGATTGTTTATTCTGCCGTATTATCCGCGGCGAAGTCCCCTCCAAGAAAGTATATGAAGACGAGCATACCTTTGCCTTCGAAGACTTGAATCCGCAAGGCCCGACCCATGTCCTAGTCATCCCCAAGAAACATATTTCTGGTCTCAAGGAAGCCGCAGGGGAAGACGCAGAGTTGTTAGGGCGCTGTCAACTGGCGGCTGCGACGATCGCGCGGCAACGGTCAATCGAAGATGGCTATCGCACTGTGCTGAACGTGGGCCCGCGCGCCGGTCAATCGGTTTTTCATCTACATGTGCATCTGATTGGCGGTCGCACGTTGCAATGGCCGCCTGGCTAGTCTGTCCACAAAGAAAAACAGTTGGATCATCAAATCTTCCGATGCAGGCCGTCAACCGGCCTCTGACTTCAATCATCCGATCCCGCGATGTCCAGATCAGCCGAGGTCCAGATCATCCGATCCCTCTGGCTTACAATCGTGGGATGGCAAACCTTACATTGGTATACGGTCTACGCCTTTTGCCCTCCGATGAAGTCGCCGAGGTTGGCGCCGGCACCATCAAACTGAAGTCAGGACGCGAGGCGCACGTTACCATGCACACGCTGGAGGGCAGCAAGGACGAGATCGAAAGACAGCTGCGGACGAGTCTCGCGGCTTTTTTTGACATCTATCCTGAGATATAGAGGTAGAGAGAAGGGCGCAGAGATTAGCGACTGCCGGGCAATCGGATGAGACTGATTCCTCTGGAACTCGAAAGCAAGTTGCGCGACGCGGGGCTATGGCCTCACGGCCGGATTGCCTGGGCCGCACTCTACGTGCTTGTTCTTGACTTGCTTCTTTTCGCGGTGCAGTGGGTTTTGCAGCGCGTGAATCCCGTGGCTGCGGAGAGCTTGGAAGGTTGGATAATTTTTCTCAGCGCTCTCGCAATTGTCTTATTTACGGTCGTCGGCTTCGGTTGGTTGCGCTCCAAACTCTTATGGCGTCTGAGAAACCGGCTCATAGTTACATACGTTTTTATCGGCGTGATTCCCGTTTTCTTGCTGCTCGTGATTTCTCTCACTACCCTGTATCTTCTGGCCGGGCAATTCGCGAGCTTCGTTGTAACTTCCGATATCGCGACTCACCTGCACAGTATGGAAGCAGCCAACCGCACCATCGCTCATCGCCTCGGTGCCGAAATTGCGAGCAGCGGAAAAGTGGATGCCGAGAGCCTCGGTCGTGCGAGGCCGAATCGTCCCGAGTGGTCGCGGCGCCAAGTGTGCGCATGGTATGGCAACCCGCCGCAAAAGTACTGTTCCCGCGACGAGCATTTATCCGGCTTTGATTCTCTTTCATCTCTCACCGGAGATTTTCGTGAGATCGTGCGCGACCATGGCGCATTATTTCTGCGCACCGGTACCACGGTTGAAACTCCGCACGGCCCTTTACGCGTGGTGCTAAGTGAGCCTCTCGACGCAGACTTCGTCGCAAAGGTGGCGGGCGATCTCGGTCTGGTTGTTGTCTACGGCGAGAGTGAGACCGCCCGTGCGATCGTGGCCGGCCGCCAGGATTCTGGGAAAACAAATTTGACGCTTTCAGATCCGAAGCAAGTGCGTGACCATAGCTTTTCGTCAGGAACCATTCCGGCTCCGGTAAATTCTTTGGATCGCGAAGTTCGTTTCCCGATACCGTTGCAGGTCCTAGATTGGGGTACGGGCGCGCGGCAGCGCGCGGGAGCGCTGGCCGAGGTTGAGACACGCCCGTCGGTACTCTATGCGCGGCTCTTTGCCGCCCTCGGAGATTACGCCCGGGGGGTTGAATATATTTTGTTATCTATTGCGATTGTGTTCGCAATTATCGAATTGCTCGCGTTATTCATCGGGACAAAACTGACGCGCAGCATCACGTATGCAGTGGCGCAACTTTATGAAGCGACCAAGCACATCAATAGAGCAGACTTCAGCCACCGGATAACGGTGCAGTCCAGCGATCAACTTGCGACCCTCGCAAACTCCTTCAATTCGATGACAATGTCGATCGAGGCTTTGATCCAGGAGCAGAAAGAAAAACAGCGGCTCGAAGGTGAACTGGCTATTGCGCAGGAGGTCCAGGCCCAACTCTATCCCAAGCTAATCACGCAACTCGACACATTGGAGGTGCATGGCTTCTGCCGTCCCGCCCGTACTGTAAGCGGTGATTATTACGACTTTCTCGCTTTGAATCCTGACAAGTTAATGTTGGCGGTCGGTGATATCAGCGGCAAAGGAATTTCGGCGGCGTTGATGATGGCAACGATCAACTCCGCCGTCCGCGCCTACAGCATGGAAGACGTCGCCGTCTTGCGCGAATCAGTCTCGCTTGCGGGGTCGCATGGCTCAGGATTATTGCTTGCCTCCGAGTCAAGAGGAGCCGATGTGTCCCCCGCAACTATGCTGACACTCTTGAACCATCAACTTTATGCAAACACTCCCGCGGCGAAGTATGCGACGTTGTTTCTGGGAATATATGACGGAGCGACACGCCGCATAACCTACTCGAACGGAGGTCACCTGCCGCCGATTCTGATCTCTGAGGACGGCTCCTCGCAGCTGTTGAGTTGCGGTGGAACGGTGATTGGCTTATTCGACAATTTAAATTTTCCGGAGGCGACCGTGCGTCTGCGTCCAGGCGACCTGATGGTGGCCTACAGCGACGGAATCACCGAGCCGGAAAACGATTACGGCGAGTTTGGCGAGGAGCGGCTCATCCAATTGGTGCGTGAAAATCGCCACCTGCCGCTCGAACGCATCACCGAAATTGTCACCGCCGCAGTCCACGACTGGATCGGCGACATCGAACAGCCTGACGACATAACGCTGGTGCTGGCGCGGGCTAGATAAGCGGCGCTAGATCGTCTCGATTGCGAGCGTAGGAAATGCAGCGCAAGTCCCAAGTTGTTAGTCGGCGTGGCCGCGCATCTCCCGTAGCCACCGGTTAATAGCTTTCTTGCCGGATCGGATTCCAGGATTGCCAACGCCAGAATATTTGGCAAATACGCTTGCGCGAACAGCCCGGATACGCACGCCGTTGTTGTCGCTCTCGAATACGAGGCGGTCGCCTGCCCGAACTCCCAAGAATCGGCGTACCTCGACAGGGAGGGTAATCCCGCCCTTGCTCGTTATCTTGGATTCCTTTTGCATAAGGGCTCCTTGCTTTATCACATGCCGTTACTTCCAGGTAATTTGTTTTTGTATTGTCTGGAAGACGTAGGAGCATCTGCGCTCAGATTGGCCGAAAATTAGGCTTAGCCGAGTGCGCCGGTCCTCACCTATACCAGCCCCTGATCCAGCATCGAGTTTGCCACCTTCAAAAAGCCCGCGATATTGGCCCCGTTCACCAGGTTGCCGGGCGTGCCATATTTCTCTGCCGTCTCGAAGCAGTTCTTATGAATGGCAATCATGATCTTATGTAAACGATCATCCACCTCTTCGCGAGTCCAGGACATGCGCATACTGTTCTGAGACATCTCGAGTCCCGACGTAGCAACCCCGCCGGCGTTCGCGGCCTTGGCTGGTCCGTAGAGGACTTTCGCTTCGAGGAACATTCGCGTCGCCTCGAGCGTGCTCGGCATGTTCGCTCCCTCGCTCACCACCGTCACGCCGTTCTTGATGAGATTCGTCGCGTCTTTTGCGTTGATCTCATTTTGCGTGGCGCTGGGGAAGGCGCAATCGGCCTTGATGTTCCATAGCCAGTTATGTTCAAGCTTCTTGTCGGTTACGTTGTAGACGGCCTTCTTGAATTTTTCGGTGTAGTCCTTGATGCGGCCGCGGCGGTTATTCTTCAGCTCCATAACGAAGGCAAGCTTGTCGCGGTCGATGCCGTCGGCGTCGTAGATCGCACCGTCGGAATCGGAGAGCGTGACCGGCTTCGCGCCTAAATCGAGCAACTTCTCCACCGTATATTGCGAAACGTTGCCGCTGCCGGACACAAGACACACTTTGCCTTCCAAGCTATCTTTGCGCGTCTTCAACATTTCCTCCGCGAAGTACACGCAGCCATAGCCTGTAGCCTCGGGACGAATCAGCGAGCCGCCCCACGCCAGGCCCTTGCCGGTCAAAACGCCGCTAAATTCATTCCGCAGACGCTTGTACTGGCCAAACATAAAGCCGATCTCGCGTCCGCCAACGCCGATGTCCCCGGCAGGAACGTCCGTATCGGGGCCAATGTGCCGGGAGAGCTCGGTCATGAAGCTCTGGCAGAAGCGCATCACCTCGCTGTCGCTCTTGCCCTTGGGATCGAAATCGCTCCCACCCTTGCCACCACCCATGGGCAGCGTGGTTAGCGAGTTTTTGAATACTTGTTCGAAAGCCAGGAATTTTAAAATGCCGAGGTTTACGGAAGGATGGAAGCGCAGCCCACCTTTATAAGGGCCGATGGCACTATTCATCTCGATGCGGAAGCCGCGGCTGACTTGAACCTTGCCGCGATCATCGAACCAAGGCACGCGGAACATCAGGACTCGCTCAGGCTCAGTGATGCGTTCCAGAATTTTGGCTTCGTGATACTCAGGATGGCGTTCCAACACAGGCTGCAGTGACTCAAACACCTCGAGGACCGCCTGGTGAAATTCCGGTTCGGCTGGATTCTTGGATTTGACGAGATTCAGAACCCGGTTTGTGTAGTCCGCCGAAGAATTGGTCTTGGGCGGTTCCATGACGTGACTCATAGGCTTGCCTCCGAATTCTTAATCCTAATGCAATGAAAGCTACTTTTTCCTGCTCCCCGGTTTTACAACCACTGCTTTGCCCGTCACCTGTTGACCCTTCTCCATGCCTCCCACAATGATCAAGCCGTTATGAGTTACCAGCATTCCGCGATGATCCATGGTGGGATCAGGTGTGTTGTCACTCACTGTTTCCCACGTATGACTGTGGGCATTGAACGCGAAGGTCACGGGAGCCGGTTCAGCGGGTTGGCCGTTATAGCCGATTCCGTTGTAGTTATAGGGATTATCTGTGCCGCCTGAAAAATAAATTCTCGCCGCTTTTTTGCCAGGTGGTTCCGCACCTGCCGCAATGCGATATCGCGCATTGCCTGGATGCGGCGGAAGTTTTGACCACTGAATCTTCGTGATATCGCCCTTGTGCGGAATTTTGCCCATCCAGCATTCCTCGGATGCGACATATTTAGGACTCGCGCCGTTTGGATTTTTATACGCGCCGTCCACATAAATAATAGTGTCGCCAATGATGGCGCCGGCGTGACCGAAGACCGGCGTTCCTGGGATCGGTGCGGCCTGCATCCACACGTCCTTGTCAGTGTCGTATACCTGCACGTTGCGGACCGCGTCATTTTTCGATGATGACCAGCCGCCAATGAGAAAAACGTAACGATCGCGAAAGAGTCCGACCACCGCATCATCGACCGGCACAGGAATGTCTTTGCCGCGATAATAGCGATTCTCGATCGGCACAAGTACGTTAACGTCGGACACAGTAGTTTCTCCGCCTTGTGCGTCGACGACATAGCCTCCGAAGATGAAAACCTGGTCGTGGAGTGCGACTGCCGAGGCCGCCAGGCGTCCAGCGACGCCCGGTACAGGGCGCTTTTCTGTCCACTTGCCGGTGCTCAATTCCATTTCATAGGCGCTGGTCGAGATCGCATCCCAGGTTTTCTTTGGACCGATGCCCATAAAAGAAAAAATTTTAGCTCCGCCTGTGCCGTGCGAAATAGCGACCGCATTGTTCGAAACGGGAGCAGGAAGCGGGCTGAGCTTCGGTGTCTCGGCCGCACCAAGATGGGCCGCCGATAGAATGCCGAACAATATTGTGAGTGATTTGTGGGCTGCTGATTTCATTGCTGAGATGATAGCAGTGAAGATGTTAGAGCCACCTTCTACTCCGTCGATATCTCAACGAACCCTTGCCGCACCGCATGGATAAAGTCCGTGTAAGCGGGTGGTAGTCCCGAAGCGCGCATCTGCAACGCGATTTGGCCCCGATGGTATGTCGAGTGGAAAAGGACATGAATCAAAATGTCTTCGACGCGGCTTGACCAAGGTTCACCTTTGCTGTTTCGGTATTTGACATTATCGTGAAGCGAACGAGCCGGAAGGCCGGTCGCTCTTTGTAACGAAAGCTGCATAAGATAATCCCGCCACGCCACAGTCATCTCGTCGGTCAGTGCCGTGCAATCCGCCACGGTTGAAGTCGGCCATACTGCGAGGGTCTGAGGTTGACCGAGGATGCGTTCGAGCCATAGTTTTTGGGCCGAAAGGATATGGGCCATGCGCCCGACCAGGTCCGGCGAGATAGACCCTGCCTCTCCAAGCATCGCCGTAATGCATTCGCGATTCGCCCATGAATCGTAGTCAAACATCCGTAGAAAATCTTTGGCTTCCATTCAAACTCCTTAGGGCCCAGGTCGTTGCGACTGGCCGAGCAAGCCGATACGATTACCGAATAAGATGCTAAATGAAGTGGTACCGCGTGCTACGACGTGGCTGTGGTTAAGGCGTGCTGCTTTCTCTGTGACGATTTCCACCGCCCTCATAATCTGTTTCTTATGCATCTGCGCGCCAACGCAAGCACAGGATCGCAGCCACCCAACCGAGTCTCAAACGCGCCAAAAGTTGTTGCAGGAGATTGAGGCAGGTGAGTTGCAGGATGCAATCCTGCTCGGCCAACAATCCGTTTCGCGTTGGCCCGGCGATGCGCAACTTCGTCACTACCTCGGAGTGGCCTATTTCAAGACCGGTGATTCGAAGCAGGCTAAAAAGCAACTCACCCGTGCCATAGAGTTGAATTCGAAAGATTCCGCCATCCATTTCGATTTGGCTTTGGTGTCGTTGAACGACCAGGATTACGGGTCCGCTGCCGACGAACTTCAAATGGTAACTAAGATAGATCCCTCGAACGGCCTGGCTCACATGTTGCTCGGACGAGCGTACCTGAATTCAAATCGCAGCCTGCAATCAATCGAGGAGTTTAAGACGACGCTGAAACTCGATCCAGCAATGAAACTCGGCCACTATCATCTGGGATTCGCCTACTTCAGCCTGGGTCGCACTGATGAGGCCATCGCCGAATACAAAGAAGAGTTGCAGCGATCGGGAGAGAACGCCACCGTGCTATATGAGTTGGGGCGCTCTCTGTTGGAAACCGGGAATTACGATTCGGCCATAACATACCTGCGCCGTGATACAGAACTTGATGCGTCGAACTCCGACGCCTGGTACAACCTGGGCAAGGCTGAGGCTCTCGCGGGACAGCCGGTCAAAGCTGAAATTGCTTTGCGGAAGGCGGCGGAGTTGAATCCGAAGGATCCGAGCCCGCATTACCAGTTAGCGCGCGTGCTGGAAAAAATCGGAAAAAGAGACGAAGCGCGAAGTGAACGGGAACGCTTTGCTGAACTGAAGAAGGCGCAACCTGCGGCGTCCGGAATGGCGACGGGGCGTGAACATTGAGAAAGCTTTTGTCGCGGGCAGTTCGATTGAAGACGCGTCACGTTGCGATCGCGGCAGTTACCTCATTAATCGTGCTGACCAGTAGCTGGATTGTGCGGACTTCTGGCCAGACGGCTGCGCCGAAAACCAAGCCTGTCCCGCCAATGCCAGATTCTTCCCGGCAAATCGCAACGGCGGCAACCCCCACTCTATTCGTCGACGTTACGCAAGCTGCCGGAATTAACTTTCCTCTCACCTGCGGCAGCCAGGAAAAACTCTACATTGTCGAAACCATGTGTGGAGGCGCCGCCGCATTCGATTACGACAATGACGGGTGGATGGATATTTTGCTGGTCGGCGGTTCAACCGTCGCCGATTATCGCGCCGGTAAGTGCCATCCGCCGCGCCTTTACCATAACAATCACGATGGCACTTTCACCGATGTATCTGCAAAATCTGGCCTGAATTTCTGCGGGTGGGGTTACGGCGTGGCCATCGGTGACTTTGACAACGACGGCTGGGAAGACGTGTACATCACCGGATTCCACGGTTCTGCCCTGTACCACAACAACCACGACGGGACGTTCACGGATGTTACCGCCAAGGCTGGAGTCGCTAACGCCGAGGCATGGGGGACAAGCGCCGCCTTTGGCGATTACGACAACGATGGCAATTTGGACCTTTACGTCGCCAACTACGTAGATGTCGACATGAACAACTTGCCGAAGTTTGGCGATGGGCCGTTCTGCCAGTACCGCGGCATTCCGGTGAACTGCGGCCCGCGCGGGTTGAAGGGAGCGCGCGATCGTCTCTTTCACAATAATGGCGACGGGACGTTCACCGATGTCACCGAAAAACTCGGAATTGATCCTCAAAGTTATTACGGTCTAGGAGTGATGTGGCTCGACTACGACAAAGATGGCTGTCTCGATCTTTACGTGGCCAACGATTCTTCGCCGAGCCTCCTCTATCACAATAATTGCAAAGGTGGATTCACTGAAGTCGGCGCTGAGGCAGGCGTGGCCTACAGCTCGGACGGCCGCGAGCAGGCGGGAATGGGAATCGATGCCGCCGACTACGATGGAGACGGCTGGCCGGACATTGTGAAGACCAATTTTTCAGACGATGACAACAATCTCTATCACAACGATCACAACGGCGAATTCACCGACGTTGCGGGAGCGGCGGGGATTGGAGCCATCAGCAATCCGTATTTGGGGTTTGGCGCGAAGTTTCTGGATTATGACAACGATGGCTGGCCGGACATATTCATCGCCAACGGCCATGTCGATCCGCAGGTAGAGGGGCAGTCTTTCGGCGTGGGCTACGCGGAGCGGCCATTTCTCTTTCACAATTTGCGCAACGGAAAATTCGAAGAAGTCGGCCAGAAGTCGGGCGGCGCGCTCGCCAGGAAATATGTAGGGCGAGCAGCTCTAACTGCCGATTTCTGGAATCGCGGCCGTCAGGATCTGCTGATAACCAATCTCGATGGGTCGCCCGTTCTTCTGCGCAATGAAGCTCCCTCGCCAGGCCACTGGCTGCGAATAAAAACCGTCGGCACCAAATCGAACCGCGATGGTTTCGGAGCAAGAATCGAGGTCACGGCTGGAGGATCAACTCGCTACGCCGAAGTACGAGCTGGCAGCAGCTTCGAAAGCTCGAGCGATCCTCGCCTCCATTTTGGTCTGGGCGCGGCGACGAAAATTGATTCCATCCTAATTCGCTGGCCGAGCGGGCAAGTCGACAAACTAGGACCCGAAGAGGTGGACCAGGAGATCGTGGCTCGGGAGGGAAGTGGGATTGTCGAACGGCATCGCGGGCTAGCCGACCACGAGCACTAAATCTTCTCGAAATTAACGCAACAACCATCGTCGAGCAGGAGAAGAGGATAGTGACTAACTACTCCAACCTACAAATTTCCGTAGCTATCGCTTCGGTTGTATTCAGTTCCTCATAGAAGCGAAAAACACTTACGACCGTAACTTGTTGAAAATTAAGACATAACACTTTGGCGTGTGAAGTGCCATGTCATGTCGAAGGCATACCGTGTTGGGGAGCCGGTTGGTGCCGCTCCAGACAACTTTGAGCAAGGGTCAATAGAATCAGCAGTTCGAATTGACAAAATAGTTCGCTGGGCTCAGAATGCTGCGCACTTCGTGTTGCGAAATAAATGCGACGCACAAAAAGTTTTGTGCAAAAAGTTTCCGTGCAAAGAAAAGATTTCCGTGCAAAGAAATCGTGCTTACGACAAAAAACTCCGTGCCACCGTTTCCCAGAGGGTAGATCAATGAAAAGATTGCAGTTTTGCCTCGCAGTGTTTGCCGTGCTGGCTCTAACCTTTAGCGCATTTGCGCAGGTGCAGAATGGCCAGTTTGAAGGAACCGTCACCGATCCCACCGGAGCCGCCATCGCGAACGCCAAGGTTACGGTCTCGAACAGCGCGACCGGCTTGAACCTCTCCGCCACAACGAATCCAAGCGGCGGTTACACGGTGAAGGAAGTGCCACCCGGTACGTACACGATTACGGTTGAAGCCTCTGGCTTCAAGCGGGTCGAGAACAATGCCGTGACCGCGAACGCCGGCACCATCTCGCGTGTAGACGCTAAGATGCAGCTCGGCAAGGCTTCAGAGACAGTCGAAGTCACGGGCGAAGCCGCTATCGTCAACACGGACGACTCGAAGTTGGCCACCACCGTCAGCTCGGCGCAGATCAATAACCTACCCCTGAACGGCCGCAACGTGTTTGACTTGATGACTTTGAGCTCCGGTGCCGTGAACGTGATGGGTGTTGACTTCGAAAACGGACATGGCACAGTCGTCAACGGCTTGCGCGAAGACTTCAACGGCTTTCTGATCAATGGCGTGTCCAACAAGGGCCTGAGCGGCGGCGTGGTCAACGTGCCAATCCAGGATTCGGTTGAGGAATTCCAGCAGTTGCAGCTCAACATGTCCGCGCAGTATGGCAACAGCGCTGGCGGCACGGTGAACCTCGTGACCAAGGCGGGCACGAATGCATTTCATGGTAGCGGCTGGGAGTACATTCGTAACGACGTATTCGACGCCAACGAGTTTTTCTTGAAGCAGCAAAAGATTGCGCAGCCTCCCACCCGGTTCAACCAATTCGGCCTCACCTTCGGCGGACCGATTGTGAGGGACAAGTTGTTCTTCTTTCTTTCCATGCAGGGAGATCGCTTCCGCTCGGATGGTACCCCGATTAACGTACTCCAGGATTCACAAGCGTGGGAGCAGGCTGTTGTCGCCGCCAATACGGGGCTGAATTCGACCGCATCCCTTCTCTACAGCACCTTTCCCAAATTAAACCCCGGCACTCCCACGGGGGTGACTCTCGACTCGTATACCGGTGGCAATTATGCTCCCTTCCTTTGTCTTGATAACGGTACGGGCGGGCTCACAACCCTCCAGCACCGAAAACTGGTCAACATCATGGGCGTGACTGGGCCAGATATAACTGCGATGGGGGCGGCTGGATGCACTAACATCCCTGGCGTGACCACCGGAACGATAGCCCGCAACGTGTCCATCCAGGAATCGAGCGTTGCAACGTTCGGCACACAGACTCAAACCCTCGGCAATTTGTTTAACGGCAACGAAGCGTCGTTGCGTGTTGACTACAACTGGAACGCCAACAATCGCTTCTACGTTAATTACAACTACCTTCGCGAGACGGACAAATTCGGCCCAGCGAACATTGCTGCCACGCGTGGCTTTACCAATCCACAGCGCAGTAACTTTCCGGCTGGCACCCTGAGCTTCGTACATACGTTCAGCCCAACCGTCTTGAATGAATTCCGGGCGGGCTATCTGCAAAACAACACCGATACCTCAGTCAGTATTGGAGGCATTCCCCAAGTCCACTTTTCCAACACCAGCCAAATGGGATTTGGTTCCTACAACGGCTATCCTCAAAATTTTAAGGAGAACGTCTACACCTATTCCGACATGGTTTCGATTAGCCATGGAAATCACAACATGAAAGCTGGCGTTGATTTCCGCCGCAACATTGAAAACAGCGAATTTAATGTCGGGCGATCCTCCTACTACTTCTACGATCAGGTCTTCTTCGCCGCAGACGCCCCCTACTATCAGGCGGCTGGCGTCGATCCTGGAATTTGCAGGGCTCCCTGCCCGGTAGGTTCGTATAACCAGAACCCAACCGCCGCGCTAAGCACCAACATTCGTCACTGGCGCAACCTGGAGTTCGGCGCCTACTTCCAGGATGACTGGAAGGCCACCAAACGCCTGACATTGAATCTTGGATTACGCTACGACCTCTACCAGCGTCACCACGAAGAGGCTAATGTCGCAACCACGTTCATCCTTGGTAACTCGACGCCTAATCCGAATATTCTGGGGCCCAGCAACGGGCTTCTGAACCAGCTGTTTAACGCCAATAATCCCAATACTTGCGTCGCTAACGGCGGCAACATCGCATTAGCGCAGTTGGTTGGGGGATGCGGACCTGGCAGCGGCGGATTTGCACCTTCTGCGACGCTTGGTCAAGGCGACCACACTGACTTCGGTCCCCGCGTCGGCTTTGCCTGGGACATCTTTGGCGACGGTAAGACCTCTCTGCGCGGCGGTTTCGGCATGGCCTACGAGGGCACACTCTATAACCCTCTCTCCAATTCCCGTTGGAACCTCCCCTACTATTCGTTTAACTCCGCCTGTTGCGGCACCGATCAGCCTTCCGGTTCCAACATTGTCTATGGTCCGTCTAGTCTTCAGGGCGGCATTTACGCGCAGGATCCAACCATAGCGCCCACCTTCACCGGATGCGGCTCAAACATCGGAAACACCGGACCCTGCAGCCAGGCCCAGAATCATGGAAACATTGAAGGCTGGGATCCGCATAACACGAATGCGGCACTGCTCACGGGAATCATCTTCCCCAAGGGAGTCAAAGATCCGTACGTTTACAACTTCTACCTGGGCATTCAGCGCGAGATCATGCCTAAGACCGTCATTGACGTTAAGTACGTTGGCACTGCCGGTCATAAACTGTTCCGCGCCGAGGACGTCAACCGCCAGCCCGGTTCGTTATTGCCTCTTGGCACTACAACGGTCGACAATTTTGGCAGGACGTTGTACGGTTTGGGCGGACGCCTGAACCAGAACTACGGCCGCCTCCGTGTCTGGGAAAACTCGGTTAATTCCAACTACAACTCGTTTCAGGGAACTCTAAAGCGCCAGATGTCTCATGGATTGCTCTTCAATCTCGACTACACTTATAGCCACTCGATTGATGACGGCTCTACCTGGCATAGCGGCGCCACCACCGCCAATGGTGCAGCCGGCGGTGAAGGTTTCACCACTGACCAGACCCTCCCTGGCATTGATCGCGGCAATTCCATCTACGATATCCGTCACCGGCTCGTCTTCAATTATGTCTGGCAGTTGCCCGGGCAGAACCTGAAGGGTGCGTTGGGTGCGATCGCCGGTGGCTGGAGTCTGAACGGCATCTGGCAATTCCAGAGCGGTGCACACTGGGAGCCGTACACTACGTCGTCTTCCCGCCTCAGAGAAGCTGATGGGGCAACTCACTGCACAGCGGCTGACATCGCCGGTGGCGCCTGTTTCAATTTCGGAGGCGACTTCAATTTGGATGCGGGCAAGAACGACCGGCCCAACTCAGTTGTAAGTGGCTTCGCTAGTGGGTCGCACAGCACCTGGGCGAATGGCATTTACAACGCGGGCAACCTGGCGTTTTCGAACTTTTCCACGCCCTGTCTTGGCTGCGCGGGCAACTTGGGCCGCAACACGTTCGTTGGTCCGGGCAATTGGTTCGCGGACATGACTATGTCCAAGACCTTCAAAATCACCGAAAGGGTGAACCTGAAGTTCGACGCGAATGCCTTTAACGTTTTCAATCGTGCCAACTTTATCCTTGCAACCGCTGGCGGAGGAGCAAACAACAAATACGCTTCGACTGCACCCGATCCGGTCAAAGGGTTTACTGACCTTCAGCCAATTTCCAATTTCGGTCAGGCGGCTGGCACTTTGAATCCGCGCGAAATGCAGTTCGGCGTAAAGGTTAGCTTCTAACCTGAACTGGCTTTTTTTCGAAGGCTTGCTGCCGATTCCGGCGGCAAGCCTTTTTTCCTTAGCGGTAGAATCATTCTCTGGGGTGTCCTGTGGATAGGAGCTGGCGCGCTCGCTTGCTGTTCGCCGTTCTGGCATCCTTCGCCATTCGCAGCCCGCTTTGTGCCCAGCAAAACCAACTAGGGAAGATCATTGGCACGGTTCGAGTGGTGAGAGGCGATTTCCCTCAGTACCCTGTTTTGATTTCGCTCGAAATGCGTGGCTCTCCGATTGGAAGCTCCTATTGTGACGACCAAGGGCGCTATGGTTTTTACAGTCTGGTGGCAAACGAGTATCGGGTTTCAGTGAACGATGATGCTTACGAACCAGTCAGCATTACAGCCTCTGTGGACCCGTCTATAGCACCGATGAATTTTATCGACATCCGATTGACGCCGCGTGCCAACGCCAAGAAAGATCCCTTACCCGGCCGCGTGCAGGGCAGCAACCCCTACCTCGTCGATCCGGCCGAGTACTACCGGCAGTTCCCGAGGAAAACGCTTAAGGAGTTTGAAAAAGGCGTTGACGCAGATCATCACGGCAAGACAGATGAGGCGATCCAGCACTATGAGAAGGCGGTAAGCTATTCGCCAAACTTTTATCCAGCGCGCAACAACCTCGGCTCTGCGTATTTGACCCGTCAGAACTTCGAAGCGGCGGAGAAGCAGTTTGAAGCGGCCCTGAAAGCGAATCAGAACGATGTGGAAGCGTACTTCAACCTTGCCAATGTGATGCTGATGACGAAACGTTACCCCGAGGCGGAACACCAGATCAATGAAGGATTGCAGAGGCGGCCTGATTCAGCGTTCGGGCATTTTCTTCAAGGATTGCTGTATTCGCGCTTGGGAAAGCTTGATCTGGCGGAAAAGGGTCTGCAAAGCGCGCTTCAGCTTGACCCCAAGATGGCGCAGGTGTATCTGCAACTAGTGAATCTATATCTGCAGCAAAAGCGCACGCCCGAGGCAATTTCTGAACTGGAGGCTTACCTCAAGGCTTTCCCAGACTCGCCACTATCGTCGAAGGCGCGAGAGACCTTGAAGCGTCTGCAAGGCAATAACGGCGCTATGGAAAGTCCACAATAGTCCGGTCGCGGCTGCCATCATCCTGATGTCATGCTGATACGAGTCGCAGCATCCCTACCCCCTCCTACTGGCAAGCGTTCGCACTTACCAAATGTCGGTGGGAAGGTAGGGGCCCTTCGACTGCGTCTGCCGCTCCTTCGGGAGCGGCAGCCTTCGCTCAGGGTGACACCCAAAATTCAAAGTGTTTTCTCTCCCTTCGGTCGCAGTAGCTTCGCTCAGCCACATAAGATTCGGAGCGCGCCGCCGATGTTAAACTTTTCGTAATCTATGTTTGTGAAATGCCGTTTGCTCGGCGTGATTTTGTTAGCCGTGATTTTGTTGGTTATGAGTGCCTGGGCGGGCACCGTCGCGCCTCCGCCTCCAAATGTAATTCTCATCACCCTGGATACGACGCGCGCGGATCGGATGGGTTTCCTCGGCTCGAAGCTGGGGCTGACTCCTAACCTCGATGCATTGGCGCGCCAGTCGGTCGTCTTTACTCGCGCCTACTCTCAGGTCCCACTCACTACGGCCTCACACGCCACAATCCTGACCGGCACCTATCCGCAGTTCCATCAAGTAAACGATTTCGGTGTGGCGCTGGCGGAGGACCTTCCATACGCTCCATATATCTTTCGAGGAAACGGATACCACACCGCGGCTTTCGTGGGATCGTTAGTTCTTGATCCAGAAACGCGCTCGGCTCCGGGATTTGATCGCGGGTTCGACACCTACGACGCCGGATTCCATCGCCGGCGTCAGGGCGAAGACCGCTACCAGGCGATTGAACGGCGTGGAGGTGAGGTCGTAGCGCGAGCACTGGCATGGCTGAACGCGCATCAGAAAGGGCCTTATTTTATATGGATCCATCTTTATGATGCGCACGATCCCTATGAGCCTCCGGAACCATTTAAGACGCGATATGCTTCCGCTCCCTACGACGGCGAGATCGCGTATGAGGATTCGGCAGTAGGCAAATTGCTGACTCAGTTGCGCGCGCGTGGACTATACGACGGAGCGCTGATCGCAGTGATGGCCGATCACGGCGAAGCTTTGGGAGAGCATGGCGAAGCTACGCACGGAATTTTTCTTTACGACGAAACCATCCACGTGCCGCTCCTCTTTAAGCTGCCGCGAGAGCGTTCCGGAGGAAAAAGAATTGAGACTCGCGCAGGGCTTGTCGACGTGATGCCCACTATTCTGCAAACCGTCGGGATTGCCGTTCCGAAGGAAATGCAAGGAGAATCGCTTCTCCCAATGTTGCAAACTACTCCACGGAGGCCTGGTGACGCAGGTTCCGCACAAATCGCACACAGCCCGACCAGCGAGCCAGTACACGATCGCCCAGCCTACGCGGAAAGCGACTATCCGCATCGCACTTTTGGGTGGAGTTCTCTGCGATCGCTACGAACAGGGAAGTATTTATTTATCGAAGCGCCGAATAAAGAACTTTACGACCAATTAGCAGATCCGAAGGCGGAGCATAATCTTTCCGGCAACTCGGTGGCCGTCGCTAATACTTTGGACAGCCAACTGGAGGCGTTCCGGCAAAAGACTACTACATCGAAAGAAGCGCCTAGAGTGGTCGCGGATCCTGGACTGCAAGAAAGATTGAATGCCCTGGGTTACGTCGCAGGCGATAGCGCCTCTTCTGCCATGCCGGGCATCAAGGAGACTGGGGCCGATCCGAAAAATAAAGTTGAAGTTGTAAACCTGCTTCACCGAGCCGAAATGCTGAAAGAAGAAATGCATTTCCAGGAAGCAGTGCCGCTGCTGGAGCAGGTAATCGCACTGGAACCGAATCTTCCCATAACCTACTTACAGCTGGGCACAGCACTAACGTCGCTGAAGGATTACGACAAGGCGGTGCCTGTATTGCGCAAAGCGGTCGACATGCGCCCCGACTTGACCGTTCCACGTTATCAGCTCGGTTCGGCGCTATTTGAAACTGGAGATTTCACCGGAGCTGCTTCCCAGTTTGAGACGGCGGTTGCCCGCTCTCCGAACTGGCCGGAAGCGCATCTATCGCTCGCCACCGCTTACGCGCGTCTCGATCGCATGACCGACGCTATTGCGGAATATTCAAAAGTCATCGAGCTCAGGCCGAATCACTACAGCGCGCATTTGCTTATGGGGCGAGCGCTGGCGCTTTCGGGAAATCCAACTGCCGCGGTGCCGATGCTTATGAGGGCCGTAGAACTCCAGCCCAAATCGCCCGAGCCGCACCGCTTCCTGGCGGATGCCTACGTGCAGTTAGGGCAACAAGAGGATGCGACCCGCGAGCGCGCGGCAGCCCAGCGGCTAAGGGCGCCGGAAAGCCCGTAGTTCAATTCCATTACTTATTCCCGAGCACGGAGGCTGCTGAAAGCGCATTTCACCTCAGTGCACTGGCGCGTACTTGCAGAACGATTCCTCAAGCTGACAGGCGGTAGCGTATTCGTGACGTGCAGCCGGTGTCCGGCGCAGCAGTTGAAGTGCAAAGGCCAGGTTCAGGTGCGCTTCCGCGAGATTCGGATCGAGCTGAATCGCGTGTTCAAACTCTGTCACTGCTTTTGCGGGGCGATTCGTGTGGTTGTAGCAGATGCCAAGAAAATTATGCATTCGCGCATCATCCAATCCGAGTTCGATTGTTTTCTCCAGGTGGGGCGCTGCGCCGGCATAGTCTTTTTGCTGGAACACGAGCATTCCTAGCTCACGCTGTCCGGCGGGAAAGTTCGGTTGTATTGCAATTGCCTTCGTGAATGCAGATCGAGCCTCTTCCGGACTGCCTTTCACATCCAGAAGACCAATCTGATACCAAGCTTGATAATTCTGGGGGTTACTCTTGAGCGCCTTTTCAAGCCACGTCTTTGCTTCATTCCCGCGATTTAGTTTTGCCAATGCTCGAGCCAAGCCCGTCATGGCATTGTCAAAGTTCGGATTCAACTCAAGGCAGCGTTGCAAATGTACGGCGGCGTTTTCCCAGTTCTGTCGCCGTAAGGCGGATTCTCCCAGTAAGAATGGGATTACGTAAATCTGCGGATCTTTTTTCTGCACTTCTGTCAGGAGAGCTTCAGCTGCGTCGTCGTCTTTTCGCTGAAAAGCATCCTGCGCTTTGAGGATCGAGTTGAATTCCCAAAGTTTATCTTTTGGATCGGCTAGTCCCTGCTTCAAGGAGTCAGCAGAAACGGCCGCACGAAATCCGAAGTATCCCAGAGCGCGCAATTTGTCCTGTGCGTCTGGACTTAGGTTTCCCGCACCCGCATCAGTACGATTAAAGGGGTGGCGAGAGAGCATTCCGTGGAGCTTCTCGCGAAGCACAGCGATCGTTGCGGGCTGGTCGGCGGCGATGTTATGAGTTTCTTCCGGATCATTCTCCAAGTCGTACAATTCCCCATTAGGCGCATCAATGAAATGAAATCGCTCACTCTCGAACGCATGCAACGGGCTCCAGCCGAACGAACTGAAAGGATAAAATGTTTCACTGTACGCCGTGTCTTGTGCCGCATGGCTCCCGGCCTGTTCAGGCAGTAAAGCGTTTGATTGAAATTGCGAATAAATCGGGTCCACCGCAATATTCGAAGGGCGAACGCCAGCAAGTTTCAAAAGCGTAGGGGCCACAGCGGTCGTCTCCACCGGTTCGCTCCGGCGGCCAGCCGTAATACCGCTTCCAGAAGGCGGTTTCACGATCAGTGGCACATGGACCGTAGCATTGTAGACAAAGAATCCATGCTCATCCTCTCCGTGTTCTCCCAAAGATTCTCCATGGTCGCTCAGAACGACAAGCAAAGAAGAATCATAAAGATGATTCTCTTTTAGCCACGAAATCAGATTGCCAAGCTCGTGATCCGCATAGGCAATTTCGCCATCGTAGAGGTGGCTGCGATATTCGGTGCGGTAGGGTTCCGGGGGATCGTACGGGCTGTGCGGATCGTAAAGATGCAGCCATAAAAAAAAAGGTCGGCGCGGAGTCTTCCTCAACCAGTCGATCGCGTGCGCTACGCTCTCGCCAGCGCGGCGGTCAACCAGACCGGTATCTTTGGTCTCGAAGGTCTTCGCAGAAAACGCGTCATCATAAAAATCGAAGCCACGCGCTAGTCCCCAACTTCGGTCGAGAACAAAAGCGCTCACCACCGCTCCCGTCGTGTAGCCAACCTGTTTGAACGCCTGCGCCACCGAACGAAATTGCGGAGCTAGCGGCTGGCCGGAGAAATCCTGAACCCCATTTTGAAAGGGATAGGTGCCAGTGAGTATTACGGCGTGCGAGGGCCATGTGAGCGGAACCTGTGAGATCGCTCGTTCAAATACGATGCCATCGTGAGCCAGCGCATCCAGCGTTGGTGTCTTCACCACCTGTGCTCCGTAACATCCCACGTGGTCCGCGCGAAGAGTATCGATAGTGATCAAGATGACGCTCGTTTTCGCGCCCAACTTCGACTTCGCGAGGCCAACTCCCCCGGCTGATGTCTTGTCGACTCGCGTCGGTCGTTGTGGCGTCGTCTGCGGAGCCGCCACCCCGTGCGCTAGAGTGAGAAACAAACACAGGAGAACTGGAGAGGAGTGGACACGGAAGGAAGTATTGGAGCTAGCAAACATACCTATTGCGGCGGCGCCAGTTGACGCGCCCGTCGCGTCTCCTCGTCTGCCTCGGCGGTAAGGCCCTGAGAGGCTAGAGCCTTGGCCAGCGACTCATGCATGGCCGGTTCTTGCGGCGCCAAGTTCACGGCGCGCCGAAGCTCGGCAAGGGCATCCTCAATTTTGTTCTGATACAGAAGGGTCTCGCCGAGCGCTTGATGTCCGCGAGCAAACTCCGGATTAATGGAAGTCGATTGACGAAACGCTGCGGCCGCAGATTCCAGTTGTTTTTTCTGAAGAAACGCCACGCCGAGATTAAATGCAGCGTCAAAATTAGTCGCGTCCAACTGTAGTGTTCGTTGCAAGGTCGCAATCGCCGCGTCTATTAGTCCCGCATGAGCCTGGGCCATGCCGAGGTTAAAAAATGCGAGCGCGTAGTCGGGGCTCAGAGTGACCGTTTTCTGCAACTCATCGACTGCCTCCGCATACCGGTTCAATCTGTAATAATCCAAGCCCTGCAAATAATGAGCAGGAACCGAATTGGGCTCGGTCTTAACCACACTTCTAAGCTTATCGATGGATTCCTGATAGCGTCCATGCTGGCTGTCGGCGATTGCTTCGGAGATCAGTTCATATGTAACGATGCGATCCTTGGGATCGGGCAAATCGCGGCTGCTGATAGTGGGATCGCTGCCGCCGGAAAATCCCGCGTACCCCAATGCCTTTAATCGCTCCATTAACGCCGGATCGAGCCCGGTCTTCTCGGCCAACTCTTTGCCAGCGCTGTATTCGCGAATCAGGCTGACCAGCTTGGCGCGCATTTCCTCGGAGACTGCCTTTTTGTCGTTGAATAAATTGTGGACCTCACCCGGATCATTCGCCAAATCGTAGAGCTCTGGCCGAGGCGCGTCGATAAAATGATATTTCGTATTCTCCGTTCCCCGCAGTTCACTCCAATTAAAGTGAATGCGCGGCAGGAAGGTCTCTTCATACAAAACTCGCTCCCGGTTTGTCCTAGCGTGTTCTTCGTCGCTGTGGTTGGTCCGAATTGCGCCAAGCAAGCTGTGGCCCTGCACTTGAGAAGGAATCTGGACTCCGAGTGTTTCGAGGACAGTCGGCATGAGATCGACCAGCGAAACCGGATCTGTGACTATATGCGACCCTACGTCTCCCGGTAACCGGATGATTAGCGGCACATGCATAGTCGAGTTGTAGATGAAGAATCCATGTGTCTTTTCCCCGTGTTCACCCAGGCTTTCGCCGTGATCACCGCAGAGTACGACCAATGTGTTTTTATAAATTCCCTTGTCTTTAAGAAAATGTAGTAACCGGCCAACTTGCTCGTCAGCAAAAGCAATCTCGCCGTCGTACGGATGCGAAGCGTATTCGCGACTGTAAGGCTCCGGCGGATGGTATGGGAAGTGCGGATCGTAGAGATGCATCCACAAAAAGAATTTCTTTTGCGAATTCTTGGCCAGCCAGTCGAGCGTGGTATCAGCTACGACATTTCCAGGACGCTCCATCTGGTCCAAATTTGCTTCATCGAGACGACTGAAGTCGAAGTGGTCATAATAAAAATCAAACCCCTTATTCAGTCCAAACCGCGAGTCTAGAACGGCAGCGCCAATGACGGCCCCGGTTTGATATCCGTCCTGTTTGAGCACGGTAGCGAGAGTGGGCTGCAATTGGCTGAGTTTATTGCCGCTGAAATCATGCATGCCGCTCAACATTGGATACGTGCCCGTCAGCATCGAACTGTGCGAAGGCAGAGTGACGGGAACAACGGCAAAGGCCCGTTCGAAGCGCGTCCCTTCCGCAGCGAGGCCATCAATGTTCGGCGTCTTGATTTGCTTGTATCCGTAGCAGCCAACATGATCGGCGCGCAGGGTATCAACGGTAATTAGAACCACATTGAATGAGGGCTTCGCAGAAGTTTGAGCAACTGCATCAATCGCGGCGAGCATGGCCACGATGATGATTAATCGATAAAAAGTGGGCACCATTGATGATTTAAGTTTATCGCAATGAGTATGGAGGCGACGGGTCGCGCGAAACGCTGCGCAAAAAGACAGCCCAGGCAAGCACGAATCCAGCAAACCGCTTGTGATAGCCTGAGCGGTTATGAGGCGTTGGGTTTTACTTCTTTCGGCTAGCCTGATTGTCACCAGCGCAATGCGTGGAACAGCCTGGAGCCAGATTTCTTCCCGGGCGTTGTCCCAGAGCTCCGCCAAGTCATCGACGCCGCGCAATTCTTCCCCGGACGTTTTTCTGATCACCATCGATACCTTGCGGCCTGATCATGTGGGTTGTTATGGGTACAAGCAAGTTGAAACTCCCGGATTGGATGCGCTGGCGGCGGATGGTGTCCGCTTCACACAAGCTTTCACTCACAGCCCAATTACGAATACTTCGCACATCACGATTCTTACCGGACTTTTGCCCAGTGTTCACGGCGTTACCGATTTTGGAATTCCTCTCTCTCCGCAGCATGTTACAGCGGCGGAGCTGCTCAAGAAGCATGGCTACAAAACTGCCGCCTTCATAGGAGCAGTGATTCTCGATAGCAACACGCTGGCTCCAGGCCTCGATCGCGGCTTTGATTTCTACGATAATTTTCCGAAGGATGACAGCAAGGACGCGAACGGAAAGAACAAGCCAAGGTGGGGACGCGTCGAGCGTCGCGGGATGGAAGTCGTCACTCACGCCGAGAACTGGTTTGAAAAACATCGGACCGGACCGCATTTCGTATGGGTGCATTTGTATGATCCGCACGATCCTTATGAACCTCCGTCCCCGTTCTCGGAAAAATATAAAGATCATCTCTACGACGGAGAGATTGCATACGCCGATTTTGCCCTTGCCCACTGGATCGGCTTTCTAAAAAAAGCTGGCGTATACGATAACGCGATCATCATTGTTGCGGGCGATCATGGCGAAGGGCTGGGAGAGCATGGCGAAGAAACTCATGGACTGTTTCTCTACGACTCCACGCTGCATATTCCGCTGATCCTAAAAACTCCGGTGAAAATTGTGGGTGCCTCACAGATCGGTACCATTGTCGATTCCGAAGTCCGGACGACCGACATCCTTCCCACTATTCTTTCTGCCGCGAAGGTAGAGGCACCCGCTGAGTTGGACGGTGAGTCTTTGCTTCCTTTAATCGAGGAAAAGAAGAAAGGCCAGGTGCCGTCGAATCGAACCTTATTCGGCGAAACAGATTATCCCCTGCGATGGGGGTGGGCACCTTTGCGCGCCTTGCGAACCGCTGACACGAAGCTGATCGATGCTCCGCGCCCGGAACTGTATGACCTGAAAGCTGATCCCAAAGAGATGAACAACCTTTACTCTGTCGACGGTACTCAGGTGAAGGCCATGCAAACCGAACTCGCATTATGGAAGGCCAAACTACCGGCCGCGGCCACCGATGCCGGCGCAGGGCAGAAATTGCCCGACCCTAAAGACAAGGTTGGAGTTCAGAATTTACTACACAACGCGATGCTGGCCAGTGACGATAACCGGTCGAAGGATGCAAGACAGTTTCTTGAAAAAGCTCTGCAACTCGACCCAGCTTCGCCGACCGCACTCCGCCAGTTAGGAGAACTGGAATTGGCGGACGGAGATTTCGCTAAAGCCTCCCAGCACTTGAAGAAGGCCAGTCAACTTAGGCCGGATGATTCTACCGCTGCGCTTGAATCAGGTGAGGCCATGGAGAAGTCGGGCGATATGCCCGGAGCGCGCGACGCACTCGAGTCGAGTCTTAAGCTCTCACCCAGTCAAATGCCTGCGCGATTGCTGCTCGGCCGCGTCTATCTGCAGTTGAAAGATGCAAAGAATGCGGAGGATCAATTCGAAGCGGCGCTACTAGTCGATTCAAATAATACCGACGGCCGACTGGGATTGGCCGAAGCGCAAATTCAACAATCTAATTTTGCCGCAGCATTGCCTGATCTTGAAGCGTTGGCGAAGTCTGATCCGCGAAATGCCGCCGCCCTGCGCTTGCTGGCGCTCGCCTATCGCGGACTAGGCCGGGAGACGGAGGCCAAACGAACTGAGGAGAGAGCAGCAGCATTAGGAAAATGATTTACCGACGGGCGTCAGCATTTACATTTCTTTCATATATCCTTTGTATGCTAGCTTCTGTGGAATAGCGGGTTCTCATGCCCCGAAAACAAAGCTCCCCCGGTCCAAGGCCGAAGCGATCTTCCTCTTCGACGCGCTCACGACAAATACAAACTCGACTTCGTGCCTCCGATTCGCCTTCCGAAAGCCTGCAGGAGGACGACCTCACGTCACTGGTCATACGCGGCTGCTTGATTGCGCGCGACTCCGTGTTTAATGTAAGAGACTTTCTTGCCGAGGGTTCGCGCCTTGCGTTTCTCGCAATCAAGGATTGCGAAAAGGAATTGGATCAGATTGAGCGCAAGATCGACGAGCAACTTCCTGAGGCCATCACGCGCGTGGGAGAAGCGGAAGCACGTGAATTGCTGGCGTGCCTGAAGTTCATCACCGACCTCGAACGCATCGGAGACCTCGCCTACAGCGCCGTGATGCATTTGCAATCGCGTCGCGAGAAATTGCCGGCGGCGGACTCACGTCAACTGATCGAGATGGCTTCTTTGCTTCACACCATGCTGGAGCAGATCCATCAGGGATTTCTAAAGCGCGACGTGTCTTATGCTCACAGTGTTCTCCAATCCGATCCCGAAGTAGATCGCTTGTGCCACGCCTTGTTTCAGCGGCATCTGGCCGAGCCGAACAGTCCGAGCGGACAAAAGAATTTTGACATTCTTCTCGCCGCGCAGGCTCTCGAGCGCATCGGCGATCACTCCAAGAATCTCGCCGAAGAACTGTATGGCCTAACCGAAGGCCGTTCTCTGCGCCACAACGCCAGAAAGCTGTCGACTGCCTAAATGAGCTCCCGTAGAGGCGGGGCTTGCCCCGTCTCACTTCAAGGGGAGACGCGGCAAGCCACGTCTCTACACGTTTGTGGGAAGCGCTTCAGTGAAAATCGTGCGAGACCGTTTCTGCGCGGGTGACGTTGAGCGGAGAGACTTTTTCCGCCCGGATGTGAATCACGTTGTCCTGATTCTGCAAAATTCCTTCGACCATTACAAAGCGTTCTGAAATCAGCAGCACACGGTTCTTCTGCAAAAGATCGGGAGCGATGATCGCATTCGCGATTCCTGTTTCATCTTCCAGACTCAAGAACATCATCCCCTTAGCGGTTCCTGGACGCTGGCGGGCAATCACACATCCACCGATTCGCAACCGTCGTCCATTCGGCAGACGCGCTAGGTCGGCAGCGCTATAAATGCCCATCCGCTTCATCTCTTCGCGGCGGTATTTCATTGGATGAGGACCGACCGTCAGCCCAGTGGCACGAAAGTCCGCTACCAGCCTCTCTTCATGGTTCATCGCATCGAGCGCAGATTCCCCTCCATTCTCCGGCAACTCATCTAATAATGGTCCCGACCATCGCACCGCTCGCTCCACTTGCCAAATGGCATCGCGCCGATGCGAATTGTCGCCGGTTATTGTATTGAGCGCTCCAATTTCCGCCAGTGTCGTCAATTCATCTTTCCGCAACTCGGGAACGCGACGCGCCAGATCTTGAACCGAAGTAAATCGAGTGAGACTGCGCTCTCGAACCAGAGCCTGCGCGGCCGGCTCGCGCAACCCACGCGCATAGTTCAATCCCAGGCGCAAAAATGGGGAGTGTTGAGAGTTGACAGCCGATGGCTCCAACGTACATTTCCAATCCGATTTCGTTACATCCATCGGCAGTACTTTCAATCCGTGCCGCTGCGCATCTTGTACCAGAGTTGAAGGATGGTAAAAACCCATGGGCTGATTATTGAGCAGCGCCGCGGTGAAAGCCGCCAGGTAATGGCATTTCAAATAAGCGCTGGCATAAGCAATCAGGGCAAAACTTGCGGCATGCGATTCCGGGAATCCATAAAGTGCGAACGAAGTAATTGACTGGATAATCTGCTCCTGCGTTTCGCCGAGAATTCCATTGCGCGTCATGCCGGAGCGCAGCTTTTCTTCAATCACTTTCATTCTTGCTTCAGAACGCTTGAAGCCCATGGCGCGCCGCAACTCCTCGGCTTCACCTCCCGTAAAATTGGCGGTAATCATGGCCATGCGCAGCAATTGTTCCTGAAACAGCGGGACACCGAGCGTTCGGCCCAGCACTGTTTCGAGCGATGGATGCGGATAGGTGACTGCCTCGCGACCCTGCCTCCGCTTGAGAAATGGATTAACCATGTTCCCCACAATTGGCCCCGGTCGTATGATCGCCACCTGTACTACGATGTCATAAAAATTAACCGGCATCAGGCGCGGCAGGCACGCCATTTGCGCCCGGCTCTCCACTTGAAACATTCCAACCGTATCCGCTTTTTGCAGTGTTGAATATACGACGGAATCGTTTGCGGGGAGATGAGCGAGGTCCACTTCTTCGTGGTAATGATTGCGAATCAGTTCGAGAGAATCTTTCAGTGCCGCCATCATGCCCAATCCCAGGAGGTCGACTTTGATAATGCGCATGTCGGCGCAATCTTCTTTATCCCACTGCACCACCACGCGGCCCGGCATGGATGCGGGTTCCAGCGGCACAACCGAATCCAGACGGCCTTCGCATATCACCATTCCGCCCGAGTGCTGCCCTAAGTGCCGTGGCAGATCCTGCGCTGCAATACACAATTCAAAATATTTGCAAATTCGCGGATGCTTAAGATCGAGTCCCGCATCGCAGAGACGCCGGTCGAGCGCGTCATTCTCGTCTTTGAACTCCCACGTTGCGACCGCAGCTGAAATCCGTTTCAGCGTTTCTTCATCGAAGCCCATCGCCTTGCCCATCTCGCGCGCTGCCATGCGATTGCGATAAGTGATTACATTCGCGGTCATGGCCGCTCCACATTGTCCGTAACGCTGATAGACGTATTGGATCACGCGTTCCCGCTCATCGCCGCTCGGGAGATCAAGATCGATATCGGGCCACTCGCCACGTTCCTCGGAAAGAAAGCGTTCGAATAACAATTCCATGCCGATCGGATCAACGGCTGTGATGCCGAGCGAATAGCAAACCGCGCTATTGGCAGCCGATCCGCGGCCCTGCACAAGAATCTTCTCTTTGCGGCAGAAGTGCACCAGGTCCCAGACAATCAGGAAGTATCCGGCAAGATTCAAATGTTCAATCAAGTTCAATTCGCGCTCGATTTGCCGCCGCGCACGCTTCTTTAACTCGGCATCTGCCCGGCCATAGCGGCTTTGCCAGCCTTCGCGTGTGCGCTCCCGCAGAAACGACATCATGCTTTCTCCGTCAGGCACTGGATATCTTGGAAACTCATAGCCCAAATCATTGAGTGTGAATTCAAGCCGCGAGGAAAGTTCCACCGTGTTTGCAATTGCATTCCGGACATCGGCAAACAGCGCTCGCATCGTCGCGGGAGATTGGATGTAGCGCTCGGCATTGCGCGCCAGAAGACGTCCAGCAGTTGCCAGCGTGCGATGATGCCGTAGTGCGGTGAATGCATCCGCTAATTCGCGCTCATGGGGCTGGGCATAGTTCACGCCATTGGTCGCGAGTAGCGGGAGTTGCAGAGCTTCGGCGATTTCGATTGCAACCCGATTGCGATATTCTTCCGCTCGATCAAAATGACGCTGCAACTCGACATAGACATTGTGCGTTCCGAATATTTCCGTTAGCCGCTTCACTGCTTCGAAAGCTGATTGCGCTCCGCCTTGCGTAAGCGCCGATGCCAGCGGCCCTTCTTCTCCGCCGGTCAGACAAATCAAGCCGGCGGCGTGTTCAATAAAATCCGGCTCTGAAGCAAGGGCACCTTCTTTCCGCCCAACGCGCAGTTTCATTTGCGTGATCAGGCGGCACAGATTTTGGTAGCCAGCGCGCGAAGCAACTAACAGCGGAAGCCGAAAGCCAGAATTCCGCAGGGGCGAGAATGGCGCGCAGGTGACCTCCGCACCAATATGCGCTCTGATCCCAGCCTTTTTCGCGGCAAGATGGAAGCGCGGTGAGCCATACAATCCATCGCGATCGAGCAATGCCATCGCCGGCATTCCAAAATTTGCGCACGCTCCAATCAATTCCTCTGGAATCGAAGAGCCTTCGAGGAAGCTGAACGCGGAGCGGGAATGGAGTTCAACGTACATTTTGATTGCTTATGACCACAAATATGGCCATAAAAAAGATGTGTCAATAAAAGATGTGTCATCCCGAGCGCAGCGAGGGACCCCTACTCCCTAGACAATGTGTGCAGGGAGTAGGGGTCCCTCGCTGCGCTCGGGATGACAGCCATGAATGGACGTCGCTTTCTAGCCAAGCTTTAGTCATACATTCCTTCTAGAAACCAATGTCCACTAAACTTGTCCTGCACTAAGCGATACAACACGAGACTAGATTCAGCGGGCACGGCGATGTCCCATTCCTCTCGCGACCACCCTTCCTGTTCCGCCCAGTCGCCGGAAGAGCGCCAGGGACCAGCGGTCCAGACGATTTCGCCCGCGATATCCTCGCGTTGCAAACAGCGCATCCGCACCGGCTTTGCTTCCCGTAAAGCAACGTTGGCAATAAGGGGTGGGCGAAACAGGCGCAGTGCGATTACAGCGCTCATCTGTTCTCGCGCGTGTCTTTCAAATTTGTTGTGCACGTCGACTTGGCAAGTGGTTTCTCTTTCTGACATTGAGGTTGGCATAGAAACATTCTTCTTTTGCTTTTCTGGTTGCATTACTTTATTTACCGACGCAGATGCCGACTCTAATGGAGCAAAGTGCCGCATCGCAAAAGCATCTTCGCGATGTGTGTCCAGCAATTCAACCGAGCCCACTCGATCTTCGCCGACAATCCCTGCTATGCGTGCAAGTGTTAACTCCAGTTTTTCGGGCTCAGGAAAAACTGGTTGAAACAATCCGCTTTGCAGGGAACGAGGGCGCGCCGGCTCGGCTGTCAAAGTAATTTTCACGATGGGCGCACCTGGCGGATGCGCCTGCAAATCAAGCTGTAGCAATTTAAGAAATATTTTTGCGTCCAACATGGGTATCGGCAGACGCAGAGTGCGAGTGAAGGTACGAGGGAGCCGATTGAACTCGCTGTCGCGGGTTGCTGAGCATGACTCGCAATCGTCCGGCTGCGTTGCTGCAAGTTCCAGATCCAGCCGTGGCTCTTGTAGCGCCAATGCCCGGGCATGCAATCGTGTGCAGACTTGCTCCAGCATTCGGTTCAGCAAGAAGGCAAGCGGCTCCAGAAGAACGATGGGATATTCCAGTTCCACACTTTCGGTAAAAATCTGGGGAGGCCCCAATAGACGCAAGCTGCGAGATGCCGTGCCTCGCGCCAACTTTTGCAGACGAAGTCCTTGCTGCCCCAGGCGTTCGATGAGCGGAACTTCGGGAAGTGCCGCCAGCGCCCGCAGCTTTCGAATGCCCCATCGATCAAATGTCTCCACCCAGCGTGCGGCTTGCACGGCGTCGGAAGAAAAACTTTCCAGCAGTACATCCACCGGTAAATCACCGAGCCGCTCGGCTTCGTGGCCATCGGAAATTAATGTCACACCCGAAAAACCACGAGCTGCCAATAAAGCCGCGTCGGGATTAGAAGCCACAGCAATGTTCGCTTCCAGTCCCATCTGCAACACGCGTTGCGCGATATCGCGGGCTATCTTGGGTAGCGGGCCAAGCAACGGGGCGAGCCCATCGAGATTCAAAAGCGCGGTGCCGTGTGCGGTGTCTTCTATTTCCGGAGAAAAAGATTGCGCACAATCCAACAATGCCGCATGGGCTGAGGCTTCCTGTGATTCCGAGCGAGCACGCAATACCAGGTTTTCCCAAGCTTCCAGTTGTGACTTGGTGGCGCCTGTATCCACGCCCATTTGGCGTGCTCGTTCATTGATCGACATAACTTTCTGTAGCGGAGGCCGCCCGCTGAGCACCGCGACCGGACAGGCGCGTAACGCGGACTCGAAGCGGATGATGGCTTGAGCAGGGAAGTCGGGGATGAAGATGCAGGCAAACATTTTTCTGTTTTTTTCTCTTTTAGTGCGTGTATTCCTCGCTGCGCTCGGGGATGACAATTTGTAAAAGGTTCTACACTCCCCAAGCCGCCCAGCTTTTAAAACTTGTCGTCGTTTGCATAGGTTTCCGTTCTGATTGTTTTTCTAATCGCGAGCACAATACCTGAGCGCTGATTTCAAACTGGTCCAGTAATTTCGAATGCGCCGTCGGATTTGTTGGCTCCGCGCGAACTGCGGAAACTTTTAGCACCAGTGATGAGCAACTTCCGGCAATCGGCTGCTGCTCCATTACCAGCAACGCTGTGGGCGTGTACTCGACGGCGCGACGGAAGCGGAACCAGGACGCCAAAGGAATTCGCCGCGCGCTCTCGACGGGAACATCACTGAGATCGAGAGCAATCATTCCGAAACCATTGCTCTGCAACAGGAGGTCGCTGACTTTAAGCACTTGCTCCAATTGTGATTTCCAGCGGCTAAAGCCGAAGCCTTTTTTAGCGCGTTGCGATATGCCTGAAGGCATACCCTGATACGAATCGCCAGCCGAACGGCCTAACCGTGCCGCCGAAAGATGTTTGCGCGATTGATATTTTTCCTCGCAGCGCACCCACAGCAAACGGCTCATCTCCACTCCGGCGGCTGCTGCCGATGCAGGATGGAACGCATCGCTTGCATCAATCAGCGCGCAAACCTCTCCACGTTGGGTTGCTTGGGCAAGCACACGAAGCAAGATGCTGGTTCTTCCCGATGAGGCCGAGCCACAGATTTCCGTGAGGCAACCGCGAGCGAGGCCGCCCGTTAATGAATCCAGTTGCGGAATTCCACTCGATACCATCTCCGGAGAAGGACGGATGTCAAGGCGCGAGGCAGGGACAACGCGAGCGAGCCTCGGAGCAGCATTAGCCGAAGCCAGTATCTGGTCGGCTCTGGTTGCAGGCTTCTTGGCCGCAGACTTTTCCGGGCAATTCGGAGAAAGCGGAAGAGAAAAAATAAAAGGGCGGCTTGTGGCCGCCGATGAAAAAACTGTAGAGGCAGACATACGTACTCGCAATTGTCAGAGAACGCGGGCTAGGCTCAGCTCGGGGCAAATAAGTATATTCGCTTTTTATTCGCCACACGAAGTATGCTTTCCTGGCTTCCGATTGTCAAGAGGGATCAGGCAAATTAGTGCCAGGCCTACAGGATTATTCACAAGTTTTCGAGTTGCCTGTTCTTTGGCGAAAGTGAAGACCAAAGCAGTCTGCCGCCATACCCGGGCGGCTTTAGCCCTTCCGGCCTTTTGTTATAATCGTGGTTTCGTAGCACTCCAGTGGCGCTATCGTCTAGGGGTTAGGACGGAAGATTCTCAATCTTCAAACCCGGGTTCGATTCCCGGTAGCGCTACCAACAAGTCTAAGTTGGGCGAAATTCTGCTATATCGAACGAGCGAAAAGGCCCGTATTTCCGATAGCGAGTCGACCGGGACGGAACAAGCGCATCGGGGAACCTTCAACGCGTGCGAGATATTTTGGCGGCGCCGGTATGGGCACTAAGAACGACATTAACTGGCTCGTTGATTTCATAAACTGTATTTGCTCTTCCGTTCGTGTCCTCAAATATTGCCTGCAAAGGCATTACTGCGCTCACCGGTTGTTTCGAGCGTCATTTTCTTAGGTTCAGAAAGCGTGGGTTTCCTTTTGTTAGCTCTGCCAACGTTCGTGCTTGTCCAGAGGTACATCGTCGCGTAGGAGCGCCAGGGCCGCCAGGTTTCAGCGCGCCTCTCAAGATCAGAAGAATTCGCCAAACCTAGCGCGGAGAGCAGAGCGGCGTCGCCGACTGGAAAAGCATCGGGTTCGCCGAGCCCGCGCATTGCCACGTACTGTGCAGTCCATTTCCCAATCCCTGGAATTTCCATCAGTCTTTTCATGAAAGATTCGGATTCCACGATCCCTTCAAATCTGATCCGCTTGTCACAAACAGCGTGGGCGAGTGCACGAATCGTCTCGCGGCGAGTCCTTGGCATGCCGACGCTGCTAAGATCGGCTTCGGCAAGAATTTCGGGCGTGGGAAATAGATGAGTAACGTCACCGGTTTCGGAAACGACGCGCCCGAATGCTTTCACGATCCTGCCGGCGAGCGCAGTCGCGTTGCGCACAGTGATCTGTTGGCCGAGAATCGCGCGCGTCGCCAACTCGAATCCGTTCCAGCATCCAGGTACCCGCAACCCTGGGGCAGACACAACCAATCTAGCTAACCCGGGATCGCTCTTTAATGTGCCCGCAATGTCCGGCCAGTCCGCGTTCAGATCAAACATGGTGCGGATCCTCTCGATGATAAAAAACAGCGAGCGAGGATCGCCGAATTGAATGTGTACGCGAAGCGAGTCGTGCTCTTCATCGAGTGACACCTTGAGAGAGCCGGAGACACCGTTCACGCAAATCGAACGAGAATAACTGCCGGATTTCACCACCTCGACTCCGGGAATCGAGCGCGCTTCGAGAAACGCCAGCATGCCTGGCCAGTGGTAGGGCGGCCGGAAACGCAGATGAAAAATATATTGGTTCTCGGGCTGTGTCGTTTTCTGCCGAGCAAGGTGACGGATCTGAGTCGGAGTTCGCTGGTAGGTTTGGTGGATGGCAGCGTTGAATCTACGGACGCAACCGAAACCCGATGCCAAGGCAATCTGGCTCATCGGCAATCGCGTCTCGTCGATCAGTTTCTTGGCAAAATGCAGACGTCGTGTCTGAGACACTGCACTCGGCGTCGCCCCCAGATGCCGTATGAACAGGCGGCGTAAATGTCGCGAACCGATTCCCAAACGCTCGGCGAGGCCTTCAATTCCGCCATCCTCCAAGCCACTCTCCCCGATCAGGCGTAACGCCCGCGAGACTGTGTTCGAGGTTCCCAACCACGCGGGAGTACCAGGAGAACATTCGGGCCGGCATCGGAGACAGGGACGAAATCCCGCTTCTGCCGCTGCAGCGGCGCTTGGATAGTAGCGGACGTTGCTCTCGTAACAGGTGCGCGCCGGGCAAATCGAACGACAGTAGATCCTGGTACTAAGCACTGCTATAAAAAACTTGCCGTCGAAGCGCGCATCCCGCGAGAGCCTCGCTCGCGAGCAGACCTTCAAATCCAGATTCATAGCTTACGCGAGCCCATGCGTGAATCTCGGCCCCACCATGCAGCCGCGAAACCAATGATAGCCGAGTCGGCCGAAGATGTTGGACGTTTTCGGACCACGATCGGCGCGTTCTGCGAAGCCAAGTAGCGAGGTCCGTAAACGTCCAAGATAGGTGATCTGCGTCCGCAAACGTCCAATCTTATTTTGCGATCCGACCTATTGTGATCGAGACCGAGTGCCTGATGGACCGGGATTTTTCACAGATTGCCGAATATCGGGATGACCATTCGGAGGCAGCGGAAGCTTCAGATTCAGAGATTCGATTCTTGAAAAACATCTCGAAACAGCCCAGGAGGAGTTCTATGACATCGACGAAACAGTACACACTCGCATTGACCTTAGTTATCGCGTTCGCGTTCCCGGGTGGGATTGCCGCGCAAACAGCGCCGGGAAAAACACAGGCGACGCGATATCAAGTGTTCACTCTACCGAACAGACTTGGTGGCACCGTCAGCGCCGCGAATGCGATCAACGACGCTGGTTGGGTTATGGGCTCGGCCGATTTTTCAGGAAACACAACCTCGGAGGCGGTTCTGTGGCTCAACGGCAGGATGCTGAAGCTGGGCACACTGGGAGGGCCGAACAGTTCGGTTGCATGGGAAGGCGTTAAGAATAACAACGGCCTGATAGTGGGGATTTCCGACACCTCCATCGTTCAGCCGCGGGGCGAGATCTGGAGTTGTGTCCTCGGTGGTTTCTTTCCCAGCGCCAGCGGCAACACTTGCCAGGGCTTTCTATGGCAGGACGGAATCATGAGCGCGTTGCCAACCCTCGGCGGCGATAATGGTTTTGCGACGGGGGTCAACAACCATGACCAAATCGTGGGATGGGCAGAAACGTCCTATGAGGATCCGACCTGCAATTCGCCACAAGTTTTGCAGTTCAAGGCCTATGTGTACGACGTAGAGTCAGCGAAGATTACCGCGTTGCCTCCATTTCCCGGAGACCCGGACAGCACAGCGGATGGCATCAATGATAAGGGGCAGATAACCGGAATCTCGGGCTTGTGCGCGAATGCTGTCGGCGGAGCGAGCGCAAGACATGCCGTGCTTTGGCAAGACCAGAACAGCACTCCAATCGATTTGGGGAATCTCGGCGGACACGCATGGAATACGCCTACCTCCATCAATAACAAAGGAGAAATTGTGGGATTTGGGAATCCCTCGGGCGATGAGAATGCTCCCTTCAATCCCATCGCGTTTCTGTGGACTCAGAATGGCGGTATGAAGAATCTCGGCACGCTTGCCGAGGACAAGAACAGCATCGCCTACGCGATAAATATCCACGGCCTAATTGTTGGGCAGTCCTTTGGAGGTCCGAACGGCAGTCACGCCTTCATCGACCAAGACGGCATTATGACTGACCTCAATAGCCTGAAGATCGGACATGATTCATTGACTCTGGTGTACGCCAACGATGTGAACGATTACGGAGTTATTGTTGGTGGTGCGTTCAACGCGAAGACGGGTGAATCACCTGCGTTTGTGGCGATCCCATATTAGGCATTCTTCGGACTGGCCGAAATGAGGGCGGCGAGATTTCCTGCCCTCGCGAATTGTGTGGACCTTGCCTGATGGACGTGCGATGAAGTCTCGTATTCGCCATTGCGTGGAATGCCCGAGGTGCGTGACGCGCTATTTGCCCGGGTTCAGCCCCTACCGGAATGGGTCTTGCTTACTTCTGCCGCCCGCAGGATCCTCGGAAAGCGGGATCCTCTATTGTTCTTGCGGCACGCCCCCCGTTTGCGTTCGATGGTGGTGGGACCAGTTGAAGATGTACGTCGTGTCAAGTCAGGCGCATGCTCGTGGCTACGGCGCACCGGAGGAAATCGTGTATGTCGGAACGAGTGTTAGAAGTCGTACCGGGAGGCGGTCATGGGAACAGGATTTTTAGTCTAAAAAACAAAATGAACTTGATAGTTATCTCGCTCCCTATTGATTTGATTGTCTACCTAGCGACCGTGTGGCGCAGTCCGTTCGCTCATTGCTTAGAAGTCGTTTGAACCTAAAGAGGAATTCTGCACCGGCGTGGTTCCCGATAAATCCGGATCAATCGCTCGCATTCGCGCTTTTAAGCAGTCGATAGCGGCCTATTCCGCGGGCCCGTTCCTGACGATCCTTTTGCAGTCGGTAGCGCCAAGCCCAAACCGTTGTCAGCACTACGACTAAAAGGCACGACTCGACGAAAAGTTTTTCTCCATCCAGCGGATCGATTGCATTCCCCTTCAAGGCGGGATCCGCGAGAATGCCGTGAATGAACGCACCAACACCCGCTATATAGACGAGGTAATGGAAAAGCTTCCACCGGTGGCGTCCGATCCGAACCCGAAAATATGAAGTGAGTACGACCACCACGATTAGGTATAAGCTGACCGCACCGATCGTGTTCTCGATCGGTTGAACGGGAGACCACATCGGAAGGGCCACGTCCAACAGACGCCAACGAGTTTGCGTCGAAAACAACAGGATGACCGGATGGATCAAAAGGGACGTCATTAGGAAGTAGGCGGTCCACGTGTGGACTGCGAAGATGTTTACTCTACGATGAGGCCACAGCCGCAAGGGACTGTAACGCACCGCGATCAGCAGTCCCAGACAGATGTTCGTCGTCGCCAGAAAGACACTTAGCAATCCGACGTCTGCGGAAAGATCTAGCGCCGTCATTCTTTGCTTGTTCTCTATGCCCCTCGGATGGTTGGATGCAGTGAATCCAGCCGCAGCGGGACTTGTTTCTCTTAATCCAACCCCCCGCTGCACCGTGCCGCACTTTTTCGCGTTGGTTACGCCGTGTTGTTGTTATGTCAAGTGGCGATCGAAATGATCACCGGCACTCTCAATTATTCAATTTGTTGGAAACGCTGCTAGATCAGAGTCACAACATCCCACGAGGAGGATTATCAGACCATGATGAATTCGGCGTGGCGAACAGATGACAAGTTGTTCATCTTGGCCTGTCCGACAGGCCAGTTTGCATCAACCATAGTATGCGGAGGTTGCCAGCGTGTTTATTTCTTTCCATCGTCTGCCGTGTGCTGCTATTCGGTAATTTCTTGTTCGCAGGTGTCGTAGCTGTTGGTCAAGAAACGTCAGTTCTGCCGGACGCACCAAGCGCAACTCAAACGCAATCGAAGCCTTCAAACTCCATACAGCACGACGAACAGCACGAGCCGAGTAAGAATCACATTTTGTGGATCATTCCCAACTATCGCTCGGACGAAAGCCCGGAAGAGATCAAACGGTTGACGCCTGCCGAAAAGATGAAAGTTTCGTTGGACGATTCTTTCGATCCCTCGGCATTTTTAGTGGCTGGCATTTTTGCTGGCATCTCGATGGCGGAGCGTCAGTACCCACCTTTCGGCACTGGAGCGCAAGGGTTTGGCAAATACTACGGAGGAGCGTTCGCAGATCAAGCAATTGGCAACATTATGACCGAGGGGCTATTTCCGGTCGCCCTCCACCAAGACCCTCGTTATTTCGTAAAAGGCACGGGTGGGTTTTGGAAGCGAACTGGCTATGCCATTAGCCGCGAATTCATCACTCGGGGCGATAACGGCCAGAGTCACTTCAACACCTCAGATCTGGCCGGAAATGCTGTAGCCGCGGGCATTTCTAACCTCTACTATTAGGCCACGGATCGATCATTTGGAAATACGGCAAACAAGTGGGGACAACAAATCGCCCTGGATACGTTCTTCAACGTTACAAAGGAGTTCTGGCCGGATGTGCGCAACAAGCTGTTTAGACATTGAGTAGTGGAGACTGATCATGTTGGATTAACACCGCAGGGGCGACGGAGAGCACAGAGGACGAGGACCGTGCGACGAACAAGTCCGATTATTGAACAAGCTCACGCCGAAGTAAAATTCGGTTGGGAGCAAGTTACAGCCCAGAAGCGCTGGCCCAAGCGGTCGACTCGCTCAGTGACCAGTCTCTTGGTTATCGCATTAGCATCTTCCTCGCACGCCTATGCTTCCGCGGGATATATATTTCCCCATGATGGGGAAAACGGCGTGGTTAGAAGTTGTCGCTCAAAACCGCCAAACCATTCTTAAACTGGTAAGAGAAGCTTTCTTTGACCGCCGAACGTTATCAACGAATCCCGCGGTGCAACATGAGTTTGAAAGGGGCGCGCCTGCGGAAGTCTCCGGCGAAGTAAATGCATGAGCCATTCGCGAGCTCGGAGATCTCATGCCGCTTGGAGCACGCTTATGGGCAGCGACAAGGTTATGACAGCGCCACCTCCGGGACGATCCGAAACCCGCGTGCCTCCGCCATGCGCTTGGGCAACGGCCGCCACAAAAGCCAGTCCAAGACCGTGACCGGGCGAATGTTTTCTCTTTACAAATCGTTTGAAAACGTGGCTGCCGATCTCAGGAGGGAATCCCGGTCCGTTGTCTTCGACGACCAGCACTGCCGAACCTTGATGGAAATATAGCCGGATCTTCACTTGGCATCCCGGTGGCAAATGAGTTAGTTCGTTTTCAAGCAAATTGCTCACTACGCGATTCATTAGGGTCACATCACCATCGACAACAACATGCTCTTCGAGGTCAGTCGTTAATTCGTGTTGTCGCTCGGCCATCGCCGGTTGATAAATGTCAACCAGTTGTCTCACAACACCCGTGAAGTCAACTGGACCGCGTTCGATGTGAAGGGCGCCCGCCTCTGCCTCCGCCAGGTCCAGAGTTGTATTTAACAACTGCAAGAGCCTGTCCAGGTGTTCGATCGACTCACCAACCGAGTCACGCCATTTGTCATTTCCTTCATTACACAATGCCGATTCCAGCGTTCCTCGAATCAAGGTCACCGGGCTCTTGAGATCGTGCGCGACACTGCCAGTAACCGTTCGGAGCTGATTCACCGATGACTGCAGACGATCCAGCATGTGATTAAAAGTCTTTGCCAATCGCGAAATTTCATCTGAATTCACAGGTTCAGGTAAACGTTCCTCTAACCCCTCAGTACGAATTCGCGCGACGGTCTCGGTGATTAGTTCGACACGATGGAGCGTACGTCGCGCGCTCCAGTAGGAGATGACAAAACCGAGCAGGAACATGCCGCCCCAAACCATCAGAAAACGGCGAGCTAATGTGCGCAGCACATGCCTGGCGCCGTGATCCGATAGTCCGAGATAAACAGTTCTTCCGTTTTGCGCCTTCGCAACGACTCGAAACGTTTGTCGATATCCTTCGACTGCTATGGATTTCGGAGGCCCCAGAGCGAGCTTTGTCTGTTGAATCGCCTTAACGAAAGCATCTTTCGAGCCAGGGCCGACCCATAACGGACTCTCAGAGTTGTTGGGATTTGTTGCCAAGAAGAAAACGGAATTTAGCCTCTCGCCGCGAGCATTGCGCTCATCCGGTACTTCCTGAGTTGCGAGCTCAGCCACCTCGCGCACGATCCGCTGGTAGAGGTGATCGCTCGGAGTATCCGCGGAGACTTGAGCTAGGACTTCAGCTTCGCCGCTAAGCCAAGTGTCACTCCGCTCCCTCAGACCCTGAGCGACAAGCAAATAAACTATAGAAAACGCCCCTGCGGTTCCGAGCGCAAACGCCAGAGTTGTCCAGATCGAAATCCGCCAAGCGGCGGTCGTACGTAAGTTCCTAGGCATGTTTGAGAACGTAGCCAACGCCACGAATCGTATGAATCAGGGGGCGAGGGGTGTCATGATCTACTTTGCTTCGCAGACGGTAGATATGGACATCCACTACGTTGGTGGCGGGATCAATCCTCATCTTCCAGACATGATCCAGGATCATGGTCCGAGTCACAACCCGACCTTCATTGCGGCAAAGATATTCCAGCAGAGAAAATTCCTGCGGGGTCAGTTGGAGTAAATGACCGCCCCGTCGTGCTTCGCGACGTACCAGATCGAGCTGTAAATCAGCAGCTTGCAGGCGCACCGACGCAGTCTGTGAAATCCCGGACCTGCGTAGCAGATTTCTTAATCTTGCCAGCAGTTCCGGGAGGGCAAATGGTTTCGTGAGGTAATCGTCTCCGCCCTGTTCGAGTCCGCGAACACGTTCGTCCACAGAACGCCGGGCAGACAGGATTAAAACCGGCGCAGCATTACCTTGGGCGCGGCAACGCGCAATTAAGTCCAATCCATCCAAATCGGGAAGGCCAAGATCGATGATAAAGGCATCGTGAATACCTTCCAAGGCCATGGACTCGCCAGCTCTTGCTGTACTGGCCGCATCTACCTGGTATCCGGCCTCCGTCAACGCCCGCCTCAGGAACTGCTGAATGGAAATGTCGTCTTCCACCACCAACAATCGCATCGGAGATTCCTGCCCGTCCAAGACTTTACACCTCCAGATGGGATGCAGGAAACAGGATCCCTGGAAACTTGCGTAAGCGAACAAATCCAGCATTCACTGCGGACGCCAGGTCATGTCCACGCGCACGGGAACGTCGTTCTTGACTGGAATTGTCAGAAGCGAGGGCGGATCGATCTTGAAATCGGTGAGGGTGGCCGGAATGGTCCCGGTGATATGGGTCTCGCCGCCCTGTTTTTCCACCTTGAAAGGCACCTGTTTGTAATGGGCAGTCTGGCCAGCGAATTGAATTTCAAGGTCGGCGTTGATGGTCGATGCCGCGGCATCCGATTCAGACAAGCGAGTCCTCACGGTGACCAGCGGAAACTCAGCGCCGCGCGTGACCTGGATCATGTGGAGGTCGCGATTGCTGTCCCCGGAGTCAAATGACTTGACGGGAACAGCAATCAAGAATTCGCATTGGCCCGCGTGGCAAACACCCTTGCCCTTCGCCCCATGGCTCACACCCTCGGACTGATGCAGTGGATGGGACACATGGTAAGTGAGAGTGCTTTGTTGGAGGATCCATTGGCTGTCAGCTGCAGCAAAGACGGGTAGACTCGCGAGCAAAACGACGATCAGCATTTTGCTATTCATAAAGTGTGTTTAGAACTTCACCGAAACCGAGAGCAGAGCAGCGCCAAACGCCCCGGCCGTGACAATGGCCACTGGGTTGTGCGCCGATGCGATGCCATGAACCTTTTCGCCCTTGTTTTTTTCATTGAAAGCCATAATGCCCAAGACAGGCGTCAATATCATTCCGGGGCCGTGTATCCAAGCCATGGCCTCGTGGAATTTTATCGGACCGCGCTTTTTGGTTCCGGGAACCCTGGGCGCACGGATTGCATAGTACGCTGTGATGCCATACAAATCTCCCGTTAGCCCACCCAGAGCGGCGTGCAGGTCACGAGAGGCCGAGCTCGTGTTCTTGCCCCCGGCATTGAAGGATACAGCGACCGTGGCAATTAACGGAATGGTTGTGATCAAACCCATCCGCTGATGGATCTTTAGCATGTGCGTTCGTTTATCCAGCAACGCTTGCTCACGAGCGTTTCCCTGAGTCTGCTCCGGAGAGAGGCCTAGATCTGAAAGCGAGGGTGCTGAGGTGCTACTCGATGGCGCATTCGGTAAGCTCTCCTGTTGTGTTGCCGCTGGTTTGTCACTGACTTGCTCGCTTTTCTCCAGTTTGCCATCCAGAACTTCCGGCGCGGGCCCGTTGACCGTCACTGAGGAAATCTCCAACGTCTTGAACCCTGCGGCTTCAAACGTCAGCCGGTACTTGCCTGCAGACAACTCCAGTTTGTAAGTACCGTCAGGCCCTGTGTTCGTCATTTGTTTCTGCTCGGTCTCTATGCCCGTCGCCGTTACGGCGGCATTCGCAACAGCTCTTCCGGACTCGTCGCTGACGGTACCTCTTACTACTCCTGTTGTGGTTTGAGCGATCAGAGACGGCGCGACTTGTACAAGTAAACAAATAAAAAGCAAGCGAAGGAAAGCAACAAATGGATTGCACAACCAATTCCTCAGCATCATTCACCTCACGCTTTCTCAAAAGGCAAACTTTTGTTTCCCTCATGCTCCTGCCGTCGTGAATAGGCCCACATCGGAAATATCGGTGCTCGTACCTGTGCCGTTTCTCGACAGTACGCCCGAAGCATGCTTGTCGATCGCAATTAGTCCTGGAGTCATGCCGCCAGCCCAATCACCCACTTCAGTTCTGAACGATGAAACGGAGCCGTGTAGATATCGGCCTGATCGCGGAGTCCGCGCTTGGCCCATCCACTGAGAAACTTGCTATCACTTGAATCGAGCGATCCCGTCTCTGGCGATTTCGGTGGATCTGAAGCTGCATCCGAGCGTTCAGCAGCGGAAAAGCTCGCATTCCGTACGACTGACGGAGCGTCTGGCAATTCCTGAGAAAATGCCCAATGCCCCTTTGCAAGATTGCACCTAATAAAAAAACGAAAAGACAGCACGTACTACTATCGGGCACGTAAATGGGCATGTTCAAACTAAATTCCGCGTGTCTGTTAAGACACGAAGACCAACAATCACGATACGACGGAAACATTACCGAAGCCTTTCCCGGAGATGACAATTTGTTCATCCAGTGGCTATTTCCAACATTCCGCCTGCTTTAGAATTAGGCCTTTTTTCGGGAACTTTGCGCAGTTGCGACTGGTTTCCGTGTTGCTTCATGGAAGACACCGGCTACTACTCTCGTTGCCCACACCAGCGTTGATCGGGTTCTCGACCGCTGCGTCTTACTCGAAGGCTATAGGGCTACCAACGGCTCCCTTGGTCAGGGTTTCAGCATCTACGATGCGTCGAGGAACGTATGGCACCAGAGTTGGGCGACCAATCACGGAAAGCTCTTGGTGATCGAAGGCAAGTTCCAATGTGGGGTGATGGTTTTAAATGGCGTAGAGCACTCAGAGAAAGGAGAGGAGAAACATATCCGCGGCACATGAAAGCCTGTAACCGATGGAGTTCGCGAGGTCGCGGTGACGGATTGAAACGACACAAAGTCGTTGAAGACACTGAAAGCACTGGTATCGAACCAATCGGACCGGTGCTCCTCTTGCAAGCTTTTGGGCGCGAGCTTTTAGTCTGACGCAGTAACCGACGAAACCCTCTCGGGCAGGCGTTTTGCGTTCGGGTGAACTTCCGCAAGTTAGTTTTACGAAGGAATGCATTCCCAAATCACCGGCCCTTTCACAGAAAGGCGAACTTGCAAATGTGAATAGCTGTGTTTCCATTTTGGCCTCACTCTCTCACATGGCGAGTGCTTGTTTTATTCCAGTTTGGATCTTCACTTCGATCAGATGATGGCGCCTCGGAAGCGCGTCGGTATTTGGACGGATGCGTCCCCAAAGCCCGGCCAGTTCTTGAGTTTCGCGCGCGGGGAGCCTTTTGCGCGTGCCCTCATCTTGCTGCAACCGTTTGTTCCTTCACCCAGGCACATACTGCTTTCTTATTCTCGTCGGTGAGTTTTGCCTCCGGATGCATCGCGGTGTACATGGGCGGCGGCATCCTGCCGGTCGATATGAGTCCGCACATGGATTCCAGTTTGTCGCGCTTTTGCATTGTTGAATATGTTTCCCAGTCGGAGAAATCTAGCTTTTCCCTGCCTTCGCGCACGTGCCGTGCGATCCACCAGGAGACCGGCGCAACATGGCTGTACCAAGGCCAGTCAGTGTGATTGGAGTGGCAGTTCCCACAAGCTCGCACCAAAACTTGGGGAGGCTCCGAATTCGACGAGAGCCACAGTCCCCGATTTCTAGGCTCGACAGGAGCTCGGAGCTCGCGCCCCACTTGTGCAACAATCACGACGGCTACCAACGGGGCAATTGATTTCAGCATTCTCATCATTGAGTTTTACCGGGACGTCGAACGGCTTAAGCTTGCCGCAATTTTGGGGCCGGGACCACGCACGAGTTCCTCAGGTTCTTGAGGAGAGTTAAGTTTCCGGGGTGTGTCGCAAGTCACTATGTCGACACATCTGTCGATTAGGAGTCAGGTCCAGATAAGAATCAGTTCAGCAGCTAGCACATCTGACTCGCCGGAGCGACCAATTGCGACGAATTCCGAATCAGTAGCATGGCCTTAAGAATGCTTTTGCCTGCGGAGGAGGAGATGCACCTTATGGATACAAGAATCGCAAGCCGCGCCATCGCCACGATCCAAGCCATCAGTTTGGTGGCAATCATCATCGTTATGGGAATGATACTAAGTCTCATTGGAGCAGGTATTTACGGATCGCTTGCCAGCGTGCACTGATTCATGATCGCAATTTTATTGCGAATGGGATTGTTCCCCACAACTCGCGTGTCTCACTGATCTAGCTGAAGCATCGCGTTCAAGACTCCGCAATTGAGGCTTCAATGACTAAGGGCTGTGAGCGAATCGCCCTTCAGAAGCCGGTATTCCCCATCTGCGCATTCTTCCCAATCTGCGCGCAAAAAATGTAACCGCGAGAAAAACGGGTGTGGAACAACGTGGTACTCGGCGTGCACTTAGCTGAACACTGCAAAAGACCGCGAACATGAAGTAGCAGGAGGAAACATGAGCTGCATGAAGTCTTCAGCAACATTCTCATTGCTTTCAGCAGCGGGCATAACTGCGCTCGCCGTTCTCATCGCAGTCCCTGGCGCATCCGCGCAAGGTACTCCGCCACCCCCACTTGATTTTGAACTTCCAGCTGGTTTTCAAATTCCCCCGGCCGATCAGAAATGCATACTGCCGGGCCAGAGACTTAACCTTCGCTGCATCATTGCGAATGATCCGGACTTCAAGAGAATTCGGGCTGAAGAAGCCATGCTCGAGGCCCAGGCTCTGGCTGCGGCGAAGTCAGGGAAACTGGATCCATACCATCAAGTCGAGACTCTGGGCGAGCTTGAGATCTTCGACCCTAAACTGTCTGTGAACAAGAACCTAGCCTGCAGCTATTGCCATGACCCAGCGGCAGGTTATGCCAACGGCGCATCGATCTTGAGTGTATTCACGGGTGGATCGAACCCAGGATCGGTTCCCATCACAGTACACGGAGCCTATCCTAACAACCGGATTGCGAAGCGGAACCCGCAGAGTTACGTGTACGCATCCTACTTCCCCCCTCTCCATTACAACCAAAGCCAAGCCGATTTCTACGGCGGCAACTTCTGGGATGGCCGGGCAACAGGATACAAGCTGCAGAATTCAGCGGCTAATCAGGCACAAGGCCCGCCATTGGATACCGAAGAAATGGCCAATCCAGATCCCGCTTGCGTAGTGTGGAAGCTCTCCCAAAGCAACTACAAGTTCTTCTTTGAGGAGGTCTTCGGTGTAGGCTCGCTGGAACTTAACTGGCCTTCAGACGTTCAGACGATATGCAGCACACCTGCAGGGGCTGCTGTGCTCGGTGGAAATCCCGCTCCGCTTCAGCTCAGCACCTCCGATCGTACTCTCGCTAACAAGGATTTCGACGAATTCGCTCAGGCGATTGCCGCTTATGAGTCTTCCGATAGCGTCAGTTCCTTCACGTCGAAATTCGATTACTATCTTGCGGGCAAGGCAACCCTCACCACGCAGGAACTGAACGGGTATGATCTGTTCCGCGGCAAAGGCAGCTGCAACACCTGCCATCTCGATGGAAGGTCGAGCACCCAACTGGGCGGAAGTGATACCGGCAAGGCGGCAGCTCTTCAACCTTTATTTACGGATACGACGTACAACAACATCGGTCTCCCCAAGAATGTAAAGCTTCCCTGGTATTCGGAGGACACTCCGGATCAGTGGGGATTTACCGGCAACCCGCTCGGCTTTGGCTTCACCGACGAAGGAATGGGCTTGTTCCTCGACGGCTACTATGGCGCTCCTCCTAATTTGAGCTGGGGAGTACAGCTGCCGCAATTCGAGGGCAAATTCCAAACTTCGACCGCGCGCGATGCGGCGATGGTGCCCTACCCTGGGTTCGTGAAAGCTTACATGCACAATGGCTATCTCACGAGCTTGAAGGAGGTAGTCCACTTCTACAACACGCGCGATGTTTACCCATTTCCCGTGCTGTCCGGTAATTGTCCATCAGGGACCGTCGAAAAGGTGACCTGTTGGCCGATGCCGGAAGATCCCAACAATATAAACACAACCATCGGTAAGCTCGGCTTGTCGCCTGCGGAAGAAGACGACATTGTTGCCTTCTTGAACACTCTCGTAGACGGCTACAAGCCGTAGATCAATGTTCGCTCCCCCCGTGGGGTGGACCTCCTGGTCCGCCCCACAATTTTCGGTGGTTTATTCAGTGACGAAGTACGTTCTCGCAATATTCAAAGGAGGGTTTGGATATGATCAGCGCAAATTGGTCACGGATCACAATGGCGATCAGCGCCCTGGCCATGGGCTTATTGCTTGCGCAAGCACGGATAGCGTGTGCGGGTGAGGGTTCGAACCCTGGCAAGGACAACGCCAACGCCACCCCAGTGATCGAATCCATTACCGACAGGATAGCCTTTATAAGCTGGACGACACAAAATCCCGGAGGCACGATCCTGCACTACGCGGTCGTGCACTACGGCAAAGATCCCAATCACCTCGACTGGGCGGCAAAGTCTCCCACCAGAATCAACCCAAGCCGCAGTGAGATGGTCTTTCGAGTGCGCATGAACGACCTGGAGCCTGGCACTACGTATTACTACAAGGTTTCTTCAACCCAAGCCACCGGGATCTCCGATCCGGCAACGAGTGCGGTGAGCCAGTTCACGACGCAACCGACAAATCGGATGAGCGCGACAAAATAGGACGCGGACCTAGGAGCGCAACCGGGTCGGCCATCCTAAAAACGAACCGGCCAACACTGCTTAAAAATTTCTGCAACGGCAGTCCGCCCGCGCACCAAAGTTTGAAAGGAGCACAGGTGCTGAAAACTCTATTACAAGTCATCCCGAGAGAACACGCGTCTGGCAATGAGCGCGGCGCGAGCATTCGTGCCGCACTCGTCATGCTCCTGCTGACCTCTTTCGCCGCCGCTCAGACTCTTACCGGAAAAGTGAAGAATTCGACGACCGGGAAGCCATCCGCCGGAGACGAAGTGATCGTGTTCAAGCTGGGCCGCGGCATGGAAGAATTGGGCCGCACGAAAACTGACGCTGCGGGCCAGTTCAGCCTCAAGCTCGACGACTCGCAGTCACCGCATCTGGTTCGCGCATTCCATCAAGGCGTGACTTACCACCACGTAGCCCTTCCCGGAACTACGTCAGTAGCCATCGAGGTTTGGGATGCTGCGAAGCGAGTAGAGGGAATCCAAGTTGTCGCCGATATCATGCGTATCCAGACGGCGCGAGGTCACATTGTGGTGACCCGGGATTTCGGAGTGCGCAACACCTCCAATCCTTCGCGCACCCAGATGAATGAGCGCAATCTTGAATTCTACGTTCCCGATGGTGCGAACATCATCGTCGATTCCGCTACGGCTACCAGCGAACATGGAAACCCTTTGAAGTCCGCTCCCGTACCCGAACGCGAGAAGAATCGTTACTCGTTCACCTTTCCGCTGCGGCCGGGGTTCACGCACTTCGAGGTGGCCTACCAGCTTCCTTATAGTGGCAACGTTAATCTTGATCCCAAGTCGCTTTATCCGTTGAAGAACTTCGTCGTCATATTGCCAAAGGCGATGCAGTTTCACGCGGCCGCTGGTTCGACAGGCTTCAAATTGGTGAACAATCCGAAGCAGCCCGATGCCAGTGTGCAGGTGGCGGCAAACACGAAGGGCGGGCAGAATCTTGCGTTTAGCATTTCCGGCAAGGGCGCGCTCGAAGCCAGCCAGCAGAGCGGTAGGCAAAGCTCGGGCGAGAGTGAGGAGAAATCCGCTGGCAGAGCGCCTCGTGCGGATTCCACCAACCGTCCCGGTGGCGGGTTGGGTCCGCCGATCGACGCCCCCGATCCTCTGCAAAAGTATCAGTGGTTGATTCTTGGTGGCTCTGCGGCAGTCCTGCTCATCGCTGGTATCTGGGTCGCATCGCGGCAACAGTCCAAGAGACGTGCTCTCAGGCGCCAAAAGGGTAGTTCTCCCTCGCCGACTTCCATGCAAGAAGAAGGTGACTATCAGCCGGCTGAATCCAGTACTTCCGAAATGACGCACGCATATCGTGCTGCACGACCCACCTCTGGACTGATGGACGGGATCAAGGAGGAACTTTTCCAGATTGAAGTGGAACGCAAGCAGGGCCAAATCTCACGAATCGAATACGAAAATGCCAAGGCCGCTCTCGACCAAACGCTGGCCCGCGCGTTAAAACGCGAAGCACAACAAGCCTAAACGTGGCCAACCGCTCCACGCCGCAAGAGGACTCTTACTTGGCTATGAAACAAAATCCGGATACAGGGTGCCCGGTCCCGGCTCAGGCAGTTGACGCCTCAACAGGCTGGAGATTCTGTCATTTCTGACAGCGGCCGCGAGAGGCGCAACCGCCGCATTTTGCCGATGAGTGTCGTGCGCTTAATTCCCAATCTCGCCGCCGCACCCTTTGGACCACCAACCACCCAGTTGGTCTCGCGCAGAGCGTGAAGAATATGCCTGCTCTCTGCCTGATCGAGAGTGATTGGGCTGATCGTTGGGCTAGTCGTCGGGCTGGTCGTCGCCAACCCGCCACGTGATGCGAGTTCCATCACCGGTGCGAGTAGCGTCGTGCCTCGCGAGAGGATGACCGCCCGTTCAACAAAGTTCTGCAACTCACGAATGTTACCTGGCCAGTCATACTGGATCAACGCTGCCATGACCTCGTCTGGGACGAGATCAATCCGCTTATTCATGCGCCTCGCGCATCGATCCACGAACACCCTCACTAACAGAGGTATGTCCTCCCGTCTCTGCCGCAGGGGAGGAACACAAATCGGGAAGATGTTGAGGCGATAGTAGAGATCCATGCGAAACTTTTTCTCGGCGACCATTCTGATCAGGCCGCAATTCGTTGCCGCTACCAGTCGTACGTTGACCTGTTGAGTATGAACGCTGCCGAGTCTCTCGAACTCTTGCTCCTGCAGGACTCTCAGAAGCTTGGTCTGGAGTTCGAGCGGGATGTCTCCGACCTCATCAAGGAACAACGTTCCCTTATCCGCCAACTCGAAGCGGCCGACCCTGCGCGCAAAGGCACCAGTAAACGCGCCCTTCTCATGACCGAAAAGCTCGCTCTCGAGCAGCCCCGAAGGAATGGCGGCGCAGTTCAGTTTCACGAAGTTGCGGTTCCGCCGCGGACTGAGGTCGTGGATGGCATGAGCAATACGCTCTTTGCCCACTCCGGTTTCCCCTTCAATCAGCACGGTGGAACTTGTGGGAGCCACCCTTCTCACTTGATCGAGAGCGAACCTCAAGGCCGGACTGCTTCCAATGATTCCTGCGAACTCACCGTGTTTGCGGCCCCCATCCGCTGAGTTGACATCTTGAGCCGGACCAGCTGGTAGCGTGGCGGGCGCCTCGAATCGCGAGTCAGAGTCTGGCACGCGCACCTCGCGCACGAAACGATCAAAAGGCATTACTCCGCGTCCGTCATAAGAGACAGAAACATTCGAGCCCATTGTCATACTCCGGTACAAAGGATTTTTGTTTCCGTGCCCCCACTCTTGCTTCGCCAGGGGTTGGCCACCCCTCATCGAAGCGGGCTATGGTTCGCCCTTGCTGGACTGCGCTCCCAGAATCCATTGGTGGACGTACGGAGGGCAGTTCCTGAGTTCGATCCCTCGCGCATCGCAGCTGGAAAGAAACCTGATTGCGTCACTGTCCACCAGTTTCAACTCCTCTAAGTCCAGAGAAATTTTTCTGTGTTCGGTTTCGAGCATTCTTCTTAGTTCATCTACGTGCTGTGATTCAATGCGACCACTTAGTGAAAATGTCACGGAATTCTCTTCGTCTGACTGCTTCTGAACCCTGAACATTCGTCCTCTACTAACGAAGGATTCACCTTCATGCCAGGAGCGTGCCCCCACAACCTTGCCAGCTGCCCGATTGTCGATGCAGTCCAAAGACCATTCGCAAAATATTGAAAAAAAAGAGGAATGATGAAACGTTGGTTTCGAGTTTTGGGGAAATTGCGGACTACCGAAAGAATTCGCGAGAGAATAAACGCAAGAGATGTATCAGCTGGCCTTGTATCGGTTCTTATTGATCCCCAAAGTCTTAATCTTGGTGGCAAGAGTCGACTGCGGGACTCCGAGCCTGGTGGCGGCTCCTCGAGGACCGGCCACGCGCCCTCCGCATTCCACCAGTGCACGCTCAATCATCTCCTTCTCTTGGTTGAGTAAGGATTCAGCGAGCGGTTGGGCTGAAACTGGAGATGGCACGGACTGCCTCGACAACCAACTCTCATCGACGGAGAAAGTCTCCCGGTCACACAATATTACCGACCGCTCCACTACGTTCTGCAGCTCTCGAACATTTCCCGGCCAAGAGTAAGACTTAAACAGTTCCAACGTCGCCCTATCAATGTTACGGATCTTCTTTCCTGCTTTACCGGCATAACGCCCGATGAAATACTCGACGAGCATCGGGATATCCTCCTGGCGCTCGCGCAAAGAAGGCACTTCAATTGGGAACACATTGAGGCGGTAAAATAGATCCATACGGAAGGTGCCCGCAGTGATGGCGGTCTGAAGGTCTCGGTTGGTGGCAGCAATCACGCGAACGTCGACCGAAATTGATTGGGCACCGCCAACCCGCTCAAACTCCCTCTCTTGCAGGACGCGCAGAAGCGCCAACTGAGTTTCCGCAGGAAGTTCGCCCACCTCGTCGAGAAAGATGGTACCGCCTTCTGCCAATTCAAAGCGTCCCAGACGTTTCTGCACGGCTCCCGTGAATGCCCCTTTTTCGTGGCCAAAAAGTTCGGAGGCTATCAATGAGGACGGGGTCGCCGCACAGTTCACGCTGACGAAAGCTCGTTCAGCGCGGCCCGAACGTTTGTGGATGGCGCGGGCTATGAGTTCTTTCCCGGTACCGGTTTCACCGGTGATGAGAACCGTGGAGTCGGTAGGCGCCACCTTGGCGACCCGGGATAGAAGGCGCTGAAGCGCTGCTGAGGTTCCGACGATTTCCTCGAACATCGACGCCTGATCAATTTCCTCGCGCAGGGCCAGATTTTCTCGATAGAGTTGATCCTTGAGCGTTTTGATCTCCTCATACGCATTTTGCAGCGCCGCCTCACTACGTCGCCGGTCTGTCACGTCGAGCTGTGTACCGACGACTTCAACAAGCTCCCCGCTCGCGCTGAAGACCGGATGGCCTAACCCATGGATGTGTTTGACTGTTCCCTCAGGTAGCACGATTCTGAACTCGACAACGTAGTCTCTTTTTTCGCGCACCGCCTCCTTGACGGATTCGACCACCCTGTCGCGATCCGCTGGATGAATCCGGTGCAACACTGTTTCGCGGTTCGGAAGACCCTGTTGAGGATCGAAGCCCCAAATGCGGAAATTTTCCTGTGACCAGTAGACGGACTCTCCAGCATTGAAAGCCCAGCTGCCGGCGTGGCTCAGCCTCTGCGCTTCGGCCAGATAAGCTTCACTTCGCTGTAGCTGTTCGTGGGTCAGCTTATGTTCAATGGCGATACCAGCGAGGTCGGTGGCCATTTCAAGGGCGCGGGTCTCAGCCGGACTCGGGCTACGCGGTTCGCGATAATACATGGCAAACGAGCCCAGCGCTTTGCCCGAATGCGCCAGTATGGGAGTGGACCAGCAGGCGCGGATTCCATACGGCTCGGCCACGCCTCGGTACTCTTCCCAGAGTGGGTCTTCAAGAATGTCGGTGACGACAACCGGTTCTTTGCGGTACATGGCCGTGCCGCATGAGCCTGCCTTCGGTCCGATGCAAAGGCCGTCGATGGATTTGGCGTAAGGCTCGGGAAGGCTGGGGGCGGCGCCGTGTCGCGTGTGCTGTCCGTCCTCGTCGAGCAGCAGGACAGAGCAAAGCAGGCCGGCAAATTGGGCTTCCACAACCCGCACCAGCTTCTCCAGAATTTCCCGCAGCGGAGCATCGCGGGCGATCAGCTCCAAAATACGGCTCTCTCCGTCACGTAGCGCCTCTGCCCGCGTGCGTTCGGTCACGTCCATCACGGCACCCACGAATTCGCTGGTGTGGCCAGACGGTTTGACAACAGGATGACCTATCCCGTACATGTATCTCGTTGTCCCTTCCGACAGTACAACTCGAAAATGCGCCTCGACATTCGTCCCTGCGCTGATTGCTTTCTCGAGATCGTCGATGGTCCGGTCTCGATCTTCCGGATGAATGCGCTGATAAAATTCATCGAATGAAGGTATCCCCTCCCTCTCCGGATCGAGACCAAACAAGCGATGGTGTTCCTCAGACGAGTGGATCATCTCACGAGTCGCGATCTCGCATGCCCAGCTGCCCGTGTGGCTTAATCTCTGCGCTTCCGCTAAGTAGGCTTCGCTGCGAAGCAGGGCCTCTTCGGCGCGTTTGCGTTCAGTGACATCCGTGATCGCGCCAACGAAGGTAACATCGCCCGATCCCGCTATGGTTGCGGAATGACCCACAACTCGAACGTACTTCACCGTGCCATCCGGCATCATCAGGCGATGTTCAAAGTCAAGAACCTTCCTATCCCGTGCTGCTTGATCGAGCGTTCCTTGGACGAAGGATCTGTCCTCGGGATGGGTTCGCTGGAGTATGAGCTCGACGGTAGGTTTGATCGCTGGTTCGAATTCGAAAATTCGAAACGTCTCCTCTGACCAAACGATATTCCCAGTGGCAACACTCCAGCCGAAACTGCCGGTGTGACTCACTCTCTGTGCTTCCGCTAGATAGGCCTCACTCCGCCGCAGTGCCTCCTCGGCGCGCTGACGCTGGAGCACTTCCTTTGTAAGTTCGGCGTTGACGGCCGTTAGCTGGCTGGTGCGATCTACGACACGTTGTTCGAGTTCCTCATTAAGACGCTTGATTTCAGCCTTCGCTTGTTTGTGCCCCGCGGTTTCGATAACGTCCCAACACCCGCGCCGGTTTATTACTGCGAACTGATGGGCACGCACCACATCCAGGATCTCCGCGGCTCCGCATGCGGCGAGCGGGTACGTGCACAGAACCGCCAGACGCTGATTGGCGCAAGCGTGGTTGAGCGACTCTTCGTATTCACAAAAATCCTTCCAGTCCTTCTTTTCGAGCCAGGCGGTATCGCCGGTAACCCTTACGCCGGCGTAACCCTTCGCTGATGCGTCCGCTAGTTTCTGGTTCCAACCCCCGATCACTCGGTTGAGATCAAACTGACCCTCGGGAAAATACCAATCGCGAGCCGCGACAATCTCTATGCTCTGGTCAGAGAGGTATCGATCGAAGTCAGGTACGGCTTGTTCCAGAGCACGCGTTGCTTCTTCCACCGCAAGGGGTTCGGCAACCACCCACAGGCAGAACTCCTGGTTCTCCAATCCAGCTTTGCAGTAGGAGACCAGTGTTTCGAGGAGGTCCGCCTTTGTCTCGTAAAAGAGACAAAAGTGTGTTCCCCAAGGCATGTCGCCGACCACGTCGACTCCGGTCTTCCGCATCTCGGTTGGGCTCACGGGTACCTCCGAAGTTTCATCTTGGCACAGCAGACTAACCCAGGGGAGACGGTGATGGATATAAGGGAAAAACCGTGGCTCGGAATCCCATGGCTTACCTCGCCTGGTCGCGCGGACGTAACCTTCAAAAAGGATAGCCCAACAGGTTCAGGCTGACAATCGAGGGGCGTCGAATCGACTGCCCGTCTTTATCTAAGCCCGGTGGACTCGTGTCGCACGGCCGGCCAGGGGTAGCCGTGAACCTTATTAGATGAACGTTGACCAAATACTTCGTACCCACCGTCGACAGCGGTAGGTAATGAAGGTGGTGAGCAATCATCTCGCGAATGCCTATGGAACCGGCGATTGCCGGGGACAGCGGATCGTACTCTCGCGACCGGCCGCCGATTGTCGTGTTGTATTTTTCAGCTGCACATAGGGCGTGGTTTCTTCGCTCAACCAAACTTTTACACCGCCCTCAACAATCTCGGCCCTGACACTTACGGTAATGCACTCCGCGTTGAAATGGTCGTTCCTGTTAACCCTGCATCAAAGTGAACTAGGCGGCGTCGACTTTGATACCGTAGGTAAGGCTGGCGTACCACTTGCCCCGGCCTTGCGGGGTGAGGTCCATGAAGTGCCAGATAGGAGTGAGCAGATCGATGCCACGCTCCTGTATGTCGGGTGCCATCCTAGGATGTGCGGTGTAAAAGTGACGCACGGCACCCTTGGCGTCGCGCGTGAAAACGGAAACGGTTGAGTCCTGACCGCCTTCGCGGTCTTCGCTGCCTAAGTCGGATTTGAAAGTGTTGTTGCCGGCGCTAAGGAGGCGCAGCTTATCCCAGCCCCGCTCGCGAGCGTGGGTGCGCAGAGTCGGGACATCGGCGGCAGCGACAACAGCGAAGTCAAGATTCTGAGCGAGATGATGGGCGACACCATTAGCACCGTCGAGCCAGGCGGTGCACATGGGGCAAGCCTTAGTCTGCCTTTTTCCGAACATGAAGTGATAGATGACGAGCGAGCGATTGGGCTTGGTGAAGAGTTCGCTCAGGCGGACGGAGAGCAAAGGTGCATCACCAGCGTTGAGGTCACGTGGACCCTCGTCAAATTGATAGTCCTGAACAGGAGCACCTTCAGGAAGATTGCGGCGCAGCTCAGCAACGCGTTCGCGCTGACGCATGAGCTCGATTTCGGCAAGGCGAAGCTCCTCGCGCTTGGCCAGATACTCGGAAGACTCGTTGGTCAAATTGGTTTGCCGAAACGTTCCATCAACTATCGCGTGAACCATGATGGTTGCCTCCGCGTGTCATTCTCTCGCAAGCAGTAATGAGGTGCAAATGGGGAATCCCGGACTCCCACGCACCTTTTTAGAAAACGGCAGTATCGAACATGAGGAAAGGCACAGGCTCCTTCTTAGCACGGTAGGAGCAAAGAGTGCCGCCGCCCGCCGCGCCAATCGGCATTTCTCAGCCGGTATATCCAACGAAGCTGCTTATAGTCGCATCTCAGGAGTCGATTATTTCTGCGCGACTTAATCTCCGTTATGAAGCCCTAGTCCCATGGCTGAATCGAAGTTGAGCACCGTTGAACAGATATCGTCTCTTTGGGCGTTAGGAGGACTATCCTGGCGAGAATTGGGTCGGCGTGTTTGGGGTGGCACCAATCAGACTGACTTGTTGAACCGTGCTTACGAGCTTGCCTATAACTTCCTGCTCGCCCTCTTTCCTCTTCTGCTTTTCCTTGTTGCACTGCTCGGAGTGTTTGCCTCCGAAGGCAGCAGTCTACGGGAAAACTTGTTCTTTTATTTTGGACAGGCTGTTCCTCCATCGGCTTACCGTTTGGTCGTGAACACCCTGAACGAAATTACCCAGAACAGTGGAGGCGGCAAGCTTACATTCGGCCTGCTATTTGCCCTCTACACTGGATCGGGCGGAATGACGCAACTGATCTCCACACTCAACGCCGCGTACGAAGTGCGGGAGGGCCGCTCCTGGCTTAGGGTTCATCTGATATCGCTGGGCCTTACGATCGCGATGACAATTTTGCTCATCGTGGCTCTTTTGTTTGTCTTCGCTGGAGGCAGGCTTTTCGCGTGGATAGGCCAGGCGTTGGCGCTGCACTCCGCATTCTCAATTCTGGCTGGCGTTTTGCAGTGGACATTCGCTTTAGCTTTTATCGTGCTGGCCTTTGCCTTGATCTATTACTATGCGCCGGATGTGAAGGAACAACACTGGTACTGGATCACGCCTGGCTCCGTCGTTGGAGTGCTGCTTTGGGCGGCAGCCTCCGCAGTTTTACGGGCATACTTGCACTTCTTTAACTCCTACAGTAAGACCTATGGATCCCTGGGAGCTGTCATCATCCTTATGCTTTGGTTCTATGTCACCGGACTGGCATTTCTTATCGGCGGACAAATCAATTCGACCATCGAGCATGCTGCTGCTGAACATGGACATCCCGAAGCGAAAGCGGTGGGGGAAAAAGCTGCTTAACTTCTGTCTCCTCAGCTACAGGGTTTCCCCGAGCCAATACTAAAACCGCGGCTTCTCGCTTCCAAGAATAGCCAAACTCCGTTCCCCAATACTCATCCAAGATAAATACTGCGATCATTGTGCGATTCTAGGAGAAGATCATGCGTAGGCTTTTGATTGGTTTCGGTATCTTCATCGTCGTCGTGGTGTCAGCACTCCTGGTATTTGCGGCGACTTTCAATGTCAACAAGTACCACGACACGATTCAGTCGGAATTGGAAAAGAACCTGGGCCGCAAAACCACCCTGGGTGATATGCATCTCAGCCTTTTCCCACCGCGCTTCCGTGTGCAGGACCCAGCCATCGCTGACGATCCTCACTTCAGTCCGGACGCGCCCTTTGTGAAGGCGCAGGAACTCGATGTCTCAGTGAAGCTGATGCCCTTGCTGCATAAACAGCTAGAAATCAATTCCCTGATTTTGCAGCGACCCAGCGTGAACCTGATAAAAAACTCCGCGGGAGTGTGGAACTTTGCGTCTTTGGGGCAGGAAAAAAATCAGCCGAACTCGTCGCAACCGTCTTCCCCACAGCAGTTTTCGCTTGGCGAGTTGAGCATCAGCGATGGACAGGTGTCCATCCTCGATCAGCAAAAGAGCAAGACCCCTTCTTTGTATGACCACATCGATATCACCTTGAAAGATTTTTCGCCTGATACTTCATTTACCGTCGATGCGTCGGTACACATGGCGGGCTCTGGATCGCAAGGGGTGCGCCTGCAAGGGAAAGGTGGACCCATCGTCAATGCGCAACCCGCAGCAACGCCTTTCCAAGGCACTCTAAGCCTGAAGCAGGTCAGTATTGGCGATCTATCGAAATTCATGAATTCCCCGGCGCTCAATGGTACGGACGGAACCATCGACGGCGATACGAAAATTAACAATGACTCGGGCAAGTTAACCGCTCAGGGTGAAGTCCACGTACAGAATGCGAAGGTGCATGGCTCTGAACTCGGCTTTCCTGTGGTGACGCAGTATGACTTCAGCAATGACTCAACCACCGATTTACTCACCCTGCGAAACTTTGTCGTGAAACTGGGCTCGACTCCATTGGAGATGAATGGAACGGTGAATGCGAAACCGACGCCGGCAGTGCTGGATCTGAAAGTCAAAGCCAACAATGTGTCGATAGCGGAGGCCGCGAAGATGGCGGCGACCGCGGGCGTGGCTCTATCGCCGGGCACAAACGCATCCGGCAATGTGAATGTCGACATCCACGCCACGGGACCAGCCGACAAACCAATTCTGAACGGAACCATTACGGGCAGTAATGTTCAACTGACCGGCAAAGAGATTGCTCAGCCAGTACAGATTCAATCTATCAATCTGAACCTGACGCCCACACAGATTCAGTCGGCGCCGTTCAACGTGGTCTCCGGAGGCACTACATTGAATACGCAATTCACACTTCGGAATTATTCCTCGCCAACGCCGCTGGTGGAAGCAACGGTGCGTGCTCCGAACGCGCAACTTCCGGCAATTCTGGCGATAGCCAAGGCTTACGGAGTGACCGCGCTCGACAAAGTAAGCGGCGAAGGCACATTGAAGATGGATATGCACGCCGGCGGCCCGGTCAAATCATTGAGTTCGGCCGAGATTATGCGGGCTCTGAATGGCACGATGGATGTGAATTTCAAGAATGTTAAATATTCGGGAGCAAACGTCAGCAAGGAATTGTCATCGATAGGCGGGTTCCTGAATCCCTCGGCCGCCACTACCTCGTCGGATGGCGTTACCAATATTTCCATCATGACCGGAAACATCCAGGTAAAGAATGGAATTGCCGAGACAAACAATCTGCAAGCCAAACTGGATATCGGAAACGTAAGTGCGGTGGGGACGGCAAATCTGGTCGACAACACGCTGAATCTGCGTGTCACAGCTGTGCTTACGCAGTCTGTCAGCCAGAAGGCGGGGGGGAACGGCGTTAGCGGCTTCATGCAAACCACTCTCGCCAACAATCAAGGAGAATTGGTCGTGCCGGCCCTGGTGACAGGCACATTCTCCAATCCGCATTTCGCGCCTGACGTGCAGCAAATTGCTCAAATGAAAGTCAAAGGGCTCATCCCAAATTTAAGCAATCCCGGGTCTGTGACTGGAACACTGCAGAATCTGCTTGGCGGGGCAAAGAATCCCGCACCTGCCGCCCAGCCAGACCGGCAGCAAAACCAGCAACAGCAACAGAATCCTGTCGATCAACTCATGGGGATCTTTGGAAAGAAAAAGAAACAAGATCAGCCGCCTCCGAGATAGGAGGATGACAATTGTATGTAATGGCCCCCGCCTTCAGTACGCGCGCAAACGAAGGAAAAGCGTTACGCCTACCGGGTGTGGACCATAAGCGGGTTTGAGCACATCTGGAACGCCGTACCAAGTCAGCTGGCCGCCAATTGCGGTTGAGAGATGCGGTATGTGCCCGATGTCACGGTCGTAACCAGCGGTGTAGGCCTGCACCCTCGTGAAGTATCGTTCTGTGAAGCCAGGCGGTAGCGGGTTCGGTCCCAGCAAAAGTTCATTTGTCCGATCTGTATTCTCGATGCGAGTCCACATGTAGTTTCGGTTCAAAAATCTCAGAGTGGATTCGAGCAGGAAGGCATTGCCAACGTTGTGGTCCGTGAGACTCTGGTTGCGTCCCCAGAGGATCATCGAAGCCCAATTCCCATTCGTAAACGGGCGGTTGTACATCACGGAGGCCGTCATGCGGCGAACATCTTCTGTTGGAGCCAACGCTTCCGGGCTGTGCAACTGAGCAATCGAATATTGGAAACTCCAATTCTGACCAGGGTTTACAGTCAGCCGAGTAGACCAGGAATCGATTTTGCCCGAATCCAAGTCCCAACGATTTTCATCCGGTTCCCGTCCATGAAAGCCTGACGCTTCCAGCCTCACGCTTCGATGTGTTATTCCGAATGTGAGGACATCATCCGCGATGTGCGTCGAATCCTGGAGATGGTGTCCGAGCGGGGCAACAGGGTTCTCCGATGCAGACGATCGATGAGGATAGGCGGGTGGTCCCATGGCAGGGTCGCCCATCGGAGCGGCGTAAAAGGACAGCAGCGTGTTCTCGGCTATCCTGTAATCATAGATAGCGGCGAGCTCCATAAAAAAATCGTGCGGATGTTGTCCATCAACAATAGGGCGACCGAAGGCCGTCTCCCCTTGCTGGAAAAGTTCAGGGTACTGACGGCGAGAAACGGTAGCAGGCTCGAAACTGAGCATGGCTCGGAGCGTCAAAGTGCCGGGGCCGATTTTCCGCTGCGCCATGGGCATGATCGAGTTGGTAGAGAAAAATTTGTCACCGCCGCGCGGCCCGGACTGCTGAATATCCGCGAGAAACGCTTCCCCATGGAACATGAATGTCCAGTTTTTCCTTGTTGCCATCAGCATTTCCAAAGGCGTGGAGTCCGGCTCGGCATCGGTTCCAGAGCTCGCGTGTTGCTGCAGGAATTCAATCAGGGAGTGAGATTCCATGGCACCAGCGTGTTTGCTCATTTTCATTCCGGGCATTTGGTCCTTGTCGTTGTTCTGATTCATGTCCGGCATATTTTGCATGTCTTGATCTGACTGTTGAGGCATGTTTGCGGTCGATTGAATGCTCTGTGCTGTTGAGAGCACGACCAGGAAACATACAGTAACGACAATCGATAGCAGCGTGCGCACTTCCTACCTCCTTTGGTATATCGTCCAAAATGATCGGGTGCCCGGCTCGCAAGAATGTGAGTGGGAGCGATAGGCCTATATGCGCGGTCTAAACGCGCAGCGGAGAGGGAGAGGGAGGTGTTTCGACCCGGTTTGCCGCTACAAAAGTCGAAGGGGCTTCTCCGCGAACAAGGACTGGAGTCCAATCAATAGAGCTCGCTATGTTCGGGGAATCGAGAATCACCGATGCATAGGTTAGCAACGCTGGGCTATGCCCAATAACGCAACATCCGTGATTGTCAGGGTTGGGAAGAGACGGGGGTTGTTCATGCTCGTGACAACCAGATACGGGAGCAAGTTCCACAGGTGACGCCTGAATGGAACCTTGGGTGCCGAAGAATGACAAACATCCGAGCACTAAAATAGCAAACGCTTTTGAAACAAATGAAGGCACTGTCAATTGGGATGCGCGAGATCCGCTACAGGTTACGAAATTTATCAGGCTACTAAATATTGTGCCACAGGCTCCTCAAGGGAGCATTTGGCTCGTCTCGTAACTGACGTATTTCAATTGCCTTTCGTCGCTATCCAACCTAACATTCCGGCCAATGGCTAGTCAGTCCCAACTCGTCGGCCAGATCATCTCGCACTACCACGTCCTGGAAAAGCTGGGCGGCGGTGGTATGGGTATCGTCTATAAGGCTGAAGATTTGAAACTTCATCGCTTTGTGGCGCTGAAGTTTCTGCCAGATGAGGTTGCCAAGGATACCCAGGCGTTGGCCCGCTTTCAACGCGAAGCGCAGGCCGCGTCAGCCCTCAATCATCCAAATATTTGCACCATCTACGAAATTGATGACCAGCATGGGCAGGCGTTCATTGCCATGGAGTGTTTGGATGGCATGACCTTGAAACACCGGATCGCCGGGCGCCCGATGGATACGGAGATTATCCTGTCGCTGGCGATTGAGATTGCCGACGCCCTCGATGCGGCGCACGCGCAAGGCATCGTCCATCGGGACATCAAGCCAGCAAACATCTTCGTCACCAAACGTGGCCACGCGAAAGTCCTGGACTTTGGATTGGCCAAGGTCTCCTTCAAGCCAGAGAGCATTGCCCTGAGCGCCTCGACCATCGAGTCGGAGCAACGTCTCACCCGTCCCGGCAGCGTGCCAGGCACGATTGCGTACATGTCGCCAGAGCAAGCGCGGGCGAAGGAGCTTGATGCTCGAAGTGACCTGTTCTCCTTTGGCGCTGTCCTTTATGAGATGGCTACCGGACAGTTGCCGTTCCGCGGCGAGAGTACAGCGACAATCTTCGAGGCAATACTCAATCGCGCGCCTATTGCTCCGGTTCGACTGAATTCCGACGTGCCGGCCGAACTGGAACGAGTTATCAATAAGGCCCTGGAGAAAAACCGGAATCTGCGTTATCAGCACGCTTCGGAAATGGTCACCGATCTGAAGCGCCTGCAGCGAGATTCCGATGCAAGCAGCCGTGGTGCGGCTCCGGCGGCGGGTGACGGTGGCTCCGGTGCGACAGCTGGTTCCGGGTTACCTGACAAATTGAGCATCAAAAACTGGCCTGTTGTTTTAACGGCTGCACTTCTGCTTTGCGCCGTCATTATGGGTATGGTGATTTACCGCCGGAACCATGGAACCTGGGGATCGAGTTCCGATTCTAGAGTCCCCAGTCAAAAAAATCTCGTGGTGCTTCCGTTCACGGCGGTCGGCGGCGGTCCCGGCGAACAAGTCTATTGCGATGGTTTTACGGAAACAGTCACTGCAAAACTCGCGCGGGACCCCTCGTTACAGGTCCCCTCGGCTCTTGAGACACGAGCTAAGAATGTCACCAGCATTGAGAAAGCGAGAACTCAATTTGGAGCGAACCTGGTTCTGGTTGCCAGTTGGCAGCGCTTTGAACAGTCTGCCCGAATAAATCTGAGTCTCATCGATACCAAAAGCGGGCAACAGCTTCAAACCGACACCCTTACCGAGCCCGCTAACGATCTGTTTTCTCTCCAGGATCAAGTGGTATTGAAGGCGTTTCGGATGTTGCAAGTTCAGCCTTCAGGCGGAAATGCAACGCAGCTCCTGAATCACGGCACCACGGTTCTGACCGCTTACGATTTTTATGTTCAGGGAATCGGCTACTTGCAGCGTTACGAGCGGCTGGAAAATGTCGAATCTGCGATTGTCCTCCTGCAGCGAGCGATTAAAGAGGATCGTAATTACGCACAGGCCCAGGCTGCGCTGGCACAGGCCTACTGGTACAAATACAGTGCCACCAAAGAACCCCAATGGGTGGAGCAAGCGAAGGCTGCGGTAAAAGCGGCCCAGAATCTTAACAGCCGATTGCCGGACGTCCAACTGGCAATCGGCAATTTGAATTTTCGGACCGGCGCTTTTCCCGCGGCTATCACAGCTTTTCAAGGAGCGCTTGCGGTCGACCCGCAGAATTCCGACGCTTATCTTGGCCTTGGCTACACCTATGATTCGTTGGGGAAATTAGCGGAAGCGGAGCAAGCCTTTCGCCACGCCATTCAAATTCGGCCCGCCTGTTGGAGTTGTTACAACTTGCTCGGAGTTTTTCTGAATAAACATTCTCGCTATGGCGAAGCCGCCGAAGCCTGGCGGAAGGTCACCGAACTTGCCCCTGACAACGTATGGGGTTATATGAACGTGGGCGTGACTTACTTCAATATGGGGCAATTCGAGATGGCGGAAAAGTATTTTCGCCGCGGTCTGCAGGTCGCTCCTGACGATTCTGACCTTTACTCAAATATTGGGACCGTGAGCTTCTTTCTGGGGCATTTTGCGGACGACGTGCAATATACGCAAAAAGCGATTGCGCTGCGGCCTCAAAAGTATGATTATTGGGGCAATTTGGCCGATGCTTATCGCATGATTCCCGGCCAAGCAGAGAAGGCAGGCGACGCATATAAACATGCGATTTCTTTCGCCGAAACTCAGCTGAAGGTTAATCCGAAAGATGCGGATGTACTTAGTTCATTAGCGCTATATCACTCTCGGCTTGGTGACGCGGTTGCCAGCCGAGAATATCTAGCGCGGGCCTTACAGGGAAATCCGAGTGATGTGGACATCCTTCGCATCGCCTGCCTCGTTCATTTGGAAGCAGGGAATAAGCAGGAAGCGCTGCAATGGCTTGAGAAGTCGGTTCGTGCAGGTTACCCGCGGGAACAACTGCTTGCCAATCCTGAATTGGTAAGTCTACGGGCAAATCCGGAGTTTGATCGTTTGGTAAAGGAATCCGTGTCGTTCAAGTAGGGGCCAAAACACAATCGGTGACGGACTAAAATCTGGCGGTAAAGGAGAGTTTTATGTCTGGGAATTCTGAGGCCTCGAATGTAAGCCGGAGACATTTCCTTGCGGTTGCAGGCAGCGTTGCTGCCGCGAGTTCTTTTGCTGCGGGAAAGGATGGGGAATCAACCAAGGCGTCGACTGTTGCAGCAAAACAATATGTCGTGACCATAGATGTTACGGGTGATCAAATTTCCTATTCGGCTCCTGGCATTCCCGACGCCCGGAACCTCCCCGTCAATCAAGGCGATGGCATCAAGTGGAAGGTTAAGAGTGCGCAACCCAACCCTAAACACTACAGCGCAATACTCTTTCCGACAACCAGTCCGCTCGCTAGTACAACTGGCAGTTCCCTTCATTGGACAGAAAACGACGATGCAACGGCTGGGTATGGAGCAGGGGCCGCCCAAACCGTAGGCCAACATTATTATTGCGTGGCAGTCTTTGACAGGGTTAAGCATAAGCTCTATCTTGACGATCCCAAGATCATCGTAGGCAGCGGGAATAATGCAGTAACACAGCTCATGGAGGCGAGAAAAGAACTGGCGGAAGTAAGAGGACAAATCGTCTCCATTGAAAAAGAGCTGGAGAGCGCAGTTGACAAGCTAGAGAAGAAGTAAGCCCACTCAGTTAAGGAATGGCAATAAGAACGCAAAATCTGCCAAAACGGTGGACTAACAGGTTATTGAAGTTGGTTGAAAGTCTAGCCCTATTTGGTTTTCGCGGAGGTAGCGAACTTCCGCAAGACCGCGATAAACGCGGTTGTAGCGCAAGACAAGGTCCGGTCGCGCCGATACGCGAGACCTAATTCGCGAAACAACTCCGCGTCCTCCAGATCGATCAGCTTTACGCGCCCGGACGCGACTTCATCGCGCGCGAATGAAGCGCTCACGAGCGATACTCCCAAATCGGCGGCTACGAAGCTTTTGATCATGCCGATGCTCGGGAGTTCCATTCGCACCCGCAGCTCGTCCTGGTAAGGGCGAAAGAGCTTATCCATTAGGCGGCGGGTGTGACCCGTCTTCGGGAGAAGAAGAGGATGTTTGACAATATCTCGAACGGCTGCTGTCTTGTGTTTGGCCAGGGGATTACCCGGGCTCACCATCAACATTAGCTTGTCGCGAAATATTGGCTCAATCTCGAGGCTTGGAGACTGGACGGGCAGCGTCAAAATACCTACTTCGATCGAGCCATTTTCCAGCTTTTCCGTGATCTTGTAGCTGAAATTCCGGTAAATATTAATTTGCACCGGCGGATACAGCCGGCAATATTCGGCAAAAACCTCCGGCAAAACGTAGAGGCAGGTTGCCTCATTGGCGCCGACGCGAAGCGTGCCGCGCGGAGTGCTGCTATGGTCGGCAACCGCTGTCAGGGATTCTTCGCGCAACAGCTTGAGCCGCTCCGCGTAGTCAAAGAGCACCAGTCCCGCCGGGGTGAGCTTTACCGTCTTGCCGGAGCGGTCCAAAAGGCGGTCTCCATACTCCTGCTCCAACTGGCGGATTTGGGCGCTGACCGCCGATTGCGAGCGGAAAACCTTCTCTCCGGCGCGCGAGAAACTCCCCTGTTTGGCTACTTCCAAAAACGTAATGAGCTGATCGAAATCCATGGTGTTAAGTCGTTTGTGATTAGGCGGGATTATAACGGACGGCGCAAATTGCCGTGCAGAATTAGGTGGACTGCCCGAAATCCTGAAAATTTCATCCGTCAGATTGAAATTCTGAATTGTACTTTCTGACCAAATTGGCTCTAACTAATAGAGCTAGGGAAGTCGCGGAGAAGTGCGTTCGTGAGGCGAAAGTGGAGCCCCAGCCTCTACGGAGCAAGTAAATCCAGAGCAACCGATCTGGATATGCCCAGCAGGTACGTAAAACGCAATCGGTGCCATGTCGCAGCGAACTAATGACTACTTGTCGGCACAAATCGCACGGCCTTCCACCCGCCCAGGGTTTGTACCATCCGGCACAGGAGCATGAGGCCTGCGGCATCGGATTCGTAGCCAGCATTCGCGGCCAAAAAAGCCATGACATCATAAGCAAGGGAATTCAGGTTCTCCTCAACCTGGCCCACCGCGGCGCCTGCGGATGTGATTCGGAGACTGGCGATGGCGCCGGCATTCTTCTTCAAATTCCACACCAGTTCTTTCTGCGCGAGTGCGGAAAGATAGGATTTGGGCTGCCGAAGCCCGGCGCCTATGCCGTGGGAATGACATTCCTCCCGGTGGAGAAACATGAGCGCTTGCAATGCGAAGGAATCTTGGAGCGCATTGTTCGCGAAGAGGGACTAACCGTACTGGGCTGGCGTGACACGCCTTGTTTTGGCGACGCGATTGGCCGCGTGGCACGGGGTTCGCAGCCTTACATCCAGCAGATTTTTGTCGGTTGCGGGGGATTTTCCGATGAAGATACTTTTGAACGAAAACTTTATGTGGTCCGTAAGCGGGCCGAGAGTGAAATAGCCGGATCAGGCATCGAGGATGCCAGCGTCTTTCACATCCCCTCTCTGTCTTGCCGCACCATTGTCTATAAAGGTCTATTGCTGGCTCCGCAAATCACGAAGTTCTATAAAGAACTTTCCGATCCGGACGTGACCAGTGCTTTGTGTCTGGTGCATCAGCGCTTCTCTACCAACACATTTCCGAGCTGGCAGCGGGCGCATCCCTATCGCTACATCACTCACAATGGAGAAATCAATACCCTCAAGGGCAACGTCAACTGGATGCACGCCCGCCAATCTCTGCTGCAGTCCCCATTGTTGGGCGACGATGTTTCGAAGCTGTTTCCAATCATTGCTCCCGATGGCAGCGACTCAGCAAACTTCGACAACGCGGTTGAACTCCTGGTGCAGGCCGGGCGAAGTCTCCCTCACGCGATGGCCATGTTGATTCCGGAGGCGTGGGCGGGCAATCCGCACATGAAGCCGGAGAAGCGTGCTTTTTACGAATATCACGCCTGCATGATGGAACCGTGGGACGGGCCGGCAGCTATCGCGTTTACTGACGGCAGAAGTATCGGCGCCATCCTCGACCGAAACGGGTTGCGTCCGGGCCGCTACGTGGTTACTCATGACGAGCACGTCATCATGGCCTCCGAAGCTGGAGTGCTCGATATCGAGCCGGAACTCGTAAAGATGAAGGGACGTTTGCAGCCGGGCAAGATGTTTCTGGTGGATACTGTCGAGGGCCGCATCGTTCCTGACAAGGAAATCAAGCAACGGCTTGCCTCGCGCCAGCCCTACGCGCAGTGGCTTAAAGAACATCAGATCACGATCGATCAATTGCCTGCGCCCACGCGCATGCATCATCCCGATGTAGAAACATTGCTTCGCCGCCAGCGTGCTTTCGGCTACAGCGATGAAGATTTGCGCATGATCCTCGGCCCAATGGCATCGAAGGGGGAGGAGCCGGTGGGTTCCATGGGGACGGACACGCCGCTGGCCTGTCTTTCCGACCGTCCGCAGTCGCTCTTCAACTATTTCAAGCAGCTTTTCGCGCAGGTCACGAACCCTCCGATCGATCCCATCCGCGAAGAGATCGTAATGTCGCTTGCGAGTTACATCGGAGCGGAGCGCAACATTCTTTCGGAAGAGCCCGAAAATTGTCACATGCTCAAGCTGGCGCATCCGATTCTTAGCAATGTTGAGCTGGAAAAATTGCGCCGCGTCTCTACCGGCGATCTGCTCGCTATCACGCTGCCCGCGTTGTTTCGAGTCAACGAAGGAGCGGAGGGACTGAAGCGGGCGCTCGACGAGTTGTGTCAGCGCGCATCGCTCGCGGGAAAAGCCGGCTACACGCTGCTGATTATTTCCGATCGCGGGGTGAACAAGGACTACGCTCCGATCCCAAGTCTGCTAGCGCTTGCCGCCGTGCATAACTTGCTGGTCAAAGAGGAGACGCGGACTCAGGTTGCTTTGATTACAGAGTCGGGCGAGCCTCGGGAGGTGATGCATTTTGCGTTGCTCAGTGGCTACGGGGCGAGTGCCATCAATCCGTATCTCGCATTGGAAAGCATCGAGAGCCTCGCGCGACGCGGAGATATCGCCGCCGGTATAACTCCGGAAATTGCGGTTAAACATTTCATTAAATCAACGAATAAAGGCTTACTGAAAACCTTCGCCAAGATGGGTATTTCGACCCTGCAAAGTTACCAGGGAGCGCAGGTCTTCGAGGCGATCGGATTGAATTCCGAATTGGTCAATTCGTATTTCGCGGGGACTGCGTCGCGTTTGGAAGGCATCGGCCTCGAAGTGCTCGCCCGCGAAGCCCAGATGAAGCATGAGCACGCCTTTCGTCCGCTGAGCGATTCCGAGACTGAGCTCGCGGTCGCAGGAACTTATCACCAGCGCGTCAACGGCGAATATCACCTGCTCAATCCCCAAACCATCAGCAAGTTACAGCAATCGGTGCGGCAGGGAAGTTTCCAGACCTTCCAGGAATACACCGATCTGATCGATCAACAAAGCAGCAACATGGCCACGTTGCGCAGCCTGATGAAGTTCAAACAGAGCGCTCAGCCGGTTCCAATCGAAGAAGTCGAGCCCGCCAAAGAAATCGTGAAGCGCTTTACCACCGGAGCAATGTCATTCGGCTCCATCAGCAAAGAGGCGCACGAGACTCTAGCCATCGCCATGAATCGCATTGGCGGTAAGTCGAATACCGGTGAAGGCGGCGAGGATGAAGAGCGTTTCAATCCCGATACGAATGGAGACTTGAGACGCAGCGCCGTGAAGCAAGTTGCCTCGGCGAGATTCGGAGTTACGGCAAATTATCTGGTCAATGCAGACGAGTTACAAATAAAAATGGCGCAGGGCGCAAAGCCCGGTGAGGGGGGACAGCTTCCTGGGCACAAAGTAGATGAAGTGATCGCGCGGATAAGGCATTCCATCCCCGGCGTGGGCTTGATTTCGCCGCCGCCTCACCATGACATCTATTCGATCGAAGATCTCGCGCAACTGATATATGACCTCAAAAACGTGAATCCGCATGCGCGCATTGCGGTGAAGTTGGTGGCCGAAGTCGGAGTCGGCACCGTCGCTGCGGGCGTTGCCAAGGCACACGCGGACGTCGTCCTGATTAGCGGTGACAGCGGCGGCACCGGAGCTTCGCCCCTCAGCTCGATCAAGCATGCGGGCATTCCGTGGGAGCTTGGATTAGCAGAGACGCAGCAGGGTCTTTTATTAAACGATCTGCGCAGCCGAATCCGCGTGCAAACCGACGGCAAGCTTCAGACCGGGCGCGATGTCGCAATCGCAGCGCTGCTCGGCGCTGAAGAGTTCGGCTTTGCCACAGCACCCCTGGTTGCCTTGGGCTGCGTCATGATGCGCAAGTGCCATCTGAATACTTGTTCGGTCGGCATTGCTACCCAAGACCCCTTACTGCGCAAGCAGTTTCAAGGACAGCCGGAACACGTCATCAATTTCTTTTTTTTTCTGGCGGAGCAGGTGCGGCAATACATGGCCGATTTGGGCTTCCGCAAGATGGATGAAATGATCGGCCGCGTCGATATGCTCGACGTTGAGCCCGCTGTGAATCACTGGAAGGCAAGCGGCCTCGATCTATCGGCCATTCTCTACAACCCGCCTGTGCCCTCGCGCGTGGCGCGCCGGTGCGTGGCGCCGCAAGACCACGGCCTGGAACAGGCGCTCGATCATCAACTTATTGCCAGCTCGCAGGCTGCGCTCGAAACTTTGACGCCTCTCGAAATCAAACTGCCGATCCGCAATGTCCATCGCTCCGTAGGAACTATGTTAAGCGGCGAGATCGCCCGCCGGCACGGTTCTAGTGGGCTGCCTGACGATACCATCCGTGTTCAACTCGACGGATCGGCGGGACAAAGTCTTGGCGCGTTTTTGGCCAAGGGAGTCACGCTGACCCTCGAGGGCGACGCGAATGATTATGTCGGCAAGGGACTTTCAGGTGGACGATTAATTGTCTATCCGCCGCGACGTTCAAACTTTGCGCCGGAGAAAAATATTTTGATTGGCAACGTTGCCCTCTATGGAGCAACCAGTGGCGAAGCATTTTTCAACGGAGTCGCGGGCGAGCGCTTTGCTGTTCGCAATTCCGGAGCGACCGCGGTTGTCGAGGGAGTTGGCGACCATGGCTGCGAATACATGACCAGAGGCATCGTACTGGTGCTGGGAGCGTGCGGCAGAAATTTTGCTGCGGGCATGAGTGGCGGCATCGCTTACGTCTTCGACGAGTGCGGAGACTTCACCGAAAAGCGCTGCAATCTCGACTCAGTCGACCTGGAGCCGCTTATTGAAACGCAAGATGTCCAACTCACTGGTGGGAAGCTCGCCGATGCGGCCCTGGTTAAGGACCTTGTAGCGCAGCATCTTTCGCTTACGGGAAGCCCTCGTGCGGCATGGATTCTCGATAACTGGACTGAGGCTCTGACCCGGTTTATCAAAGTATTCCCTCATGAGCACAAACGCGTTCTCGGCGTGAGTCGTCGCAGTAAGCCCTATATCCCGGGCGCGCTGGTGGATTCGCTGGTGCCCGCTGAGCAGGTGCAACATGGGTAAGGACACGGGGTTCATCGAGTATACACGCGAGCACGCCCCGCGGCGTCCAGTGACTCAGCGCGTCAACGATTGGTTTGAAATTTATCTCGATTTTCCCGAGGAGAAGTTGCGCACACAAGGCGCGCGCTGCATGGATTGCGGTGTGCCCTTTTGCCAGACCGGATGCCCCGTCAATAACCTGATTCCCGACTGGAATGATTTGGTTTATCGCGGGCGCTGGAAGGAGGCCGTACGACAATTACACGCGACCAATAACTTTCCAGAATTTACCGGACGTATTTGTCCAGCGCCGTGCGAGGCGTCTTGTGTACTTGGAATCAATCAGCCTCCGGTGACTATCAAGCAGATTGAAAAAAATATCGTCGAGCGAGGATTTGCCGAAGGTTGGATTCAACCTGAGCCTGCGAAATTCCGCACCGGGAAAAAAGTGGCAGTTGTTGGTTCGGGCCCCGCCGGATTAGCAGGGGCGCAGCAATTGTGTCGCGCGGGACACATGGTGGTTGTCTATGAAAAATCGGACCGCCTCGGTGGGCTGTTAGTCTACGGCATCCCGCAGTTCAAATTAGAGAAGCGAATCGTAGAACGGCGCCTGGAACAGATGTCCGCGGAAGGCGTGGAATTCATCACCTGTGCGGAAGTCGGTAAAGATGTCGAAGTTGAAAAGCTGCAGCGAGAGTTTGACGCGATCGTGCTTGCGGGAGGGGCGGAACAGCCGCGCGATCTGAATGTTCCGGGGCGAGAGCTGAACGGTATTCACTTCGCGATGGAGTATCTACCGCAGCAGAATCGTCGCTCCCTCGGGGACACGATCGCAAATGAAGCAGAAATCTTGGCGACTGGTAAGCGCGTGGTAATTATTGGTGGTGGCGATACCGGCGCCGATTGCCTCGGCACCAGTCATCGCCAGAAGCCACTCTCCGTACACCAGTTCGAAATCATGCCAAAGCCGCCAGACGAACGTTCGCCGCTTACCCCTTGGCCGCTGTGGCCAATGCAGTTACGAGTTGAAGGAGCGCATGAAGAAGGTGGCGTGCGCGATTGGAGCATTGCCACTACGAAATTCACCGGCAATGAATCCGGCAGCGTTCAGCAATTGCATGCCGTACGAGTCGGGCCAGCGCCGAAGTTCGAGCCGATCCCCGGCAGCGAATTTACGATGGGCGCGGATCTCGTGCTCATCGCGATGGGCTTCGTGGGTCCGGTGCGCAGCGGAATGATCGAGCAGTTGGAAGTGAAACTCGATCCGCGCGGTAACGTTGCCACGGATCAGAACAATATGACATCGGTGACGGGCGTCTTCGCGGCCGGCGATATGCGGCGCGGCCAATCATTAGTGGTGTGGGCCATCGCCGAAGGACGGAAGGCCGCCGCGAGCGTGGATGCTTACTTGCGGACGAATACCGAGGTCGCGCGTCAGCCTTCCCGGGGCAGTAGTACCGCTATTGCGCTTGCTCCAACTGCTTAGCCGCCGACTCAATCAGCGCCGACTCATCCTGCAACGCCTTAGCGACGCGCACGATCTCCTGCTCCGCCTCTGCGTACCTTTTCTGCTCGATCCCCTCGCGCACTCCTGGTACAGTCTTTACTCCATAGCCTGTATAAATGCCCGGAGCGTAAAGCAAATGCTTGTACCAGGAACGCCGCGGCAGTCCGTCATCATTGGTAAGTTTGCGTTCGCTATCCATCAATTCGCGATTCAGAGCAGCAATCTTCGCGGCAAACTTGTCATCACTCAAACTCGCCTGCGTCCTTGATAACGCCTGTTGATAATGCTTGGCACTGTGACTAAGGGAATCAATTGCGTTTTGCATCGGCGCAAAGTTCATGTGTGGCGGAACTTCCTCCCGAACAGGCGCTACCGTGGGACGTCTCGGATCAAACGTCGCCTTGAACATTCCTTCTTCCAGTTCCTGGTTACGCTCACGAATTTCCTCCTGTTTGTCGGCAAGCAACTTCTGCAAATTCTTTATGTACTTCTCAACCGTATCGGCAAAATCTACGAAATCAAACGGAAGCACTTCCGCGTCCGCCAGCCGCAGCACAGACGTGCCGACGGTTTGCGCCAGAGCTCGTCCATAAACAAAATCGGTATCGGAGAAATGCGTGTACCAATAAAAATCATCGTAAATAGAATGATAGATACCCTGCTCGTCTTCTCCGCCGTAACCCAAATCCAGCGTGGCGATTCCGGCATGATCGATAAATGCCGTGAAGTCCGTGCCGGAGCCAAGCGCGCCGATGCGTAAGTCAGCACGCTGCCGCAATTCCTTTTTGTCGTCCGCGGACTTGGCTTCGGAAATCGCATTCAACTGTGCTCTTTTCCAGACCGTCATCTTCGTTTCCGGATCTTCAATCTCGCGCGCCACTCCGTTGATGAACTGCTCGAGACTATGCGACCCATTCATGTTCAAAATTCCGCGGTCGTTGCCATCAGTATTGATATAGACGGCGGCATGCTCCCGCAATTCATCGGCATGCGTTTCAACCCACTCGGTCGAGCCCAGCAACATCGGCTCTTCGCCATCCCACGCGCAATAGATGATGGTGCGCCGGGGTTTCCATCCCTGCTTCAGTAACAGGCCCAGCGATCGCGCTTCTTCCAGCAGAGAAACCTGCGCTGAGATAGGGTCCTCGGCGCCATTCACCCACGCATCATGATGATTGCCGCGAATAATCCATTCGTTGGGGGCGACGCTACCGGGTATTTTTGCGATTACATCGTAAAGGGGCTTGGTGTCCCAATTAAATGCGACTTTCAAATGGACCTGCGTAGGTCCCGGCCCCACGTGGTACGAAATCGGAAGCGATCCTCGCCATTCGTCTGGCGCGATTGGCCCGGCGAGCGCCGCCAGCAAAGGTTGCGCATCGCCGTATGAGATCGGGAGCACCGGAATTTTGGTAATACTTTTCGCATCCTTCAACGCGAGGCGTTTGGCACCGGGAATCGCGCCCACGCCTGGGGTCAGCGGATCGCCCGGGCTTGCGGAAGCGAAATCCATAACACTACCGCGCTGGACTCCATCCGCGGGACGCATCGGCCCCGTTGGAAACACGTTGTCGCGTGTGTAGCCGTCATCCTGAGGCTCCGAATAGATGATGCAGCCAATCGCGCCGTGTTCCGCGGCAACTTTCGGCTTCACGCCGCGCCAGGAGTGCAAATACTTCGCGATAACGATTGCGCCTTTCACCGAGATGCCCAGTCGTTCGAGTTTCTCGTAGTCCTCGGGCAAGCCATAGTTAACGAACACCAGCGGAGCGGTCACGTCGCCATCGATCGAATAAGCGTTGTATGTAGGCAATTGTTCCGACTTCTGATTCGAGGTCGGATCGACTGCCAGCACGGGCTCTTCGAGTTTGGCGGTGAATTTCGTTGGCGCGAGCATTTCCAACACGCGGACCTTCGGAGTCGGAAACAGCACATCGAACTGCTCGATGTGAGCGTCGAGTCCCCACTCTTTGAAGTGGGCGAGAATCCATTCGGCGTTGTCCTTGTCGTAAGGGGAACCGACGTGATGCGGCCTCGCGCTGAGCCGGCGCATGTACTCGCGCAAATTGGCGGGATCGGGAATGGCACGGAGCTTCGTCTCCCAATCGCGCTCAGCCTGGCTAGCGGCGGGCGAGTATCCCACGAGCGCAGCCTGATTTGCAGGAGACTGATTGGCACCGGTTTGTTCACCGCCGAAAGAATCAACGCCGAAAGAAAAAGATGAAATGCTCAATGTGAAGGCCAGCACAATCGCGACGAACGTTTGCATGCAGCTCCTTTGCGAGGTGCAATTATATCTGTAAGCCCATTTAGGCTACTGCTGGTGTAAGAATGTTAAATTAGAGAGTTCATGTCAGCCCCTGATTCCCTCTTTGTCCGAGCCGCCAGGGCTCAGCCCACGGAACGCACGCCAGTGTGGTTTATGCGTCAGGCTGGACGCTACATGCCGCAGTACCGCGCCATCCGCAAGCAATATTCATTGATTGAAATCTGCAAGAAGCCCGAGGTCGCGGCCCAAGTCACCATTGAAGCGGCGGAGATTCTGAAGGTGGATGCGGCCATCATCTTCGCCGATCTTCTCTTGCCACTCGAGGTTATGGGCCTGCCGTTTCATTTCACGCCGGGCGAGGGACCGAAAATCGAGAAACCACTTCGCACTGCCGAGGATATCGCGCGATTACGCACGGATCTGGCGTCGGATCTCGGTTACGTTTCCGAGGCGGTGAAACTTGTTTGCAAGCATTTCGGCGATACCCTTCCCGTCATCGGTTTCTGTGGAGCGCCCTTTACTCTGGCCAGTTACATGATCGAGGGTGGAAGCTCTCGCAACTATCTTTTCACGAAGAAAATGATGTACTCCGCGCCCGCCGCGTGGAGCGAGTTGATGAAAAAGCTGGTCACGGTAACAGCTGAGTATTCCGCTGAGCAGGTGCGCGCCGGCGCCGATTGTATTCAAATCTTCGATAGCTGGGTGGGATGCTTGAGCGTAGAGGATTATCGCCGCTATGTTCGGCCCCATGCGACCGACCTTGTAAAGCGCCTGCAAAACACCGGCGTTCCCATCATCTACTTCGGAACCGACAGCTCAACGTTGTTGTCTTCCATGCAGGAGACCGGCGCCGAAGTCATAGGCCTCGACTGGCGTGTTCCGCTGGATACGGGCTGGCAGATGCTCGGATTCAAAGGAGCCGTGCAGGGTAATCTTGATCCCGTGCTTCTCTTCGCTGAGTGGAAGGAATTGAAATCGCGCGCGCAAAGGGTTTTGCAACAGGCCGGGGGACGTCCAGGACACATCTTCAATCTAGGCCACGGCATTCTTCCCGAAACGCCGGTCGAGAACGTGAAAGCGCTCCGCGAATTTGTCCGCGAGCACTCGGCGGAATTTAAAACAGCAGAAGCACTAAGTGGAGTTCGTAAGTGACGACCTGCCCGCTCGGACTCGGCAGCCAGTGTTATTGCGCAAATGAGACAAGTTCGTTTGGTTCTCAACCGTCCGAGAAAACCGCTGTTCTGCTTCTGGCCCATGGTAGCCCTGACAACGCAGACCAAATTCCGGAATTTCTAAACTATGTGACTGGCGGCCGCAAGCTGCCGCCCACAGTGGTTGAGGAGATTCGTCATCGCTATTCTCTAATCGGTTTTTCTCCCCTTGCATGCTGGACTCGTTTGCAGGCTCATCAACTTTCGCAGACGCTCAACATGCCGGTGTTCGTCGGCATGCGCAACTGGAAGCCGTTCATTAGCGACGCGGTAAGAGCCATTGCTGCGGATGGCTATGTGCGCGTGATCGCAATTTGTCTTGCTCCCCAGAACTCACGCACCAGCGTCGGACTTTATCGCAGCGCAGTAAGCGCAGCCGGAATTCTTCCTTTTGAAATGGATTTCGTCGAGGAATGGCACGACGAGCCGCTCCTAACCAAGGCGTTCGTCGAAAAGTTGCAGTCGGGCTGGAAAAAGGCAAACGAAGAAAATGGTGCAAGGCTTCCGATTATCTTCACAGCGCACAGCGTTCCCGAGCGCACCATCATTGGCGGAGATCCCTACGAGAGGCAAGCGAAGCAGACTGCCGAATTGGTAGCCAAGCAGGCTGGCTTTGACTCGGCTGATTGGACATTCGCCTTCCAGAGTCAAGGCATGTCCGGCGGCCCGTGGATCGGGCCCACTGTGGAAGAGACGATAAGGGATTTAAAGGCGAAAGGCCATCGCGGAGTTTTCATACATCCAGTCGGATTTCTGTGCGATCACGTTGAGGTGCTCTACGATATCGACATCGCATTCAAACAACTCGCAGAACAAGAAGGCATGCGCCTGTGGCGAGCGGAATCGCTGAACGGCTCAAGGACACTCACGGCTGCTCTGGCGGAACTAGTAAGGAAACGCACCAAGAAGTTCACTATTCGATCGTAAGCCAAGAGCTAAAAGCCAAGGGCTGATAGCTACTACCGAAAGCAGAATCGCAATGAAACGCATTGCCATCATCGGTGGCGGCATATCCGGCCTCTCGGCGGCTTACACGCTCGAAGAGAAACGAAGGGCCGGAACGCAGGTCGAGTACGTGTTGTTCGAATCGAAACTGCGTCTCGGCGGCGTGATCGTTACCGAGCGCGTTGATGGTTGCCTGGTCGAAGCGGGGCCAGATTCTTTTCGCACCGAAAAGCCGTGGGCCGCGGATCTATGCACCCGGCTTGGATTGGGCGATCAGCTCGTAGGCTCCAACGATTCCCAGCGCAAAACGTACATCGCGGCTAAGAACAAACTCACTGAGATGCCCGACGGGCTGATGTTCATGGTCCCCACCAAGATCATGCCCGCGATCCGGTCGCCGCTCTTTTCGTTGCGCACAAAGATTCGCATGGCGACGGAATGGTTTCATAGGCCCAGTAAAACATCGGATGACGAAACTGTGGCCGAGATGGTCGAACGCCACTACGGTCCAGAGATGGTTGAGATACTCGCGGACCCGCTGCTCTCCGGAATCTACGGCGGTGATGCGTCGCAGTTAAGCGTGCGCGCCGTGTTGCCTCGCTTTGCCGACATGCAGGCGAAACACGGCAGTCTGGGGCGAGCCATGTTATCAGCCCGTAAAAAGACGCGTGCTGCTCCCAAAGAATCAGCGCGGCCGCTATTCACTTCGCTCAGAGATGGTATGCAACAAATGGTCGATGCCCTGGTGGCGAGCCTTGATCGAGACGCGGTGAAAACTTCTGTGCCGGTGGAGCAACTGGCGCGAGAATTAAACCGGTGGACGGTTTCAGCCGGATACCAGACCGACCAATTCGACGCCGTGATTGTCGCGACACCGGCCCCTGCCGCGGCGCTGGTGTTGCAAGGCACAGATGAAACCCTCTCACGCGAATTACTTGGAATCCAATACAGCTCTTCAGTGACGGTTACCCTTGGCTATGACGACACAGTGCGTCGCGCGCTGCCGCCGGGTTTTGGATTCCTGGTGCCTCGCAGTGCAGGCCGGCGCATGCTCGCGGCCACTTTCGCTCATAACAAGTTTCCTCACCGTGCCCCCGCCGATCGCGCGCTCATCCGCTGCTTTCTTGGGGGCTCTCGCGATGAGCAGATTCTGCAGAGCGGCGAGAAGGAAATTGTGCAGATCGTTCGCGATGAACTGGAGCAGATTGTTGGTTCTGCCCTCCATGCCGAGCCCTTGTTTGGGCGTGTATATAAATGGAGAGGGGCGATGGCTCAATATTCGGTTGGGCACGTGGAAAGAGTGCAACGTATCGAATCATTGCGCCTTCGACATCCGGGCCTGGCACTCGCCGGAAACGGCTACAGCGGAATTGGCGTCCCCGATTGCGTGCGCTCAGGTGCCGAAGCGGCGAGCAAAATACTCGCCGAGATGGGGATGTGGTCGTCCGCGTAAATATCACCATTAAACTAATCGACCGTGGGTCATCCAATTTTCAGTTAGTGTAATCGCCTTGTTTTCGCCAGCAATTAATCCCACAAGGGTGGTAAAGTCTCGCTAAGCTCAATGTTTACCGAGTTCCATCAGGAATACCGGAAATTGAACGACGAGGAGCTATTGCAATTCGCTTCTGATAGCTCGTCTCTTGTTGATGAGGCTAAGGCTGCTTTGGATTATGAGATGTGCAACCGTGACCTGACACATGATGATTTGGCAAGACAGCAAAACCTGTTGAAGCGAGTTGAGCAGCGTGAGGCGAGAAAGAAAGTCAGGAGACTTCGCCGGAAGACGGATTCTTGGGTTGACGGTGTCGTCACATTGTTTTGGTCAGCCTTAGGCGTTGCCCTGATCTGGATCGCGTATCTCGCGCTCCCTCCCCGATACCACTTCTCACCAGATTGGCGAGAAGCCGCTGGATACGTGATGTTCGTCTCCGTGGGCCTCGTCGCGGCGAGTTTCGGACCTTGGTTAAGAAAAGTGGAGTTTTGGATTTCGCTACTGATCTCGTCGTTCGCTCAGGCATTTATTATTCACGGTTGGATCGTCCGAACAGGTAGCCTCGATGGTCGTCGTGCTCACCAAGATCTGGCAGTCCTGCTAGGCCCGATGCTGTTCCTCGTCGTATATGGATGCGGGTATTTTCTCCGTCGCAAGTTGCAGGGTGAAGGAGCGGAAATCGAAAGCAGGTAACTGTTTTAAATCGCGATTTCACTAATCGACCGTGAGTCAGCCAATTCTCAGTTAGTGTAATCGCGATTTGGGAGCCGTTGTGGTCTTGAGGTCGCGCGGCTGATCCGGAATGGTTTCACTTTGGGCCACGGCAAAATGCAGATCCCTCGCTTTAATCGGGATGAATGTTTGCGTTAAGTCTGCACCGAAATTACCGCCGTAACGTCTCCTCTGGATTCCCCGTTGCACGATACTGTGAGCTTGAGGCAGGGTTAGCATCATTGGTTACTTTTCATTGACATCAGTGTCGTTCGGAACTGAACCGGGGGATTGCCATGAAAACTCTGCTCACTCTGCTTTGCATTGCTGGAGCCTTCTGCTTCGCACAGCAAAACTCGTCTCACGACATGAAGGGCATGGACATGCCGGGACACGACATGTCGCAAATGTCAGGCCAGGACTCCGCCGAAGATTCCGATGCGAGCGCCCACGCCATGCATTCCATGGAAGGCCATCACATGGAAATGGGGGCGCACATGAAGATGACTGCGCTTCGCGGTTCGAAGCCGGGAGATGTGGAAAAGGCCAAGCAGGTCGCGGAAACGGCACGCGGCATTATGGAAAAGTATAAGGACTATCATGTCGCGCTCAATGAGGGCTTTCAGATTTTTCATCCCGAGGCGGTGCAAAAGCAGTATCACTTCACCAATCGCCGCTACGCGATGGAAGCGGCATTCCGATTCAATCCGGAACATCCCACTTCGCTGTTATATGAGAAGAGTGGCGATGACTACCGCTTGGTGGGTGTGATGTACACTGCGCCCAAGCGTTTCACCGAAGATGACTTGAACGAGCGTATCCCGCTTAGCATCGCGCAGTGGCATGAGCACGTGAATTTCTGCAAAGCGCCACAAGGTCGTCGCCAGGAAATGGCTGGACCCAACCCGAAGTTTGGCTTGCGCGGATCGATCACCACTCAAGCCGAGTGCGAGTCTAGCGGAGGAGAGTTTCATCCCGTGATCTTCAACTGGATGGTACATCTCTATCCTCTGGAAAAAGACGCGGCGCAGATCTGGTCGGTTGATCGCCAGCACGCAGACTAAGTGCTCAGATCGCGGCAAATCCTCTGAACCGCGCGAAATCTTAACTCGGAAATCACGTAACACGGAAATCACCGCATAACATATTGATCGCAGGGTGAACGTTTGCCGCCCGTCTGCGACCCGTCAATTTCCACTCTGATATTCTGAATTTTTCCACATCCATTCTTATGAACACCGCAGCGCCTGCAAGCCGATGGAAGATTATTGTTGCCTTCGCATTGGTTTACGTCTTCTGGGGCTCGACTTACCTTGGCATTGGCATCGCGGTGGAGCACATTCCTCCAGCCACGGTATGTGCCGCGCGCTTTCTGATTGCGGGGATCATTATGCTTGCCTACTGTGCGCTGAGCGGCCGCCGGGTTCGATTCTCGGCGCGCCAACTTGGGCACTTTGCGGCGGTCGGAATTCTGCTGCTAATGGGCGGCAATCTTACGCTGTCCTATGCGGAGCAGATAGTTCCCACTGGTTTGGCGGCGCTTCTTGTTGCGGTTACTCCCCTCTGGTTCCTCGTGCTCGACAGTTTGTTGTTAGGCGACCATCACATCTCGCGTCGCGGCAAGGTCGGGCTCGCAATTGGGATCGTTGGCCTCATCGTACTCATCTGGCCCGATCTTCAGCACTCCAATCTTCAGCATTCCAACGTTCTAGGCCATCGCGAATTGTGGTGGTCGCTGGCGTTGCCATTAGGTGCCTTTAGTTGGGCGCTTGGTTCGGTGCTCTCAAAGAAATGGCAGACTGCGGCGGGGGAGCCATTCAGTGCCATCGCATGGCAAGTGGTGCTTGCGGGGTTGGCGAATCTGATTTTTGCGTTGTTGTTTGAGAGACATACCAGCGTTACGTGGAGTCTTCGCGGAGTGGGAGCGATCCTGTACCTCGTGGTTTGCGGATCCTGGATAGGGTATTCCGCCTACATCTGGTTGCTGCAACATGTTCCGACTTCAAAGGTTTCCACTTACGCCTATGTGAATCCCGTCGTCGCAGTGTTTCTGGGATGGCTTGTGCTGCACGAGCGCATTGACCGCTACATCCTGATCGGCAGCGCAATCATCGTGGCCTCGGTGGTGCTGGTGACCACTGCCAAGGTCTCCGGCCGGGCTGAGACGGAGGAACTTCCGGCAGTAAGTGTTGCCACGGAATGAGTCTTGGCCGTCACTCTTCCGATCCTTCGGCATCATTCACTATATCCACGACGCGACTGCGGATGGAGAAGAGTAATTTCTCCTTATTATTGTTATTTGGCTGAAAGGTAACGCGGGTCGGAGTTCGCTCCCAAATTGGGGGCGAACATTCTGAATCGGGATCATCTGCTCCACCAGGTTCACCGGCGTCTTTTTTCAAAATCGGTTTTCGCCTTCCTACCTGGGCCACAACGATGTAGAGTTTCTTGCCGTCTTCTGAGACGCCGCAATACGCGACATAGTCGCGATACCAACTCGACGTGGAATAGAAAGGATCGAACTCCGGCAGGTTGAGCTGAGACACCCGGCCGCTAAGACGATCGATTAGAAGCCACCCCCCGCGCTGCCACTGCCAGCGCGGGACAGTTGCATTGGAAGGGGTGCTTTCCGCCGGCAACGTATCGTTGACGCGAAAGACGCGCCGCACTACAAACATGCGATCGGTAAGATCGTGTGGATTTCCAGTCGTATATTCCTTCAGCCGCATGTCCACAAATAAAGCTCGAACTTTCAGATCAAGCAATTTCTGCCCCGAGGCATTCGGCCATTTCGCCGAAACCCATTTTCCAAAGGTCACGACGTGAGGTTTGGAGACAGCGTTGCATTCACTTCTCGCGAGGGATAGAGCAACGTATAGCAGGCAGCACTTTCTAAAGGACTTGGAAATCTGCGTGTGCAAAAGTTTCCACCACATGGTCAAGATTGGCACCATTTTCCGAGACCTCACAAGGAGATCTGAACATTAAGAATGGTTGGTTTTCGTAGCATCACTCGGGCAGAGCGGTATTGGCGAATAGAGCGTTCCGAGCTGTTTGTGAGTCTGTTGAACATTAAGAGTCTGCGGCTTGCAATTTCCTGTCGAATTGTTACCATCGCCGCAATACGGAGCGTCTAGCGATGAATTTCCCCCCAAAAGAGCGCGGGACAACCCTTTTTAGCCATTCGAACTCTTATTCCGGTGTGTCTGATTTGTTGCCGGGTCGCCGGAAGCAGTTGATTCTGGTGGTCGACGACAACCTGCGAAACGCCGCTCTGCTCAAGGAATTGTTGCAAAGCCGTGGATATGAGACAGTTGCGGTCCAGAGCGCGGCTGCGGCGGAGGCGGAAATCGCGCAGCAGGCGCCAGACCTGATTTTGCTCGATGTGGTGATGCCGGGCAAGAGCGGCTACGAAGTGTGTCGCGAGCTGAAAACAGATGCCAAGACCCGGCTGATTCCGATCGTCATGATTACCGGTCTTACGGCTCGGGAGGATCGGTTAAGGGGAATTGAGGCGGGTGCCGATGACTTTCTGACGAAGCCCATCAGCTCCGAAGAACTGTTTGCCCGGGTTCGCTCCTTGTTGAAGTTAAAAGAGTTTACCGATGAATTGGAGACGGTGGACTCAGTACTGTGCACACTGGGACTCAGCGTTGAGGCTAGAGACCCTTACACGGAAGGTCACTGTGAACGCCTGGCTCGCAATGCAAGTGACTTGGGACGTTTCCTGGGTCTCGACGAAGAGTCTCTATTAGCGCTTCGACGGGGCGGATATTTGCATGACTTGGGAAAGATTGCTGTGCCGGATGAAATTCTGAAGAAGGGAAGCGACCTGACGTCGGAAGAGTGGACGATCATGAAGCAGCACCCGGTTACGGGAGAAATGATTTGCCGTCCTCTTAAGTCGCTGCACCTGGTGCTGCCCATCATTCGGCATCACCATGAGCATTCGGACGGCAGCGGTTATCCGGACGGATTGAGGGGCGAAGAGATCCCGCTTCTCCCAAGGATTTTGCAGGTAGTGGACGTTTATGACGCTTTACGTACGGCGCGACCGTACAAGCCCGCGTACGGCCATGAAGAGGCCGCTATCACCATGCGGCATGAGGCTGAAATCGGGCTTTGGGATAGTCGCCTGGTCTCGGAGTTCATGGGTATGATGAGCAGGCGCAGCCGGGCAGCCTGATTTCACGGAGGACTTTTGACTTACAGCATTGTTATTCCCGCTTACAACGAGAGCAGCCGGCTTCGACCGACGCTCGACGCTTTGCTTCGCTACGTTCACGAGAAGAAATGGGATGTGGAAATCCTGGTTGTGAACGACGGATCGAGCGACGACACAGCGCAAGTCGTGCGGGAATATGGCAAGGCGCATCCCGAGGTTCTGCTGCTGGAAAACCCCGGCAACCGGGGCAAGGGGTTTAGCGTGCGCAACGGAATGCTGCACGCGCGCGGAGATATTTGCCTGTTCACGGATGCCGATCTCTCCTCTCCCATCGAGGAGGCTCAGAAACTTCTTGCCGCAATTAACCAGGGCGCTGACGTCGTCATTGGCTCCCGTTGGCTGAAATCAGAGTTGCAGACGGAACGCCAGCCTCTATACCGCCAGGCCTTTGGTCGAATATTTAATCTAGTGCTGCGGATCGTGCTCGGCATGCGTTTCGTCGACACGCAATGCGGGTTCAAGGCTTTTCGCCGCAATGCGGTGCAACGAATTTTTCCGCTGCAGAAAATTGAGCGCTGGGGATTTGATCCTGAGATTCTGTATCTTGCGCGCCGCGCAAGCCTACGCGTGGATGAAGTTCCAGTGGCCTGGGCCCATAGTGAAGGTACCCGTCTCAATCCGGTCCGTGATGGGATTCGTATGTTCGGGGAAGTTTTGCGCATTCGCTGGTATGCGATGACTGGGGCCTACAACGCAACCGTCGTCCCGTCTCCCGAGAAACTCTAGATTTTCCATCTCGGAAGAGCCGTGATCTCACGTTTCTAGTGTCATCTTGAGCGGAACACGGCAATCGGCGAAGCCGATTACCGTGTGTAGTCGAAAGACCCCTACAGCACTAATCCAACCAGTACAGCACGAGACTTTCCCACGACGGCACTACGATGCGGCTCGACTCGTTGTACTTGCGGCCAAGCGTACAAATTCGGCAATCTGCGCACCCATTTCCACAGTACTAACAGTGCGCTCGCCGGGTCCCGCCAGATCGCGCGTGCGAAAGCCTCCCATCAAAGTTGAGATAACGCCAGCCTCCACGCATTCCGCCTCTTTGGGTAACTGAAATGTATGCCGCAACATCAGAGCTACCGAAAGAATGGCACCCAGGGGATTCGCAATATTTTGTCCCGCGATATCCGGAGCCGATCCGTGAACCGGCTCGTAGAGTCCAACCGGACCTCCGATGCTCGCCGATGCGAGCAGGCCCAGCGACCCCACAACTCCACCCGCCTGATCGGAAAGAATGTCGCCAAACATATTTTCCGTCAGGATGACGTCGAATTCTGAAGGCTTGAGCACGAGCGACATAGCGGCTGAGTCGACGTACATGTGCGACAAATGGACATCGGGAAAATCGCGACTGACTCGGGTTACGACCTCGCGCCACAGACGAGAGCACTCCAGAACATTCGCCTTGTCGACAGAAAGCAGGCGTTTGCGGCGGGTCTGGGCGAGCCGAAATGCAACGCGGGCAATGCGCTCAATCTCTGGCTCGCTGTAACGCATAGTGTTAAGTGCATGTCTGCGGGGAGCGGTTCCTTCAATGGAGCGGGGCTCGCCGAAATACAATCCTCCGAGTAGTTCTCGCACGATGAGGATGTCTGTGCCGCGAACGATTTCTTCCCGCAGCGGGGATCGGTTCGCAAGGCAGGGATAAAAGACGGCAGGACGGAGATTTGCAAACGCTCCTAACTCCTGGCGCAGACGCAGCAGTCCCGCCTCGGGTCGAAGTTCGCGAGGATTGTGATCGAAAGCGGGACTGCCCACCGCCCCCAACAAGACTGCCTGTGAGCGGATGCATGCCTGGACGGTGGCATCCGGCAAAGGATTACCGAATTTCGCCAGCGCATCGCCACCAATCTCTTTTTCATCGAGTACCAGATCATGGCCGAAGCCGGTCGCTATTTCTTCCAAAACGCAAACCGCTTGGGAGGTAACTTCAGGACCAATGCCGTCGCCGGGGAGGGAGGTGACATGGAATTGCATGGAATCCTCGATTCTTAGTCGAAAAAAATATATGAGGAAATGCCGCCGTGGAAGCTAGAGTTCGCCTATATCGGGCCCTGTTAGTGCATCAGTTCGGTTATGGGCCTGTACGATTTACACGCCCCAGAGATAATCTTCTTGCTCGGTGTGATGATCGGAAAATGGAATCGTCACCTCAGCTTGACCCGCACCGCCTGATACGTGCGAAGAAAACGCTTCACCAGAATTGCCGCCTGCTGCAGCCGTTGCGGCTCGCGGTAGCGACAAACTTGCGGTGGCGGGAGGAAACTTCCTGCCGTGAGCGACGCTGCCTTCGCTATTACTGACGACTCCGCTGGTTACATCCTGTATCAGTTCAAGGAGATGACTGTCCTGCACCTTCTTGATGCGGTCGGCGAGAACTACAAACCGGCGATAGATTTCATCCAGTTCGCGGCGTTCAAACTGGTGCCCAAGTTGTTCGCATCGCAAAGCCAACGCGTGGCGTCCGGAATGCTTCCCCAACACCAGGCGCGAATCGGGCACGCCAACCGATTGCGGAGTCATGATCTCATAGGTCAGTGGGTTCTTGAGCATGCCATCCTGATGGATTCCGGCCTCGTGCGCAAAGGCGTTGCGGCCAATAATGGCTTTGTTGGGTTGTACTGGCACTCGAGTGATCTCCGCCAGCATTTGGCTCGCGGCATAGAGTTGCTCAGTGGCGACTGTCGTCTCGTACGGATAACGGTCCGGACGGACCCGCATGGCCATTACGACCTCTTCCATAGATGCGTTGCCGGCACGTTCGCCGATGCCATTGATCGTGCACTCTACCTGGCGCGCACCGTTCTGCACTCCGGAGAGCGAATTTGCTACCGCTAAACCAAGATCGTTGTGGCAGTGAGTTGAGATGACGACTTGGTCGATGCCTTTAACTCTCTCATGCAGAGTGCGAATGAGGTGCCCGTACTCTTCTGGCATGGAGTAGCCAACGGTATCGGGAATATTGACCGTGGTTGCCCCCGCCTCAATAACTGCTTCCAATACTTGACAGAGAAACGAGACATTTGTCCGTGTCGCATCCTCGGGCGAGAATTCCACGTCCGCGCACATGGATTTGGCGTGCCGAACCGCATTACGCGCCTGCTCAATACATTGCTCTCGGGTAATGCGCAGCTTGTACTTCAAATGAATGTCGGAGGTGGCAAGAAAGATATGGATACGCGGATGTGCCGCCGCCTGCAACGCCTCCCACGCGCGGTCCACATCGCCGGTGCACGCCCGAGCCAAGCCCGCAATTATGGGACGCCGCACGGAAGCGGCAATGCGCTGCACGGCTTCGAAATCGCCATCCGAGGCGATGGGAAATCCAGCTTCGATCACGTCGACGCCGAGGCGATCAAGTTGCTGGGCCAAGCGCAGCTTTTCCTGCACGTTCATGCTGCAGCCCGGCGACTGCTCGCCGTCACGAAGCGTGGTGTCGAAAATAGTGATGTGCGGCCGATCCATTAATGTTATCCCCCGGGGACCAGAGTTACCTCTCCAACTTTAGCGGCGAACCTAGTCCAAAGAGAAGCTTATTATGTTTACCGCAGAAGTAATAAGAATTATAGTATAAGAATCTCTTATCAAATGTGCAGTTAATCCAACAAGTCAGACCAATGCAATGACTTAGTGGGGAGATCCGACGCCATGGAACTTTCGCAATTAGAAGTCTTCCTTTCAGTAGCCCGCGAGCGCAGATTTTCCCGAGCGGCCGAAAAGCTATTTCGAACTCAGTCTGCAGTGAGCCAAACCATCCGCAAGCTGGAGTTGGAGATCGGGGAACCGCTGTTTGATCGATCCTCCCGCGATGGCGTGCTGACCGACGCCGGACGCGTTTTGCAGGAATACGCGGAGAAATTGCTCAACCTGCGCCACGATGCGCAGACGGCGCTGGTCGAGATGCGAGAACTGCAGAAGGGCAAGGTAACGATCGCGGCGAACGAATTTACCGCTCTTTACCTGTTGCCGGTGCTGGGCCAATTTCGACGCCTGCATCCTACGATCAAGATCACGGTGCGGCGCTCTTTGGGAAGCCAGATTCCTGACGACGTGCTCAAACACAACGTGGAACTCGGAGTACTCTCTTATGATCCTCAGGAGCCGCAGTTGCGCTCGGCGGTGGTTTATCTTGACGAATTGGCATTCGTGGTTCCTCCCAATCATCCACTGGCGTCGGCCGGTGAGGTGAGCGTGAAGCAACTCGGGGCAGAGTCCTTCGTGGCGCATATCGTCGCCTCCCCGTATCGCGAGAAAGTTATAGAGGCGTTCCGCCGTCACAAGACCCCGTTGCACATGGACGTGGAATTGCCCACGCTCCAGGCAATCAAGCGCTTCGTCATCATGGGGAACGGAGTGGCACTTGTACCCGAGATCAGTGTGGAAACCGAGATTATCCGGGGCGACTTGGTGCGCGTGCCGGTTCGGGATCTACATTTTCAGCGCAAACTACGCCTGGTTTATCGCCAGGAATCAAAACTTTCGCATGCCGGAAGGGCGTTTTTGAAGGTCGCCGAGCAGGTAGCAAAGGACCGCGGCGGACGTTATTGCTTTCAGCGCGAAAGGTAGCGACAGGAAGGACCTACGAGGGATCTGCCATTAATGGAGCCATTGCCAACATAGCGTCGGCCACGCTCGGATAAACGTCGAAAACCAATGCGACGTTAGTTATTTCAAACAATCGTCTAACGGACTTTTTGGGGCTGGCAAACGTCAGTGTGTATCCCGAGGCCTCCGCCCACAATTGAGTTAATACCAGTTCGCCCAAGCCGCCCTGATCCACCGAGTCGACCCCCGCCAAATCCACGATCATACGACGCGAGGTAGGCAATACCTCCGACACAATGGCCGAGAGCTCGCGAGCTTCTTGTCGGAAAATGGTCCTGCTTTGGCAATGCAGAACGACGGCAAGCCCCGAACGTTCGGACTCCAGGCTAAGATGAAGCCTCTTGGTGGGCCGGTGTTTTTGGTCGGTTGCCGAGGGCAGGCGCATGCCCGAAGCATCCGGAACCTTTTCGGACGTCATGGCTAGAATTTAGTGGTCAGGGAATCGTTATTGGTTGCTCGTAGATTAATTTTCCCACCGGGAGCGAGCGCGCCTACTTTGGATCCTTGCGGCGGGATGCCTCCACCGCTGGAACGGCGGGATGCCGTAGAGGCACGATCGCGCCCCGCGCGGGATCCGCGGCGGCCGAGGCGCGGGCCAACACCTCGAGCTGAATGTACTGCACGAACTCCTGGATCTGGTGCTGCATCTCTTCCATACGCTCGCGCATTTGCAGGATGATGGCGATGCCGCTGATGTTGACGCCAAGATCTCGCGCTAGCGACAGGATAAATTCGAGCCGCTGCAAATCTTCGTCGGTGTAGAGACGGGTGTTGCCTTCCGTTCGACTAGGCTTCAGCAGCCCTTCACGCTCGTAGAGACGCAAGGTTTGGGGATGAATTTCATACATTTCGGCGACCGCCGAGATCATGTATGCGCCTTTAGATTTACGCTTGGTCACAACACCATCATCGCATTGTGCCCAGGAAAATGAAAAGAGACGGGGCAAGCCCCGTCTCTACGATGAAGTGAAAGCTGAATTACGCCGCTAGTTCCGGTTTTGGCGGGGCGGCCGCCGCCCAACCGGTCGGCTTGAGCGCATGGTTAATAAGATAGGCGACGACGCCCGCGCCAATCACGATCAAGGCGAACAGGAAGGAGCTGATGCCAAGGACAGCCTCATGCTCGCTGCGGATGATCGCAAATCCCAGCAGCAGAACGGGAGGTATTCCGACCGCGATCGCACCGAACAGCCCGCCGGGCACACGGAAAGGCCGTTTCAATTCGGGCTCGCGGATGCGCAGGCAGATCAAGGCTATAAATTCCAGCGTCAGGCTCGCGCCGTAAATCATGATGTCGAGCGTCACCAGGCGTTCGAAGCCAAGGTTCAAAGCAAGTCCCCAGCCGATCGCTAGCGCAATAATCGCGACCCAGGGTGCGCGCGATTTGGGATGCAGCTTGCCAAAGACCTTCGGCAACATGCCATCCTGAGCCATTGCCAGCGGAAGGCGCGAGTAGCTCATAACCAAAGCGTTGAACATGCCAAAGCCGCTCATCATGCCGCCCGCGACCAACGCTATGCGAAGCACAGGTCCACCCATCAATTGCGCCACGTCGGCCCAAGCGCCGGTTTCCCAAGCGCCGGCTGGAAGCCCGGTGATCCACATGGCGGCGAAGGGCAGGACATAAGTAACGCAGACAATAACGACCGCTGCCAGCATAGCCCGAGGATAAGTGCGCTGCGGACGCTCCACTTCGGTGGCGATGGTCGACGCGTTATCCCATCCCATATAGTTCCACATGCAGATCAGCAGCCCGCCCAGAATGTCCACGTTCGAGGTCGTTGGTTTCGTCACAGCATTCGCCAGCGCATGAAACTTGAACGGAGCGAGCACCAAAATAGCGGCGAAGGGTGCCGACAACGCGAAGAATAACCAAAGGGAAGTGGTCGAGACGACCTTCACTCCGATAATGTTGAGGATCGCGCAAACGATCACCACGCCCAGCGCCACGGCCACGCCGCGATGATTCTGCTGAAACCACGGAAACATGCGGGTGAGATAGGCGACAAAAAGCGTGGGATAAATCGCCATGTCGAAAATCGACGCAACCAGCGATAGCCAGGCTTCCTGAAATCCCCAGAAATTTCCCATCGCGCGCCGCACCCAGGCGTAGTAGCCGCCTTCAAACGGCAAAGCACTCGAGAGCTCGCCGATCATAAAGGCGGCGGGCAGGCTCCAGAGAAGCGGGGTCAAAAGCAGGATGAGAATCGCCTTGCCATAGCCGGCACCATGCACGATATCTTCCGTGCCATATGTTCCACCCGAGACCATGAAGAAGGTCGCAGCGACCAAGGGCCACAGCGTGAGCCGGATAGACTTCTTCTTCGTCTTGGTAATTTGGGGGGTGGTGGTGAGCGAAGACTGCGAAAGGTTAGTGGATGCGGTAGCTGTTGCCAATTTCTATGGCTTCCTCCTCAGGCGACTCACTCTCACCACCGCGTCTCCCTTGAAAATGTTGCTCGCGGCTCCCGGGTGCACAGCGATTTCCCGGACATTTCGGCGAAGTTAGTTCGCAAGAGTGAGATTACGGGAAATTTCCACAGATGCAAGAAATTTCTTCCGAATTCTTACCCTAGGGTATTGCACGGAGGTAATTGGAGGCTCTTACCGTGGAGCGTCAGAACTTACCTTTCAGCGTCAGAAAATGAGCGTCAGAAAATGCCCCGGCAATCTTAATTTGCTGTATAAATCTCTGCGGGTCACTAAAGGCGTTTAATCAAGCAGTGGAGGAAACAACGATAAGAAAAACGATGAGAAAAATGATGCTCGGTGTTTTGTGCGCTGCCGTAACAATGTTGTTCGCTCAATCGGGCTCACATCAAAATGCATTCACGCCCGACCAGATCAAATTCGGTCCACCGCCCCCGTTTCTTGCTCCAGGAGCACAAGTCGCCGTTCTCGAGGGCGATCCAATGGCCGCGTCAGGCGATTTCACTATCCGCGCCAAATTCCCTGATGGGTACAAGCTTGCGCCGCACTGGCATCCTAAGCGCGAAAATGTGACGGTAATCTCCGGCAACTTCAAGGTTGGGATGGGCGACAAATTCGATGAATCGAAAATGATGACATTCCCAGCCGGCAGCTTTGCCTACCTCGATCCTGATATGCACCACTATGCGATGGCGTCCGGAGAAGTTGTTATACAGGTGCACGGCTCATCGCCGTTACAGTTCAATTATGTGAGTCCGTCAGACGATCCCAGAAAGAAATAGCGAAGCTCTCAGTCGTCAGCTCTCAGCGAAACTCAGCCGCCACTTGAGAGCTGACGGCTAAACCAGTTTCCAGAGTTCTTCCCGCGGATCTTCCGGATTCAGCTTGGCCAACTCCCGGAGCAATTCTTTAGTCTTCTCGTCGCGAGGCATAGGGACAACAATCTTGACCTCTACTATCTCGTCGCCACGCGCCCCATCCCGGGTCGCCGAAGGGACACCCTTCTCACGCAGCCTCAACTTCTGTCCCGACTGAGTCCCGGGAGGAATTTTCAACATGCTGCGGCCATCAATAGTAGGCACTTCAATCTTCGCTCCCAGTGCCGCGTCCGGAACCGTTACGGGTACCGTGATATAAATGTCGTCAGCTTCGCGGCGGAACAGCGGATGTCCATCAATGCGGATGATCACATAAAGATCGCCCACTCCGCCGCCCCGCAGTCCGGCATTGCCTTTTCCCGGAATTCGGATACGTTGCCCATCTCGGGTTCCGGCCTTGATTCGGATCTCCAGCGGGTCGGTGCGCTCGACGCTTCCATCTCCGTGGCAAACTGGGCAAGTCGAAATATTCTTCCCCGTTCCATGGCAGCGCGGACAGGTGACGTTGAACTTCATCCGCCCGCCCGTCTGTTCGATCGTTCCCTTACCGTGGCACTGCGGACATTCTCCGGGAGCCTCGATGTAGCCGTTGCCGTGGCAATTTCCGCAAACATCGCGCCGCGTAATATTCAACTTCATCACGCCGCCGCGGATCGCCGTCCAGAATGGCACGTTGACCTGGTATTCCAGATCGCTGCCTGGTTCAGGACCCTCGTCGGCCGCTTCACGTCCGCCGCCGGTAAAAATGCTGGAGAAAATATCCCTAAACCCGCCGCCGCTCCCACTGCTTGTGGTTCTTCGACCGCCGGTTCGGGCACCTTCGAAGAGGTCAGAAAAATCAAAACCGCCGAAATCGACGTTGCCCGGCCCACCGGGCTGGCGGCCACCACTGCCAGGGAAGCCTCCAGAAAAGTCGCTGGCGCCGGGTTGCCCTCCGCCTCGTGCGTAGGCATCGGCGGTAGCGGGATCGATATTGTCGGAATAGAACCCTAACTGATCGTAGATCTTCCGTTTTTTGGGGTCGCTGAGGACGTCGTTCGCTTCCGAAAGAGTCTTAAACTTTTCTTCAGCCGCCTTATCGCCGGGATTGACGTCGGGATGATACTTGCGCGCAAGCTTGCGGAACGCCTTTCGGATGTCATCCGTAGACGCCGTCTTCTTTACGCCGAGAACTCCGTAATAATCTTTATCTTTAGTCTGTGTAGCCATCTTTCAACAATCGTTCGACGCGAGAGCAACTCCAATAATGTCATCTTGAGTGGAAGTTTGCCATCGCTTCGCTGGTATCTAGCTCACCTCTCTCTATGGTCGTATAGCTTCGTCTAACTAATAGCTAAGTTCATTCTTGAATTGAAATAAAGTCGCCCCTCGTACCGTCCCTCATACCTACGCCCCACGCTTCGTCTTCAGCTCAGCCAGCAATTGCTCAATGCGGTCTTCCTTTTCAAGCGCTGCGAGCCGGTCCTCGACGTCGTCGGCCAGAAGTTGCGCTTTCGCTCCGCCGATGGCCTGTTCGCGTGCCACTTTCCTCTTCATGCGGTCGAATGTCGAGGACTTGCTGCTGGCACTCATGCCTGCCTGTGCATCACTGGCTTTGGATGCGGCACGAGCGCGCCGATGTTGCGCGATCAACAAGTCGGCTTTGGCATCGGCCTCGGACAGCTTCTGGTGTAAGTTGCGCAGGGCCGACTTTAAATTCTCGACCTGGGCTCTCTGATCTTCTACTTGTTGACCGAAGTTTGTGGTCAAATCGCGATAAGTTTCTACGCGAAGTAAAGCGGCTCGCGCGAGATCATCTTGCTTCTTGTCGACAGCGAGTTCAGCCTTCCGCATCCATTCCTTAATCTTGTCTTCGTTTTCCAGTTTCTTTTTTTCCAGCAAATGCTGGTCGGCAATGGCGATCGCTACTTGCGTCTTCACCTGCAGGAGCTGGTTGTTCATGTCGAGGATGATCTGTTTAATCATTTTTTCGGGCTCCTCGGCCTTATCGATTAAGTCATTCAGATTCGCCCTGACTAGTGTCGAAACACGTTCCAGTAAAGCCATAAAACACCTCGTTATTTCAGTAGTTGGTCGTTCTCATTTACTAGTTATTTCTTGTCGATGCGCCCTTTGCTCCAGGCCCCGCCGATGAGCGAGATGGCAATGTAGGCTGCGATCCAGGCCGCGACCCAGACACCCATATGGCCGGTGGCCGCGCCGAGAGCTGCGCCCATTGCGGCTCCCAGAGCGACGGAGAGGCCGAGTGTTCTGGCGTGATGAAGTTCCTCTTGCATGAACGTCTCCTAATACTCAGTGGCGATACGTCGGTGGCGCAAACCCACGTCCCGATCGTGAGACGCGGGCGAGAGAATTAGTTTCCATCCGGCAGCTTTGGTGTCTTATCGCCAATCGGCCGGACCTTTCCTAAAAGTTCAGCCAGCGGCATGCCGGAAAGCGTCTCAAACAGAGCCGGCACCTGGGCTGCTATTTTTGTGATGTCGCCGGTGATCTTGTTCATCCCCGCCGCATCGCCATTTCCCGTGGAAACGATGGTGATCTTGTCCACATTGGCCAGAGGAGCAGCCAAGGCCCTTACGATCTCCGGCAATCCGGTGATCAATTTGTCGACGACCGCGGCCTGGTTGTATTCCTGATAGGCCTCGGCTTTCACGTTCATCGCTTTTGCTTCGGCCTCACCTTTTTTGAAGATGATTTCAGCCTCCGCCTCGCCTTGAGCGCGGATGGCCGATGCGTGGCCTTCCGCCTCCGCAATCAGCCGCTGCTTTTCGGCTGCAGCCAGAGTTTCGATGCGCTGCCGCTCGATCTCGGCCCCTTTCAATACGGTTGCAATCAGCTCTTTTTCGCGGCGCGCAATTTCTGCGTCCTGAACCTTAACTTGCCCCTCTTTTTCGACTTGCTGCACCCGGACGCTTTCGGTGATGACCTGTTGCTGCATCACGTTGCTCTGGATGTCGTAGGACTTGTCGGCCTGCGCCTGCTGTTTCTTCGTGACTTCGAGATACTGCGCTTTCTTGACCTCGAGATCGCGCTGCGATTCAGCCTGCTTGGCCTGGGAGAGTGTCTCGGCGAGCACGCGCTCTTGATCAGCTTGAGCTTTTGCGACAGCGGCTTCGCGGGTGGCGATAGCGCGCTTTATAGCTGTGTCACGCTCGGCTTCGGCCGTAGCCACATCGGCGTCACGCTTGATGCGGGCAACGTCGGGCTTGCCCATGTTGGTGATGTATTCGTTCTTATCGCGGACCTCTTTAATAGTGAACGAAATGACTTCGAGGCCCATCTTGTTCATGTCGTCAGCACAGGTGCCACGCATGCGATCGCCTACCATCTCAGGCTGTTTGACGATTTCTTCTACCGTGAGCTGTCCGATAATGCCGCGCAGGTGGCCTTCCATTACCAGGCGGATCAGGCTTTCGCGCTCCTGATCGGTCTTGGTCAGGAACTGTTCGGCGGCGGTAAGGATCGACTCCTTGTCGGACTTCACCTTGATTTGAGCGACCGCCTCAACCGTGACGGCAACGCCCTGCTTGGTGTAGAGGTCTTGCTGGGGAGCCACGTCGAACGACATCAATTCGAGCGAAAGGTCCTTGCAGTTCTCGACCATGGGAAAGATAACCGTGCCGTGGCCCTGCACTACACGTGTTCCCCGAAAACCGTAGACGATCAGCGCTTCATGTGGGCCAGCTTTGCGGTACAAGCGGGCCAGCATGCTCACGAGGAAGAGGATGGCCAGAACCATCAGCCCCGCGACGACCAGAATTTCTACCCGAATGCCTAAAACCATACTGCCTCCTTAAAAGTCGTGTGCCTCAGCGGCTAAAGCCGCGTTCATTCACAGGGTGTTATGGCACGACTGAAGTCGTGCCCTTCGCAATCTTCGTCGTGCCATTCGCAATCTTCGTCGTGCTCTTCCCCGTGTCCGCCGCGCTCGCATCCGCCGTGCGCTTCGCGGTTTCCGCCGAACCGTTCCCGACATTCGCCGCTTGTTCGCGGCCCATCACTTTGTCGAGATCGCGCACCATGCGAGCAGGATCGCTATGTCCTAGAAAAATGTCTCCATTCGACGTCCTTATGTGCACAACCTTGTTCCCCCACACGTAGGCGCGAGTATTACCGACGCCTCGTATGCCGTAGCCGCGCAGTGCGCTCCAGGACTCGGCTTCGTAACTTTGAATCTGCTCCCTGGCTATTGAACGTAAGCGGAAACCAAGCACGCGAATCTCGACGCCTTGCTTGAGAAAACGGTACTTGAATCCGCTGCATGCGGCGGCGACGGTCGCAAATCCGATCAGTCCGACAAGCGCTAACGCGAGGCGCACTGCCGGAACGGGTATCATCGAGGCCGCAATGAGCGGTACGATGAGTGCGGGCAAAATCAGCAATATCCATGCCCTTGCGGAGTGCGTTTCTTCCACTAACAGATCAGACAAGCCGATTTCGTTCGTATTATTCACCGCTGACCTCCTCCCAACGCTTCACATAGGCAATGCCTTTTTCGTAACGCGAGACCATGATTTCGGTGCCCTTTGCGAGCGCCGCACCGTTGTCACTGCGCGCCCCGCACGTCCGGCGCCTTCCGGCTTGCGAGTAGATAATCTCGCCGGTGCCGTTCTCGCGTATCGGCATGGAGATTCTTCCCAGCACGCCGACCATTTCATAGTCGGCGGCGTCCATGTTCTCCTCGTGCGAGATCAGTACGCGCGTTAGAAAGAAGAAGACGATCGCTGCTCCTATAAATCCGGCAGCCAGTGCGATCAATAGACCCAGCGCGAACCAGATGCTGGACAATCGCGTGATCAGAAAGCCAGTTCCGCCGAACCACGCGAGAAACGCCGTCAACGAGACGAAGTTGAAGGGCGAAACCGATGCGTCGCGCCCCGAATGCGCGCTTGCCGATGCATTGCCGTGCGCATGACCACCTGCGTGCGGAAAGTGCGGATGGGCGTGCCAGCGCAAACCGCCGGCGATAAAAGAAATCGCGCTTAACAGAAACCCAACGGCGAAACACGTCAAATAAAAATCGGCCCAAGTCATATTCGCGATAAAGGTCGCGGTCATGATTTTCGCCTCCTGGCCGTAGCCCCATTGGTGCGCGTCAGTTCCGGCCGCAGAGCTTCAAACAGACGGTCGGCGAGTCCGGGCGTGTTCAGGATTTCACCGAGTAGCAGCAGGCAACGCCTCGTATCCTTGTCACGAGCCACCTTAATCAACACGTCGCACACCTCGGAGTCGCTGGCGAACCGCTCCGAACCTTGCAACAACCACACATCCAACTGGCCTTCGGTCGTGCGCAGGTCAGAGACGAGTTCCGTGTGGTAGCCCTCGGGGTCATCCACTAGAAAGCCGGGGTGCACCTTAAAAAATCGCGCCAGCAAAGTACGCGATGACTGCGTCATATGCGGACGCTTTCCGCCCTCGATCTGCGACAGATAAGACTGGCTGATCGTCTTGCCTGTCTCCACCTTGACGCCCTTCATCAACTCCTGTTGAGTCAGCGGACGGTTCAAGCCACGCAAGGATCCTTCAACCTCGCGCAGGTAGCGAATTTTCTCGCCCAGAGTCATATATCCCAAATCGCGATAAGTATATCGCAATATGTAATAGTGTCAAGAACTCGATTTGATCTGTCCTCAAACAGTTACGCGCCTGTTCAGATCAAACGGAATTTAAAAGGGACAGTTTTCCAGTGAAGAGAAGGGATGGATTGAAAGATTCGCGCCGACCGGCACCCGTTCTCAATACGTTCTCTGCGCGGACGGAATACACTTCAACGACCAAGCTCCTCGTGAACGCGAGGAGCTGGTCCATCGAAAGTGATCCAACGCAACGAAGCGAATCGCTGTACCTGCAGCTCGTCAAACCACCGCAGCAGAGTCTCGACTGGAAGCCCCGACCGTCTCCGCGCAGTGTCCTTCGTACAGTTCCCGAAGCTCACACTCACCATCCCCCGCGACGCTGAGGAATTGTTTTGCCAACTCAATGGCCTCTTCCTTCGAGTCCGCTTTAAGGATGGCGAATCCGCCCACTACCTCTTTCGATTCGGCGAAGGGACCATCGGTCACGATTGTCTTGCCTTTAGAGAGGCGAACGCGCGCGCCAAGCGCGCTTGGCAGGCAGCCTTCACTGGAGAGGAGGAATCCAGATTTCATCCCATCCTCTGCCAACTTACCCATGGTCGCCCTCTCATCTTGCGTGGGAGGAGTGGAGCGTTCGGTGGTCTTATAGATACTCAGGAATCGCATATGTGTATCTCCTTTTCTTAATTTGGAGCTAGCAGCCAGTTTCCCACAGCATATAGGCGGAGATAACTTGGCTCCATGAATAGGTCGAACAGCGAACGGCAAAATCGACCAATCGTGACTTTTTTTCCAAAAAAATCCGCAGAGGCATTCTAGGGCTAATCGGCGGCGGGTCGGACGACCCGCAAGATATCTGGATACAGCGGCGCGTCGGTGCGTCAGAGCCTTCGGCAACGAGCTTGATCGTAAGAATACTTTGCGCGTGGTGACACCACAATTCCGTCGAATCGTTAATACTCAACCCTGAATCAGATGGAGTGTCACTCATTGGACCAATCCGGAGCACCCCGGGTGCGGGCCCGCCGAGGGGCTGGCTAAAGGCGCGGCGAACGTCGTTCGGAGGATACTTAGTTCGAACTAGGCTCGAACTACACATAAACCCTTTCAGCCATGGCTGAAAATTCACAGGAGGACTTATGGCAACGAGAAGAATTTCAGTAGCACCAACTTCAGTAGCGCAAATGAAGGTGGCACAAATTTCGAAACCGGGGGCAGGTTTTCAAATCGTCGAGCGCGAGATTCCAGAGCCGGGTGCAGGGCAAGTGCGAATCAAGGTGCAAGCTTGTGGTGTCTGCCACAGTGACGTGCTCACGGTTGAAGGCGGCTGGCCGGGACTTCAATATCCGCGCGTTCCCGGACATGAAGTAGCGGGCATCATCGATGAAGTGGGCGACGGTGTTTCCGCGTGGAAGAAAGGGCAGCGTGTCGGTGTCGGCTGGCACGGCGGCCATGACAACACCTGTCGCGAGTGCCGTCGCGGAGATTTCCGCAATTGCCGGAATTTGAAAATCGCTGGCATCAGCTATGACGGTGGATACCAGCAATACATGGTGGCTCCAGTGGAGGCACTGGCGGCGATACCGGAAAGTCTCAGCGACGTCGACGCGGCCCCGTTGCTCTGTGCCGGAATTACTACCTACAACGTGCTGCGGCACAGTGGTGCGTTACCCGGCGACCTGGTTGCGGTGCAGGGCATTGGCGGTCTGGGTCACCTCGGAATTCAATTTGCGAACAAGTTTGGTTATAAGGTCGCGGCCATCGGACGCGGGCCGGAAAACGCGACCCTTGCAAAGAAACTGGGAGCGAGTGTGTACATCGATAGCAAAGCGACGAACGCGGCAGAGGCCCTGCAAAAATTGGGCGGCGCACAGGTAATTCTTGCCACAGCCCCAAACTCAAAAGCGATGTCCGAGTTGATCGATGGTTTGGGTCCGAACGGCAAACTTCTAGTGGTCGGTGCGGCTCTTGAGCCCATCGAGGTGACGCCGTTACAGCTCATCAATGGAAGTCGAGCAATTCAAGGTTGGGCCTCCGGAACACCAACCGATTCCGAGGACACACTACGCTTCGCCGCACTGAGCGGCGTGCGTCCTATGATTGAAACATATCCGCTCGAAAAAGCAGCCGAGGCTTACGCGCGCATGATGAGCGGCAAGGCAGAGTTCCGCGTCGTTCTGACGATGTGAAGATGGGCGAGGACAACCCTGCTGCGTGGCCAAGGCGGCAAGTGCGTTTCCGAAATTGGCCAGTTCGCGGCGGAGACGCACGCTCAGGAATTGCGAGCGCGATTTGCGACTTCCTCAGCCGCAAGCTGACCGCCGCAAGGGGACGAGGAAATCGTCGGCGGGTTAAACGAACGCGGCGTAAACGAAACAATTTTTTTGTCAGGAGCAGAAATCATGGCAACGGCACCGACCACAACTCGCCCCCCTGTGCCTCCATTCACCCGCGAGACTGCGATGCAAAAGGTTCGCCTCGCTGAAGATGGCTGGAACAGCCGCGACCCTGGGAAAGTAGCACTCGCCTACGCGATCGATTCCCGATGGAGGAACCGCTCCGAGTTTGTCAACGGACGAAACGAAATCATTGCTTTCCTCTCGCGCAAATGGGCCAGGGAATTGGACTACAGGCTCATCAAGGAACTGTGGGCGTTCACCGGGAACCGCATTGCGGTGCGCTTCGCCTACGAGTGGCACGATGACTCCGGTCACTGGTATCGCTCCTACGGCAATGAAAACTGGGAGTTCAACGACGATGGCCTCATGGCGTCACGGTACGCGTCAATCAACGACCTTCCAATTGCAGAAGCAGATCGCAAATATCACTGGCCTCTCGGGCGTCGTCCGGACGACCATGCAGGCTTGAGTGACTTGGGTCTCTAAATCGTCCGCACTTTCATTCAGATTTGTCCAACAGTTACGCGAACGGACACAAAAAACAAAAGCAGAGGATTTCTCCTCTGCTCTTGGATGAACGACCGTCTTATTCGGGGATGTATTCTACGGCACCGGTGTCGCCATCAACGATCATATCGTAAGGAAACCAATATGTTTCCGCTTCCCCGTTATCGTCAACGTAGGAGTATCCAATGTAGACCGTGCCCATATCTTGCATTTGAGCTAAGAGGAACGAAGCATACATTGTCTCTCGACCCACAAGGGCCATTTTTTGGTGTGTCTTGTATTTGGTAACGGCAATGTCACCTTTCTCTTCATGTTTCACGTGAATGCCAGCGATCTTTCCGCCTCTTACTTCCGCAGTCGTGTGGTACTTGCCCTTGCGGTGAATCTCATGATTTCCGTCAGTCTTGATCTTTTCGGCGACCATTTGTTTTCCATCATGATGATTGTGATGTTTCGCCTTGGGCGCCGCAAACACAGTAGTGGCGGCGAAGAGGGACAAAACTGCAGCGATCGCAACAGAATGACGCGGTACACGATTCATATAGCCTCCCAATCCTAGATTAATGACCTGCGGCCACACGAAGGCCCATTTTTGACTGCGCTCGATAATCATCCGCAGCTAGACCGTCGGCGTACATAGGGAAACACCGGATCAATGCGGTATTTGGTCGGCCCTAGAGGACGATTTTCGAACTTTTCTGGAAGCCGAAACTCAAGAAAGCCGCCTCTGGGGACATGATCGTTAGTGTAATGGCGGTGACAACAGGAACTGTCCCACGCGACCCCGCTCCTTTGCTACCTTGGGCTTGCTCCCGGCCCCAGTCCCGCACCATAGTATTCGGAGATCGCCGTCTTTTCGTCCTCAGTCAGCTGTCCGGCGATAGTACGCATCCGCACGTTAATGTCGTTGGTGCGATTTCCATTCGCAAAGTGCTCGAGCTGCTTCTGTACATAACCGCCGTTCTGATTAGCGAGTGGAGGAGCTCCCTTCACATACGCGACAGGACCATGGCACGACTGACAGGGTGGAATGCCGCGCTGGCCATCTCCGAAAACAATGAGGCGGATGGCAAT
>Ga0073928_10000163_pt1 | contig 158042 bp, 124 predicted proteins | sample PaiPotPPA55metaG_FD_76969 | JGI IMG/M metagenome (GOLD analysis project Ga0073928, IMG submission 76969) | Iron sulfur acid spring bacterial and archeal communities from Banff, Canada, to study Microbial Dark Matter (Phase II) - Paint Pots PPA... ... | reverse complement strand
GTCCATACTGTCGCTTGGGGCTGATCATACCAAAGAGTGGCTGGTGGGCGCTGCTCAAATTAACACCTGAACAACTCCAACAACAAATGTCCGCACTCAATCCCGCTGCCTGAGATGATCCCATGTTTGCCAGTTTGCCACGGGTCACGGGGCCTGGGGACGGTTGTAAAAACTCCGGCAAACTGCTCTTCCCCTGACTCACATTTGTTTTGTAACGGCATCTTGCTCGAAGATGCCAGGGGGAAGTGGCCGTCTTGGGCCGCCTTGGTCACCTTCGATACAATCCTGGGAATTCTCCGCTGTTCCTAAATGGCCAGGTCGGCCGTCTTGCATGCTGGTTGGCCGTCTTGGACGCTTACATGGTCTGAAAGCAAGTCAGCACCGCGTCCGAGGAGGAGCTGGCAGCGCTGTAGGCTTCAATGGGTCCACCGTCCGATAACGGTGGTTATGGAATCGGGCAGGGAAGCCAACGGCTGGGTAGTTCACGCTTCAATGGGTCCACCGTCCGATAACGGTGGTTATGGGTTGTCGGAGGCCATCGTCGGCTTCGGCAAGACGATGCTTCAATGGGTCCACCGTCCGATAACGGTGGTTATGACCTGGTGAAGGATCACAAGGCGCAGGACGCAAAGGCGCTTCAATGGGTCCACCGTCCGATAACGGTGGTTATGACAATCGACCGCGTCCTCATTGCGGCTGATGCACAGGCTTCAATGGGTCCACCGTCCGATAACGGTGGTTATGCAGAGGTGAGGTTGCCGGCTTGGACTTCTCCGAGCGCTTCAATGGGTCCACCGTCCGATAACGGTGGTTATGGACGGTGATAACGACGTCTTGACCCTTGCGCCTTGAAGCTTCAATGGGTCCACCGTCCGATAACGGTGGTTATGGACGCGCCTTCTAGTCATCTTGACTTCCTCCACAGAGCTTCAATGGGTCCACCGTCCGATAACGGTGGTTATGCGGCGTTCTGTCCAGCGATCTGCTGGAGCTGCATGTAGCTTCAATGGGTCCACCGTCCGATAACGGTGGTTATGCATGGACAAGGCCAGCGTGAAACGAGTTATCCAGGGCTTCAATGGGTCCACCGTCCGATAACGGTGGTTATGTTGGGGACTCATGCCCACTGACCCACCGCTCAGGAGCTTCAATGGGTCCACCGTCCGATAACGGTGGTTATGCGGTTCGTGCGCCCGCCCGGCGGCAACCCGACATCAAAGCTTCAATGGGTCCACCGTCCGATAACGGTGGTTATGGACGATTGTCGTTGTCCGCCAGCAGGGCAACACCCTGCTTCAATGGGTCCACCGTCCGATAACGGTGGTTATGGATTCGACCGTGCAGACGGGTAACAACGTCGGCTGGCGCTTCAATGGGTCCACCGTCCGATAACGGTGGTTATGCCGCGGCGATCAGGGCCTCGATGTCCGCCTGGCGGGGCAGCTTCAATGGGTCCACCGTCCGATAACGGTGGTTATGCAAGAGCTGATCGTGGGATTCGGGGCTTTCGAGCTCGCTTCAATGGGTCCACCGTCCGATAACGGTGGTTATGACCGTACCTGCCCAGGGCGGCAGTGCGCGCGTCCTGGCTTCAATGGGTCCACCGTCCGATGACGGTGGTTATGGATCCGTCAAAGCACGTTGTCCGTTGTCTTAGGGCGGCTTCAATGGGTCCACCGTCCGATAACGGTGGTTATGCGTCGCAAGCAAGGCAAACGCAACCTGGCAGGAGGGCTTCAATGGGTCCACCGTCCGATAACGGTGGTTATGTCGTTTGACGTGGCACGCCATGCGCACCAAAGAAGGCTTCAATGGGTCCACCGTCCGATAACGGTGGTTATGGAAGAGTTTGAGGAACTGCTTTGCGACAACTGGTAGCTTCAATGGGTCCACCGTCCGATAACGGTGGTTATGCTTTTCCTTCGGGTCCGGCTGATCCACGTCTGACTTGCTTCAATGGGTCCACCGTCCGATAACGGTGGTTATGGACTGGATGGATGCGCGCAAGCCTGTGCCGCCTCAGCTTCAATGGGTCCACCGTCCGATAACGGTGGTTATGCAGAAGTATTGAGTTGGATGGAATCCCAGAAGGCAAGCTTCAATGGGTCCACCGTCCGATAACGGTGGTTATGGAGAGCATGGAGTTTCCGCACCCCGAGATTGCCTCGCTTCAATGGGTCCACCGTCCGATAACGGTGGTTATGGCCCTGGTCAACCAGGTCCCAGAACGCCAGCATGGTCGCTTCAATGGGTCCACCGTCCGATAACGGTGGTTATGGTTCGCCTCGCCACCCCGGTACGACTTCTGCGTATAGCTTCAATGGGTCCACCGTCCGATAACGGTGGTTATGCGCCGGCCAACCGCTGGGCAAGATGCGCTTGACGCGGCTTCAATGGGTCCACCGTCCGATAACGGTGGTTATGTCGACTGGCCCATGTCAGATAAGCGCGGTTCAGCGCGCTTCAATGGGTCCACCGTCCGATAACGGTGGTTATGGCGCTGCGCCGCCGGCTACCGCGACTCCGCCGCCGGGCTTCAATGGGTCCACCGTCCGATAACGGTGGTTATGGGCCGTCGCCCAGAGCCTTAAGGCGACCGGACACCTGCTTCAATGGGTCCACCGTCCGATACCGGTGGTTATGGCGCCGCCATTTCTCAGACGGTAAGGCCACGCGGTCAGCTTCAATGGGTCCACCGTCCGATAACGGTGGTTATGAACGTCACCTGCGCCCAGGCCGGCGTCACGGTGGTGCTTCAATGGGTCCACCGTCCGATAACGGTGGTTATGCCGTCTTGCCCTGGGTGGTTGCCGGCTGTGGCCAAGGAGCTTCAATGGGTCCACCGTCCGATAACGGTGGTTATGGAACGGCCCGAAAATGTACGTGTTGCCGTTGACGATTGCTTCAATGGGTCCACCGTCCGATAACGGTGGTTATGGTCGGTATCACGTCCCAAATCTCTTCGGTGAGCCAGCTTCAATGGGTCCACCGTCCGATAACGGTGGTTATGAGCAAGCCCTCCCGCTGTACAACGAGATGCTGGAGCTTCAATGGGTCCACCGTCCGATAACGGTGGTTATGGCACCTGGCCGGCCTCTCCGTGCTCGGCGGCTACATGCTTCAATGGGTCCACCGTCCGATAACGGTGGTTATGGGCCGGCCCCGGCGAATCTTCAGCCGAGCGATAGCCGGCTTCAATGGGTCCACCGTCCGATAACGGTGGTTATGATGACTTGAACGGGTTCAAAGTTATTGGACCAAATGCTTCAATGGGTCCACCGTCCGATAACGGTGGTTATGAAGAAGTCCGCGGCTACATGCTCGCAAGCGACATTGCTTCAATGGGTCCACCGTCCGATAACGGTGGTTATGGTCAGCGTTGCGGCCATAAGTGGCAAGGCGATGGCCGCTTCAATGGGTCCACCGTCCGATAACGGTGGTTATGCAAAGAGTTGGCCGCGCTGTTCGACAGGTTTCCTGTTGCTTCAATGGGTCCACCGTCCGATAACGGTGGTTATGGCGCGGCATCGCACTTGAAGACCTCAAGGGTATCCGTGCTTCAATGGGTCCACCGTCCGATAACGGTGGTTATGGGGACGAAGGAATTCCACCGTGAGCGGGCAGACGAGCTTCAATGGGTCCACCGTCCGATAACGGTGGTTATGCAGGCCACTCTCGCCAAGTGTCAGTGAGCCAGGGCAGCTTCAATGGGTCCACCGTCCGATAACGGTGGTTATGTACGGTGGTCGCGGAATCATAGTCTGCGAGCGATGGCGGCTTCAATGGGTCCACCGTCCGATAACGGTGGTTATGAAGTGAGCAGTCCGATGGAAATGCTTGGCGAGATGGGCTTCAATGGGTCCACCGTCCGATAACGGTGGTTATGGGGAAGCCGTTCGGTAAAAGCGACAAGCCGGATAGCGCTTCAATGGGTCCACCGTCCGATAACGGTGGTTATGTGGTCCCACTTGGGCTTGATTCTGCCGACTGGCGGGCTTCAATGGGTCCACCGTCCGATAACGGTGGTTATGCGCTCGGGTAAAGCACTCCCTGATAGCTGAAATCAGGCTTCAATGGGTCCACCGTCCGATAACGGTGGTTATGGGATCGCCGGAGCCCGCAGCCGTACAGGGTCGCTAGGCTTCAATGGGTCCACCGTCCGATAACGGTGGTTATGGCCGACATGCTTGCCGGCCACGTCTGCCGGTACTCCAGCTTCAATGGGTCCACCGTCCGATAACGGTGGTTATGAGGAGATCGCATGATTGCCGCGATTCAGAAGAAATCGCTTCAATGGGTCCACCGTCCGATAACGGTGGTTATGGGACATCCGGCACCAGCATGTCGCGGCCTTGCGGTCGCTTCAATGGGTCCACCGTCCGATAACGGTGGTTATGTCGAAGCTCTCGGCGGCGGCCACGTTGTAGCTCTCGCTTCAATGGGTCCACCGTCCGATAACGGTGGTTATGGCTGTTGGCGGCGTCCCTCTTCGTTATCGCTGAAGTAGCTTCAATGGGTCCACCGTCCGATAACGGTGGTTATGGTCTTCTTCCTGTTCCTTGACTATCTGCCGGTAGTCGCTTCAATGGGTCCACCGTCCGATAACGGTGGTTATGGTATGTCGCCTTTTACTTTCGGAACCTGGATAAGGCGCTTCAATGGGTCCACCGTCCGATAACGGTGGTTATGGACGCTGGCCAGTGTGCAGGCGGGTTACGAAAAGAGGCTTCAATGGGTCCACCGTCCGATAACGGTGGTTATGCGGGATCGTTGATGACGAAGTCGTCGTCCGTGGCGCTGCTTCAATGGGTCCACCGTCCGATAACGGTGGTTATGGCCATATCTGCAAGCATCTTCGTCCCGCCCGCCGACAGCTTCAATGGGTCCACCGTCCGATAACGGTGGTTATGGCGAAGTGCGTTACGCCCGGCATCCAGAGCGATGCGCTTCAATGGGTCCACCGTCCGATAACGGTGGTTATGGTCAATCGTGTTTTCCTGTTCCACGCCGGCAGGAGTGCTTCAATGGGTCCACCGTCCGATAACGGTGGTTATGTGCCTTTGCGGCATCAACTGCAGTTTGCGAAGCGGCTGCTTCAATGGGTCCACCGTCCGATAACGGTGGTTATGGGGCGTCGAGGTGATGGCTTTCAACGGCACCCATGCCGCTTCAATGGGTCCACCGTCCGATAACGGTGGTTATGGGACCTTGTATCGCTTGACCGTGGCCGGGATCTTGTCGCTTCAATGGGTCCACCGTCCGATAACGGTGGTTATGGGCAATGTTTCAGGCAACGGCTTTCCATCATCGACAAGCTTCAATGGGTCCACCGTCCGATAACGGTGGTTATGGAACCGGACCTACTACGGAACGTGTCGGGGTTGCGCTGCTTCAATGGGTCCACCGTCCGATAACGGTGGTTATGGGTCGGTGCCTTGGACGGCGATGAGCGAGGAAAGTAGGCTTCAATGGGTCCACCGTCCGATAACGGTGGTTATGGCGTCTACTCCCATCGGCTATTTGGAGGCGGCGGCCAGCTTCAATGGGTCCACCGTCCGATAACGGTGGTTATGGATCACCGTGGAGGACGCAAAGGCCGATCTGGAAGCGCTTCAATGGGTCCACCGTCCGATAACGGTGGTTATGGGAGAAAGAGCTGAACCCCCGTGGTCGCAAGTCGAGGCTTCAATGGGTCCACCGTCCGATAACGGTGGTTATGGAAGTTGGTCAGTGACGTGCTCAAGCACATCCTCAACCTTCAATGGGTCCACCGTCCGATAACGGTGGTTATGGGATTGCGACGAAGTTGCTTGCGATGTTGAGACTAATGCCTTCAATGGGTCCACCGTCCGATAACGGTGGTTATGGGCCGTTTCATCTGGATCACCAGATAGAGCATTGCGAGCCTTCAATGGGTCCACCGTCCGATAACGGTGGTTATGGGGCAGGAATGCACTCGGGATCGATGTTCGGCAAAGTCCTTCAATGGGTCCACCGTCCGATAACGGTGGTTATGGGCCGGCTCGGTGCCGTTATGGACCGCCTGAGAGACTTCAATGGGTCCACCGTCCGATAACGGTGGTTATGGCGGCCGAATATCGCATCGCAAGCCCCGGCGTGCTTGACTTCAATGGGTCCACCGTCCGATAACGGTGGTTATGGCGCGGCAAGCCGGTGTGGAAAGAACTAAAGGACGTACTTCAATGGGTCCACCGTCCGATAACGGTGGTTATGGCGGTACCGACGGACGACGTGGTTTAACTGTACCTGCACTTCAATGGGTCCACCGTCCGATAACGGTGGTTATGGCAGCTAGGCAACGTCGCGCTCCGCAATGCCATCGCCACTTCAATGGGTCCACCGTCCGATAACGGTGGTTATGGGGACGGCACTGGCTGCACGCTGAAGATCGGCGACCAGCTTCAATGGGTCCACCGTCCGATAACGGTGGTTATGGTCACCCCCGCGTCTTCAACAGCGCAAAGATAATCCAGCTTCAATGGGTCCACCGTCCGATAACGGTGGTTATGGACGTCGTCCTTGGGCAAGCGCGGCAGGCCGTCGAGGCTTCAATGGGTCCACCGTCCGATAACGGTGGTTATGGTGCCGGGCGACGGCCGTGAGAAGATCGGCCCCTATAAGCTTCAATGGGTCCACCGTCCGATAACGGTGGTTATGGAGGAGAACGGTTATCGGGTTGATGCAACCGATGGCAGCTTCAATGGGTCCACCGTCCGATAACGGTGGTTATGGTCACCAACGCGAATTGCACGTTCGCCACTGGCGCCAAGCTTCAATGGGTCCACCGTCCGATAACGGTGGTTATGGAGGACAACCATATCACCAGTACGGTCGCGCACGAACAGCTTCAATGGGTCCACCGTCCGATAACGGTGGTTATGGGTGACGGTTACTTATCGGCCAATCAACTTCGTCGAGCTTCAATGGGTCCACCGTCCGATAACGGTGGTTATGGGTAAATCTGATCACGGGACAAGCCAGTCAACTCAGGCTTCAATGCGTCCACCGTCCGATAACGGTGGTTATGGAGCGACGCCCAAGCTGATTGAGCTGACGAACGTCAACTTCAATGGGTCCACCGTCCGATAACGGTGGTTATGGATGACATGCGCGTGTTGCTGAAGCAGATCGACGCCAAACTTCAATGGGTCCACCGTCCGATAACGGTGGTTATGGTGCGGCGTCATCTGTTGCCGCGGAACCGCTTGCCCGACTTCAATGGGTCCACCGTCCGATAACGGTGGTTATGGCATTTGCAGTGGGAGTCTGCAGAACGGCGTCGTAAAACTTCAATGGGTCCACCGTCCGATAACGGTGGTTATGGCAGATTCAGCGGCTTCGCAAACTGCGGTTGATGTTGCACTTCAATGGGTCCACCGTCCGATAACGGTGGTTATGGACCCGCGTGGAAACGCGATATCCTACGCGGTAGAACTTCAATGGGTCCACCGTCCGATAACGGTGGTTATGGACTATGACCCGCGAAACTTTGTGCCGAACTGGAAGACTTCAATGGGTCCACCGTCCGATAACGGTGGTTATGGTAACCCTTGCACCGCTTCCCAGGCGCAAGGCCGCTTGACTTCAATGGGTCCACCGTCCGATAACGGTGGTTATGGAAGTCGCACGCGAACGGCAGCAACGGCCACGGCAAGCCTTCAATGGGTCCACCGTCCGATAACGGTGGTTATGGTTGGGGCAATCCGTGGGCGGGCTCAAACAATGGCACCTTCAATGGGTCCACCGTCCGATAACGGTGGTTATGGGAAAGAGCGTCGGGATCTTCCGCGGCCAAGTCAACCTTCAATGGGTCCACCGTCCGATAACGGTGGTTATGGTACAGCCAGGGCGACGGAGTGTAGCGATACAGAGCGCCTTCAATGGGTCCACCGTCCGATAACGGTGGTTATGGATAGCCAGAGGGTAGAAACCGATTGGATTTATGGGACCTTCAATGGGTCCACCGTCCGATAACGGTGGTTATGGTGGCCATTGACTTCATTGAGGGCCGCTCGGCAAAGCCCCTTCAATGGGTCCACCGTCCGATAACGGTGGTTATGGACGCCACCCCCGCCACGGACCAGACGTAAGCGGCGGCTTCAATGGGTCCACCGTCCGATAACGGTGGTTATGGACCAGATGGCGTTGATGGCCATATAGACGCAGTTGCGGCTTCAATGGGTCCACCGTCCGATAACGGTGGTTATGGGTCAGCAACGGCGTGCAAGTGTTTTCATATACGCTAGCTTCAATGGGTCCACCGTCCGATAACGGTGGTTATGGGGCTGTGCCGGGCTTGACGGCGTGAGTGCAGATGTCACTTCAATGGGTCCACCGTCCGATAACGGTGGTTATGGATCGTGCCGTCACCGTAGCTGCCATCCGCGTTCAAGCTTCAATGGGTCCACCGTCCGATAACGGTGGTTATGGATCATGGATTTCCGCTCCCGGGTCGAGCGGGACGTGCTTCAATGGGTCCACCGTCCGATAACGGTGGTTATGGTGGGAAACCCAAAAAACCTAATCGAATGTAAATGAGCTTCAATGGGTCCACCGTCCGATAACGGTGGTTATGGGCAACTGCCGCCGGATTCAATCCAACCGGCATCGCAGCTTCAATGGGTCCACCGTCCGATAACGGTGGTTATGGTGAGGTCGGCGTGGGGACGGGCGCGGAAGTCGGCCACGCTTCAATGGGTCCACCGTCCGATAACGGTGGTTATGACCGCGCCGGTGGGTTATGCCGGATCATAACCATGAGGGCTTCAATGGGTCCACCGTCCGATAACGGTGGTTATGGACGCAATCGGCCGCAATGACCTGGCCGCCGTAGGCGCTTCAATGGGTCCACCGTCCGATAACGGTGGTTATGCAAGAGCGCGAGTTTTTCCTGTGCAGTAGCTGGCATCGCTTCAATGGGTCCACCGTCCGATAACGGTGGTTATGCGTGTCATTCAACATCGAGATCACGGACTAAAATTAGCTTCAATGGGTCCACCGTCCGATAACGGTGGTTATGCCAATGAACCTCATAAGCAAGGGCAAGAGCGATGGTGCTTCAATGGGTCCACCGTCCGATAACGGTGGTTATGCAGTTTTAGGAAATATCGTCGATGCCGTGAATGGACGCTTCAATGGGTCCACCGTCCGATAACGGTGGTTATGGGTGCGGTCGGCCGTCCCGGTTCCGTCGGCCCGGTCGCTTCAATGGGTCCACCGTCCGATAACGGTGGTTATGTACTGTGTTGATTCCATTAAGATGATCCATGATCGGCTTCAATGGGTCCACCGTCCGATAACGGTGGTTATGAACCTGGAGGCCAAGGATCGGGTCATCGTCCGTCCGGCTTCAATGGGTCCACCGTCCGATAACGGTGGTTATGGGGATGGATCGGCAGATCGGCATCAAGTCCAGGATGCTTCAATGGGTCCACCGTCCGATAACGGTGGTTATGCACACAAGCCAACTAAATCCAATCGGCGCAAGTCTAAGCTTCAATGGGTCCACCGTCCGATAACGGTGGTTATGAGACGGTCACACTATCATCAGGCGTAAGAATAAGAAGCTTCAATGGGTCCACCGTCCGATAACGGTGGTTATGCGTGCCGAGCCATGCGCCGGAGCCGTAAGGCGGCGTGCTTCAATGGGTCCACCGTCCGATAACGGTGGTTATGTGGAGAATATCGCCGGGATCGACAAGGGGGCGTCGTGCTTCAATGGGTCCACCGTCCGATAACGGTGGTTATGATCTTCCCCGGATCGAGCATGCCCATCGCCTACCTCGCTTCAATGGGTCCACCGTCCGATAACGGTGGTTATGCCGATCATCACTACCGTTGGGACAGCTTACGAAGTGCTTCAATGGGTCCACCGTCCGATAACGGTGGTTATGCCGTGGACAGCACGGGATTTTCAAGCAGCAGATTTGGCTTCAATGGGTCCACCGTCCGATAACGGTGGTTATGCCCTGGAACTTCTCCCCAGGTTGCGGAAGCAAGGCGTGCTTCAATGGGTCCACCGTCCGATAACGGTGGTTATGGGAGCAAGTGCATTCCCTGCCCGGATAGAGATGAGCTTCAATGGGTCCACCGTCCGATAACGGTGGTTATGGAGCGTGAGCGACTGGCTGTTCGCCGAGTGCGACTAGCTTCAATGGGTCCACCGTCCGATAACGGTGGTTATGCTCGGGCAATCCGAATTGGACTCCATTGCGAGCGCTGCTTCAATGGGTCCACCGTCCGATAACGGTGGTTATGCCGACTACCCATACGGCATCGTCCGCGTAGACCTTGAGCTTCAATGGGTCCACCGTCCGATAACGGTGGTTATGGATGATATGCTGGACGACCCAGCGCAGAAGCTGCAGCTTCAATGGGTCCACCGTCCGATAACGGTGGTTATGCAAACAGCGGATCGGCATTTCACCACCACATCTGAGCTTCAATGGGTCCACCGTCCGATAACGGTGGTTATGTCGATTGCTATGTTCATCTTCTCAGGGTTGTCAAGCTTCAATGGGTCCACCGTCCGATAACGGTGGTTATGGCCGCCGCTGTGGCTTGTGCTTGAGTGCTAAATGGGCGCTTCAATGGGTCCACCGTCCGATAACGGTGGTTATGGTTGGAAGCCCAGGCCGAGGCCCGCATGCAGCAAAGGCTTCAATGGGTCCACCGTCCGATAACGGTGGTTATGCTGACAGATTTAGTCAAGCTGAGAGATGCTATTGGCGCTTCAATGGGTCCACCGTCCGATAACGGTGGTTATGGCTACCCTTCCTTTCTCATCAAGACGTGGCCGCAAAGCTTCAATGGGTCCACCGTCCGATAACGGTGGTTATGAATGCGGCTCCCGCGGGCTCGTGGCGCAGGTCACGATGCTTCAATGGGTCCACCGTCCGATAACGGTGGTTATGGTCGTAACCGGCGATTTTGAAGGTTACATCAAGTTGCTTCAATGGGTCCACCGTCCGATAACGGTGGTTATGTGCCTTCCGCGTCCCTTTTCTCGCTTTTCTGCCTCGGGCTTCAATGGGTCCACCGTCCGATAACGGTGGTTATGTCAATGACGAAAGTGCCTGTCTTTGTACCACTGTTCCGCTTCAATGGGTCCACCGTCCGATAACGGTGGTTATGCGTCACTACGCAAGGGTAGTTGTACGTCTGCTGGTGCTTCAATGGGTCCACCGTCCGATAACGGTGGTTATGTCTGCATGACTGGTTCATCCAGAAAAACTTGAAGTGGCTTCAATGGGTCCACCGTCCGATAACGGTGGTTATGTGGCCGATGTGACTCAGGGAGCGACAAGGGGGCCGAGCTTCAATGGGTCCACCGTCCGATAACGGTGGTTATGACCCCGGTACAAAAAATAAAAAGCGAGCAAGGTTTGCTTCAATGGGTCCACCGTCCGATAACGGTGGTTATGGAGGTTCAAATGGCGATTAGGCTGCGCGCCGTCAAGCTTCAATGGGTCCACCGTCCGATAACGGTGGTTATGCAACCCCGCGCGCGATCCGCGCCCGCTGCCAGCTGGCGCTTCAATGGGTCCACCGTCCGATAACGGTGGTTATGTTTGTGCCCCTGCCTTGCCGAACAATCCAGCCATGCCGCTTCAATGGGTCCACCGTCCGATAACGGTGGTTATGCCAAGATTTCGGCCAAGAGTAGCTGTTTTGGGCGAGCTTCAATGGGTCCACCGTCCGATAACGGTGGTTATGCATGGGGATCATCAACCCTGACGTCAACGTCGTAGCGCTTCAATGGGTCCACCGTCCGATAACGGTGGTTATGGAGGCGGCCGCCAAAACGCTCCGCCTGGAAATGGCCCGCGCTTCAATGGGTCCACCGTCCGATAACGGTGGTTATGCGGGCATGGCCGGCGCTGGGGTCGTTGCCGAGTTGACGCTTCAATGGGTCCACCGTCCGATAACGGTGGTTATGTTGGCGCTTCGAGCTGTTCCAGAACTTGGCATGTTGCTTCAATGGGTCCACCGTCCGATAACGGTGGTTATGCCAGCTTGGGTAAGTCGCGCCGCCGTCCGTGCTTGGCTTCAATGGGTCCACCGTCCGATAACGGTGGTTATGACTCGCCACCTGTTTGCGACTTATCCTTAATGTGGTGCTTCAATGGGTCCACCGTCCGATAACGGTGGTTATGGGCGGCCGCGGTCATCCGGCTTGTGTGCCGGAGTACAGCTTCAATGGGTCCACCGTCCGATAACGGTGGTTATGCTTTCTTCCTGGATACGCGCCACGCAAAGCTATTGGCTTCAATGGGTCCACCGTCCGATAACGGTGGTTATGTCGAAGCGTCGGGCAAGCCCCTGCTGGTGTTCGTGCAGCTTCAATGGGTCCACCGTCCGATAACGGTGGTTATGCGTCTTCGTGGACGAACACGATGCGGCTGCGGATGTTGCTTCAATGGGTCCACCGTCCGATAACGGTGGTTATGCATCGGTCTCAGGCCCGTACCAGTCGCATTCCGGCGCTTCAATGGGTCCACCGTCCGATAACGGTGGTTATGCGCCGGCCGGCCGCTGTTCGTCCTGCAGGCCATCGTGCTTCAATGGGTCCACCGTCCGATAACGGTGGTTATGCGAGGCGCGACCGAGGACGAGGCCGTAGCCGAGTGGCTTCAATGGGTCCACCGTCCGATAACGGTGGTTATGCACGGCCAAGAAGCCGAAGTTTCGCCAGATGGAGCTGCTTCAATGGGTCCACCGTCCGATAACGGTGGTTATGCTCCCCGTCACGAATTGCAATGCATTTTCTATTGCGCTTCAATGGGTCCACCGTCCGATAACGGTGGTTATGCTGACCAACGACAGAAGCTTGCGTGGGCGTGAAATCGCTTCAATGGGTCCACCGTCCGATAACGGTGGTTATGCCTCGCGTGTGCAATGCTTGATTGCTCTTATGGTTAGCTTCTCCATTGCGAGAGGTCTGCCTTTGAGGGGCGAACCTCGATTCTTCTTTTCCTGAGGCGTCACGTTAACTCCTTTCTGGTTTGGGCGTTCGAACACGCGAGAGGCGGTGCGGCGGCATATTAGCGATAACTCCGAGTTGTCAAAGAGCATAAGACCCTTGGCGGCAGGGGAATGGTTTCACCATGTCGGCTCTCGTGGCGGCGCGGGCGACGACGGTAGGAACAGGCCCAGACCAAAATGGCAGGCGTAGCCGAGGCAGAGCGGGCCACGGACGGGCTCGGCAAAGGTGATGCGGAAGCCGCCTGCCGGCCGGCGGCCGCCATCGTCGCCGGGCTTGCTGCGGCAGCGTTGGAACTGGCTCGGCCGCAGGCTGCGTTGCTGGGACGGATGGGAGATGCGTCCTGCGGCTTGCGTGCCGAGGCAAGGTTGGTCCTCGATGCCCAGCACGTGCGGCAGATCCGTGCGGCGCTCCAGCTCCTGCCGCAACACATGGAGGGCGAAGACGCCCGGAGAGGAGTAGGCCTCAGGCCGATCCCGTTTGCGGCCGCGCCGTTTGGGATAGCGCGGCGTCACGAAGGGCGTGGCCGACACCCAGACGCCGGCCGCGCCCAAGAGAGGCGCCCGAAAATCCTCTGGCCGGCCCAGGCCAATGCGGAACAACTCGAGCCGCCCGCCGTCGTTCCAAGGCAGCGACCGCAACCACTCCAGCGCTCGTACTTCATCGGCATCAAAGCCCGCCTCGGCCAGAATGGTCACGTGATCCAGCCGGCCGTCGCCGTCCTCATCGGTCGGCAAATAAAACGCATGGCGATGCCCCGCCAACGGCCGGCCATCGTTATCCTTGCCGGCCAACGTCGCCGAGCGATAGCGCTCCGCATCCAGCGGCACCTGCCGGCCAAAGCGCTGCCGCTGCCGAACCCTGGAGTAGAGTCCCATCGCCTGGGCGCGCACGCGCTCGGCCAAAGGCAGCGTGTCAGCCACCCCCGGCAAGCGGCAGCCTTGCAAAGCATAGCGGGCAATCGTGAACGCACCTGAGCGTGATTGCATGGTAAGCATGGTGATCATTCCTTATTTCCTGATTCCTTGGGCACTGGCACGACCGTCGTCTTGTCGAATTCATGGCTTCGGTATTACAATTACAGGCGCTTGCGTGTTACCCGGAGGACGCGCCATGAAGACCCTGTCCTTGAAGTTGCCGTCCAGCTTGAGTGTCAAGCTTGAACGGGCCGCGAAACAGCGCGGCCAGAGCAAGTCGGAAGTCGTGCGCTCGGCCTTGGAACAATTCCTGCATGGCGACTGTTCCATTCCGCCCGGATCGGCGCTTGAAGCCGTGCAGCCGTGGGCCGGCTGCGTCGAGGGTCCCCGCGACCTAGCCACGAACCCGAAATACATGGAAGGGTTCGGCAAGTGAGCCAAACGGCCCTGTTGGACACCGGCCCGCTGGTGGCGCTGCTGGATCGGCACGAAGCGCAGCATTCGTGGGTCTTGCAGTAAGCCGTGCTGATCGCAATGGTTCATGCATTACCGTCCTTTCTGCCGCCGACATGACCGGAGGTCCAAGCAATCGTTGGTGGATGGGTTGAGAGGCATTGAGTTGATTCCTCAATTCAGAACAGGGCTAAGCAAGAGGACAGGGGTGCAAGAGTCCTGCCCCTTATTCCGAGGCAAGGCCGGCTTGCCGCGTTTGGAGTTCTGTATTACGATGACTGCGGAATTAGTATTACCGGAGCTGGGCATGAAAACCTTGTCCTTGAAGTTACCCGTCCATTTGAGTGTCAAACTCGAGCGCGCGGCGAAACAGCGCCGCCAGAGCAAGTCGGAGATCGTGCGCTCGGCCCTGGAGCAGTTCTTGAAGGGCGAGCGTCCCATGTCTGCATTGGAACTCGCCGGTGATCTCGTCGGTTGCTGCGAAGGCCCGGGCGACCTGTCTACGAACCCGAAGTACATGGAAGGATTCGGCGCGTGATTCGCGGCGTGCTTCTGGACACGGGACCGGTCATTGCCTTGATCGATCAGCGCGACCAGCACCATGCCTGGGTCGCGTCGCAGTTCGACGAGATCTTGCCGCCGCTGCTTACCTGCGAAGCGGTCCTCACGGAAGCTTGCTATCTGGCGCGGCGAATCGCCGGCGGAACGCACGCTGTTCTCGACTTGTCTGCGCGGGGCGTGGTTCGTCTGGACTTCGATCTCGACGAGCACTTCGCGCCCGTTTCGTCCCTCATGGAGCGCTATGCCAATGTCCCCATGTCCCTGGCCGACGCCTGCTTGGTGCGTATGGCGGAGTTGGCTCCCCACTGCGTGCTCTTCACCCAGGACCGCGACTTCCGCATCTACCGGCGACACAGACGGGAGAAGATTCCGCTGCTGATTCCGGCGGACGCGTGAACAATGCTGACCGCAATCGCTCAATTGCAACCATCCTTTCTCGATGGCCACAGACTGTCGCCGCGCGTTCAGAACGTGTCTGCGGCCGCAAATAGGCCAAATCCGCAATGGCGGCCGGCGCCGAGCGTGATTGGACCCGGCACAAACACTGGCATCCACGCACTTTTGGGATCGTCAGTTAGGTGCCGACGGCCAAATCTGATTCGCACATGAACCGCCGTGTATCCCTGTAGATATGTCGGCCGAAAATAGCCGGTGCGCCTTCCGTTCCTGTCATATTTGTGAGCTGAAAGCGAGTTCTTTATGAAAGGTATTGACTGCCAAGTGAACTCACAGGGCGTCTCGATGCCCGCCCGAGCCAGGGCCTTGCAGATGAGCTTTTCCGTTCTGCGGGCGATAGCCTCGGGCTTGTCGTTCTTCGATTTCCGGTTGCAGCCATCCAGAATAACGGGGGTCACCGTTTCCCAAACGCTCGCTGTGCTCAGGTAGCGCTCGGCAATGAACTTCCGGGGCGGCGGTGTGAATCGTTGCAGCCATATTCGATCAGTCAAGTTCGGAGCCGAGTCCGCCTCGCACTTTTCGGGATCGCCCTCGGGCTTCAGTTCGAGGCCGTCGAGTCGGTCCGCGAGGTGGTACAGCTCTCGCTCCATTCCCAGGGGCGCCACGATCATCACGTTGCGGATCATGGCATCGGCATGAGCGTGCCCGATGGATGGCAGCGGCACGTAGGAGAATTGCTGGTGATCATCGCTGGCCTCCCTATTCCATTTGCCGCGTACAGCCCGGGACACCCAATCGTCAGTAATCCAGGGTCGGCCGCCTATTTCGGCACGCATTGCGTCAATCGCGAGATGCCGGACCATGCCCGCAACATGGATGAGCTTGGCGTGCGGATAGCGGAAGGTGTCGCCGTTTTCGTCCACGAGTTTCAAGATGACGTGGGGACGAGGCGCTGGATCGACGTCGCGGCGGTAACGTACGTGGTCAACGTCGTCGTCCGTGAGTGGTTGAACCGGTGTCCAGCCGTCTTGCAGACGATTGAGGAATTCGCCGTGTCGTTTTATCAGCGCCTCGAGAGAACCATTGCGATGGACGCGCAGCCGGCGGCCCGTTTGAGACGACGGCAGCCATCGTTCGGCCGACGATTGCAGCGCAGCGGGATCGATCAGCTTGGCGTCGGCGACAACTTGATCGATCCCCCACCCCAGGTGCGTAATGGCGCGAACGGATGGGCGGATGGCGCGGAGCAACTCATCGGGATCAAGCGTCATTGCGTCAAGCGGATAAAGGTAATGAATCGACGGCAGATCGTCGCCGACGGGTTCGACGCGCATGGGGCGGAAATCCTTTTCCATGCGATGCGACGCGATGCTCGCATCCAGATTTCCTCGATGCCACGCGGCGGTGACGAGATCGGTCTGGTTGTGTGGAACATACGCACGGTAGCCGACAGAACTGACCGTAGCTTGCGGCGCAAAGATCTGTGGCCGCAGCAACTGCAATGCATGCAGTGCGTCTCGAACTTCAGGTGGGAGCGGACGGCCGCGCACGCGCAAACAGGCAGCATTGAGCAGGGCCTGAAACGCACGCATTGGCGAGGGCGGCCATTCGGGGCTGTCGGCGTCGCCGCGGCCGTGAAACAGCGGAAACGGTTGAATGAAGCGGAAGGAAATACAAAGGTGTTGGTTGCTCATGGTCCCTCCGTTGATTCGTCCGCTTTTGCGGCAGCCCTGGCCCTGCCTTTGCGGGTTTGTTTCACGTCACCTTCCCCTGCGATGTCCTTCTTGGCAAGATCGGGATCGAACTTCATCGTCATCGAGTTACCAACGCCAAACGTTTTGGCCGCGGCCTCCGCGTAGGTTCGGGCTTGATCGTGAGTGATGTTGAATTCTTCGCGAGTTCCATCGGCTTTGACCATCGTCATTTTTTTCGGGTGGTCAAAATCGGGCACAAGGTTGCACCCCTGGCGGAGATAGGTTTGCGGCGGCGTAGTGAGGGCGACCAGCGATAACCCCAGCACGTAGCGGCGCAGTGCGAGCGTTTGATTTTCGTCATCACCTGCCGAGAGCAAGCGAAGCGCAGCTAGGCTGAACGTCACATCGCGCCGGATGCCGCCCCTGGCGATCACGCCGCCATGACTAGCAGATGCGGGATTGTGCTTATATCCACGCTGTGCAAGTGGATTGTCTTTACCTTTGCCGGTGTCAAGTTCTTCGGGCACGAGACCGGAGTTGACGTATTCGACCGTTGGAAGATAGACCGCTCCGCGTGTGAGTTTCTGAACGTCAAATGCACGAATCGTCGATGCAACAAGCCGCGGGAGTTTTGCCTGGGTGTCGCGCGAGTCCCAGACACCAAACACGAGAGATGTTGGGGCGACCTTGGCCATTTCCAGTGCGTTGCCTTGAAGAATCGCCTTGAAAGCGTCCTGCAACTTCTTCTGAAGCGGCGTGCAGCGAACGATCGCATCGCCAGCGCGATGGCCAGCTTCGAGGAGGTTCACTGCTTTCTCGCCGGCTTGAATGATTATCTGTGGGACAAGTTCGGCGTAGCCTGGGGTGGCGAAGAGCGGCTCGATGCGATTGGCCTGGGAGCCAACGCTATCGACGAGGCAGACATTTTTCTCGCCCAGCGGTGGATCAATGTTGTAGCCGCCGGGAAACACGCTCTTATCTTCTGCGGCGGCATAGGTTGCTGGGAAAAAGACGCCATCCGGACCTTCGACCGGAACGAGGGGCTCGCGGATCACGAGCGCTGCGAAATCATCGCTTGTGAGCCAATCGTCATGTTGACTGAGATCACGCATCATCGTCTCCTTGGAAAGGGATTGCGGGCAGGAAACTCTTGAGGTATTTGGTTCGGTACAGCAACCGGAACTCATAACAGGAAGCGTTGCGGGCAGATACCGACTGACAGCTCACGGGGGCGGCGACGGAAGGAGGCAGCGGTTGCTGCCATGCTACGTACACAAAGCGGTTTCGGCCCGGAATCTCGCGTGGGCGAAATCGTTGCAGCCCGATGAAGGCCAGGATTTCAAGTGCAGGCTTACATGTTCCCTCAATGCGAGTCGCCTCGCTTGCGGCGAGCGGGTCAAAACTGAAGCCGATGTCGAGCGCCGATCCCTGGCCACCAAGGTCGGAATCAAAGTTGAACGGCAATCCGGCCCCTCGCGCGCTATTCCAAAGCGTCGATTCGACCTCCCGGTCAACAGAGCGCAGACCAGCGTGCATTGCCGTGGCAATGTCGAGCACGGATTGCTGGCCCGCCCAGGTCTTGAAACGGGAGCCGCCGGAATACTCGTCGCGGAACCAGTCGATTCGCAGTACGAACGAGGATTCAAGCACAATCGGTTCTTCGCGGCGAAGTGCATCAAGTGCCTTCTTTTCATCTTCCAACTTTGCTTTCTCACGATCCTTCTTTGATATGGACGTCAGTTCTTGTAGCCGGGCATTCTGAGCGGCCGACATTGTGTTGACGACCCTGCCTTGGCGTAGCGCATCAACGATATCGCAGAACGATGAATTGCACCGAAGATGGAAATTCCGCGCTTCAAACCATCCTTGCGCCTCCTTGTTGAGGCGGCTGGCCACCTCCAGCAATCCGCAGCAGGCGAAGAACTGGCCGGGATTAGTCAGGTCTACTGGAATCTTGATGTTGGCTTCGCTCATGGCCCCCCTCCTTCCGAATCAACTGGGTCATCCTCGGCCTCCTGATCCGCGCTCGCCAAGGCGTCGGCGCAGCGGAGGAGGTTTTCCAACCAGGCGAGACGCCACCAGCCGTACCTGCGTTGAAGGCGTGCAAAGCGGCGGAGGCAGCACGCGTGCACGCTGTCAAATTCCTTCGTGGTGAAATCTCGGTACAGGGCAAGCTCGAAGTGTGGTCGCCCAGCGCCATGGTGCGTGGCGATCAAGTGCAAAGCAAGCTGGCACGCCTCTGCATCGGCTGGCAAAGTACGGGGAGTATTGCAGCGGTCCGGCTGATGAAGGCGCAGCAGCGAACCAAACTCGTGGCGATAGCCGCCAAGCGACTTGGGGTCGCGCGTTCTTGACGACTTACCCTTGTGTTGGCCAGCCGCATCAGGACCGTAGACGAATCGCTGCCAGACTTCAGCTTTCTTTCCCTCGTCGTGCCAACTCGCGGCAAACAGTAATGCGACGCGGAACGGATTGTGCTCGGCGAGGTCCAGCGCATCGGCGATTCGCCTCGCTTCGGCCTCGACCGCACCGACGTGATCGTCGAGCGTTTGATCCTGGGGCTTGCTGCGGTTTGACACCGGTGAAAGCATGACGAGCGATAAGACGGCGTCGCCTTCCTCGTCAGGCTCGATCGGTTGAACAAGGCAGATGCGGAGGTCGGGTTCGCTCCTGCGAATGTCCGCGAAGAGTGCGGTCGAGGTTGGATACGTTGCCTCAAGTTGTAACCGCTCGGCAATCGCAATGCCGCCCGGTACAGATTCAGGCATCCATGTTCTGTCGTCACTGCGACGGACCAATAGGCGCAGCCGGGGCGAAGCGTCATCGCGCTGCTCATAACCAGGATGATCGGCGACATCGAGGGACAGCGGCGACGGATCATCAGATTTCGGTGTCTTGGGAATCGCCTCGACATCGAGCATCCCAGCAGCGTCCAAACCGCCAAATGCGGCGGGAAGAATGAGCGTCGGTTCGCCGTTCAGGATACCGGGGTCGTCGGCCAACTCCTTTATGGTTCGAAGGACGATCTTTCCTCGCGACAAGCGCAGTGCGATGGGCGTGTTCGGTAGGTGGCGCGGCCGATCCTTCAACTTACACGCCTCTTTCAAAAACCCGACGACGCGGTAGCTGTTTGTCGTGATCAACTCGTGGGGGCGAATGGGGTGCTTGGAAAAGATGCGTTGAAGTGCCGTCGCCGGATCAGGGTGGTCTTTTATGAGACCCAACTCCGCACGCCAGGCGACGGTTGTCTGTGGCAATTCGTCGTCGATGCCGCGCAGCCATGGACCAACTTCCGGCCGGCCGGGCATGCGGTTGGTGATGCTGGTCATGCTCCAGGCGTCGAGGAGGATGTTGGTGAGTTCGACCATCGTGGGCACTGGCCAGCAGGCCAAGCCATATCGCGACTCAAGCTTGTCTTTGCCTTGCTCTTTGTCAGGAATGGTGCTCCAACTGTTGCGCTTGAGGTGGGCGATATTCTTTGGGCTTACATCCGTGACGCCCTGCAGCAACCCGATCGTATTGGCGATGGCCAGGTCCAATCCTTCTGGCTTGTTTGGCTTGCCGTCCTTTCCTTTCTTTGGAGGTTCGACGACGAGGTAAATCCGCGCGTTGCCCAGCCCCCGACGATTGACGCGGCCAAGGCGCTGAATGATCGAGTCGATTGAGGTGGCGTCACAGACCATGTGGTCGGCGTTCAGATCGAAACCAACTTCGCCGGCACTGGTGGAAATGAGAAATACGGGCAACCGATTGGCCGGATCATCGGGCTTCAGATCGCCATTGAGCCACCGTTCCTTGAAGACGCGCTTCTCAACGAGCTCATCGCGTTCGAGCCCGCGCATCGTGCCGGTGAGAACTTCGACGGCTTCTGCGTATGGCCCGGGTGAGTTCTTTTTCGCGCCGCGCTTGCGAATCGCGTCAGCGATCGATCGTGCTTCGTCGGGCATGCGGGTGAAGACGACAACGCGCTGACCGACGACGGGCTTTTGTTCCGGCCTTGAAGGAGCTACCAGTTCAATCGCGGTCTCTGCCAGCTTGTCGATGAGCTTATCTCTCTCCCCGAGTGAGATGATCGTCAGCCGTTTCTCGGCGCCAAATCTTTCGGTGATGGTCGCGTCCTTCGCGTCTTTGCCCGTGAGATTCCCGTTCGTGTCAAACTGCAAGGTGAAGAGGGGCTTTGAGTCGGCCGAATCGCCGCTCGTCGCCGACATGCGAATGACGCGCATTGGCGAGCCGTGGTCTTTTTGAAAATTTCCGATCGCGCGGATCAGCTTTTCAAACGGCCTGGACAGATGCGCCTCATCCAACACCAGCAGCGAATCTTGCCCGAGCAGACCGGCTTCAAGAGGGCGCCGCTTGAAGCTGGAGCGGTAGCCGGAAAAGAGCAGACCCGAGCCGATGAGGTCCACAGTCCCGATGATGATGGCGAGCCTGGAGGGGTCTTGCGACCAATCGCGGTTATCGGCAAGCTGGCCGCGAAGGGTTGAAAGGGCGAGTTGTGTGTCGGCGACGCCCAGTCCCTCACGAAGGCCGCGCAGCGTATCGGCGAACTTCTTCTTGTGTTCAGCCAGTTCTGGTTTCCGCTTGACGATCCCGTGCGAGTGCTTCGAGTCCTCGGGTGCCAACAGGAAGGCGAACTCCTCAGCGATGTCGGTTGCCTGATCGACTACGGTTCGCCGATCGACAACGTAGATCAACCTGCGTGGCAGCTTGCTGTTGATGGATCGTGCAATGAGCCAGATGACCATGACCATGGTCTTGCCAAGGCCGGTGGGTAGGTCAATCACCGAAGGAAGCCCATTCCTGGCAAAATCGTGGAAGAGCCGCTCTTGCCAAGACAGCGGGGGCTTCGTGGTCAGTGCCTCAAACTGGCGCCTAAACACGCGAGCGGAGTCTTCCGCCTCGTCGATAGTAATGGTCATGATGGTCTCTCGTTCACCCGAACGCGCCGCGCCCACAACAGGGATCCGACCGGTCTTTGCTTTAGAACCGCCGGATAGGATGCCAAAGCGGCTTCTTGTGTTTCTAGAAAAGAAGCAGTTGTTGTCAATACCCCTTTCATACACTTTCCCCGACAATAAAACTTGACATTCTCTTCCGGCAATGATAGACTATACACTCGTTAAGCCGGATGGTCTCTCCGTAGCGTCTTCCAGCGCGCCATAACCGCTGTTATCGGACAGCGGACCCATTGAAGCATTGTCGGGGAAAGTGTTTTTGGAACGGCTGAACCATAACCGCTGTTATCGGACAGCGGACCCATTGAAGTAGGCGGCCGGTTTGAATGCGGGCGGTAACAGCTGCCATAGCAGGGGAAACCGCGCGTATAAGGGTCGAGCCGTTTGTGCGTTACGAAGAAGAGATCCGCGTCTTCGGTTCCCCCTTGATGACGCCGTCCGGTAACTGGACGCTCCACCGCCGTTCGCGCCCATCGACGGACAGAGCGATCTCCCCCTCTGCCGGCGGGCAGTCGGCCGGGTCGTCGAGGATGAGAAAGTCGGGCCCTAGCTGGCCAATTGAAAAGACGTGACCGTTGAGGCGCAAGTGCATCCGCACGTCCGCTGAATAACAGGAAGGATTCTGGCCTGGAGCGTTCATGGCCTTCAAAGACGAACTCAGGGACCGGGCACAGGAGTACGCGCGACAAAACGGGCTGGCGCTTGGCGATGAACTCGGCGCCGGTGTTCATGGTATCGTTTTCCTGTTCCAGGCGTACAGCATTTACATGGAGGATGTCTCGCCGGGCAACATTGGCTTTGCCGACTGACCCGCCATGATCTCCTGACCGCGCTGTAGAATGAAAGTGCATTGGAAACAAGAATAAGCGATCACGAACTCGGTTGCCTGACCGCGGACCCATTGAAGCTACGCTGGCGTCGTTGGCCAGTGCGTGGAAGAGGCCATAACCGCGGTGAAGCGACCGCGAACCCATTGACCAACCTTGTGCGGAGAAAATGCAATGAATGCTCATGATGAAACCTGGCTCCGTTGCGGTGTAAGCCCGGGCATGTTCGACCATGAACTTGGGGTGCAAGGGCAGCAGTTTGACGGCTCGGAGTTTTCTCTGTTTGCGCCCAAGGAAACTGTGGACCACGGCGACCGGGAATTGATCCGTGGGCAGACCGTTCCCGGTCTGGTGCGGGTCAAGCCTGTCGAACGCCGGGACGACCAGATTCTCGTCGAATTGCCGGGAGAGACTTTCCAGAATGGCTACTTTATCACCGTCAAAGCGGATCAACTCGTGGCGAAGCCCCAGAAGCAACCCGCGTGAGGGCCGATGATCCTCTCCAACGTCGAGATTCGCCAGGCGCTGGATGCCAAACGACTCGTCATCGATCCCGAGCCGCTGCCGCGGACTGTGGGGCCTGGCCAGTATTGTCCCTACGCCACCCATTCGGTCGACCTTCGCCTCGGTGCGCACTTGCGCGTCCTCCAAGAAGGCCCCTATAATTTCGACCTGACGCTGCCGAACTTCTCCGAATTCCTGGAGCGCAATTCCGACCAGCTCATCATCGAATCCGGTCGCCCGTTCATCCTCGAGCCCAATCGCTTCATTCTCGGCATCATGCTGGAGCGGGTCTCGCTGCCGACCGACGTGCCGGTCAACCAGCAGACAAACTCCTGCCTGGCAGCACGAATCGAAGGCAAGAGCAGCCGGGCGCGTTGCGGTTTGTTGGTCCACTTTACAGCCCCCACCGTTCATCCAGGCTGGGACGGTCCCCTCGCTCTGGAAATGATCAACCAGTCAATTTCAAAAGCAGAGCACCCCCAGCGGCACTGCATGACTGCCAATGTGGTACCCCACTCGGATTGCCAAAAACGGTTGATCTGGTTTAGCAAATCCGCGACCGACAAGCCAAAGAAAAACGCCGCAACCGAGCGAGAAAAACATGAGCCCGCGTCCCTGGGAATTTGCCTGGCGCTTTGGTTGGCGCTCGCCATGCCGACGAGTCCGTGATTTCACGCTGTTGCAAAAACGGGGACGGCACTGAAACGAGAGCCAGTCCCCGTTTTTGTCTTCCGGGCTGCGCGGCCAACTTCGACAAAAAAATCCGCTTACGGTTTCAACGGTCTTCGGAATTCGAGCTTTGCAGCTGGTAATTTGCCGCCGCAAGGCTATGCTGGTGCTTGCGCGCGGCCTTATCCCAGCGGGCCGCTTGCAGCTGACAGCCCTGACTCGAAAGCCGTTTCGCCATGTTTGGCTCGCCTGCGCCGCTGACTCGCGAACAGGAACTCGACCTCCACCGCCGGTTGGCCGAAGGCGACCCCGTCGCGTCCGCGCAATTGGCGGAAGCCTATCTGCAACCCCTCATCGATTTTCTTAAAGGCATCAGCGACCGAAGGGTTCCCCAGGAATTCATCGCGGACGCGGCCGGGGATGCCTGGCTGTCCCTGGTCAAAAAACCGGAAAGCTTCGATCCCGAGCGCAATCCGGGCGAGCTGCCCTTGTGGGCCTACTTGAAAATGGCCGCCCGGAGAGATTTGCAGAACATCCTCAAGAAGGAACAACGCCGCAAAAAGGCGACGCACAGCCTGGAAAGTGTCGAACTCTCCGAGGACGCCGGGAAGTATCTGGGTGTGGGGGAAGAGCCGGCCATGATCCTGCAATTCAAGGAAGAAGCCGAGAAAGCCGAGCGCGAGATTGTGGCGCCGGTGCGGCGGGGACTCAGCGCGGGCGAAGTGCGGTTTCTGGACCTGATGCTCCAGGGGGAGCGGAAGACGACGGTCTTCGCCCAGGCCCTGGGAATCGAAGACCTGCCCCCGAGCGCGCAAGAGGCCGAAGTGAAACGCGTCAAGGATAAGCTGAAAAAGCGGCTGGAAAGGAGGACTCATGGCTGAGCCCCTGGAGAAGCTGGCCCTGCGCATGGAAGACGATCCGTTTTTTCTCGGCTGTCCGCTGCGGATCTTTGCCATGAGCAAAACACTGACTGAGCAGCAACTCGCGGATCGGTTGGGGTGTCCGGTGCAGAAGCTCGTGCTGCTGCGGCTGTGCCGGGCGCCCCGTCCTGGAGCGCGGCAATTCCAGAAAGATATCGCGCGCATTGCCGAGACCTATGGGGTTGATGCCGAGGCGCTGACGGACGCCGTGCGCCATGGCCAGGCCATCTGGCACCTGCGGCAGGGGAACGCCGATGGAAAAGGCAGGCTGCGGGCAGCACGCGACGGCGACTCGGGCGCGGAGGAAGAGCGGTGAGAGTACTCATCTGGGCCGCCGAGCTGGCCAAGGCGTTCTGGTCGGAAGTAGGCACGGAGGAGCCGTTTCCGCGGAAGCTGCGCCAGCCCCTTCGCGCCATGCCGCTTACTGTGGAGCAGATACCGGGGCTCACACTCGCCGGGGTCTGCTGTTGGTTGGAAAGAAACGGCATCGCACATGAGTTTAGCAGCCCGTTGAAAAAGGGGACAGTCCCTCTTGCAGGCGTCGAAATCTTGGAGAAAAATGAGGCCCGCCAAAGGGACAGTCCCCTTTTTCAACGGGCTGTTAGCGGCCGCGACCGGCCGTTGCGCGGTTGCCTGACGGCGCAGGGCGGACATGGCATTATCCTGGTTGATGCCGCGGACCCTGAGGACGAGCAGTGTTTCACGCTGGCGCATGAGCTGGCTCATTTTCTCCGTGATTACTGGCGGCCGCGCGAGCGCGTGCTCCGGCGTTTCGGCGAAGCGACGTTGGAGGTGCTTGACGGCGAGCGTCCGCCGACTGCCGGGGAGCGCGTGGGCGCCTTGCTTACGGAAGTGCCGCTTGGGTTTCACATGCACCTGATGGAACGCGATGAGCACCAGAGACCGGTCGATCGGCAGAGCGCGGAGGCCGAAGCTTGCGCCGACTGCCTGGCGTGCGAATTGCTGGCGCCGGCGGAGCACGTGGCTGCCCAGGGTGCGGCGACCGAAACGCCAACACTCTTGCAAGAACGGTTGGTCCGGGATTACGGGTTGCCGGCAGGGCAGGCCCACCGCTATGCCCGGCAACTGATCGGCGCCCGGCCGCCCGTCGAACCCTGGCTAGCGGCGCTGCGAAAGTCGTTGCAGTAGAACGGAATTAATTCCGTTCTACGACCTTAGCCCGCCGCGCCAGCAAGGGCCCTTGCTGGCGCGGCGGGCTAACAGCCTGTTGAAAAAGGTGTCTGGAACCTTGGCGGGTAGAGTAAATCTCCGGTTTTCGCACGCCTTGAAGGTTCCAGACACCTTTTTCAACAGGCTGCTAAGGTTGATTGGTCACGCGTATTGAGATATTCGGGAGGCGACGTGGAGCCGAGCGATCCGCTGCCATTGAACGGCATGTTCGAGCGCTCTCAATCGCTCGAGGAGCCCGAGGGGCGTACGTTTTCATCCGACGATTTTACGAAAGCGTTCGGAGAAGACCTGCGGCAAACGCTGGACGTGAGCACCTGGCGCGTCGGCAGCGATCTGGCGGCGGAGTACGCCCGGATCGACACCGAGGTCCAGCAGGCGGTCCGGGACGAAGATGCGCTCCAGGAAGGCATTCGTGCCATCGTGTTTCCCAAACTGGCGGAAATGCGAAAGGTCCCGAACGCCGGCGTTCACGCGGCGCGGCCCGAAGAGCTGGAGGCGGTCCATCGCGGCTTGCTCTTTAACGGCGGCGTGGATGCCTGTTACGGCAGCCTTCATGTGCACCAGACGCTGCCGCTCACCATCTATCAAATCGGCGTCAGCCTGGTTTCCTATCAAGGCGACCAGGGCAATTTCTGCCAAAGGCTGTACCGCCGCGATCTGCGGCAAAGCATCGATGACCCCATCGAGGAAACGCTGCGGATCATCGAAGGCAGAGCCGCTGCAGATGAAGAGGGCGGGGCCGGGTTCCTGATCCAGAAGACGCTCCTGGCTTATGCCGAGCGCGCCATCCTGGCGCGGCGCTCCGAGGCGGTCTGGCGCATGGGACACGGCAACCCGGTGACCTACGAAATGCTCACCGGCGGCGGCAACCTCGAGCTGATGGAGGCGTGCATCAATGTCGCCCGCGACCTGATCGAAGGCCATCGTAAGTTCGTTTTCGTCGGCCGCCAACCGCGCGCTCTGCATCTGCTGACGATTGGCCAGGCCTTGCTTCCTTACCACTTTGCGATTGTGATGAAGCTTGCCGATCACCTCGGCCATTGGCTGCACCAGCATCGATTTGTGGACATTCGCAACTTGCCGTGGGACGGCGTGCCGCTGCCCTCCTCGGAATGGATTCCCCGCTTCATTAATACGGTGTCTTCCCAGGTAGTGGTCGGCCTGTTCCGAGCATCGGCGCTGACGCCGGCCCAGCTGTTCTTTGCCCATGAGGATCACGCGGACATCGCCGCTCACATTGCCATCGCCGACAGCATGCTGCGCGAGCCGCACGGTTCGCCCCTGTTGCTGGAAATGGCGCGGCATGTTGGCGAAGCCGTGTTCGGGGACAATCTGGAAACGCTCGCTCAAGCCGCTTACGCCGCGGCCGGAGCGCCGTGGCGTTATCGCACAAACCGTACACGTTAAGGGAAACCTCATGTCTACTTCCATGACAAACCTTTTCGAGGCCTCGACCCCGCAACCTTCCAGAAACGGCATCGAGGACCGGTTACAGGCCGATATTAATGCGGCGGGCGGTGAAGTCGCCGTGGATCCGGAATTGGCGGGCGCCATCGGCGATACGATGTTCGATTTGCCCGGCAGCGAAGACCTCACCGTGACGGTGCTCCTGCGGCGCGACAGGCTTCAGCACGCGCCCTCGCAATCGCTCGTGCGCATCAAGAGCCGAAAGGAAGGCGACGGCCGCTCCTATCTGGGCATCGTGACGGCTGGGCCGTTTTCCGAGCCGGACAGCCTGCGCGGCGATTCTCCCCTTCTTGTGGCTGCGACCGCACGAGGCGGCAAGTATCAGCCCCCGTATCATGGCCGGATACAGGTCACGATCCTCGGCGAAGAACTGGGCGACGGCACGCTATGCCCGCCGCGCCTCCGGCCGCTGCCCAACAGCCCCGTCATTCCCTTATCCGAGAAGGAATCGGCAGACGTGCTGAAAGCGGACGGAGACATCCGTGTCGGCCTGGTGGTCGGATACGAGAATGTCGCGGTCGGTGTGCCATCGCAGCGCAAGGACGTCTTGCCGCGCCACACGGCGGTGCTGGGCACAACCGGCGGCGGCAAATCCAACACCGTGGCCCGCCTCGTTCACCAGGCGCAGCAAGCCAACCTGGCGATCATCTTGCTTGACGTGGAAGGCGAGTACACGCGCCTGCATCAAAAAACTCAGGACGCCAAGATGCTGGCCACGCTTCATGACCGTGGCCTGGCGGCAGGAGGCGTGCCGGTCGAGTCCATGACCGTGTACCATCTCGTCGGCCGCGATACAGCCAGTCCCGATCATCCGCATCGCGTGCCCTTCTCCCTTCAGTTCGCCATGCTGTCCCCCTACGCGGCTGCGGAAATCTTGAACCTCACCGACGCGCAGCAGGTCCGCTTCATGAAAGCGTATGACATCGCCAAGGAGGTCCTCCGGGATCTGGAAATCTTCCCGCAGAAAGGACAGGAAGATCAAGAGCGTCTCGCCATGGAAATCGACGAGTTCGAGCGCGGCTATCCCCGCCTTACGCTCCCCATCATGATGGACATCGTGGCGGCTTGTCTGAAGGTCGCCGATCTGCCCAGGAGGGAAGGAAAAAACAAAGATGGCGAATCGACGGCCGTGTTCTCGCCACGCGACCCGAGATTGGCGACGCCAAGAGGGCAGGACGCGTTGAAAAGAAGGATCTATGGGGGACACCGGCCCGAACATGCCGTGTCCTGGGGCGCCTTGCTGGGCCGCCTGAACCGGCTCAATCGGCTGAAGGTGTTTGACAATGCTGCCGACGGCGGCAGACCGCTGAACTACAAGAAGCTGCTGGAGCCGGGAAAGCTCTCAATCATCGACCTGTCGGACTCCGGCATGTCGGAGCTAAACAACATCGTCATCGCCGACCTGCTCCGTGGCGTTCAGGACGCGCAGGATGACCTGTATCAGAATTACGAACGCAGCAAGAAAGACAATCAGCAAGCTGCCACACCGAACGGGACCTTGATTATCATCGAAGAAGCCCACGAGTTCATGAGCGAGGACCGGGTCGACAAAATGAAAACGCTGTTCGAGCAGGTGGCCCGCATTGCCAAACGGGGTCGGAAGCGCAGGCTCGGGCTGGTTTTCGTCACGCAGTTGCCGCAGCATTTGCCGCGTCAGGTCTTTGGCCTCGTGAACTCCTACATCCTGCACAAGATCACCGACCCAACCGTCGTCAGCACCCTCCGGCGAACAGTCAGCGGCATCGATGAGGGACTGTGGAACAAGGTCTCCGGCCTGGCCCCTGGGCAAGCGATCGTTTCCTTCCCACACATGGCGCGGCCATTATTGGTTTCTGTCGACCCAAGCCCAGCGGAGTTGCGGTTAGTTGATTGATGTGAATGGGGATGCGGGGCCATTGGTTTGCAAGTTGGTTTGCATGCAAAGCAATCCGAATCAGAGCAAGTGTTTCCGCTTCCGCAGCAGCCATTCGGTGCTGAGCAGCCCCAGTGCCAAGGCGAGCATGGCGATGTGGTTCCACAATAACCGCGGCGGTTGCGGTGTGCTGAGGGTGATGCGTGTGCCGCTGGGCAGATCGTCCACAAGGCGGTCGGCGTCGGCGAGCGTGTAGAACTTGCCTTGCGTTTCCTCGGCGGCGCGCTCCATGTCGAGCTGGTTCATGCGTAATTGATCCATCTCGCCCGGCGGCGGCAGCACCCGGCATTCGGCGCGCGGCTTGGGATCGGGAACCAGCGGCGAAGCAAGCCAGAAATGATATTCGCCTTCCGGCGTGCGCGTGATCAGGCCTTCATAGGTTGCCCGGCTGCCTTCGACTTTGGACAGATGTAAAGTCGCTTTTTCCAGCTCTCCAGGAACGGCGCTGTCGCCACGTTTGATGGGCGTGCGCGTCACCACCACTTCCACTTTCGTGTCGGCGGCCGGCGGCGGCACATCGTCCGGGAAGCGGACGCTGACCTTGATCGGCTCGCCGCGGCGGTATGGCGTCTGACGGTCGACGCGCAGGTCAATCCGGCCGAGCCGGCTGCGGGCCAGGTAGCGCACCGTCTGAATCCAGAATTGGTTGAAGCGCAGCTCGTCCTCGCGGAAGCGCCAGCGCCAGGTCTCGTCGAAGCCGAAGAACATGCTCCGGCCGGCGCCGACGAATTGCTGCACGAGCAGCGGGTGGCCGGATTCGTCCGTCGCGGTACGCCGCGGGTCCAGGGCCGGCCGCTTCGGGTGCACGAGCAGCACTTCGGCCGCCGGCTGGATTCGGTACCCCTCGGACCACCAGTAAATCTCCGACAGATGCTTCCAGATCGCTGTGTTTTCCGCTTCATCCGGACTGAAACGGAAGATCGGGTGAAAGCGGCCCACGACGGTCGGCTCCGGGCGGAAGCCGTTCTGGTAATCGCCGTCCGGCTGCACATCGGCGCTCACCTGGATCGGCATGATATCCCGCAAGGGAGAATCCTTGTAGGCGTGCGGCGTGTAGCGCGGTCCGGCGATCATCAGGAAGCCGCCGCCCCGCTCCTTGACGAAGGCGGCCAGGTGCTGCAGGTTCTTCTCGCCGATCTTCGGGTCTTTCGGATCCACGTCGCCGAGGATGATGACGTCGAAGAGATTCAGTTCTTCCCTGATCGGGAAGAAAGGAATGGCGCTGCGGTCCTCCGATGCGTAGCCGTCGTCGGCGTCGAGCAGCAAGACCTTGAGGTCAATCGTCTTGTTCTTCTTGTCGCGGTCGCTTTCGCGTTCGAGCAAGTTCTTGACGAAGCGATACTCATAGCGGGCGCAGCCTTCGATATAGAGGACCTTGATCAGCTTGGCCTCGCGGACGAAGACCGTGCGTTCGAGGCGATTGTTGTCCGCCGGTTTGACCTCGTCTTCCTGCTCGGGCACGGCGAGCACATAGGTCTTTTCGCCCGGCTCGGTGGGCTGGTGGATGAGGCGGAACTTGACCGGCTTGCCCTCGCGATCCGTGGCGATCGATTCCCTGGCAAGCGGCCGGAAATTGCCCGCCTTGTCCTTCTCGAAAAGCGTCACGGGGACGACGCGGCCGTCGCTGTAGCCCTGGGCGGTGACGCGGCCCTCGAAGACCAGCTTGTCGTTGACGTAGACCGAATCTTCCACCTGGACATCATGCAGCTTGAGATCGCGGGTGTCGTGTGCGTCGCCGATGCCGACAAAGAAGAGCGGCACGCCCATTTGCGTGGCGTAATGGGAGACGCGGATGAGGTCTTCGCCGTCCGTGGTCAGCCCGTCGGTGAACATGATGACCGCCGCGAGCGACGAGCCGCGGAAGTCGTTGAGCACCTGGCGCACCGCCGTGCCAAGTTGGCTGGAATCCCCTTCCGCGCGGAGCTGCCGGATCGCCTGGCCGACGGCGTCCAGCTCATGGGCTTCCGTGGCGTCCGCCAGGCGCGCGGCCCGGCTGGAGCAGTGATAGACGTGGAGCTTGAAGCGGCGGTGGGTCAACAGGTTTTCCAGCCACTCCAGTTTATTGTTGGTAAGCACCGCCTGGGCAAGCTGCAGCCGTTGCGCCGCTGTCGCTCCCGGGGTAGAGCCGGCGCTGAGGTCGCGCGTCAAGTCGGTGAACAGGCGCGTGGCTGCCTCTTGCACGCGCGCGTCCTGGTAGCGATCCGTTGTGCTCATGCTCTGCGAGTCATCGATCACGATGGCGATGTCCGGCCAACCTTCGCGCTCGAAGAGGAGTCGCAATTGCGGTAAGAGCACAGCCAGCGTGAGCAGCAAGAAGAACATGCGCAGTCCGCCGAGAAGCAGCTTGTAGACAAGATTGGCCGTCTGGCCCTCCCGGCGATAGATGGCAATAACCGCAATGGTCATGATCAGGGCGAAGCCGCCGGCCAGCCAGGGATCGGTCGCCGCATCCCAAAGATAGGGGGTGAATTCCAACTGCCAGCGCGTGCCCTCGCCGGCAGCCGGCGGCGGAATGCCGAGGCGTTCCTCGAACGAGGCACGCATCCCTTCCGGCAGGAAGCTCAGGAAATCTCCCGTCCACGCAGCATGGGCCAGCACGCTCGCCAGGGCCATGAACAGGATACCCGCGACCACGGCCACGGCGATCGGCACCAAGCGGCCGCGTGCGGGGGGCTGGTCGATCATGTTGACCGCACTGTAGTGGCCGAAGCGCCAGGCCAACACAACTTCGGCCACCAGCAGCAAGACCATGATCAGGAGCATCCAGCGGGCGATGATCATGCCCATGCCGCGGAGCGGCCGATCGGCACTGGCTTCACTGGCCGGCCCGCCGGTGTGGACGACCTGGCGCAGGTCCGTCACCAGTTGGAATTCCCAGCCCGGATAAGTGCTCTGCAACTCGGTCTGGTTGGTGCGGGCCAGGTCGCTTTCGCAAGCGGACTGAGCTTCGGTGGTCGTGGGTACGTTGACGGCGAACAGATAGTCCTGTGGGTGCTGGCCGATGGTGACGCGATAGATGCCGCTCACGTCCGTGTCGGTCCAGTTCAGTACACCGATGTCTTCGTGCGCCTCAGTGTGCGCGGTTTCCGTGCGCCCGTCCGGCGTGTGCACCGTGACATCGAGCCCTGCCCCTGCGGACTGCGGGAAATCGCGCAACGGCTCGCCCACGACAGCCGCCTGTTCACGCAGCCGGCCCGCGACCGCAAAATGCAGAAGTTCTTGCATCATGGCCGGGAAGCTTGGCGAGATCGGCCAGGTGGTCCAGTCCATGTTGACTGTGCTGGTGAAGAGAAGCACCCGGCCGCGATAACGCGACCATTCGACAAGCGCCGGGTCGCCCAGCGGAAGAGGGGGAACGTTGCCGCGTTCCATGGCGGAAGCGCTGGCGGAGCTTACCTCCGGCATGAAAGACAGAACCTTGCGCGCTCGGCCCCGTGGCGGGAGTTCGGCGCGCACATACTGGCTGAAGCGCGCCCCCAGCAAGCTCAGGCGATCGCGCTCCCCGGCGAAGGCATCGAGCGGCGGCTCGTGGTACGATTTTTCCTCGGCAAAGAAGTTGAAGAACCGCTTGTCCGGCGCCTGCTGCTTGCCGAGCAACCGTGCCGGCAAAATGCCTTCGCCGTTGCGATACAGCAACCGATTGTACGATTCCAGATCCACGCGCGGGCCGAGGCAGAAGACCACGCCGCCGCCGCGGTGCAGGTGTGTCTCCAGTCGGCGAACCTCGGAGGGGCCCAGGCGCGGCACGTCGCAAAGGAAGACGCAGTCGTAGGGACTGAGGTCGCCCAGGGCCGCATCGGCAAACTGCGACTCGGTCACCGTCCTGGGCCGGGCCGGAACATTGCGCGGAGTTTGCGAGGATGGGAATGGATTCAGGGCATCGAATAGCCATTCTGTGGCCCGGTCGTAGAGCTCGGTCGCCGGCTTGCCGTTGACCAGCATCACCGGCACGCTTTCCTTGACAGTGACGATGACGCTGCGCGTATCATCCAGCTCCAGGGCATCATTCTCCAGGCGCACTTGCAATGCGTAATCGCCGGGCATCGTGAACTTGTAATTGAAATTCACGACGCTCTGTCCGGGCTGGAGATCGACATTCGACTGGCCGACCAGTTGGAAGCCGAACGGCGGGTCGGTGGCGCCGGCGCGCGCCTTGCCGACGTACAGGTCAACGCGTAACTTTTGGCGGACTTCCGAGCCGTAGTTGTGTAGCGTTGCCGCGATCGGCGTGGCGGCTCCCGTGGTCACGTAGGGAACGCCCAGGGTGAGGTTCGTCACCGCAACATTGCTGATGCCGTCCGCGCCGACATCCACCAGGATGGTGCGGGCACGGCTTTGGATTTTCTGTAACAGCTCGGCGGTATTGCCGCTCTGCCGCGCCGTCCAGGTCGAGCGCTGCACATCGGTCAGAAAATACACTTCGCGCTCTTCAAACTTGATAGGGGAATGACGCACCATGTCCTCGACCGCGCTGAGTGTGGCGGTCAGATCGGCATTGCCGTGCGGCAAACGCATGGCGCGCACTTCCTCTGCCGCCTTGCGTGCGTCATCGGACGGCTCCGGGACGATGCGTCGCGGCGGCGTCGCCATGAGCACGACGCTGAAGCCGTCTCCCGCAGGCGATTCCTGCAAGAGTTTATTGGCCACGCTCCGGGCCCGCTCGAAGCACGTGGTATCGCCGGCCCTGGCCGCCATGCTGAACGAGCCATCCAGCACAAGGATCTTATGGGTTCGCCGCCCGCCTGCCGCCGCACGCACGGCGATCTCGGGAAAGAGCCGCGCCCATAGACTTTCCGACCACGGCATCACGCTCGCCATGGCGCACACCAGCAGCAGGACAATGAGCGTGCGCACGGCCAGCAAGATGAGCTGTTCAACGCGCATGCGGCGCGTGTTCTTCTTTTGTGCGGCCAGCAAGAAGCGCATGGCCGCCCACGTGACAATGCGAAAACGCTTGCGGTTGAGGAGATGAATGATGATCGGTATGGACGCCGAGCCGGCGATCACGGCCACTGCGGCAAGCGGCGTCTCGAAGATGGCAAACAGGGGCATGATGGCGGCAAACGGCAAGCGCTGGGTCTCCGAAAGCAGGCGTGGTTACGCTCTAAAGTTTAAGTGACTCTCCTCGACGGACTTGTTCCACCCTATCCACAGCTTCCTTGCCGCCGCCTGGATAAACAAGGTCGCCAAGCTCTGCCAGTTTTTTCAAATCGATTTCCGCATTTGCCTTGATCATGCGGATGAAATCATGCGCATCTTGAAACTTATCCTCATCCTGACGATGAAGACTGATCATGGCTGCAAATTTCATCGCCAGGGCCATCTCCAGGGAGGGAATCTTAAAAGTTTGTCCCCCGGAAGTTACGGTGTGCGTATGCTTGAGCACGTCGCGGTAAAGTTGCTCATTGGGCTTCATGACATCAATGACAATTTTCTTGGTGTCGCGATCTCTCAAGCGGATGACGACCGGTTTATCGTCCGGATCAAGTTGCGGAAAGGCTGCCAGCAGCGCGTTGACCGCCTTTTTCAGGTGCCGGGCGGCCACCACTACCTCCACGTCCTGCGTTGCTCTGGGGTCATCCATCCAGCCGCTGATTCCATGAGCGCCCACGAGCACAAAAGTCACCTTTGCTGCAGTCAGTACCCTGATGACATCTGCGGGCAGAATGGAGAAAGCCATATAGTACCTGGAGAGGGCAGTAGAAGCGGCCAGGCTTTCGGCGTGAATGTCCGTAACTTTCATGGAGCCACTCTCACTTGGCCCGACTCAATCGTTGCGCCAGATAACTCGACAGGGCCACGCCCAGGTTCGTGTCCGTCCTCAACTGCACATAGTCGATATTCTGACTTCTGCAGCCGCGCTGCACATCGACAATGAACGACTGAATCTCATCCAGGTAACCCTGCCGCAGGTTGCGCGGATCGGTGAGCAATTCCGGGAACTGCTCCAGTCCGCGGAACAGCGTCGCTTGCTGGAAGGGAAAATCCAGCTCCGCGCCGTCCAGTATATGGAAGACGACGACCTCGTGCCGCTTGTGCCGAAGATGCTTCAACCCGGCCAGCAGATTGGCGACGTCATCAAACAAATCGCTGAGCACAACCACGATGGCCCGCCGTGCCAGGCGCTCGGCGAGGTCGTGGAAGATGGGCGCCAGGCTGGTCTTCTCACGCTCCGCGCCGATGTTCATGATTTGCACCATCTGCTTGAGGTGCGACGGTTGACTCGAGGGCCGCAGGAACTTGCGCACCTGATCATCGAACGTGACCAGACCGACGCTATCCTGCTGGTGCAAGATCAGGTAGGCCAGCGCCGCCGCCACCATGCAGGCGTAGTCATATTTGCTTACCGGGCCCGAGTGGTACTGCATCGATTCGCTGATGTCCAGAAGCAGCCAGCAGACCAGGTTGGTTTCTTCTTCGTACTGCTTCAGGAAGAAACGCCCCGTACGCCCGTAAACCTTCCAATCCACGTGCTTGATGTCATCGCCCGGAACGTACTCGCGATGCTGGGCGAACTCAACGGAAAAACCGTGGTAAGGGCTTTTGTGCATGCCGGAAAGGTAGCCCTCGACGATGAGCCGGGCCTGTAACTCGAGGCTGCGCACCTTCGCGAGCGTCAGGGGATCAAGGTATTTTTGTGGATCGTCCATTCTTCATGAGACCGGCAGCATGAACGGCTCTTTGGTCACGTCCTGGCCGACGAGCGACTTCTCAGCCAATTCCCGATTAGCCTCCAGTATCATTGTTACAGCCTCTCGAAGGTTTTGACGCGCTTCTGCAAGCGTATCCCCCTGCGTGTTGGCGCCGGGAAGCTCTTCAATGAAAGCGACGTACCCTTCCGGCACTTTCATGTAAACAGCCGTTAGCTGCATGTCTCGTCTCCGACCTAAATAACGGTTCAGACGGTCGCCCTTTCCTCATTCGGATCACGCGGAATGAGATCCGACAGCCGCCGCACAATGTCGTCCGGCTTGATCCCTTCCGCCTCGGCGTTGAAGTTGGTAATGATGCGATGCCGCAAGACCGGCGTGGCCACCGCACGGATGTCTTCGCATGAGACGTAATAGCGGCCGTGCAGTACCGCTCGCGCCTTGGCGCCCAGAACAAGATATTGCGTTGCCCGCGGCCCAGCGCCCCAGGTCACATAGGTCTTGATAAATTCAGGAACCTCGCCCTTGTCCTTGCGCGTCAAACGCGTGAATTTCATGGCGTAGCGGATCACGTACGGCGCCACCGGCACCTTGCGCACGATGTCCTGCATCTCCAGAATGTCCGTGGCGGACAGCACGCGCTCCAGTTGCGGCTGGTGCGTTGACGTCGTCATCTCGACAATGCGGAACTCTTCCTCTTCCTCCGGGTAATCCACCAGCACATTGAACATGAAGCGGTCTTGCTGCGCCTCGGGGAGCGGGTAGGTTCCTTCCTGCTCGATCGGATTTTGCGTGGCCAGCACGAAGAACGGTTCCGGCAAGCGGTGCCTGGCGCCGCCCACCGTCACCTGCCGCTCCTGCATGGCTTCCAGCAGAGCCGCCTGCGTTTTCGGCGGCGTGCGGTTGATTTCGTCGGCCAGGATGACATTGGCGAAAAGCGGCCCGTGCAGGAATTTGAACATGCGCTGACCCGTTGCCTTGTCCTCTTGCAGGACTTCGGTGCCGGTTATGTCGGACGGCATCAGGTCCGGCGTGAACTGAACACGGCTGAAGCTGAGATTGAGCGCGTCGGCCAGCGTGCGGATCATGAGCGTCTTGGCCAGGCCCGGAACGCCGACCAGGAGGCAGTGCCCGCGTGCGAAGATGGCAATGAGGAGTTCTTCCAGCACGCGCTGCTGGCCGACGACGGCCTTGCTCAGTTCCTTGCGAATCCGGCGATAACCGTCGTTGAGCCGTTCGATGGCGGCCAGATCGCTGTCGATGCGTGGCCAGCGCTCGCCGGGTTCCTCGGCCGCCGCCTCGACCACGACCGGCACTTCGTCGGCGGACAGCCAGGCGCCGCAGCCGCACAGCCTGCGGCCGCCTTCGGGAACTTGTACGATCAAGCCACAGTTCTGACATTGCACGGGAGGCATCGCTGGAAGGGTCTCGTGAGGATAACCAGAATGAAGCCGGCGCCCATCGATAAAGACACTCCTTTACATTACACGCCGCGGCAACGGAGGTCACCGGACAATCGCACATTTCTTGAGCTATGCTTGGACGTGGTGTTTCTACTTACAGTTTAAAGGAGGTATTCTCATGGAATACACCTGGATTTGGGTCGCGATTACGGTGGTTGCGGTGACGGCAATTTATTTTGTCTGGGGCCGAAAACTCGGCTCGAGCGCCAACCCGGCCCAATCGCACGACGGCCAGTAATGTTCTGCCGCAGCAGGTACAATGAAGGTGTGCCCAGGCAGGGCCCGTCTTGCGTGGGGGATGACTCTACCCCCTGCCTTCCTTCCTTGTTCCGGCCGCGCTCATGAACGAGATCTATCTCGACAACAACGCTACCACCCCCGTCTTGCCGGCCGTCTGGGAAGCCATGCGGCCGTTTCTCGTCGAGCACTTCGGTAATCCGGCCAGCGCTCACTGGGCCGGTCGGCGTGCGCGCCAGGCCCTGGAAGATGCGCGCGAGCGGACGGCGGCGCTTCTGGGCGCCTACCCTGACGAGGTCATCTTCACCAGTGGGGCGACCGAAGCGAACAACCTGGCGCTTTTCGGTCTGGCCGGTGAAGCGCCGGCCTCCATTATTACCAGCCCGATCGAACATCCGTCCGTAAGCGAGTCCATTGAGGAGCTGGCTCGCCGAGGCTTCCACATCAGCCGGCTTCCGGTCGACACTCAAGGCGCGGTCCGCGCCGAAGCTCTTGCAGAGCTCATCCAACCGCAGACGCGCTTGCTGAGCGTCATGCTGGCCAACAATGAAACCGGAGCGCTCCAGCCGGTCCAGAAGTTGGCGGAAATTCTCGATGGCAGGACCGTGTTCCATTGCGATGCCGCTCAGGCCGTGGGCCGGATGCCGGTGCATTTCCATAACCTCGGCGTGACCACGCTTGCGCTCAGCGCTCATAAGTTTCACGGTCCCAAGGGAGCCGGCGCCTTGGTCTTGCGCCGTCACACCAAGCTGTCGCCTCAGCTTTACGGCGGACACCAGCAGCAAGGCCGCCGGCCGGGCACGGAGTCCGCGGCTTTCGCGGTCGGCTTGGCGACCGCCCTGGAGTTGGCGACGAAGGAGATGGAAGACCGTCGCCAGAAAGTTTTGCACTTGCGGCGCCTGTTTCTAGAGCGCTTGCATATGCTGGCCGATCCCGTGGTGTTGAATGGCCCGCCCGAAGAAGGGATGCCGCACACCTTGAACCTGTCTTTCCCAGGCTGCCAAGCGGACGCACTCCTTATGAATCTGGATCTGGCCGGCGTCGCCTGCTCGACCGGTTCGGCCTGTTCGAGTGGCTCCTTATTGCCATCACCGGTGCTAAAGGCGATGGGAGTCTCAAATGACGTGCTGCACTCGGCCATGCGGTTCAGCTTCAGCTCATTATTGAGCGAACTGGAAGTTGAGGAAGCGGCGCAGCGTACTGGCGCTGCGGTAAAGCGCTTGAGAAACACGCGTTCCTTGTAATCCAGCCCGGCTTGGCAGAACCAAATTCGCCTTTACATTCCTAGGCAATTCCCCCCACCGGCACTCGCGGCGCCGCCGCGCAATAACCAGCGAGTGCTAAATCATTTTATCGGTCTCCAAATTCAGTTTCGTTGCATCGATCCCGACGGTTGAGGTAGAATCCACGTGACAATAATCCGGTCGCCCACCGGTACCCGGCTCGATTAACTTTTGTCGAAACTGGTCCATGCAAGGAAGGAAGAAGGATGTCATGAGTCTTGTGCCATACGGCCCTCATTACGAGCTTCCTGCCGAGGAACTCGCAAAGTGGCTGGAGAAGCAAGGTGCAGATCGCTGGTGGACCGTCGATGGAGATCCATTGCTTACCGGACGGCTAAGCTTTCCCTGCCCTGCCGACGAGCTAGCCTCTGAGTTACGTTCTATTGCTAAACCATTATTGATGGCCGACACGCGCCAGAAAAGCGCTGCAAAGGGGCAACTGGTTTCCGCAAATGATCTGGACAGTTTGGCTAGCTATACGGAAGGCCCGCAGGGTTATGAGGAGCCTCTGGAAAGTCGCGAAAGATGGTTTCATCTAAGCTGGAAAGGGCAAGAGCCAGACTGGTTTCTTGCAGAAGATCTGGCTACCACCAAGTTGAGCAAGCGCGATGCCCTTGAACAGCAAGGGATACCGTAGCCATGGCCCGCCCGCCGGTCGACTTTCTTAGCAAGGTCAGGGACATTCTACAGCACGTCGAAGCCCTTCCGCCCGAAGCTGCGACTCCTTTGGCGCACTACCTGCGTTCGACAACAGATCTTTGGAATCTTCGCGAATATGTTGAGCGCAATCTGGTGCAACGACCTCATTACCCGGGAGTCTTGAGGAGCCATGTTCACCGTCTGAACTGCATGATCCTAGTCAATTTGATTGAGACATTCGAGCGCTTTTTGAAGGAAACCGCTGCCGTGTGCGTGGATGAGCTCAGCAACTTTGTTTTGGATGACCGCTTCAATGCTTTTCCGATACACGGCAGCGTACTGGCCGTTCATTTTGGCACAGATACTCTCGGAAAGTCACTCTGCGAGTCAGCCATTTGGCTTGGCTGCGACGACATAAACAAACGCTTTCGCAGGTTGTTGGCAGATCCTTTCGAGGAGGGCAAGTTCTTTGTCCTCCCCAAGAAGAATGAGGAGCCAGCCAGCGAACGCGGACGCTTTGAGGTGCTCAGTATACTTTGGCAACTACGGCATACTATCGTGCACAACGTTGGCGTAATCACTCAGTCCGATGCCCTGAAGTTTCGCTTACTTCTTCAGCAGCCAGTGGCTTCGCCCCGCGTAATAGTCCCAACAAGAGATGATCTCCGCTACGTCAAGCGGTTTTTGGACGAAACGGCAAGAGCGATTAACATGAGGGTAGGTGAGCGGCTCGCGCAGCTACTGACAAATCTTCTGGCTGGCAACCCTGTTCTATTTGCCCCGAAGGGAATGGCAGATGGCTTGAGTCGGGCATTCGGAACAATTCTTACCGTGGCTGGGGTGAGAGGCACATTGCCACCTTGAATATCTGCCGATGCTGGTTTATTTCTTCTCCCGCTCCCGTACCGATAGCCTTTCGCTTAGACAAGAATGGCTTGAATGGGTGTGCCTTCGCAAAGCGTGGACGGACGGCCAAGCGTGTCCGTCAGTTGCAGGCGCGGGTCGATGCCCAGGCAGTGATAGATGGTCGCCGCCAGATCGGCCGGAGGGGTGGGCTGCGTGGCAGGATAGGCGGCATAGCGATCGCTGGAGCCATGCACGACACCGCCCTTGATGCCGCCACCCGCCAGTACCGTGGTGAATACATTCGCCCAGTGGTCGCGTCCGTCCCGGCCGGCTCCGGCGCCCCCGACCACGCTCTGGCCGACGCGCGGCGTGCGGCCCATTTCGCCGGTCCAGACGACGAGCGTTTCTTCCAGCATGCCGCGGGCTTCCAGATCCTCCAGCAACGCGGAAAATGCCTGGTCCGTGACGGGACAGAGCCGCGTCTTCAAATCGACGAAGTTGCGGTTATGCGTGTCCCAGTAAACGCTCACGTTGGTCAGGCCGTCGTTTTGCCAGAAGACCGTGACGAGCGGCACGCCTGCCTCCACGAGCCGGCGCGCCTGCAGCACTGCCTGGCCGTGAATGTTCATGCCGTAACGCTCGCGTGTGCTTAGCGGCTCCTTCGTCAGATCAAACGCCTCGGTCGCGCGGCGCGAGGCGAGCAAGGAGAAGGCGCGCTCGTAATGGCTGTCCACGGCCTTGGCCTGAGCTTGATTCTGAAGGCCGCGCAGTTGATCGTCGAGGTTGTGCAGCAACTCGCGCCGGCGCTCGGTGCGCGCCAGGGGCACGTCGGCGTGCAGATTGAAATCCGCCACGTGATATTCTTGTTTGCTTGCGTCCGCGTTGATCTGCATCGGACCATAGACTGGTCCCAACCAGCCCGCGCCCTTGCCATGCGACGACTCGACAAAGCGGGGCGCCCCGTGGGGGACCTCCGGCATCATCGACACAAAAGGCGGCAACGGGCCTTTCCCCCGACCCAGCTTGGCCAGGACCGCTCCATAGCTCGGCCAGTCCTCGTCATGCGTCGCCCCCCGGCGCGGCACGCCGCGGCCGGTCAGCAAAAAGTGCGTCCCCGTCGTGTGGTCCACATCGGTATGGGTCATCGAGCGGATCAGCGTCAGTTTGTCGGCATGCGTGGCCAGACGCGGCAAATGCTCGCAGATCTGGATTCCGGGGACCGTGGTGGCAATCGGCTGAAATTCTCCGCGGTATTCCACGGGCGCACCCGGTTTCATATCCCAGGTGTCCTGATGGGCCGGCCCGCCCCACATAAATAGCAGGATGCAGGCCCTGGCCTTTTTGCCCTGGGCTGTCACGAGGGGCGAATTATTCGGGCTGCCACGCGCTTCCAGAAGTTGCGGCAACCCCAGCCCTACCAGGCTCAGCGAGCCCGCCCGCAGGAACTCCCGGCGGCGCATGGGAGCGGCACTGAAGAAACCAGAGCAGGCGGTGGAACTCATCTCTCTCCTCGTGGCCAAAGGCGCCAACGCGAACCGAACGCGCTTGTCATATTATAATGTACATACTCCTCGAATTGCCCGCGGAACTCGTGTCGGCCTGGCGCTGATATAGCGGTCTAGGGCGGTTCTCGTTACGATGCGGATGGAGTAGGTTTTCCTCAAGGGGCTGAGTTCGTTGGACGAGCGTTTCAAGGATCTTGACGCGGCCGTGCCTCTGCAGGGCATCCTCGGCTACTTGAATTTCGCGGGCGGCAAGCCCGACGCGCGCTTTCAAAAGCAACTCAGCGATGCCTACCGCTGGCTGGCCAAGAAAGGCGCCCCGGAGCTGCACGCCCTGCTCCCGGAGCTGCTGCGCTCGAAGCTGGCTGAGCTGCGTGCCGGCGGCACGAGTGCGTTTCGCGATACCCGGCAAGCGGAAGCGGTCCTGGCGCTGGTGTTTGCGGAACTGTTGCCGACCTACCGCGCGCATCATAGCGATCTGCTCTTTCACCAGCCGGCGCGCGAGCTGTTTCAGCCGTTCTTTCTGGCCCGGGCCTGCGAGGCGGTGTTGCTTCAGGGAGCACCCTGGGAAGACGAGGCGCGCATTGTTGCCGGCGCCCTGGCGGTCCTCAATGATTATGTGGGCCACCGGCCCATGGCGCTTCTCGAAACCCGTCCCAAGGGAGAGCCCTACGATCACGAGCGCGTGCGGCCGGTGCCGATCTACATTCGCGAGGCCGGCGTGGCCTGGGGCCGTTATAGCGCTCTGGTGAGCAAGGCCCTGGAGATCCTCGCCACCACGGATGCCGGGCTTTTGACGGAAGCCTATTTCGACGCCGACTTGCTCGATGAGCTGGCCTTCGATCCGCGCGCCTACGATCATCAGCACCCGGTCAACCGCCGGCCAAACTACGTCTTCGGCGAGTGGGACCCGCATCATCTGGACAACCAGGGCCGCTACCGTCGCTATGTGGCGCGCCAGGTCGCCCTGGATGCGCTGCTCGAGCGCGTGGAGAATGCCGGGCAGCTCGACCCGGCCGAGGCGCTCTTCGAGGCCGCCGCTGTCTTCGCGGGCACGATTTTGATGGCTACCGGGAGCAGCGGCAATAGCCCGTCCACGCATGATTCGACGACCACGCTGGCGAGCCTGATGCCGCGGATTGCCGGCTATCGGGATGCGTTTTATGCCAGCCTGCTCGACAAGGTCGGCGGTCCCCATGGCGCGCGACTTCGTGCCGAAGCGACCACGACCCGCCAACCGTTTGGCGGCGCCCGCCAGCACCTGAACCAGTACCTCGCCAGGCACCGGGCCGCGCAACTGCAACAGCGCCATCTTTCCTTGCTCTTCGCGGACATGGGCTATCCGGAGGCAAGCTTGCAGGAGGCTGCCAAGATCCCTGCCGCTTCGACGCGCATGCTCAGCGAAATTGCCGGCCGCCTCACGACCGGACAGTTGCTCGCGGACAAGGGGCAATTGCCGCAGGCAGTCCAGATCCTCCCGGAAGCCGAGGGGCTGATGAAGCGCGGCATCGCCTGCGGCGCACTCGCCGATCCCTGGAATATCCTTGGTTTCCAGGGACTCTTCCCGCTCTTCACGGCCCGCGAGGACAGTATCCGCGACGCGCGCATCGACGAATTGGTTCAAGTGGTCGAGCAAATCTTCAATCTCTATTCGCGCCTGGTGAGCGAAGCGGCCGCGGCCGGAGAAAAAGGCATCCGCGAGGCTTTGCTCGCAAACCTGCGCAAGCTTGCCGGCTGGTGGGATCGTTTCGCCAGTGTCGAGGTAAGCGACATTCGCCGCGTACACGGCGGCGAAACCGTCGCCTCGGCCGAGCATGTCGGCGCCGCCCTGGCGCGCTGGCACGAGCGCGGCGAAACCACCGCGGATCTGGCCTTCTGGCGCGAACATCTCGAAGGCTTTCAATCGCCGAAGGCTTTTGCCCTGGTGGTGGATGCTCTTCTCCGCAAGAGCGATTATCGTGCCGCCCTGGCGCTCCTGATGAATTGGCTGGGCCAGGCCGAAGTGGTGGAGCTCGAACAAGGCGAGTTCTCCTTCCATACCCTGGCGCTGCGCTGGATGCTCGGCATCCTTGAAACTCCGGAATCCGGCGATGGACATGAGCGGCCCTGGTCCCTGGTAAAAAGATTCTTTGATTACCTGGAAGCCAACGCCGATGTCTATTGGGAAGTGCCCACCCTGGAGTTTGCCAGCGGCACGGCGCCGCAGGACGCCTCAGCCAAAGAAGAGGAAGGACTTTACGACGCCGCCTATGCCGGCGTGACCTACCATGACAGCGCCGATGATAATCAGGAAGGCTCGGTAGCGGACGAGGGCGGACTACAACTGGAATTTGCATTGGAAGGCGAGGCCGAGCGGCTGGTGCCGCGGCTGAAATTCCTGGCCACGGTCGCCCGGCTCTGGCAAATTGCCGCACGTCACGCGGCTGCCGGTCAAGACCGCCAAGCGGATTTGAACGCCTGGCTGACCGGGGCGCGGGCGCGCCAGGAGCCGCTCCTGGTCCTGCTCGACGCCATCCACCAGCACGCGCTGCCGGCGCCGCTGGGCTCTTACGATTCCCTGGTTGAATACGACCGGCGCCGCTCGATCAAAGAACACCTCCTTGACGCCGCCATCAGCACCTGCCTCGATACCACCATGGCAGTCGGGACGCTGGAAGGCGCTCTTGGTCAAACTGGTCTCCGCGGCTCCGCCGCTTCAGGGGCGCGTCCGGAATGGGAGTTGGACGGCATCCGACTGGAACAGGCGCTCCTCCGCGGCGACGCCGCCGCGACGCGCGCCGTTCTGCCCGCCTTCGTGGAGCGCTTTCAGAAGGAGCCGCTGCTTCTGCCCGCGCTGTCCGAGGGAACTCAGCCCAGGCAGATCCTGCGCATTCGCATGGCCCAGACCGTCCTCCGCGCCCTGGTGGCAAACTTGCCGCGTATCGGCCTGCTGCGCGAGACGCAGGATCTTTTGAAAATGGCGCGCGCCATGGAGCAGGCGCGGCCGCTCGGCGGCCGGGGTGTGACGGAGTTCAATCACCTCTTCGAGGATGGCTTCCAGGCGGTTATCGAAACCGTCATCGATTCAGCGGCGTCCTGGCCGCCGGCGCCGCGCCAGGACCAGGAGCTCGTGGACCTCCTGGAGAAGCTTACGCGGCCGTTCCTGCAGCTCTGGATCGAGCACAGCCAAACCTTGCAGCTTTCCGGCCTCGAGGCTGTTGCCGGCGACGCGGACTGGGAAGCCCTGCGCAAGTTTGTGAAGGTCTACGGTCGCGACCTCTTCCACGCCAAGTTCATGACCTTTGCCAATTTGCGCGGCATTCTGCATCGCGGCGTCGGCAACTATCTGGAATACTTGTCCAGCAATCCCGATCCACTTCAGCCCATCAAGCTGCTCGACGACCTGGACGGCGCCGTCAAACGCGCGGATGCCGAGCGTTGGCTTACGATCATCCTGCACGCCCTGGTGGAGAACTACGAAGAGTACAAGGATTACAACACCACGACGCCGCAATCCGACTACGGCGAAAACCTGCACCTGCTCCTCGACTTCCTGCGCCTCAAAGCCGGCTACCAGCGCCATGCCTGGCGCTTACGGCCGCTGGTGCTGGTCCACCAGACGCTGGCACGGCTCAACCGCGCCGATCTTGCCGTCTCCTGGCAAGAAGCCTTTGCCGTGCTCACCAGGGACCTGGCCGAGCAGTACCTGGCGCGGCTCGGCGAACTGGAAAAAGAGCACGGCATGCGCCTCGGCACCGTAGCCGACCTGGTGCAAGAACGCTTTATCAAACCACTCGCTCTCGATCGGCTCTGCGCCTTGATCGAGCCGGCCGTGCTGGAGGCGGGTGAGCCCGAGGCGCAAAAGGCCTTCCCGCGCCTGCAACGGGATTTGCAGCCTTTCACAACGTGCCCAGCCGGGGTGGGGCTGGATGTGCCCCATTGGCTTCGTCGCCTGGGTCAGGAAGTGCAAGCAGTCCGCGCCTCGCAAACCGCCCTGGGCGTCCTGGCCGAAGGGCTCTTGCAAGTGCCGCAAATCGATTTGACGCCGGAACAGGTCCGCGCCCAGCTGGAAGAATAAACGAGATGCGCCGTCAGAGGGACGCGGCCGGCAACATCGGCTCAGGCGATTTGGTCTTCGCCATCAAAGCCAAGACCGAAAAAGGCGTGGCGCAAATCCACCGGACCTGGCACGCTGCCGGGAGCTCCTTGTGCAACATGGTGACCTGGAAATTGGCTTGGCCGGTGCCACCATCGTGGCCGCCGGCTTGCTCGGCATCGACTGCGAGGGTTAGAATCGGGCATGATTCCGATTCCGGTTTTCTGGACGAAATATACCGCGACATTGCATGGCCGGGTGCTGAAACTCGTGCCGTGTGAAAACTGCGCGACCGAATACGTCTACGTGCTTGAACGCGAGGGCTCGGGCGTTGGCACCAGTGTATACATGCTGAACGATGAGGGCGCCCAAGGCCACGCCACGTCGGCCGCGGAAGACACGCTCCAATCTTACCTTGAAAACGATTATGACCCGGTCCCTTGTCCCGCCTGCGGGCATTACCAGCGGTACATGTTCCCAAAATTGCTCGAAACGAAATCACTGTGGGGTCCGGCCATCATGGTCGTGGTATTGCTGCTCGCTTGCCTGGATGCTGTCAGCGCGCTGTATTGGAGCGTCGCTTACCTGCAACGTCCGAACGACCAGGCCCTCGGGAGGATGGCATTAACCTGGTCGACCTTAGCGCTCCTGTGCCTTATCGGCTTTGGCTTGTGGCTCGTCAAGAAAGCCCGCATCCGCCGCTTTGACCCGAATTTGGAAGAGCAGCAGGCGCGCATCGCGAAGGGCCGGAGCCGGGCTGTCACTCGGGCCGAGTTCGAGAAGGCGCAGCAGGGAGAGCATGGAGCCGAAGCCGGTGCATGAAGAAGGAACGGGAGTCGGGACATAATTGCAAACCGGGGAGTAGAGACATGACGGCACATCCTTGCTGTCCCAGGGTGGATGAGCTGAAGGCCTTCGCCGTGGGCAACCTGTGCGGCGCCGCTTTTGACGACATCGCGGCACACGTGGACCAGTGTCGCGATTGCGCGGCTTCGCTCCAGGCATTTGATGATCATGCGGACGGGCTTGTCGCCGGCTTGCGCGATCTGAAGCAGGCCAGCGCAGCGGAGGGCATCCATCCGCCGGCGGAGCTGTTAACGATCGCCCAGCAGGTGGCCGTGCCGGAGGCGAACGGGGCTGGCGCGGAGATCTCCATTGATTCCGGGCGCCGCTTTGCCCAGCAGCTCGCGGCCGGCCACTGTCGTCTGGGAAAATTCGAACTGCAGGCGGAGCTTGGCGCGGGATCGTTCGGCTGCGTCTTTCGGGCGCGGGACACCGAGGCGGAGCGCACCGTGGCCGTCAAGATCCAGCGCGCGGGCAGTCTGGCCACGGAGGAGGAAGCCAATCGCTTCTTGCGTGAGGCCCGCAGCGTCGCCCAGCTCAAACATCCAGGCATCGTCTCCCTCTATGAAATCGGCCGGACGGACGAAGGCGTCTGCTATCTGGTAACGGAATTCATCGAAGGGCAAACGCTCGAAGAGCGGATGAAAGCCGGCCGCTCCGAGCCGCGCTGCGCCGCCGAGCTGGTTGCGCAGGCGGCGGAAGCCCTCCAGTACGCCCATGTCCAGGGGGTCATCCATCGCGACGTCAAGCCTTCCAATATCCTGATCGACGCGCGGAATCAGCCGCATCTTATGGACTTCGGCCTCGCCAAGCGCGAGACGGGCGAGCTGACCATGACCTCCGAGGGACGCGTCATGGGCACGCCCGCATACATGTCCCCCGAACAGGCGCGCGGCGAGTCGCACACCGTGGACGCCCGCAGCGACATCTACAGCCTTGGCGTGATTCTCTATGAAATGCTGACAGGCGTAAGACCCTTTCAGGGCGACCGGCGCTTACTGTGGCTGCAGCTTCTGGAAGACGAACCGCGGCCGCCGCGGCGCCTCAACGAGCAAATTCCTCGCGACCTCGAAACGATTTGCTTGAAGGCGATGGCCAAGTCTCCCCGCCGGCGCTATCGCACCGCCCAGGAGCTGGCCGACGACTTGCGGCGTTTTCTCGACGGCAAGCCGACCAAGGCCCGTGCCGCCGGAACTCTGGAACGCCTCTGGCGCTGGTGTCGCCGCAATCCGCTGGCGGCCAGTTTGTTCCTCGCCGTGTGCGTGGGCTCGGCCGTCGGCTTCGGATATCTTTCCAGCTTGTCGCGCTATTTTGTGCAGGCAACCGCCCTGGATAGCGCACGCATGGAAGCAGCCATGCTGGAGGAAGTGAACGCGTTTTACAACGACATTGTCTACCGCGTCGATACGAAGAAGACGCCGATTACCCATGAGTACGCCAAGCAGAAAAACGCGCTTCCGGTGCCGGCCACCTTTACCATCGACCTGGGCCAGCGCATCAGCAGCGCCGAATCGGGGATGAAAGTCCGCCTCTACAGCAACTATTCCTGGCGCCCCAACGGCGGTCCGAAGGACCCTTTCGAACAACGCGTGCTGGAGACGCTCGCCGACAGGGCGCAGCGGAAAAATCCGGACCTGGCCATCCACGAGTTCACGGAGATCGACGGCCGGCCGTTCCTTCGCTATGCCAAGGGACAGCTCATGCAACGCAGTTGCATCGAATGCCATAACAACGACAAGGCCAGCCTCAAGAGAGACTGGCGCGAAGGCGACCTGGTGGGCGCCTTGCTCATCAACCGTCCCCTGGACCGCGAAATTGCCCGGACGCGCTCGGGATTGCAGGGCGCCTTTTTGCTGATGGGCGTGACCGCAGTGCTTCTCGCCGGCCTGGGCCTCGCATTTCTGGTGCGGGAGCGGCTGAGCAACCGCGTGAGGACATGAGCGTATGCATCCGGCGGAAGGTACGCCTGAAGATCGCGCCACGACTTCGACCTCGCGAAGCCTGCTGGCGCGCGTGCGCACCAACGACGCTGACGCCTGGCGCCGGCTGATCACGTTGTATACGCCTCTGGTCTGGCACTGGTGTCGAAAAATGGATCTCCCCAGCCAGGAGATGGCGGACGTCTTTCAGGAAGTGTTTCAAGCTGTGGCCGCGCACATCCGGGATTTCCACCGCGACCGGCCGGGAGACACCTTTCGCGGCTGGCTGCGAACGATTACCAGGAATAAAGTCCACGATCATTTCCGCGTCCACAACCGCGAGCCGCAAGCCGCTGGAGGCAGCGCGGCAAAGGCCTGGTGGTCCCGCTTGCCCGACAGCGGCGCCAAAGGCGAGACTCTGGAAGGCGATGAGCGCTACGACTTTCTCTTTCGCCAGGCGCTGGAGCTGATCAAGGCCGAGTTTCAAGAGCGTACCTGGCGCGCGTTTTGGCTTGTCGTCGTGGAAGGTCAATCCCCGCAAGTGGTTGCGCAAGAACTCGGCATGAGTCCTGGCGCGGTGCGCGTGGCCAAAAGCCGGGTGCTCCATCGCCTCCGCCTGGAGTTAGGCGATTGTCACCCGTAGAGCCTACGTAGGGCAGGTTTTAACCTGCCGCCAAATATGCCAGGCAGGTTACAAACCTGCCCTACAGGTGTAACGCTTCCGCGTTATGTTATTATCAGCTTTGCGAGATTGGCGTCGCTATTTGCTCCGCATTTACCAAAGGGGTGAGCCATGTACCGAAACAGTCGGCGCGAGTTCCTTGCAGAAGTCGGCCAGGGCATGCTTCTGGCCAGCGTTGGTTCAGCGCTTGCCCTGGACCTCGGTTTCAGCCCCGACGTACGTGCCGAAGACGCGCCGGCACGCTTGACGTTTGGCAAACTGGAGCCGCTGGTCGCCCTCATGCAGGAGACGCCTCCTGGCAAGCTGCAGCCGATGCTCGTTGACCGGCTGCGCGGCGGCGCGGAGCTGAATGAGCTCGTGGCCGCGGCGGCGCTCGCCAATGCGCGGACGTTCGGCGGCGAGGATTATGTCGGCTTCCATACCATGATGGCTCTCCACCCCGCCTACATGATGGCCCGCGAGCTGCCCAAGGAACGCCAGGCGCTGCCGGTGCTCAAGGTGCTTTATCGCAATGCCAACCGCATGCAGGAGACCGGCGGCCGGCAGAACGAAGTCCTGAAGCCCGTCAAGCCGGCGCCCGGCGTGTCCGGACAGCCCGGCGGCGAAGGCTTGCGCGCCATTGCACGCGGCCATGACCCCGACAAAATCGCCAAAGCCGATGCGCTGTTCGTCTCGATGACCCAGGGCTCGGCGGAGGACGCCTACAACGAGCTGCTTACGCTTGTCGAGGACGGCGCCGAAGTCCATCGCGTGGTGCTCGCCTATCGGGCCTGGGACATGCTCCAGCTGGTCGGCAAGGAACACGCGCAGACCATGCTGCGGCAATCGGTCCACTACTGCGTGAAGAACGAGAATCCCAATCAGGCCGCCTATTTCAGCGGCCTGCGCGCCTTGTTGCCGAAGCTCCTCGACCAGTATCGCCTGGCTTCCCCGACGCTGGGCAGCAAGCAGGCGGAGGATAGCTGGGTCGAAAGGATGAGCGAGACTTTCTTCAAGTCTTCTCCCGATCAGGCGGCCGACGCCGCGGCCGCCGCGCTCGCCGAAGGCATGAGTCCCGACGCCATCGGCGAAGCCATCTGCCTGGCCGCCAACCAACTGGTGTTGCGCGACAACGGCCGCATCCGCCAGGAAGCGCCCAACAAACCGGTCGGCAGCGTCCACGGCGACGGCATCGGCGTGCACGCCAGCGATTCGGCGAACGCCTGGCGCAACATCGCGCGTATCAGCAACGCCCGCAACACGGCGGCCAGCCTGATCCTGGGCGCTTACCAGGTGGCGCGCGACCGGGGCAATCGCGGCGGCAATTTCCTCCATTGGCAGCCGTATCCGCGCGAGGACGCCCGCGCCAAGGTCACCTCGTCCGACCCGGCCACCTTGCTCAAGGAAGTGGACGGCGCGATCCGCGAGAAGGACCAGGCCCGCGCCTGTGCCATTGTGGCCCGCTACGGCGAACTCGGTCAGCCGGCCCGGCCCATCTTCGACATCTTGCTCCGCTATGCCACCAGCGAAGACGGCGCTCTGCACGCGGAGAAGTACTACCGCACCGTCTCCGACGAGTTCGCCGTCATGCGTCCCGCCTTCCGCTGGCGCCAGCTCATCGCCCTGGCGCGCGTCACCGCCAGCGAATACGGCCAGGCCGCGCCGGGATTTGCCGAAGCCTGCAAGTTGCTTGGCGTTTAGGGCGGCAAGCAGGTTGTTGTTAATGGATCGCCTTGCGCTGCGGCACACACAGCATTGTAACCCGACGCGCCAGCGAGGATCTCGCTAGCGTTTCCGGTTACAATGCTGCCGAATCGCGCACGCTGATTTTAGTTAACCTTATCTTCGGAACTTGCTTCATCCTTCCGTCCGTAACCAATCTCGCGTTCTTAATCACCTCGCAGCAGTTCGCGAATCCAGCCGCTCACGGCACTTTGCACAACGGTCTTTCCCTGGGCGTCCTTGTCCTCGGGCCGAGCGCCGTGCTGCAGAAGCAGCAAGATGATTTCTTTCTGTTGCTCCTGCGCGGGCGCCGAACCAGTCCCCCCGCGGCCGGTATTCTGAACGGCCAGGTGAAGCGGCGTTGAGCCGTTCTGGTTCTTGCGGCGCGAGTCTGCGCCCCCGGCAAGGAGCGCGCGCACCGCCGCGGCGCAGCGCGTGCGCACCGCCCGATGCAAGGGCGTGACGCCGCTGTTGTCGGCCGAGTTCGGATTGGCCCCCGCCTCGAGCAAAAGCCTGACGATCGCCTGCTGGGCATCCGGGTTCCAGGTGTGCGACCCGGGAACTCCATCGACGGCGTAATGCAGGGGCTCGGCCCCACGGCGGTTTCTCGCTCCGGGTCGTGCCCCATGCGCAAGAAGCGCTTGCACAATCCTGGGCTCATACGCCGCCGCGGCAACGTGCAGGGCCGTGTCACCCGCGTACACATAGTGCGTGATTTCCTTGAAGAAATACGGCTGGGAGACGCTGCGGCTGGCGCCTACTTCGACGGCCTGCGCTGCGAGCCCGCGAGACGCGGCCAGCAATCGGCAAGCTTTGTCCACGTTACGCGCGACGATTACACGCACCAGCCCCATGAGCGCGGCGTCCCCGGGCTCATTCTTCCTGCTATCTTTCCTGGTCATGGCCGCCGTATACTCTTACGTGTTGACGGCTTCGATGCAAGAGATCGTGGATGAAAGCAAAAAGGCCCATGAGATTGGCCGCGGCCAGAATTGGCCTCGTGGCCTCGTTCCCAAACTCCTTTTGGGAACCCACTCCCGGCGAAACTCTGTTTCGCACTTGCCACGCATGCTGTCCGAAAGCGTGATTGCTCCCTAATTGTGCTGGCGACCCCGGCAGGACGGCAACGGCGAAGCCGATACCTGCTCCAACCGTTTCCAAGCAAGTCAAGATCCGCCGGGGCAAGCCACGGTCCGGGTAGCTGCGGGACTTTGACTGCCTGGCCGAGGCGCAGAGTACCAGCCATTGACCTCAGCCAGCATGGCGGCCCGTTGTTCGTTTCCGGCGACCGTTGCTTCGGATCTGTCGGGAAATGCATCGTAGGTCCGGCCGTCGAGCCGCCGGCCGGCTTTGCTTTTGCGGACGCCGCCCCATTGCTTGAAGAAGAAAGCGACTCCCGCCCGCTGGCACTGATCGCGGATCGACACGACCCACTCCTTCTCCATCGGCCTGGCCCCGGCGCCGCTTTCGCCGCCGACAATGACCCAGTGGATGCCGTCCAGGTCGATCGGCCCCAGGTCTTCCAGGAGCTGCGGAAGCCATAGCGAGGCCGGCGCCGAGAATCCCCGGATCACTCCCATCAAGAATTCTCCGCGTCCACCAGGGTGACAACCACCCGTTTCCCTAATGCCTTGGCATAGCGGCCCATCGTTGAGATGGTGGGATTATCTACCTGGCCGTTCTCCAGACGGCTGATCATGGCGCGGTCCATTCCGGTCCTTTCAGCCAGGTCCGAAATACTTAATCCCTGCTGTTCGCGGAGCGCCTTCAAAGCGGCGAAGGTTTTGCGCAGCTCCCAGTACTCTCCCATCGTGAACACCTGGGTGATATCGCCGCGCTCGACAAGATCTTCCAGCGTCGGTCTCTCCTCTTGGAATTTCTGGCGGAGCGCTTGTTCCGCCGCCTCTTGCTCGGGAGTTTGTATTCGTGGGCGATGGATGCGCGTGGCTTTCTTTGTCATCGCAGGTTACCTTCATTCATCGACTTCGTAGGCCGTCACGGGGCGGATAACGAGCGGGTTATCCGAGGCTTCTTCCCATATCACGGCAATCCGTTTGCCTGTTGAAGTCTCGCCCATCGTAATTGGTCTACCGCTCGACCGGCTTTCACCGACGGCATTGTTCTCATTGAGCAGGACTTCTTCGACTTCCTCCATGGTGATCCCGTGTTGGGCAATGTGCTGGACGTTCCCTTGCGGATCGTCCTCCATGTCCCAGGCAACAATGGCGTCGATCATCGCGACTCCCGGGAGGGGCAAGCCCTGCACAGCTTGCAAGCCGACTGGCTATTGACTCATAATACAACAGACTGGGCTTTTGGGCCAGGCAATTTGGGTCCAGCAGGGTCATCAGCAACACGATTATCCCCTTGCTCCAGACGCTTTTGCCTTGCTCCAGTGGACCACGCCGCGCCGTTCGGCAAGCAATTGCGCCAGCGAGGAGCCGCCCGGCAAGCCGCGGCGGCCCTCGCGGAGACACGCCTCAAGCGTGATCCACTGTAGCGGCGGTCCATGGGCAATCGCGGCACAATGGGCAGTGGGCCATAATCCGGTGCGGCTGTGGTAGGCGTCGGCCCAGGCGAGGATCTGCTCCTCGGTCAAATCGGGCTGCTCGAGCCGGAGCGGTACTCCGCGGCGCCGATGCAGGAGTTGCGGCAACGACGTGCCGCTGCGCAGGCCCCGGCCGCCCAGGCGCAGAATCGCATCGATGTTGTGCCAGGATTCCCAGGGCGCTTCCTCGACGGCGCCCCCCGTGCACCGGGGAAAGGCGCCGGTGCGGTGGTAATGCGCGTCCGCCCAGGACAAGATGCCGGCCAGCGTCAGCTTCGGCAGCCCCGAGCGGTTCCTCACGCCACGGCGGCGATGCAGCAAGCGCGGCAGCGAGGAGCCGCCGGGCAAGGTCCGGCCGCCGATACGTAGCAGGGCGTCTACATTCACCCAGGTTTCGCCTGGGGCATTGGCGATGGCGCCGTCGACGCAGCGCGGCCAGGTCCCGGTACGGCGGTGCTGAGCATCGGCCCAGGCCAGGATCTTATCTTCGCTAAGCGGCGGAAGGTCCTGGGCGTTGCGCACGCCACGCTGCTTTGCCAACAGTTGGGCCAGGGTGGAACCACCACGAAGGCGGCGCGCACCCGTTTTCAGGGCAGAATCAATGGTCGACCACTTTTCATCAAGCGTACCGCGGATCGGCCCCGAGTCCCGCTTCGGCCATTTGCCTGTGCGCTGGTGATGCGCATCCGCCCAGGTGAGAATCTGGGCGATGCTGAGATCCGGCTTCGGCAGGCGCGGACGCTTGCGCTGTGCCTTGCGGCGCTTCAGCTTTTCATACCACTTCTTCATGGCGCCCCTTGCCGAACTGCCGGATGGCGGCACAGGGTGATTCATTTCGCTGCAGCTAGATTACCAAAGCGCAAAAGCGGCGGCAAAAGCCGGGACCGTGTCTCGGGTATTTGCGAGAATTCTATGAGGAATTGCCGGTTGCTTGTCGCGAGTTGCCGGACGGCATCGAGGTCCTGACCCTTGCCTTCGAGGACATGAAAGCCAACGCCAAGATGGCCGCCTGGCCATCTTGCTGCTGCCGATGCATAAAGCGTGTTTACCGTCAACAGGATTCCGAAGGTTCCGGCAAGAATTTCCCAACTTTTTTCAACTTCGCCATAGGTCGCCAAGTCAGTTGGCGGGCGAACTACGGCCAAGTGCGGACAAAATGCACAGACCGGAACGGCGCGAAAATAACTTGACCGGAATAGTCATCTTTCACTCCGCGAAAGAACGTCCTTTCGCGGAGCGAAAGGCGACACTGGTGCGGCGCCTTAGGCATTCAACCGGGCAAAGTACTCATCCGAGCCGGCGATGCGGCTGATGATTTGCTCGGCTGAGCCGCCGCCTTGCAGGGCGGCCAGGAACGCGCCCAGGCCGGCGGTGTCGGCCTGGCGGTGCAGGAAGGTTTCGTAAGCATCTTGCACTTCCCTCTGAAGGGCCTCGGTGCTGCGCTGGACGGCGTTGGCCACGAAGGCGCGTGCCCCTGCAATCGAGCCGGCGCTAGCGAGAAGCCCGCTCCAACTTGCCGCGCCGGAGGGGTCGAGCGGCCGGTGCAAGAGGTCTTGATAGAGGGCCGCCAGGAAGCCGGCCGTGTTGCCGCCGTGCTTCATGAAGTATTCGTCGGAGCCCGCCAAGGCCGCACGCACGCCGTCGAGCGTGCCGCCGGCATTCAGGTAAGCGAGGGAATTGGCAAGCCCGGTCGGATCCGCCGTGCGGCCCAGCAGCGTCTGGTAGAGACCGTGCACGGCATTTGTCAAGTATTCCGTGCTCTGCTCAAACTGCTGCGCCACCTGCACGCGCGCCATGCCCTGGCCCATTTGCGTCAGCCAGTGGCCAAAGCCGGCGGAGTCCGGCGTACGCCGCAACAGGTCATGATAAAGCTGCGTGACAAACGCAGCGTTGGGATTGGACGTAACGGTCACCAGACGCTGGAAAGTTGCGTGTGCGCCGTTGCCCTCGTCAAGGGAGACGAGGACATGGTAAGTCCCCGGCTGCAGATAAGTAGTGCTGGCAGCAGCGGCGAGAACATCGGCCTTGCCGCCGGGGCTCACGGTGCCCTGAGAAACCTGTCCGTCCCCCCAGTTCACGGTGACTGCCGCATTGCTGGTGGTGGGCGACAGCGTTAGCGTCGAAAACGTGGCGGCCAGGGTGTCGCCCTGTCGGACGGTCATGGGCGCGCTGGCGGAATTGCCGAAGGCATCCGGACTGAGCCGGTCGATGTTGCCCAGAAAGTCCGCGATCCACAGGTTGCCGTCGGGTCCGGTGACAATACCGATCGGAGCGAGCAGGCCGTAGGGGGCCACGAGCTGGCTGACCACGCCGGCCGGACTGATACGGCCGATCAGCGTCTGCGAAGCCACGTGCGGCCCACCCTGGGCGTAGCCGGTGTACCAAAGATTGCCGTCGGGCCCCTTGGTGATGCCGATGGGATATGCGTCGTCGGGCAAGGAGAACTCCGTGATGGTGCCGTCGGGCGTAATCTTGCCGATGCGGCTGGTATACGACTGCGTGAACCAGACGTTGCCGTCGGGACCGGCCGTGATGTGCATCGAGTCGGCCAGCAGTGTTCCCGGCGCCGAGCCGTGGGCCGATTCTATCCCGGGCGGAATGGCGAACTCGGTGAGCGTCCCCGCGGTGGTGAGCCGTCCGATCTTGCCGCCGTCCGTAAACCAGAGATTGCCGTCCGCTCCGGTAGTGATGTCAAAGGCCACCGAGTCCTGCGGCAGGGCGAACGTGCTGACCGTGCCGTCGGGAGTGATCCGGCCAATCGAGCGCGTGGCGCCTTCCAGGATGAACCAGAGGTTGCCGTCCGGCCCCGCCGTGATGTTGTCCGGGATGCCGCCGCTCACGGCAAAGGCGGTAATGACGCCGGCCGGCGTGACGCGTGCAATGTCGGAGGGTTGGCTCACCCAGATATTGCCGTCCGGTCCGGCAGCCATTCCCGCGCCGCTGAAGCCTTTCAGTTCATTGACCACACCGCTGGTGCTGATGCGGCCGATCTTGTCGCTCAGATCATCAGTAAACCAGAGGTTGCCGTCCGCCCCCGCGACGATCGCACCGGGATGGTGGTTGGAGGCGACGGGGAAGACCGTCAGGGCGTCGCCGGAAAGGAGGCAGCGATCCTCCAGTATGTCTAAGCGCGGCCGGCAGTTGTGCTGCCGCGAACGGGTCCTGGGACGTCCCGCAAGCCGCCGTAGCCGCAGTCTAAAGTGGAACATGGATGATATCTCCCTCTTGGATGCGGGTTTTTTGGCTCTCCAAGACTGGTCCCGCAGGATGCAAAAAAAGGTTACAGCTTGCCAACGGATTATCGGGGTCGTCGCGCTCGTTAACGGGAGTTGCCTAACAAATCGCTGACTCAGCGCAGACGGCGATCCTCATCAACCGTCTCGTGTAGATGACCAGGATAAAAATCGTCGCGGATAGAAGCCAGATCGGTGACATCGGCCCAATGTTACCACCCGGTCGTGGCCGCTGCAAGAAGTGCGGCCAGGGAGTCTCGCCATTGCCCAAGCAGCGCGACTCCCTGGCGGTTCTCGACTTTGCTTCACTCAACGGTCCACAAAGTCACCGAATCCCCGTCTTTGATGAAGATGCGGTTGCCGGACAACACGGGGTAGGCGTAGGTCGGCGTGCTGGAGACCTTGTACTTGGCCAGTTGCTTGAACTCCTTGTCACTGGGCTGGAAGACAATCAGTTCGGAACTGGGAGTCAGAGCCAGCAGGACCGAGTCGGCGTCGACGATGGAGCCGTAACCGCCGCCGCCCATGCCGCGTCCGCCGCGCATGCCTTTTCCCTTACCCCCGCCCTGCGGCGGTCCCTTGCCGCCCCCCTTGGCCTCGGCATTAGCCGGTGGGGCGCCGCTGGGCCGGGGCTTGGGAACGCTCCAGGCGGTCTTGCCGTTCTCGGCGTTGAGGCAGAACAGGTTGTCCTTGTCGGACAGGCCGAAGATCAGGCCGTTCTTCACCACCGGGGTGTTGAACTGCACCGCGGTGTCGTCATTCTTCCAGAGTTCCTTGGGCGCGAGATTGTCGCCGTCCTTCTCAATCTTGACGGCCCGAGTGCCGCTGCCCGAGCCGGAGTAGATTACGGTCTGGCCATCGACCATCGGCGTGCAGGCGTTGTAACGAACCTTGAACGGGACTTCCCAGCGGCGCTTGCCGTTGCCGACTTCGATGCCGACGACGTGATCGGCCGTTTCCGCGACAATTTCCTTGGCGCCGTCCATGGTGAGCACAACCGGTGAGGCATAGGCCGTGCCGTTACCGTCCCATTTCCATTTCTCATCGCCAGCGGACAGGTCGTAAGCGACCATGGCGCCGTGGTTGTCTCCGCCAAGCTGAACGATACAGAGGCCGTCAATGATAAGCGGCGAACTCGACGTGAAGAAGCGCGGCACGGAGCCCTTGAAATCGTCCTTGCGCCACAACAGTTTGCCGCCCGTGGCGTCGAAGCAGGACACGGTGCCCTGCACGCCCAACGTCACGACCTTGCCGTCGGCCACCGCCGGGGAACTCCTGGGCCCCGGGAAACTGCCGGCTGGTCCCCTGGCAGGCTCCGCTTCGTACTTGTCCTGCCAAAGTTCCTTCCCGGTCGCCGCGTCGAGGCAGCGGAGAATCTCATTGTCTCCCTCGCGAGTAAAAACGTAGAGCTTGTCGCCGACCAGGTCGGGTGTGGCGACGCCGTTGCCGACCTTGACCTTCCACTTCTCCGTCAGCTCCTTGGGCCATTCCTTGGGCGCGTTGAAGCCGGCCGCCTTGGCATCCCGATTGGGCCCGCGCCACTGCGGCCAATCCTGAGCCTGGAGGTGAGTTACACTCAGCAGCATGCCGCAACCCGCCAGCACGGCCATCTTCCAATGTGCGTTTTTCATGGTGTCTCCCGTTTGATCCTTGCCCTGACCCGCCAGGGCCGACGTTCCATACTCATAGAAACACCGCAGGCGGCGAGAAGTCGTGGAAGCGCGGCTCTTCTTTCTCCCCGCGCAGGCTGGACTGGTTAGGCGCTGTTTGTCACGGTAGGCTAAAAAGAGAAAAACAGCAGACGTGGGGTGTACAATGCCGAGTCCCTTTCCTGGCATGGATCCGTTCCTGGAGAACCCGGCGTACTGGCTCGATTTTCATTCGCGGTTTGTCAATTGCTGGTGTGAAGCGATTGCCGATGTCTTGCCGTCCAATTACGAGGCAAGTCTCGGCGAAAGGGTTTACCTGGTCGAGCATGATCCGGAAGCGCGCAAGCTGGGCTTTCCGGACGTGGCCGTAAGCCAGGCCGAACCGTGCGCGCCCGCGGAAGCGACGTCAGGGTCGGGTGTTGCCACTTTGGAGCCCGTGACCATTCCTCTGACTATCCTGGAAGGGCCGCGCGAATCTTATATCGAAATTCTTCATCGACCCGATCGCGCTCTGGTGACCAGTCTTGAACTGCTTTCTCCCGCCAACAAGGAACAACCTGGCCGCACCGAGTACCTCGCCAAGAGAAGGGCATTGCTTTATCAGCAGGTGCACTTGGTGGAATTGGATTTGCTGGTCGGCGGCCGGCGCTTGCCTCTCGAAAGACCCTTGCCACCGGCCGATTATTATTATCTGGTTTCCCGCGTTGAAGAGCGGCCGAACTGCCAGGTGTACTACTGGGGCATGAGGCAGCCCCTGCCTTGTTTGCCTGTCCCTTTGCGCATGCCGGATCCCGATGTTTGGATCAACCTGGCCGCGGTGTTTGCCACCGCTTATGAGCGCGGCCGCTTCGGACGCCGCGTCGATTATCGGGCCCCGGTTCCCATTCCCCGCCACGACGAAGACAACACCTGGATTCGGGCGACGGTGGAAAAGAAATAGCGCTTGCGATGTCCGGCTGCACTAATTAGGAAGAGCCAATTGAAGCGCGGGAAAGAGCGGCGGCATATTGAGCGCGAATTCGGCGTGCCCATCGCCGGGGAAATTCTGGATCCTGCCCTGTGGTCGCAGACTGCGCTCAAGAAACTTCCGGTGCATGGGCGTTTACACTGGGAAGGCCTGTTTGGCCGGAAAGCGCCGGTGGTGGTTGACCTAGGCTGCGGCAACGGCCGCTTCCTGATCGGTAGCGCCGTATGGCGGCCCGATTACGATCATCTCGGGGTCGATGTGCTGCCGGTCGTGATTCGTTACGCTACGCGCCGGGGCAACCAGCGCGGCCTTCACAACCTGCGCTTCGCCGTTTGCGATGGCCGGCAGTTCCTCGAGCGCTACGTCGAGCCAGGCAGCGTCAGCGAGATTCACTGCTATCATCCGCAGCCGTTTTACGACCCCGCCCACGTGCAGCGGCGCTTGATCACGCCGGAGTTCCTTGCCCTGGCCCACCGCTCTCTCATTCCGAGCGGTCTCTTCGTTATCCAGACCGACAATCCAGGCTACTGGAAATACATCCGGGAGGTGGTACCAGTCTTTTTTGATTTCCAGGAACGTGAAGGCAAATGGCCCGATGGTCCCAAGGGCCGAACGCGACGGGAAATTATCGCTTTAAGGAAAGGCTTATTTGTGTTTCGCGGCTCGGGCACGGCGAGGCCAGAGCTCCGCGAAGACCAGGCACTGCGGGCGGCGGAAACTTTGCCACCTCCTGTGTTTGACGCGGATCGACGCCTTCAGCAGTTGGATGAGGAAGAGAAGCGGCGCGACTTCTAGCCGGCGAGACCGCTTACAGCTTTTCCAGGATCTCCGGCGGCACCTCGCGCGTGCCCTTGCATTTAGGATACTTGCTGCAGCCCAGGAAGTAGCCGCGGCGGCTGCCGCGTAGCTTCATCGGCGCGCCGCATTCCGGACAGGTTTCGCTGATCTCGACTTCGGGAACCGCCTTCTTGGCCGGCGGGGGCAGCAACGCCTTGATTTGCTCCTTCATCTCCTCGGGAATCGGCTTGGTGCTGCGGCACTTGGGATAAGCGCTGCAGCCGAGGAAGGGACCACGCGGGCCGCGCTTGACCGTCATTGGCGAGCCGCATTTCTCACACTGGATGCCCGTCTCGATCGGCTTGACCGGGTTGCCTTCCGCATCCACATCCTTGACGTTGCGGCATTTGGGATAGCCCGTGCAGCCCAGGAAGGGCCCACGCCGGCCTTCGCGCAGTACCATCGGCTTGCCGCATTTCTCGCAGACATGCTCGGTTGGCCTGCTGGCGAGAACGGGTTTGCCTTCGTTGTCGAAGTTCATGGTCGTGCGGCATTCCGGGTAACCGCTGCAGCCGAGGAACGGGCCGCGCGAGCCCATGCGCTGGACCATCGGTTTGCCGCACGTCGGGCACTTGTGATCGGTAGGGACGGGCGCGGGGCGGGCCTCTCCATTCGATGCTTGCGTGTAGGTGCACTCCGGGTAGCCGGTGCAGCCGAGGAACTTGCTGCCGGTCTTCTTGCTGTAGCGATAGACCAGGCCCTTGCCGCATTGCGGGCATTTCTCGTCGGTTTCCTGGCCCTTGACCACTTGCATCTTGGTGCGGGCCGTCTCGAGCGACTGGCGGAACGGCTCCCAGAATTCGGAGAGCACATCGTCGCGCTTGGCCTTACGCGCCTCGATCAGGTCAAGTTCTTCCTCCATGTGACCGGTGAATTTGAGGTCCATAACCTTGGGAAAATGTTCGACCAGTAAGTCGGTCACGACCATTCCCAGCTCAGTGGCGTGGAAACGCCGTTCCTTCTGCTCCACATAGCCGCGCTCCTGGATCTTGCTGATGATGGCGGCATAAGTGCTGGGCCGGCCGATCCCTTCCTTTTCCAGGCCCTTTACCAACGACGCCTCGCTATAACGCGGTGGCGGCTGCGTGAAGTGCTGCGTGGGCGCCAGGTCCAGCAGATCGAGAAGCTGCTTCTCCTGGAGAGCCGGCAGCAGCGCATCTTCTTGCTTGCCGCCCGGCGGCAATACGCGGCGGTAGCCGTCGAACTTGAGGATCTTGCCCTGGGCTTTAAAGACGCCGTCGGCGGCCGTTACCTGCACGTTGGTGACGGCAAAGACGGCGGGCGTCATCTGGCTGGCCACGAAGCGGTTGTAAATCAGCGTGTACAACCGGTGCAGATCGCCAGGCAATTTCTTCGCCAGCTTCTCCGGCGTGTAGGAAAGGTCGGTTGGACGGATGGCTTCGTGCGCCTCTTGCGCGCTTTTGCCGGAAGCGTAGCGGTTGGGCTGCTCCGGAACATAGGGCTTGCCGTACTTCGAATCGATGTGTTCCCGGCACGACTTGACGGCATCATCGGCGATGCGGGTGCTATCCGTACGCATGTAAGTAATGAGGCCGACTGAACCGTCCTCGCCCAGTTCGATGCCTTCGTAAAGCCGCTGGGCCAGCATCATGGTCTTCTTCGCGGAGTAGTGCAGCCGGATGCTGGCCTGCTGCTGCAGGGTGCTGGTCGTGAAGGGAGCCGAGGGCTTCTCCTGACGATCCTTCTGTTCGATTTTCGCGACCGTGTATTTAGCACCGTTCAGCGCAGTGACGATCTTGTCGGTTTGCTCCTGGCTGTGCGATTCAAACTTTTTGCCGCCCCATTCGGCCAGCTCGGCCAGGAAGGCTCCTTCGGGCACTTCGGGCAGCGCCTGCGGCTCTGCTTCGCCGTCTTCCTCGGCGTCTTCCGCTTTACGTGCCGGCGCTTTCGTCTTGCGTTTGGCCGGCTTGGCAACGGTGCCTTCGGGCGCCAGCAGCGCCGTGATCTTCCAGTACTCCTCGGGCTTGAAGTTCTGGATCTCGCGCTCGCGCTCGACAATGAGTCGCACGGCCACGGATTGCACCCGGCCGGCGCTCAATCCCTTGGCCACTTTGAGGCGCAAAAGCGGGCTCAGCTTGTAACCGACCACGCGGTCGAGAAACCGCCGCGCTTCCTGGGCCGCTACGCGGTCCATGTCGATATGCGTGGGGTGCTTGAAAGCGTCCTGCACGGCACGTTTGGTGATTTCGTTGAACGTAACCCGGTGCGTCTTGTCGTCGTCGAGCGCCAGGGCTTCCTTCAGGTGCCAGGCGATGGCCTCGCCTTCGCGATCCGGGTCGGGCGCCAGATAAACGGCGTCCGCCTTGGCGGCCTGCTTCTTGAGGCCGGCCAGAAGCGCCTTGCGGTCCGGCAAGGTTCGATAGGTCGGCTGCCAGCCTTTCTCGATGTCGATGCTGAACTTTTTGTCCGGCAAATCGCGCACGTGCCCCTTGCTCGCGGCCACTTCATAGTCCGAGCCGAGATACTTATTGATCGTCTTCGCCTTGGCCGGCGACTCGACAATGACCAGGTTCTTCTTCTTCCGTGCTGCCACTGCGGTTCCCTCTTAGCAAAAGGTCAGGAGACAGGGCCCAAGAGTTAGAGTCCAGAACCGGAAAAGAAGATTCCTGATTCCTGACCCGCGACCCCTGCTTCGGGTTGCTGTTGTGTTTCGACGCGAACTCACTACAATCCCTATTTTGGTTACGTCCGCCACTCACCCATACTACACATATTCGTCAAGTGTCAAGTGCGCGGTTTTTTTCGCGGTGGCGGCGCGTCGGCGCAAGTTGAGGAACCATAATGGCTTTCAATCCTTTCCATAGCTTCCGGAAACATCAGAAGGCGGTCTTTGCCGGTCTGACGATCATCTGCATGCTCACTTTCGTGCTGGCCAGCGGCGTGGGCAGCAAGGGGGGAGACTTCTTCGGCGAACTCAGCAATTGGTTCGGCGCCCGCAATCGTGGCAACGACGTGGGCAAACTGTACGGCCACAAGCTTGACGTCCGCGAATTGCAGATGCTGCGCTTGCAGCGGCGTGCGGCAAACCAGTATATTGTTCAAGCGGTCATCCTTGCACAGGAAAACCTGTTTGGCAAGATTCTGGACGCGCTTGAATTTAACAAAGAACAAAAGCAGCAGGAACATGCCCAATTTCGCATGGCGCGGCAATTCCTGCTGTCCTATGGTTTCGCCGACCAATACTTTCAGCGCTTTGGCCAGTATTACCGCCAATTACAACAGAAAGAATTTCAACTTGCCGCTGCGAAGAACTCTTCTGAAGCCGAAAGACTTCTCAAACTCATGTCTGATATTCAAAGCGCAATAAGCCAGGCGCAGTGGTTGGTTCAATCTCCCAAGGACCCGCTCTATGCTAAGAACAATTCCCGAGAGACTGCCGATGCAAGCAACAATCTTTATTTCGGCGGTTCGATTACTGTAGATGGTCTCGTCGACTTCATGATCTGGAAGCGCCAGGCGGATGACATGGGCATCCAGTTAACCGAGGATGACATCGCCGTTGCCATCAAGCACGAAGTGCTGGGATATCTGTCTGGTGAAGATGATCGTTTGATCTTGAGTAGCATGAGCCGAGATGCGCTGAACGACGCCGGCAGCATTCGTCACGCCTTGGGCGAAGAATTTCGCGTTCGTCTGGCGCAGGCGGCCATGGTTGGCTATGACCCAGGCGGCATCGGTAAGACGCCTGCCGCCGTGACGCCGTACCAGCTCTGGGAGTATTACCGCCAGAATCGCACGGAACTCAGCGTGCAGATGCTGCCCCTTCAGGTTAGCAAGTTTGTCTCCCAGGTGAAGGCCAAGCCGACCGACGACGATCTGAAGAGCCTCTACGAGAAGTACAAGGACCAGGAGTATGCCCCGGACAAGGAGACGCCGGGCTTCAAGCAGCCGCGCGAGATCAAGGTCCAGTGGATCGATTTTTCCAAGGACGCGCAAACGTATCGGACGGAGGCCCGCAACCTGCTTCTTTCCCAGGCTGCTGCCTGCGTGAGCAATCCGACCCTGGGCATGGCCTGGGGCACCACCCTTCTCAAGGAATATGAAAACGCCGCCCGTCCCGGCTTTAATCGAAAGTGGGGCGATCCGCTCATCGGCAAGCTCAGCGAGCCTGGGTTTGCCCTCGACATGTATCTATATCGGGATCTGCAAAGGCCGGACACCATCGCCTCCACCGTCGCACTCGCAGCCAACGGCAACAGCCTCAACGCGGCCTTCGGTTTGCCTGCACGAGCCTTCGCACGCGAAGCAAAAGAGCTCGCTCCCTATGTCGAGCAAGAAGCCAGGAGACGAGCGCCTGTGGCAGCGGCATTATTCGCCGCGGGCATTACGACCCCTGCGGCTTTTGCCGTTGCAGGCAACGCGCTCGCCGCCGGCGCGGAAGACCAGTACATGCCTTTGGCTTTGATGAATCGGGAATTGACGCGCACGCTGGAGGATAAGTTCGCGGAAACCCTGGCCAAGAATGGCGAAAACGCCTTCAAGGAAGGACTTGAAAAGGTCAGGAAGGATTCCGGCACGCAGAAGGGCAAGTTTGCAGCGGCCGCCGCCGAGTACATCAAGAAGCAGATCGAAACGCATAAATGGCAGCACGGCGAATCGAAACGGCTCGACGATTACTACAACATCGGCCAGGACGAGGGCCTCAAGCCGCTCAAGGACGCCTACCTCGTTCAGTTCCTTGGCACCGACCCCAAGGGCAAGGAACTCGGCGACCAGTTCTTCCATAACTATGTCGCAGGAGGTAAGGAAGATACCAAGCTCTATACGCCAAAAGGATCGTCCGTTTCGATTGGCGATAAATCCTTCCTCTTCTGGCTGACGGAAGACGTGCCGCCCAAGGTCCTGCCCTTCGAGGTGGCGAAGAACAAGGTGCAGGAGGCCTGGTACCTGAGAGAGGCGCGGCCGCTGGCCGAGAAAGTGGCCGAGGAGATCGCCCAGAAGGCCCGTAAAGGCGGCAACCCGGTGCCGGAACTGGTAGACGCCGCCAAAGGCCAGCCGCTTGTGAGCCTGGACGGGATCGCCCGCCAGACCATGGACAAGAGTATGCGCGCCGATGTCGGCACATCGTACCAGGCGTACCAATTCCCTGCGGATAAGGTTGAATATCTGGGCAAGGACTCTCTTGAGAAAATCCTCGATCTCAAACAGGTCGGCGATGTCACGGTGCTGGCCAACGGGCCCAGGGATACTTACTTTGTCGTGGCTGTCACACACCGGAACGAGCCGGCCCCCAGCAGCACCGAATTCCGCGACGGCGGTCTGCTGCCCAAGCTCGAGGAGGAACGGCGCAAGACCTATCGCCGCGCGGTTCTCGAGCGACTGCATGCCCAGGCGGGCCTGGAAATCTATCCCGAAGGCCGCAGACTGGTCGAGGAAAAAGGCAGCATTCCACAGGACGAGTGATTTCCCGCCTATTACGTTTTCCGCCCATCCGCATGATCCACACACGGGAGACGGACAATGCCTTATTGTCGAATCGCTGCAAGGTTGTTCTTCGCGCTCCTGCTCACGGGCCTGACGCTGAATGAGGCGCGTGCCGACGATTGGCCGCAATGGCTCGGGCCACAGCGCGACGGCGTGTGGCGTGAGACAGGCATCGTCGATCATTTTCCCAGGAACGGCCCGAAGCTGCGCTGGCGAACTCCCATCGGCCAGGGCTATGCCGGGCCCGCAGTGGCCAACGGCAAAGTCTTTGTAAGCGACCGTATTCTGGCCGAAGGCGCCCGCAATCCGGACAACGCCTTCGCGCGCGGCAAGGTTCCAGGCAAGGAGCGCCTGCTCTGTTTAAACGAGGCTGATGGCAAGGTTCTGTGGCAGGATTCGTACGACTGCGAGTACAAGGTGTCCTACCCGGCCGGACCGCGCAGTACGCCCGTCGTGGACGGCAAAAAAGTCTACGCGCTAGGGACCATGGGCGACCTGCGTTGCCTGGATGTTGATTCCGGAAACGTCCTCTGGTCCAGAAACTTTCTCAAAGACTTTCAAGCGGAGATCCCCGTCTGGGGATTTGCGGCGAGCCCGCTGCTGGACGGCAACAAATTGATTTGCCTGGTGGGTGCACTGGATGGTCTCGTCGTCGCTTTCGATAAAGAAACCGGCAAGGAGATATGGCGAGCCCTATCAGCGCCGGAGCCCGGCTACGCTCCGCCCATGATTTACGAGTTCGGCGGCAAGCGGCAGCTCATTATCTGGCATCCCCAGGCCATCAACGGCCTGGATCCGGAAACAGGAAAAATCTACTGGACGGAGCCTTTTGCCGTGAAGGCGGGGCTTACCATCCCCACGCCGCGCCAGGCGGGCAACGAGCTATTTGTCACCTCCTTCTACAACGGCTCGATGCTTCTGCGCTTTGAAGCGGATTCGGCAAAGCCTGCCGTCGTCTGGAGAAGCAAGAGCAAGGGGGAACTGCCGAACCAAACCCGGGACCTGAGCAGCATCATGCCGACGCCTTTTATCAAGGACGGCTACGTGTACGGCGTGTGCAGCTACGGTGAGATGCGCTGCCTGAAGCTTGAGAGCGGCGAACGTGTCTGGGAATCGCTGCAGGCGACCGGAAGTCACAAAAAGAATGGCGATCGCTGGAAGAACGCCTTCCTGGTGCCGCATGGAGATGACGTCTTCCTGTTCAACGAAGCGGGCGATTTGATCATCGCCAAGCTGACACCGAAACGTTACGAAGAGGTGAACCGCGCCCACGTGCTGGAGCCTACCAATACCATGGCCGGCGCCGGAAGATTGGTGGTCTGGTCCCATCCCGCCTTCGCGAACAAATCGATTTACGCCCGCAACGACAAGGAAATCGTCTGCTATTCGCTGGCCGCGGAAGACAACCAAACGCGCTAAACCAGACCCTCCGACTCAGGGTCGCCGAGGCCTTTGCCAGGTGGCAAACACTCATGGGATCGCCTCATTCGCGGTGTTCCTTGGGGCGCGCTTCCGGGAAACGCAGTTCCCAGCGGCTGCCATCGGCAAAATGGATGTCCAGGTGCTTGCGGTTGAGCCGGAACATGGCGATCAGCGTAAGGACATCTCCGGCAGCGCCGCCTGCGGCTTCCTGTCCCTCAGGTCCCGTGGCCTTGGCCCAGCGCTCGCCGACGCGATGGCAAAAGCACAGGCGCGTCCGATCGCGCAGCCGTAACACGGCTTCCGTGAAGTCGTCGTTCACTTCGTGCGCCTGCAAGCCATCACGCAGCATTTGTTCGCCTGTCATGGTTTCTTCGCCCAGGCTGTGATTGATCTCAGGAAGCCCGCGGATCGCCGAAGACGTGCGCAGCCGTCTGCCCCGACGGCCATTCCAGCATGATCAACCTCTTGAAGTGGTAATCGCCGCCGATGTTGATTCCATGGATCGCGCCGAAATCCTTTTCGCGCTCGCGGTGCGTATGGCCGCAGAAAGCGAACGGGATACGGCGTTCGTACCCGCGCAGCAAGTCTTCCATCCTTTGATTTCCGGAAAATGCATCCCAGAGCAAGCCGTCCAGAGTCGGCGGGCCGGGCCGCGGAAAACTCAGGCCGCGGAACGGTGGATGATGCGTGACGACGATCGCCTGGTTCACGGTCCCGAGCGCCAACGCGAGCTGGCCGGCAAGCCTGGCCACAACCTGTTTCGTGAAGGCGGCGTCGTCCAGCGGCCAACGCACGAAGCGGGCATCATTATGCCGGCCGCGGCTGAACTGCTTGGTCCGCAGGTGCTCCTCCCAGTCCGGGGTTTGCTTTTGTAAGGCGGCCAGCGTCCAGGAATAGTCGTACCAGTTGATGGAACCGGCGAGCGCCAGGCCGGCTTCCGGAAGGAGCAGCGGCGCTTCGTCCAGATTGTGAAAGCCATGCTGTGCGCTCACCGCCGGCAAATGCTCTTGAAAGACTTGTAGCGAGTCGCCGCGCTCGTCGTGCTCTTGCACCCAGATGTCGTGATTGCCGGCTACCAGGGCCTTGCGACAAGGAACATCGGCAAACTGAGCGAGGCATGTAGCGAACTCCTGGCCCGCGCCGACATCGCCCGCCACGATGAGCACGTCTGGAGGAGCGGCCCTTAGGAAGTCGACAAGGAGCGCTATCGCCTCATCCCCCGTCTTCCGGACACCATAGTGGAGATCGCCGGTGAAGGCGAGGCGCAGGCTAGAGGCCATGATTAACTGAACCAGGACGCCGAGGATTATAACCCAAAGCGCCAGCGATGGGCCGGCGCTGGCGGGTCGGGTTACAATGCTGCCGATTTACCCATGTTGATTTTAGAACAGGGTGTAGATGAAGGGAGCATAGCAGGTCGCGGACAGCGCGGCCACTGCTCCGAGAAGCAGGAGCGCGAAAAGAACGGGTAGCAACCACCATTTGCCCGTGGCGCAGACGAATTGCCAGAGATCGCCGACGAAGGTGGGGGGCTCTTCGATCAGGGCGCTGGCAAAGTCTGAATTTGCCGGGAACGATTTTTTGATGGGGTCCATCCATGACCTCCGTGGAGCCGGGCTAGGCGGGACGCACCGTGCGCCGCGCTCTGGTCCGTGGCGTGCGCGCCTTCCAGGGCGCCGGCTGCGTTGCCACCGGCAATGTCCGTTTCAGGATCCAGAGAACGGGAAAACAAACGAGGAGCAACAGGACATACGGCCAGCGCAGCGTTCGGGGAAGCACGGTGCCGACGGCGAAAAGGATGGCGGCGGCCAGGCGCAATGTCCAACCGGTTGCGGTCGATTCATAGAAAACCGCGCACACTCCCAGGGCCAGCGCTACCAACCAGGCGATCGACCGCAAATGGCGCTTGGGAGGATCCCAGGTTGAGTTGAACGGTGGCATGCCTTGAATTCCCTGTTCACGGTGGAGAGTGGCCGCCGCACGTTGGAGCGGCAGGAAAGCATTCCAATCTGGAGCGCTGAGAGAACGGACTGCCCGTCGTTCCGAAACCTGTCAGCACGGCCTGTTGACTTCCCTGTCGCAAGCGCCGACCTTTGAAGTATAGCTTGCAAGCCAAAGGGCAGCAATCTCAGCTCGAAGCGGTCGTGCCTGCCCATCGGCGACTCCCGAGCGGTTTTCGCGAAACTCTCAGGCCGGCCCCGGAGTAACATAACTACGGGAGAGGCGCCGCAACTTCGATTCGATTTCTCAGGAGACGATGCCATGCGTCTGTTCCTGCTTGCCGCTGCTTGTTTGCTGGCTCTCATAGCGCGGACGCGTGCCGAGGCGCCTGCCGAGCCGCTTCGTCTGGTGTCCGACGCGGCTGACCTTGTCGTCAAGATTGAACAGCCGCGCAAGCTGGTGGAAGGCGCCCTGAATAATCCGCTCCTCAAGCAATTCCAGAAGCTGGAAGCCGTCGGCGAGTTTTATGAATCGACCAACTACCGGCGCTTTCAGCAGTTACTGGCTTACTTCGAGAAAAAGCTCGGCGGCGAACGGCTGGAGCTGCTCGAGCGACTGGCCGGCGGCGGTGGCGTAGCATTGGGGATCAAATTCGGGCCACAGCCGCCTCTAGCAGTGTTGGTGGTGCAAGGAAAGGATGAAGCGCTGCTGCAACGTTTTGTGACCCTATCACTCCAGGTTCTGGATCAGGAGTTGTCGCGCCAGGAAGCGAAGGACCGACTGGACAGGGGCAACTACCGGGGCGTGGAGACGTTTCATGTTGGCAAGGACCAATTCTACATGGCCGCGGCCGGCTCGGCTCTTGTTCTGAGCAATACGGAAAAGGGCCTGCGCTCCGCGATTGATCTTCACCTGGACGGCGGCAAGAAAAGTATGGCGCAGCGCCCGCGCCTTGTCGAAGCACGCACCCTGCTGGGGCCGGATCCGCTGGCGTGGGTATGGCTCAACATGGACACGGTGCGCCAGGCGCCCGGGGCCAAGGATATTTTCACGCTGCCGCGCAACGATGCCGTGCTGACCGTGCTGTTTGGCAACATCCTCGATCTGGGCGGCCGCGCTCCGTTTGCTTGTGCCGGCCTGTACGCTCAGGACAGTGGCTACCACCTCAGCGTGCGGACCCCTGCGGGAAGAGAGGGCATGACGGCGGCGTTGGCCGTGCACGTGCCGCCGGCCAATCAGCCGGGATCCCGGCCGCTGCTCGAGCCCAGGGGGGTAATTTACAGCAGCAGCTATTTCCTGGACCTATCCCAGTTCTGGGAGCAGCGCGGCAAGCTGTTCAACGCCAAGCAGGTGAAGGACTTTGAAAACTTCAACAAGACCTCGCGGAATTTCTTGGCCGGCAGCGAGTTCAGCAAGCTCTTGGCCCAGGCCGGTCCGTATCAGCGGCTGGTGGCCGTGCCGCAGCTCAAGAATTCTTACAAGACGATCCCCGGGCAGCGCATTCCCGCCTTTGGCCTGGTGGTCGAGATGCGCGAGCCAGAAGCGTTCGGCAAGAAGCTGACCGCCATCCTGCGCTCCCTGGCTCTTCTGGCCACCACGCAGGTGAAATTGAAACCCGTTGAAGAGCAATACGCCGGCAAAACCATCATCGGCTATCGTTTCCCCGAGGATGACAGCTATCCGGCCGACATGGACAACTTCCGCTTTAACTTCAGCCCCAGTTTCGCAGTTGTCGGCAACCAATTCGTCGCCGGCTCGACCATCGAGCTATGCCACGAGCTTGTTGACCTCGTGGACAAGGAAAACAGGGAGCAGCCTGCAAGCTCCCCCGCCACCGCGCATTCGCAGATCTATGCCGCGGCGGGTGCCGACGTGCTGGAGAGCCTGAAGGATCGGCTGTTCGCCCAAACCATGCTCGACCAGGCCCTGTCGCCGGCCAAGGCGAGTGAACAGGTGAAGGCCTTCATCGATTGGGTGCGAGGCCTGGGGGTGGTGCAACTGGAGCAGCATTACAACGCCCGCGATTTTCGTTTTGACATTCGCCTGATCCCGGCACTACAGAGATAGTCAGCCGATTTCGTAGGGCAGGTTTTTAACCTGCCGTTAACATATGCCAGGCAGGTTAGAAACCTGCCCTACGAGGCGCCAGCCATGACACCGAACATTGATCCGCAATGGGCCTGGGAGCCCTATCGACCTTCGGCGGAGTCGCCGTGGGATATCAAGAAGGTCGGCCATCTTTATCGGCGAGCCGCCTTCGGCGCCACCTGGAGCGAACTCGAAGAGGGTCTCAAGGCCGGCCCGGAGAGAGCAGTCGACAATCTCCTTAAGGGGAAAGATGGCCAGGAGGCGTTCGATCGGCAGACCGCCCCCCTAGCGCAGAGCATCAGCCGGGCCAACAACGGCGCGCTGGCGCGCTCGTGGTGGCTATATCGCATGTTGTACAGCCCGCATCCGCTCCAGGAAAAGCTGACGCTCTTCTGGCACAACCACTTCGCGACCAGCAACGCCAAGGTTAATAACGCCGGCTTCATGCTGGGCCAGTATGAGTTGATGCACCGGCATGCGCTGGGAAGCTTTCGCGACCTCTTGCAAGAGATGTCCCGTGATCCGGCGATGATGGTCTGGCTCGACACTAGCCAGAGCAAGAAACGCATGCCGAATGAGAACTATGCGCGGGAGCTGATGGAGCTCTTTAGCCTTGGCATCGGCCATTACACGGAGAAAGATATTCGCGAGGCCGCGCGTGCCTTTACCGGTTGGGAGATCAAAGGCGGCAAGGGGATGTTTGATCCTCGGCAGCACGACGACAGCGCGAAGACGGTCCTGGGACAAACCGGCAAATGGACGGGCGCCGACATTGTGCGCATCTGCCTGGAGCAACCATCCGTGCCGACTTTCATAGTCGGCAAGCTTAATCGATTTCTGGTGAGCGACACGGTGCCGGCTACCCCGGCGTTGCTTGAGCCTCTCGCGACCGAGTTCCGCAAGAGCGACTACAACTTTGGCGCCCTGGTGGAGAGAGTACTGCGCTCAAACCTGTTTTTCTCGCCGACTGCTTATCGCAGCCGGGTGAAAGCGCCCGTCGATTTTGCCGTGGGGATTGTCCACGCCTTGGAAGGCCGCATCGGCGGCTCTGCTCTGGCGCAGTCCCTGGAGGAACTGGGGCAGAATATCTTCTATCCTCCCTCGGTGAAAGGATGGGACGGCGGCCAAACCTGGCTGAACGGCCAGACGCTGCTCACGCGCCAGAACTTGGCCCTGGCCATCACTTCCACGGAAGATGCGCGTTTCGGCCGGCGCACCGATCCCGCCGCTTTAATTCAAAGGTACGGCGTCAAGTCCGACACGGAAGTGGTGGATTTCTTTCTCCGCCTTTTTCTTCAGGGCGATGTCGTCGCCGACGCCCGCGCCAAGCTCGTGGAGTATCAGCAACGTTCCCACAAGCAAACCGTCCCCGTGTACTGGACCAAGCAAGACGCGGCGGATCACAGCATCCGCACGCTGTGTCATCTGGTGCTGACTTTGCCGGAGTTTCAACTTGATTAGTACTTAGTGCTTAGTGCTTAGTCCTTGGCGAAGGACTAAGCACTAAGCACTAAGAACTAAGAACTAAGGCCTAGGGAGTTCCCATGATTCCAACACGTCGCAACTTCTTGAAGACATCGCTGGCCACCGGCAGTCTGGTGAGCTGGGGGCTAACAGTGCCGGCTTTTCTGAGCCGCACGGCCGCCGCCGCGCCGGACGCGGGCAAGCCGGGCGCCAAGGAGACGATTCTGGTGGTTGTGCAATTGACCGGGGGGAACGACGGCCTCAATACTGTTATTCCCTACAAGGATCCGGACTACGCCAAACTGCGTCCAAGCCTCAAGCTTGCGAAGGATCAGATCAAAAAGCTGAACGATCACGTCGGCCTGCACCCATCACTGGACGGGCTGGCAGGGTTGCTTCAGGACCAAGCCCTGTGCGTCGTGCAGGGCGTGGGCTATCCGAACCCCAACCAATCCCACTTTCGCTCGATGGACATTTGGCAGACGGCCAGCATGGCCGAGAACCTGACGGAGGGCTGGATCGGCAAGGCTTTGAAGCAACTGCCGGGCGCCGGGACGTTCCACATCGCGGGGAAGAATGAAAGCTCGCCGCTTGCTCTATCGGGGGCGCCGGTGCGTGTGCCGTCCATCGCATCCCTGGACGAGTTCCAGCTTCAAACCACCGCAGCCAGCGGGGCAGACAAGAAGCAGCAGCGCATGCTCATCGAAGAGGCGGCCAAGATGCGCGAAAGCCAGCCCAACTTGCTCGATTTCGTGAAGCGCACCGCCGTCAATACCTACGACAGCAGCCGCCGGCTCCAGGAGATCGGCAAGAACTACCAACCCAAGGCGGCCTATCCCAATACGCAGCTAGCCAGCCACTTGAAGCTGGCGGCTCAGCTTGTTGACGCCAATTTTGGCGCGCGTATCTTCTACGTCTCCATCGATGGTTTTGATACCCACGCCAATCAGCTGAACACGCACGCCAATTTGCTCCGGCAGGTCTCCGATGCGATGACCGCGTTTTACAAAGACATGGCCGCACGGGGTCACAAGGATCGCATCCTGATGATGACTTTTTCCGAGTTCGGCCGCCGGGCCCATGAGAACGGCAGCAAGGGCACCGATCATGGCTCCGCGGCGCCAATGCTCCTGGTGGGCGGCAAGGTAAAGGCGGGCGTGGTTGGCGAGCATCCAAGCCTGACCAAGCTCAGCATGGACAACCTGGTCCACCACACCGACTTCCGCCAGGTCTATGCGGCGATCCTGGATAAATGGCTCGGCATCTCAAGCAAAGAAGTGCTTGGCGAATCGTTCAAACCGCTTGATGTATTTAGGATGGCGTAGAAAAAGCTCTCGCAGAGCACGCAGAGAGCGCAGAGGAAGAACATACTGTGCTTTTTCTCTGCGCTCTCTGCGTGCTCTGCGAGAAATGTTTTTAGAACATACCAAGTTCCAACCTGGCGGCTTCTGACATGCGCTCCGGAGTCCAGGGCGGGTCCCAGACCAGCTCGACCTTGGCAGACTTCACCCCGGGAACGGCGCCAACCTTGGCCTGAACTTCCGGAGGCAGGGAGCCGGCTACTGGACAGGCCGGCGAAGTCAGCGTCATGCGAATGCCGACCTCGCCTGATTCCTGCACGTCGATCCCGTAAATCAAGCCCAGCTCGTGGATATTGACCGGAATCTCCGGGTCAAAGCAGGTACGCAGGACTGCGACGATCTTTTCCTGAAGTTCACCGATATCGACCGGGCCGGCGGTCTCCGTTGACGGTGTGTTGACAGCCGGCGGCGCAGCAGGCGTTGTCGGTCCGCCGCCGTTTGCTACGGCATGCTTCTGGCCCGCGATTTCCAGGGGCATGCGTCCCGGTTTGTTGTCCATGGTGTTCGCCCTCCGTCATGCTGCGCTCATTCGGTCGAGACCGTCTTGCTCTCTTCGCCCTCCAGGGCGGCGTGGAAGGTATGCCAGGGCAGCGTAGCGCATTTGACGCGCACGGGGAACTCCCGCACGCCCGAGAATACGACCAGCTTGCCCATCTTGTCCTCATCCATCGCCTCTTTATTCTGGCCGGTGAGGACAGCGTGAAAGTTTTTGAAGAGCTCTTCCGCCTCGGCGCGCGTCTTGCCTTTCAAGCTCTCCGTCATCATCGACGCCGATGCTGTGGAGATGGCGCACCCGGAGCCCTGGAAGCTCACATCGCGAATCACGTCGCCGTCCAGCTTTACATAGACGGTCACCTTGTCGCCGCACAGCGGATTGAAGCCTTCGATGTGCCTGGCGTTCTCCTGCTTGCGGAAGTTGCGCGGCTTCTTGTGGTGATCGAGGATGACGTCTTGATAGAGTTCGCGTAGGTCGGACATTAGCCAAACATCTCCTTGACCTTGTGCAGCCCGGCGACGAGGGCGTCGATGTCTTCCTTGGTGTTGTAAATCCCCAGCGAGGCACGCGCCGTGGCCGGCACGCCAAAGCGATCCATCACCGGCTGGCAGCAATGATGTCCGGTCCGGATGGCCACGCCTTCCTGGTCGAGGACCTGGCCGATGTCATGCGGGTGGGCGTTGTCCATTACAAAAGCGAGCACGCCGGCCTTGTCATGGGCGGTGCCGATGAGGCGCACTCCGGCAATGTCCTGCACTGCCTCCGTGGCATACTGCAGCAATTGATGTTCGTGCGCGGCCACGGTGTCCAGGCCGGCGGCGGTCACGTAGTCCAGTGCCGCAGCAAGGCCAATGACGCCGGCAATATGGGGAGTGCCGGCCTCAAACTTGTGCGGCAATACGTTGTAGGTTGTCTTCTCAAAGGTGACCGAGCTGATCATGTCGCCGCCGCCCTGGTAAGGCGGCATCGCTTCGAGCAGGCCGGCCTTGCCGTAGAGCACGCCGATGCCCGTCGGGCCATAAAGTTTGTGGCCGGAAAACGTGTAGAAATCGCAATCGAGCTCCTGGACATCCACGTTGATATGCGGCACGGCCTGCGCACCGTCCACAAGCACGGGGATATTCCTGCCGTGTGCTAGCTCGATAATCTTGCGCACCGGATTGATGGTGCCAAGCGAGTTCGATAAATGTACAACCGAGACCAGACGCGTTCGCTCGTTAAGAAGCCTCTCATACTCCTCGAAAAGGAACTCGCCACGATCGTTGATCGGCACGACGCGCAGCGCCGCCCCTTTCTCCTCGCAGAGAGTCTGCCAGGGAACGATGTTGGAGTGATGCTCCATATGCGAGATGACAATCTCATCGCCCGCTCGGACATGCGTTCTGCCGAAGCTCTGCGCGACCAGGTTGATCCCTTCGGTGGTGCCGCGGACGAAGATGATCTCGCGCGCCTGGGCGGCGTTGAGGAAGCGCTGCACCTTCACGCGTGCCGTTTCATAATCCTCCGTGGCTTTCTGGCTGAGCCAATGCACGCCGCGATGGACGTTGGAGTTTTCTGTCTTGTAAAACCGATTGACAGCGTCCAGAACCACTTGCGGTTTCTGGGCAGTGGCCGCGTTATCGAGATAAACCAACGGCTTGCCGTGAATCTTCTGCCGCAGGATGGGAAAATCTTCGCGAATCCTGGCGACATTCAAACGCGGCGGACTGGCAACCGGCGGAGTTCCACGCGACATGCGCGTTGCGGGTTGAATGCTCATGGTACCTCCGTGGCTTCCGAGGCCCTGGGCAATTGATGCATCGCCAGCAGTTCCCGTTCAAGCTGGTTACGCAGCGGCTCGATCTTGATGCGTTCGATGACGGCGTTGGCGAAGGCAAAGGTCAGCAGGTTCTTCGCCTGTTCCAGCCCGATGCCGCGCGTGCGCAGATAGAAAATGCCTTCCTCGTCAAGTTGGCCGACGGTGGCCCCGTGGGTACATTTCACATCGTCGGCGTAAATCTCAAGCTGGGGCTTGGTATTGATCACCGCATCTTCGGAAAGCAGCAGCGTCTGATTCGTCTGCTTGGCATCGATCTTCTGGGCATCCTGGTGCACGAAGATCTTGCCGTTGAACACGCCGTGCGCCCTGCCGTCCAGGATACCCTTGTAAAGCTCATGGCTGGCGCAGTGCGGCCTGGCGTGGTCGAGGACGGTGTGATTGTCCATGTGCTGCCGGCCGCCGGCCATGTAGAGCCCATTGATAATCGTCTCGCAGCCCTCGTCATTCAGGACGACGCGCACTTCATTGCGTACCAGGGCGCCGCCCAGGCCTATGTAGTGCGTGGAAAAATTGCTGCTGCGGTTTTGCTGCACCTGGAGCGTGGCGACGTGGAATGCCTCCTTGCTCTCGCGCTGCAACTTGTAGTGATCGATGAAGGCATTCTCTCCTGCAAGAACTTCGGTGACCGCGTTCGTGAAATACACTTCTTCTTCCATGCCGACATAGGCCTCCACAACTTTCACCTGGCTGTTTTCCCCGACCAGGATCAAATTGCGCGGATGGGCGACGCTGCCTTCCCCGTCCGTGGTGGTGAGGAAGAGAAGATAGATCGGCTCTTCGATGATCTTCCCCGCGGGAATCGAAACGAAGGCGCCGTCACGGATGAATGCGGTGTTGAGAGCAGTAAATGCCTGGTTCTGGAAACTGGCATATTTCGCCACGTGAGACTCGATCCATTCCGGCTGGCTTTCCATCGCCTTGGCAAGGCTGCCGACCGTGACGCCGGCGGGCAGCTTCTGCAACGAGGAAAGGCGCGGCTCGTAAAGGCCGTTCACAAATACCAGACGGTGACTCGTGCCGACGTGAAAGCCCGCCCGCTCGACCTCTGCGGCCGGAACCTCCCTGAACTCGCCGGGTGTCGCCAGTTTGAATGGGATCTTGGCGATGGGGGCAACGTTGGTGAAGCGCCAGTCCTCATGGCGCAAAGTCGGAAACCCGAGTTCCGTGAAGCGCTTCAGCGCCGCTTTGCGAACGCTGTGAATCCCTTTTGAGGCTCGCGATGGGGAAAGCTCGCGCTCGAACTGCTGGAAGTTCGCGCTGTGGATGTTCTTTTCTTCCTGCACGTCGATCATGGTGCGTCGATTCCTTAAGTTGCAGCCTAGACCTTTACCGCCTGTTTTTGCTCGGCCTCCTTTTCGATCCATCCGTAGCCTTTTCTTCCAGTTCCAGTGCCAGCTCCTTGCCGCCCGACTTGACGATGCGGCCCTCATGCAGGACGTGTACCCGGTCCGGCACGATGTAGTTCAAAAGCCGCTGGTAGTGCGTGATGACCAGGATGGCCCGGTCCTTGCTGCGCAGTGCGTTGACGCCGTCGGCCACCACCCGCAAGGCGTCGATATCGAGACCGGAGTCAGTCTCGTCAAGAATCGCCAGCTTCGGATCGAGCACGGCCATCTGGAAGATTTCGTTCCGCTTTTTCTCACCGCCCGAAAAGCCTTCGTTCACCGGCCTTTTGAGCAAGTCTTCCTCGATGTGCAGCACTTTCAGCTTTTGCCGGATCAGCTTCATGAAATCCATCGCGTCCACTTCTTCCTGGCCGCGATGCTTGCGGATGGCATTCAGAGCGGCGCGCAGGAAGTAGGTATTGCTCACGCCGGGGATTGCTACCGGATATTGGAAGGCTAGGAAGATCCCTTCACGGGCGCGCTCTTCGGGCTCCATCTCCAGCAGGTTCTTGCCTTGGTACAGCACTTCGCCTTCAGTCACTTCATAAGCATCGCGGCCGGCCAGCACTCCGGCGAGCGTGCTCTTGCCGGAGCCGTTCGGCCCCATGATGGCATGGACCTCACCGGCGTTGACCTTGAGGCTGACGCCTCGAAGGATTTCTTTGTCTTCGACTTTGGCATGCAGGTTGAAGATAATTAACATCGTTTTGACTCTTTATAGCTCATTAATTGGATCATCCGACTCAGAGCGAACTCGATTTCCTTCGCTTTTGTCGAGCGATCGAAGTCGTGCCAGTACCTGGTCCATTGTTCGGCCGGGATCGTTCCGAGAGCGCTCTTTGCGACGTTTGATCTCCTCTGGATCAAAGAGTTTTCGCACCTCGGTATAGTCCACAACCGTGCTCCGATCAGCCGGTGTAAACACGCCCAGTAGATTTCCTTCGCTATCCTGGATTTCGGTTGGCTCGGTCAAATGATCAAGATACGCCCTTAGACGCGCATCAGCTTTTAGAATCATTTTCAGTTCTCGCTGCTTGCAATTTTTTGCTTATGCTCACGGGTCACTCGCCTTAGGCCGGCATCCGAACGTTTTCTCGTGACTGCTGAAGAGTCAGACCGTTGATGTATTTCGACTAATTCGCAGACGTCCGGAGGATGATCGAGAATCCATGGCTTAGGCAGAGGTCGACCATCCGTCTCAGAGCTACTGATCAGCAGTTCTAGTGCCTCTTGGCCGTGCTTGACAGCCGCAGCATACGTAGAGCCGTGCGTTTTGGCATAAGGTCCGAATTCTGGAAGAGAGACCACGTAGACTCGATCCTCATCGGACCATTGGATCAGCATTGAATAACGACTTTTCACGGCTGGTTCTCCACCTGAGCGATTGCTTCAATGACACGCGCCTCTTGGTAACGCCGTGCATCTCTGCCATCTTTCCCGGAGAGCACAATTGGCCGGCCTGTTAGAAGCGGATGGTGCCAAACCGTGTGGCTTCCTTTTCCTGGACGGCAGGTAAATCCGGCCTTGCGGAGCAGTGCTTTTAATTCGCGTACCTTCTTCGGCATGAGTTCAGCCACATCGCCCACTGTCCGAATTGTGCTTGCTCACCCGACGCTCCCTTCCAGGCTTACGCCCAAAAGTTTCTGAGCTTCCACCGCAAACTCCATCGGCAGGTTCAAGAACACCTGTTTGCAGAAGCCGTTGACAATCATGTTCACGGCGTCCTCCGCCGACAGGCCGCGTTGCTTGCAGTAGAAGATCTGGTCTTCGCCGATCTTTGAGGTTGAAGCCTCGTGCTCCACGCGGCCGGTGGGATTGCGGACTTCGATGTATGGAAACGTGTGCGCCCCGCAGCGATCCCCCAGCAGCAGCGAATCGCATTGCGAGTAGTTGCGGGCATTGCTGGCGCCCTTCATGATCTTTACCAGGCCGCGGTAGGTGTTCTGGCCGTTGCCGGCGGAGATGCCCTTGGAGACGATCGTGCTCTTGGTGTCCTTGCCGATGTGGATCATCTTGGTGCCGGTGTCGGCTTGCTGCTTGTTATTGGTCACGGCCACCGAATAGAACTCGCCGACCGAGTTGTCGCCCTGGAGAATGCAGCTCGGGTATTTCCAGGTGATCGCCGAGCCGGTCTCGACCTGCGTCCAGGAAATCTTCGAGTTCCGGCCCATGCATTTGCCGCGCTTGGTGACGAAATTGTAGATGCCACCTTTGCCTTCCTTGTCGCCCGGGTACCAGTTCTGCACCGTGGAATACTTGATCTGCGAACCTTCGCCCACGGCGACCAGCTCAACCACGGCGGCGTGCAACTGATTCTCGTCGCGAATCGGAGCCGTGCAGCCTTCGAGGTAGCTGACATACGCTCCTTCCTCGGCGACGATCAGCGTGCGCTCGAACTGTCCCGTGTCCTTGGCGTTGATGCGGAAGTACGTGGACAACTCCATCGGGCAGCGCACGCCCTTCGGGATGTAGCAGAAGGAACCGTCGGTGAACACCGCCGAGTTCAGGGCGGCAAAATAGTTGTCGTTATACGGCACCACCGAGCCCAGGTACTTCTGCACCAGATCGGCATGATTCCGCACCGCTTCCGAGAACGAGCAAAAAATAATGCCCAGTTCGGAGAGCTTTTCCTTGAACGTCGTCGCCACGGAGACGCTGTCGAAGACCGCATCCACAGCAACGCCGCTGAGCCGTTTTTGCTCCTCCAGAGAAATGCCCAGTTTCTCGAACGTCGAACGCACGTCGGGATCCACCTCGTCCAGGCTGGCCAGGTTTTTCTTGGGCCTGGGAGCGGAGTAGTAGACAATATCCTGGTAGTCGATCGGCGCGATGCGCAAGTTCGGCCACCAGCGCGGCTCCTGCATCGTCAGCCAATGCCTATACGCCTTGAGCCGCCACTCGAGCATGAACTTCGGCTCGCCTTTCTTTGCCGAAATCGTGCGGATGACCTCCTCGCTCAGGCCCTTCGGCACCGTATCGGCATCGATATCGGTGATGAAGCCGTACTTGTATTCACGATTAGCCAGTTCTTCAATCGTGCTGGTTGCAGTCGTCATCGTCTCTCTCAATCCTTTCAAGCCTTCGTACCGCTCGCATTAACCGCAAACGTCAATCCCTGGACAACGGCGTCAAAGTGATCAGCGGCGTCGCCGGCTCGAGCACGGCGTCCGCCAAGCGCGAGCGCAGCAAATCGGTAATCCGATGCTCGCCTTGCAGGAAGTCGGCCAGCGTGATCTGGTCAAGCGTGTGCCGCATCCATTGCTCCAGCGTCTGCCAGAGGGCCTTGATCGTGCAGCTACTGCCGTGCACACAAGCCCCAATGGTCTCTGTTCCCGCATGCCGTTCGCAATAACCGGGATCGTCGAACAGCGGTTCGCCCAGGGCCATCATGACCGAGCCAAGGGTAATCTCGCCCGGCGGTCGAGCCAGCTTGTAGCCGCCCGCCCTGCCGCGCACACTATCGATCAATCCCGCTTGCCGCAAAACCGCCAACAGCTTCGCCACATAAGGCGCAGATAGGCCTTCTGCAGCGGCAATCTCCGGTATGGTCGAAGAATGCCCTTCTTCGGCCGCCGCCAGGCGAAGCAGACAGCGCAATCCGTATTCTTCCTGGGAGGTAATCTTCATTTGCCACCTCGCCCTTGCGGAACCAAACCTAGTCGTATTTTAGGAACATATACTTTTTAGTCAATGATTTGCAACAAGCCCAGGAACACAGATTTTTTTGCAAGGAATGACGGAAAGTCCCTTACTGTCTTCGCAAAGCATCATGCCAAGCTGCCAACGCTTGACCCGGCTTTGATAGCGACTTTGCCTGCCATAAATCCCTGTCGCAAAACAATTTGCTACTCCGAGACATACGGGGATCCATGATTTGGTTCGTGATTCGGTCCTGGGCTCCTGACTCTCTTGGCAGTTTGGCAGTCGACTCTTAATGACATCGTAAACTCATGCGCATAAAACACTTACAATTCACGGAGTTGACTGCCAAAGCATCCGAAAATCTTGGCAGTCTTGGCAGTACTAAATGCCGTCTTCCCTCTGCGGAACTTGCCGGCGGGATTCAACGTCCCATAAGCCGAAGCGGGTTCTCTTGCCGTTGCCGGTAATGAAGAGCCGGTGGTCCAAACGCTGCAAACGTAGGGGGCCATCGACAAAGGGATCATCCGGCACCTGAGCAAGGTAGCGGGGGACGAGAGACTCCAGGGAGTCAGGCCAGTGGCGGTGCACCAGTCGGTAACGCTCAGCGGCGATGGCGGCAATGGCGTGACGCAATTGGACATGATCCAGGTCGGAGTCAACCTGATATTTGCCGTGCATCGTTAACCGCCGTCTGACCAGCCAAGGTTGATCCTTCAGTTGCTCCAAGAGTACTTTAAGCTGGGCGCCACGATTTCTTTCAGGCAGCTTGGCGGTTTCGATCAGGCGGGTAGTAAATTCAAGATAGGTAGCCCGAGCATTCGTTATGGATCCCACCCGGACCATATTGAAGACTTCCTGCGGGCCCACGCCGCCGAGCCGCAACCATGTCGGTGATGTTGGCGGAAAAAGATCCGTGATTTTCATCTCACCCTTGCTGATGGCATCCAGCATGCGATCCGTCGATGCGCGCTCGCCGCGAAAAGCATTCAGGTACAGCGGCTGCGCCGCTTCTTGTTCGAGCACTTTTTGCAAATCAGCCAGGGCGGTCTCGCTGGCTTCTCCCTGTGCCAGAACGCGTCCCAGGGTCGTCACTGCTATCGCGTCCAACGCTGTACGCACCAGGCAGGTCATAAGGTCCGGACCATCGCCCAGTGTTCGAGCGGCGCCCAGAATCGCGCGGCAGGAAGCCAGGGCCTGGTCCAACTTCCCGTCCTGAGCCAAAAGCATGGCATCCATGCTGAGCAGCTTGCCGACATCCAACGCTCGAACGGGAGGCGGGAAACTGCTCGCAAAGCCCTTGGGCGTCCAGGTAAACGGCTGGCTGCCTTCTGGAGCATGAGCGAGTTGGCGTGCTGCCTCGAGCGCGGCGGCGGCTCCTTCAAGATTTGCCCGCAGATTGGCGGTCTGCTCCTCGGTCAACTGAATCTGGGGCACAGACTTTGTGGCTCTCGGCAATCTCCAACCGACCAGCATTTGCTCGACGGCGATCCTTTGAAATGCCCCATTGTCCTTATCCGCGATGCGGGGTTGCTTTCGCAAGATATCGTCCAGCCGCCAGCCGGGTTCAAGGCGATCCGCCTCGGCAATCGCTTTCTCGAGGCGCTTCTCGGCAATCGCGGAAGCGTAGAAGTAGTAGGCCGTCCCGGCGCCTGTCGCCAGCATCAAGATCCCGAGAAGAAGCCGGAGTCTTCGCCAACGTGAACGCGGTTTCTGCGGGCCCAAATCAACGGGGGGCGGGAGGGCAGCGCTCACGAAGTGTGACGCCGCTTGGTCTTCGGCCTGCACTTGGATGGACGGTTCGGCCATGTCTGGAGTATACACGCATCCCGCTTCGACTCCATGAGAATCAACGCTGGGGCAGCCAGCTGACCGTCTTCAGGCCGCGGACGCTGGGAAAATGCGCCAGATTGTTCGACACGAGCGTGGCATCCAGCGAATGCAAGCGGAGCAAGGCCAACGAATTATTGCCGAGATAGAGGGGATCCCACTGAACTTTCGCTTGGCCATGCGGCAAGCATAATGTGTCCGCAGGCCGGGCACAATCCAGCAGGCGACGCGTTCACAGGGTCACGCGTTTTCAGCAGTCAGCGCCTGTTTGCTCGGTAGCTTTACCTTCCAGACCAGGCCGAGCAAAGCCATGCCGCGAATCACGTAGTAGCTCAGGTCGAACTGCCACCATCTCAAGCCGTGGCGAGCGGAAGTGGGGAAAGCGTGATGGTTGTTGTGCCAGCCTTCGCCCAGGGCCAGGATGCCGAACACGAAGTTGTTGCGGCTGTGGTCGCCGCTCGGGTAAGGCCGGCGGCCCCAGATGTGGCATACGGAATTGACGCTCCAGGTAATGTGATGGACGAGGAAGATGCGCGCCAGGCCGCCCCAGATGAGGCCGAACAAAGCGCCCATCCAACTTCCTGTCAGCACGCCGCCCAGCGCGGCCGGGATGAGCAGGCCGAGAGCAACCCACAGCGGGAACAGGGCACTGGCGGCCCGCAAGGTGCGGCTTTGACGCAGGTCCCGGTTATAGTGAGCCAGATCGGCTGGGTCGGCTCTAAATACCCAGCCCACGTGGGAGTGCCAGGCGCCGCGGACCAGGTCCAAAAAGCCGCCGCCGTGGAGATGCGGAGAATGGGGATCTCCCTCCTGATCGCTGTGCTGATGGTGACGCCGGTGCATGGCCACCCACTGCATCAGCGGGCCCTGGACCGCCATCGAGCCGAGGACGGCGAGGATAAATTGGACGACGCGGCTGGTCTCGAAAGCCCGGTGCGTGAACAGGCGGTGGTAGCCGACCGTGATGCCCACGCCCGTAATGATGTACATGCCCAGGAACAAGCCCAGTTCGACCCAGCTGAAGCCGCGCCCCCACAGGAAGGCAATACCCACCACCAGGCCGAGAAACGGCACGATGACGGCGATGGCGTTCGCCACTTTCATGCCCAGGGAAAGCGGTACCGTGTCGTGCTCGTGGGATGCCGGCTCAGCAGCGGACTGCGAAACAGGCGGGGAAGTCAATTCGTTCACAAACCGGCTCCTTAAGGGCAACACTTCAAGGCGACGACAAAGGCTGCTCAGGGCGGGGATATCAGGAAATCAGAAGTGCGCTGGCTGGCGCGACTTCATTTATAGTACTAGATTCCAGGACATTTGTCTCAGCGGCCGGTGCGGAGATGATAATCCAGGGACTAACATTGCCCATCCGGCCGTAATTTGGCAAGAGCAATAGCGGCGTGGCTGTGCCCTGGCTCGCCGTTATCGGCGTGACGATTTCAGGCTGGCGCCACATGTCGCTGTCGGCGGAACTTGCCGGCCAATACGGGGGGAAAGAGTTCGCCGCCGAACCAGCCGCCTGCCGTGCACAGGCCCATGGCACTGACGAACGTGAGCATAAGAAGCTCGAGGGTAAAGCTGCTGACCATAAGACGGATGCCGAGGAGAATGGAGCCGGCGCCGATGCCGACAATGATTCCCTGCTTCAGGCCGTTGTGGGTGTTGAAGCCGGCGAAGGCGGCGCCGGCAATCATGGCCAGGGCGGAAATCTCCCAGGTTACCAGCTCCGCCTGAAGCTGGGTATCGATACGCAATTTGCCTTCGCTGGCTTCGAGCACGAATTCGCGGATGACGTTGGCCCAGACAACGCCGCCAACGGCTAGTGTGGTACCGCTCAGGACGCGGCCCCAGGATACCGGACCGCCAAAGTAATTGCGGCGCTTCTTAGCCGGCCTGGCCTGGCGGGTGAGGTGGAGCTCGGGGGCAATATTGAGCGAGGGCAAAGGCCTCCAGATCAAGCTGCCGATCATGCCGCCAACGGCGCCGAACGCCGCCTGCAGGATCGGCTCGCCGAACAGACTGACGGTGGTGGGCGCGCGCCCGAGCATGTGCTGGGCGACGACAAAAAAGACGCCGTTCCACACGCCCATGACGGCGCCGTAGACAAAACCGCGCCGCTGTCCCGCGCCGGTCAACATGCCGGCCGTCAACACGCTGAGCGCCTGCAGCGCTTGCAGCAGGACCAGGCCGTTGAGAGTGGCCCACACGCCGGCGCCTTCGTCCAGGGTCACGAGCATGCCGGCCGTGCACAGGTGGCGCAGCACATAATAACCGCCCTGGGCCAGGAGCAAGCCGACCACCAGCCGGCCCCACGGGGTCTGCTGCCAATCCTCGTCATCATTCAGCCCGAGCCGGTCGAGCCGGCGCGTCACGTGGTAGAGCAGGCGGACGTTGCACTTGGGGCAATTGAGACGTTGTTCAAAGGCGCCGTTGCATTGCGGGCAGACCATCGCCATGGCCGGAGTTACCTCGACTTATCAGATAGAGATTGTTTTACCCGCGTGAGTGTCCGCATTGCGAACCCTGACCGCGCGTCGAATCACAGCTCCGAAGGAATGCGGACGCACATCCGCGCCGGCAGCCACGTGCCCCCGGAGCACCCTCTGCTGGAGTATAGGTCATAATTTCGCGGCTGGCTGGAATTGCGCCGGTAGACAAACATTGTGGCTTCGCCCGATTGCCAGCAGCCACGGGAATCGGGACAATGGAAATGGTCGTTAGTCACTGGTCATTAGTCATTCGTTATTTGCGAATGACTAATGAACGGTGAGCCGGGGGGGTTGACAACTATGTCTGCGCACATTCTGGCGATCGATCAGGGCACAACCAGCACGCGGGCCGTCGTTTACGACGCGGAGGGGAGGTCGGTCGGCAGCGCCGCGCGCGAGTTTACGCAGCACTATCCGCAGCCGGGCTGGGTGGAACATGATGCCGAGGAAATCTGGCAAACCGTGGCCATCGTCGTGCCCCAGGCCCTGGCGACGGCCGGTATTCAGGGCCGCGATCTGACGGCGCTGGGTTTGACGAATCAGCGTGAGACCAGCGTGCTCTGGGCGCGCAAGGACGGCCGGCCGGTGGCACGCGCCCTCGTCTGGCAGGATCGGCGGACGGCGGATTTCTGCCGCGACAGGCAGGCGGACGAGGCCTGGATCAGTGAACGCACCGGGCTGGTGCTGGACCCTTACTTCTCCGCGACCAAGATCCGCTGGCTGCTCGATCGGGACGCCAATCTGCGCATGCGGGCTGAAGCCGGACAATTAGCCTGGGGGACGATCGATAGCTATCTGATCTGGCGGCTGACCGGCGGCCGCGTCCACGCCACCGACGTGACCAACGCCTCGCGCACGCTGCTCTTGAACCTGGAGACGACCGCCTGGGATGACGAACTGTGCCGGTACTTCAGTGTGCCGCCGTCCGTGCTGGCGGAGGTCCGTCCGAGCGCGGCGGACTATGGCACGACTTCCGGGACCGGCTTCCTGCCAGACGGCTTGCCGATTACGGGAACTGCCGGCGACCAGCAAGCGGCCCTGTTCGGCCAGGGTGGTTTCAAGGCGGGCGATGCCAAGTGCACCTACGGCACCGGCGCGTTCTTTCTGCAGCACATCGGCGATCAGGCCAACCGGTCGCGGCATCGCTTGTTGTGTACGCTCGCGGCCACGCTGGACGCCCGGCCACAATATGCGTTGGAGGGAAGCGTGTTCATCGCCGGAGCGGCCGTGCAATGGCTGCGGGACGGCTTGAAACTGTTTGATGCGGCCCCGGCCGTGGAGCAGATGGCGAAAATTTCGGATCCTGCCCATCCAGTGATTTTTGTGCCCGCCCTGGTCGGCCTTGGCGCACCGCACTGGGTGCCGGAAGCCCGCGGCGTGCTGTTCGGCCTGACGCGCGGCACCACGGCGGCAGAACTGAGCCGGGCAGCGCTGGAAGGCGTGGCCCTGCAAGTGGCCGACCTGGTCGAAACCGCGGGCAGGGACGCCGGCCAACCGTTGCAGAACCTGCGCGTGGACGGCGGCATGGCCCGCAACAGCTGGTTCCTGCAATTCCAGGCGGACATCCTCGGCTTGCCGGTGCTGCAAGCCGCCCAGAGTGAATCGACGGCTCTCGGCGCCGCCTTTCTCGCCGGACTGAAGGCCGGCGTCTGGCGCGACCTGGATAGCCTGCGCCGCCTGGCCCAGCAAGGGCAGGAGTTCTCGCCCAAAATGACCGCCCCCGATCGTGAACGCCGCTTGCGAGAATGGCGCCGGGCGGTGCAAGCGGTGATTGCATATTACAAGGGCCAGTAGAATGTGGCCAAATCATTCGTCATTGGTCATTCGTCATTAGTCATTCGCTTAAGCGAATGACTAATGACGAATGACTAATGACCAGGACTGATACCGACTGCTGGCTACCGACTACTGGCTGTAAACTATGCTGCCACGCGAAGTCATCCGTCAAATCCGTCGTTTGCAGATCCGGGCGCGCCGGGCCGTGGAGGATCTGGTCGGCGGGGAGTATCACAGCGTCTTCAAAGGCATGGGCATTGCTTTTGAAGAGGTGCGCGAGTACCAGCCCGGCGACGATATTCGGACCATCGACTGGAACGTCACGGCCCGCATGGGCCACCCGTTCATCAAGCGCTACATCGAGGAACGGGAGCTGACGGTGCTTCTCGCCATCGATTGCAGCGGCAGCCAGCAATTTGGGACGCTCATCCAGCAGAAGAAGGAAGTCGTCGCTGAACTGGCAGCCGTCCTGGCCTTCAGCGCCATTAACAATAATGACAAGGTCGGCCTGGTGGCATTTTCGGACCATGTCGAGCGCTTTGTGCCGCCGCGCAAAGGGGCCCGTCACGTGCTGCGGCTTATCCGCGACATCCTGTTCTTTCAGCCGGAGCATCCCGGCACGTCGTTGCGTGACGCACTTGATTTCGTCAACCGCATCCTGCGGCGGCGCTCGATCGTCTTTCTTCTGAGCGATTTTCTCGACAAGGATTTCGAAAGTGCCCTCAAGCGCACGGCCCGCCGGCACGACCTGATTGCCATCCATGTCGCCGACCCGCGTGAAGACGAATTGCCTGCCGTGGGCTTGCTCGAACTCGAAGACGCGGAGAGCGGCGCACGCGTGCTGCTGGATACCGGCAGCCGGCAAGTGCGCGACGCCTACGCTGCCGCCGCTCGGCAGCGGCGTGACACCCTGCGGCAAGTCACGCGTTCGTCGGGAGCCGATCTCGTCGAGGTGTCCACGGACGGCAGCCACCTGGACGCCCTGATCCGCTTCTTCCGTATTCGCGAACGGCGCCTGAGGAGGACATGATGGGAAGACCGGGAGACACGGAGACGAGGAGACAAGGAGACAAGGAGACGGGGAGACAAGGAGAAGGAACTGTCCGAATAGTCCTGAAGCTCCTTGTCTCCTTGTCTCCCTGTCTCCTTGTCTCCTGGCCCAGCCAGGCCGCGCAGCTTGAACAGAAGCATGGCCCGGCGACTCTGCGGATCGAAGTCGAGCGGATTGAGAACGGCCGGCCGGAGATTCGGCTCTCGGACAAGATCGCTGTTATTCTCACCATTGAAGGCCAAGCCGGGCTGGAAGTGCAGCCGCTCGACAAGGTCACGGCCTCAGCGGACTGGGAAATCAGCAAAATCTCCAGGCCACAGAAAACGCCACTCCCGGGAAGCCGCATCCGTTGGCAGCAGACCTTTGTGCTCGATCCCGTCAAGGCCGGCGATTTGATGGTGACGATCGAGCCGCTCAAGTATCGCGAAACTACTGGAGATGTTTGGGAAGAAACCGCCTGGAAAGCCATTCCGGTGCATGTGGGCACAGAGGTTCTTCAGGCGGACGTTCAAGAGTTGCGTGATGCCACGCCGCCCGAGCAACTGCCATCTCTGCCCGTGTGGCGTGTGCCGGTGGCCTGGGCCGCGCTGCCCTTGGCGCTTGCGGGATTGGGTCTGGCCGTGGCGTACTGCCTTCGTCGCGCGCGCCGCCAACCGCCTTTGCCGCCCGACCAGTGGGCCTTGCGGGAACTGGAACGCATTAGCGGCCTGCCGCTGAACTCGCAGACGGAGATGGAACAGTTCCACCTGGAGCTTTCGGATGTCGTGCGTAAATTCATGGCGCTGCGCTTTCAGCTTCCTGCACCGGAGCAAACGACCGCCGAATTCGTCATTGAGATGCAGAAAACGGCTCATCTGCAGCGGGAGCAGCAGCAGACTCTGCGCGGCCTGCTCGAGCATTGCGACCTGGTCAAGTTTGCCCGACTCATGCCGTCGGCCGGTGAAGCGCAACAGGTTCTGGCGACGGCGCGAACGCTGGTGGAAGAAAGCACTATGCCGGACAGAGCCAATCCGGGATTGGCAAATATTGACAAAAACCGCCAGGAACCGCTAGCGTGAGCGCCAATGAGGGAGGATCGCTATGACTACCTTGAACATTTCGCTTCCCAAGGCCATGCGCAACTTTATTGACGAGCAAATTGCTGAAGGTGGCTATGGAACGGCAAGTGAGTACATCCGCGAATTGGTACGATTAGCGCAGAAGCAAAAAGCCAGAGAAGCAATTGAGGCCCTGTTATTGGAAGGTTTGCAGTCCGAGGGTCGCGAGATGACAAGCGTTGACTGGAAGGAACTCAAGAAACGCCTCCAGAAACGTCACGCCAAAAGGAAACGCACCAAGAATTCGTAATTATTTGCTGACCGCTTCTCGCTCCTTCAAGTCATAACAAAGCATCACATCGTCGTCCCGTAAGTACAGCCGCGCGTCGGCAATCACTGGATGGCAGAACGTCGGGAAACGGCTGCGGTTGGGTTGCCTGAAACGGCCCTTCTCCCGGTAGCCACTCGGGTTCGCCTCCACGAGCGCGACCTGGCCCTGCACGCCACGAACGTAGAGCCGGCCGTCTGCCGCGGCCACGGATCCTTGACCGACCGAGCGCTCGCGCCATTTGCGGACGCCGGTTTTGAAATCCATGCAGACCAGCGCCTGGGAGCCGGTGCCATAAAGGTAATCGCCGATCAGCACGGCGCCGCCATGATGGTTCATCATGGCGCGGACGAGGTAGAGCTGCGTGGCATGCACGCCCTTGCCATCCGTGTTCAGGCGCAGGAGCGCATCGCCGCCGGCATCATCGCCGCCCTCGGCAGTGCTGAAGACGCAGCCGTCATGAAAGATCGGGGCGGCGGCGCTGATACCGCCGATGTGCTTGTTGTAAAACCAGAGCGGTTTGCCGTTGTCCGCCGCGACGCCAATCAGGCCGCTGCCGAGAAACTGGATGTATTGCCGCACGCCGCCAACTTCGGCCACGATGGCCGAGGCGTATCCCGCAGTGTTGTATTCCGGCTTGGCCGTCTGCCAGCGTACCGCGCCGGTGCGCTTGTCGAGCGCGAGCATGGTGGCCGTGCTGCCGCCCGGCGTGCAAACCAGGGCGTCGCCGTCGATCAGCACCGACTCCGTATAGGCCCAGGTGCCGCGCTTGCCGGCAAAGTCTTTCTCCAGATTTCTGTGCCAGAAAATCTTGCCCGTCAGCACATCAGCAGCCAGCAGATCGCCGTCCGAGCCGAGCGTGTAGACGGTTGCCCCGTCCACGGTGGGCGTGGAGCGCGGGCCGGGGTAATTGGGGCCGCGATTCTCGCCGACCTGGCCCACGCGCGTGGACCAGAGAAGATGGCCGTCCTTGACGTCCAGGGACATAAGAAACTCCTCGGCGCCCTTGCTGCCCATAACAAATAGGCGGCCGCCGCTCATCGACGGCGTGGAATAACCGCCGCCGAGGCCCGTGATCTTCCAGAGCAGCTTCGGTCCTTCCGGCGGCCACTGTTTGAGCAAGCCCGTTTCTCTGGAGACGCCGGTGCGCTCCGGGCCGCGCCAGCCCGGCCAATCGGCGGCTCTGGCCAACGTGCTCGCCCAGAGACAGGCCAGCACAATAGCGACATGGCTTCTGCTAATGGTCATCGATATGGCTTTCACGAACAAGGTGGCTCGCTGAGCAAGGAATGCTATTGCTTCTCCTGGAAGAACTGGATCGCCTGCCGCATCGCTTCGGGTACGGAAGTAGTGTGATCGCCGGGAACGGCAACGGCGTCCACGTCGAGGCCCTTCGCTTTGGCGCGCATGACGGTGGTGTCGGTCGGATCGTTAATCCATTGTTCGTCATCGCCATAGTACATGCGCACCGGACACTTGAAGCTGGTGGCATAGGCCATGGGCGAGCGCATTTCGTATTCGAGCGCGCGCCCCTGATCGAATGGGACACTCAGGGGATCTTGCAGGGCAAAGCTTTTCTGGTTCGGCGAGCCGGAGAAAGCGGCCGCAGCCTTGAAGCGCGGCGACGCCATGGCCGCCAGCAAGGTGAGCGTGCCGCCGGAGCTGTGGCCGGACACGTAGATGTGCTTGTCGTCCACATAGGGCAGCCGGGCCAAAGCATCGGCCGCCGCCAGCACGTCGTCCACCTCGTCGTAGAACATGGTGAACGAGCCGCTTTGCCCATTCTCGCCGCGCAGCATGGGCGTCATGACGAGGTAGCCGGCGTCCCGGTAGGGTTTGGTCATGTCCCAATCGTCTTCGCCAAAGGCCCAGCCGCCGTGCAGAAACAGCACCGCGGGAAGCTTGCGCTGGCCTGCGTCGGCCGGCGGATTGATCCATGCCTTTAGACGTAGAGCGCCCGAGCGATATTCCATGCCCTTGACTCCTGCCGGCGGTTCGACCGGCGCCCATGGCTGCGGCGCCGCCCCCTGGCGAACAAGCTTGGTCTTGAAGTTGGTGCGCGCCTTGGCGTAGTCCTCGTCTTGCAGGTCCAGTTCGGTCATGGCCTGCTGCATCGCCACTTGCACCTGCGCCATACCGGTCTTTACGGCGCGAAAAGCAAGAAACCCGAGCCCCCCGCAGACCAGTAACCCGACCACGACAATCCCGCCCACGATGCCCAGGACAATCCACAAGGTCCGGTCCGAAGAGCTGGACTGTTCATGGTATTCGCGGTACTCGCGCATGATTTCAACCCCCGATCAGCGTTTTGGCTAGCAGTATAAGTCGGCAGACGTTCGTCCATCATAACCAAGGCGGCGTAGCGGGGAAGTGCTGCGCGGCCGCAGCCGCCGTCACTTGACTTTCAGATAGTTTATATATAAACTATTTACGTGGCGGAGCGGGCAACATGAAATCTGTCCGGAGAAGCCCATGATCCAGGTACGCAAAGCAGCAGAGCGCGGCCACGCCGACCACGGCTGGCTCAACACCTACTACACCTTTTCCTTCGCCGATTATTATGACCCCAGGCAGATGGGCTTTCGCGCGCTGCGGGTCATGAATGAAGACCGCGTGCAGCCAGGCCAGGGCTTCGGCATGCACGGTCACCGCGATATGGAAATTGTCACCTATGTCTTGAATGGCAGCCTGCAGCACAAGGACAGCATGGGCAACGGTTCCGCCATCCGTGCCGGGGAACTGCAACGCATGACCGCCGGCACTGGCGTGCGCCACAGCGAGTTCAATCACTCTCCCACTGAACCCGTGCACCTGTACCAGATCTGGCTTCTTCCTGAACGCAACGACCTCAAGCCCGAATACGAGCAGCGCAGCTTCAGCGAAGCAGATAAGCGAGGAAGATTCTGTCTTGTGGCCTCGCCGGAAGGTGAAAATGATTCGCTGACGATCCATCAGGACGCCCGCATCTATCTGGCCAACGTGGAGGCTGGGACAGCGCTGAGCCATACGTTGCAATCCGGCCGATATGCCTGGCTTCAAACGCTGCGCGGCAAGGTGACCCTGAACGGTCTTACACTGAGCGCCGGCGACGGCGCTGCGATCAGCGAAGAGCGAGGCTTGGACGTTGCGGGCCAAGAGGACTCAGAGCTGATGCTGTTCAACCTGGCTTAGCAGCCTGTCGAAAAAAGGTGTCAGAAGCCAGCGGCTGCAGATTATAATCTAACCGGCAGGCGCAGGTGGGTGGGATTCCAGTCCTGACGGGTGTTCGTCAGGATAGAATCCTCACCTACGGCTATGCCGGGACGCCGCCTCCCATGAAACATCTGCTGATGCTCGCAATGGCGATGGCTGTTGGCCACGGCGCAGGGCTCCGTGCCGAGGAAGCGAGCATTCATGTCCACGCCGACAAAACCATAAGCCATATCACGCGTTACATGACCGGCGCCTGTCTCGAAGACGTCAACCATGAAGTTTACGGCGGACTGTACAGCCAGATGATCTTTGGCGAAAGCTTTCAGGAACCCGGCCTGGCCCCATTAATCAAGGATTTCACGACTTACGGTGGCCAGTGGCGCGTGAAAGACGGCATCGTGACGGTTGATACCGGGCCCGGGCCGAAGCTGCTTGCCGACGGCCTTGACCTGTCCGCTGGCGCAGTAGGTGTGGAGGTGTTCTTGCCAGGAAAGGCGCGCGGCGTGGGCGGTTTGATCGTCAAGGTCCAGGAACCGGGAGTAGGAGCAGACCATTTCATAGGCTATGAAATCGCCCTGTCCGCTGAGCCGCCGTTGCTCCGCCTGGGACGGCACCGCCATAACTGGGAACCGCTCCGGGATGTCCCCTGCCCCGTTACGCCGGACAAATGGATCGCCCTGGAGGTGCGCATGGAGGAAAGTTCGCTGGAAGTGCTGGTGGACGGCAAGTCCATGCTCAAGTATCACGACCGCGACCATCCCCTGTCCCATGGCAAGATTGGCCTGCGCGCGTTCGACCGCGCTTGCAGTTATCGGCATCTCTACGTCAAGACGGACAGCGGACGAAGAGCGCTGCCGTTTGCCGTGGAAAAACGCTGGGATGAGGGGCTGAGCGGCATGTGGCGTGGCGTGCGGGATGGCACGGCCAGGGGACGCTTTGACCTGGAGACGCAACAGCCATTCATCGGCCGGCAATGCCAGCGAATCCGTTTCCTCGAGGGCCAGGGAGAAATCGGCATCGACAATCAGGGCCTGAACAGGTGGGGAATGTGCTTCGTGGCGGGGCGGCCTTACGAAGGCCGTCTCTGGTTAAGGGCCAATAAACTCACGCAGCTAACGGTCGCCTTGCTGAGGGGCGATGGCAGGCGCGTACTGGCGCGGCAGCCGTTGACGGCTCCGGGTGATGGCAAGTGGCAGCGTGTCGCCTTCGCGCTTACGCCGGACCGCACCGATAAAGCAGGCCGCTTTTCGATCACACTTCAAGAGCCGGGCGTCCTGGACATCGGTCACGTCTTTCTGCAGCCGGCCGGGTGGGGACGCTTCAAAGGACTTCCCGTGCTCAAGGATGTCGCCGATGCCCTTGTCGCCCAGGGGCTGACGGTTCTTCGCTACGGCGGCTCCATGGTCAACGCGCCGGAGTATCGGTGGAAGAACATGATCGGCCCGCGCGACCGCCGGCCGCCTTATCACGGCACCTGGTATCCCTGCTCGTCCAACGGCTGGGGCATTGTGGATTTTGTGGAATTCTGTGAAAGGGCAGGCTTCCTCGCCATCCCGGCATTCAACATGGACGAAACCCCGCAAGATATGGCTGACTTCATGGAGTACATGAACGCGCCCTCCAATAGCACGTCGGGAAGTAAGCGTGCGGCGGACGGGCATGCCGCGCCCTTCAAGCTCACGCATCTGGAGCTCGGCAACGAGGAGGCCGTGGATGAGGCCTACTGGAAGCGCTTCCAGCCCATGGCCGAAGCGATCTGGGCGAAAGATCCTGAGGTCATTCTCGTGGTCGGCGATTTCGCCTATAACGGGCGCATCAAGGATCCGTTCCATTTCTCCGGCGCGCCACGCATCAAGAGCCTGGCCGCTCACAAGAAAATCCTGGAATTTGCCCAGGCGCACAACCGGCCGGTCTGGTTTGATGTGCACGTCTGGAACCATGAGCCGCGCCATCCCGCCGAGCTGGGCGGCGGCATCATCGGTCTTGCCGATCTTGGCGCAGCTTTGAAGAATCTCTGCCCGGGAGCAGATTTCAAGGTCTGCGTTTTTGAGGAGAATGCCGTCAACCACACCTTGCGCCGCGGTCTCGGCCATGCCCATGCGATCAATAAGCTGGAGCGACTCGGCGACCTGGTGCCGATTGTTTGCGCGGCCAACTGCCTGCAGCCCGATCGCCAGAACGACAACGGCTGGGATCAGGGGCTGCTGTTCCTCACGCCGTCCCAGGTTTGGGGCCAGCCTTCCTACCATGTCACGCAGATGATTGCCCGCAACTATTTGCCGCAGTGTATTCAAGCGGACGTGCACAGTCCGGGCAATGCCCTGGACGTAACCGTCAAGCGGAGCGGCGACGGAAAGATCGTCCAGCTCCAGGTTGTCAATGTTGACAAGAAGCCGGTTACTACCGAGATATCGATCGCCGGTCTCTCGCTCAAATCTTCGACCGCGCAGGTTGTGGAAATTTCCGGGCAGCTGACTGACGAAAATACAGCAGACGATCCTCAGCGCATTGCACCGAAGACGCGCACCTGGCAACCGGAATGGAAAATGGGGCGGACCACGTACACGTTCCCGGCTTATTCGTTCACGATCCTGCGCTTGGAATGAGGCGGCAACAGCCATGAAGCCACGCCTGCATGGCAAGGTAGCATTGATCAGCGGGGCGGCCTCCGGCATCGGCCTGGCCACGACGGAGTTATTCTGCCGGGAAGGCGCTGCCGTCACATTGATCGATACGCAGCTTGCCCTGGCGGAAGAGGCGGCGCTTCGCCTACGTCGCGGCGGCCATCGGACCCTGGCCCTTGCCGCCGACGTGACGCAAACCGGCCAGGTGCGCCAGGCAGTCGAGAAGACGGTCCATGAGTTCGGCCGGCTCGATGTCCTCTTCGCCAACGCCGGCATCGGCTACTCCGGCGACCTGCTCAAGACGACGGATGAGGATTGGGACCAGGTCATGGCGGTGAATGCCAGGGGCGTCTTTATCTGCTGCCGGGAAGCGGTCCGCCAGATGCTGTTTCAGCAACCGCCGGGCGGCGCCATTGTCATCAACGGTTCGATCTCCGGCCTGGTCGGCATTCCTAACCAGGCGCCCTACGCGCCCAGCAAAGGCGCCGTCGTCGAGATGACGCGGCAACTGGCGGTCGAGTATGCCCGGCAGAACATTCGCGTCAACTGCGTTTGTCCCGGCACGGTCGACACGCCCGTGCTCCGCCGCGGCATGGAGATGTCGGGCGATCCGCAAGCCTTTCTCGACATGCTCATCGCCGGCCATCCCATGGGCCGCATCGGCCGCGCCGACGAAATCGCCGCCGCGGTATTGTTCCTGGCCTCAGACGAGGCGAGTTTTACTACGGGCGCCATTCTTGCTGTGGACGGCGGCTACACGGCGCGCTGATGCTACATCGATTTGCACAGATCGTTGACCGCATCTTCATTGAGCCTGGACAGGAAGCTGCAGCCGAGGAGCCACTCGCGCGACGTATGTTTCGTCATGCGCACGACGCGCACGAGCAGATGGCGCGGCCGCGCCTTGCCCTGCAATTCGACGATGAGCGTGGCGCCCGGCTCGAAGCGGCGGTTGAGCAGCAGGCCGACGCCGACCGCCGAGACATCGCGTACGTAGGCGCGCCAGCGCGGATACTTTTCGCCGCCCACCGACTGGCATTTGCCGTGCGCCTTGGAGGCGTACCGAATGGCGGCGCGGCGCTCACCAGGCGGGGGCTTAACCAAAACCGCCTCCGCGCACGAGAGCGCGGCGCGAGACTCTTCTTCGGCCCGGCGCGGGAATGGCTGACCGGTGAGTGCTTCAATGAATTCAATGCACGAACCGTAACGCTGGCCCGCTTCTGCCTGCATGGCGCGGTCAATGACTTCCGCCATGCGCTTGCTGAGCGCCGGTCGCAGCTTGCGCGGCGGGGTGTATTCGTTGCGCGCCTTTCTCTTGAAGACCGTGATGAGCGGCTCATCCGTATGAAAGGGAATGACGCCGGTCACCATCGTGTAGAGCGTGGCGCCGAGCGCGTACACGTCGCAACGGGCATCGACGTTCTTGGCGTTCAGCAATTGCTCAGGAGCCATGAAATGGGGAGTGCCCAGCCCCTTGCCCATGGACGTGAGGTCCTGATCGTTGTGCAGGTCCTTGGCCACGCCGAGGTCGGTCAACTTGGCCTGGCCGTCGGCGGTGACGAGAATGTTGTCGGGCTTGACGTCGCGATGAAAGATGCCGTTCTCATGGGCTTGTTGCAGGGCTTCGGCCACCTGCGTGATAAGGGCAACGGCCTGGCTTTCCGGGAGAGCTCCCTGGCTGTCGATGATGTCGCTCAAGTTGGCGCCGTCCACGAACTCCATCACCAGATAAGGGGGCCTGGCCTTCAGATCGAGCTCCAGGCTATGCACCATGTTCGGATGGTTGAGCCGCCGCGCCGTTTGAAATTCACGTTCGAAGCGTTTGAGCAGGAGCGTGTCCTTGGCCACGTCCTCATGGACAATCTTAATGGCCACGATGAGGCCGGTGGGCTGATGGCGGCCGCGATAAACCGTCCCCATGGCGCCTTCACCCAGTCTTTCGAGAAGATCGTAATCGCCGACCTGGGTGAGTTCCTGCGGTTTCGCCTTCGCCAGCATGGTGAACTCCCCTCCGTCCGCCGAATGCGGGCATGGCGCGTTCCCGCGAGCGGCAGAATTTCAGGCGCCCGTCGAAACAGTAAAACTCTAGCTCACGAACACGAACGGGACATGTCTGATTTGGAGGAGTCTCACCGGGCTAATCATCCCAAATTACCGTCCAGACGCGCTTTCACTTCAGGGATCGAGAACCCGATCCAGGAGTTCGGGCGGAAGCCCCTTCCATTCGCGCACGTCCTCGCAATCCAGCTCCTCGGGAGCCGGCATCGCGACAAACACCTCTTCTTGTTCGCGAGAGGCGGGTTGAGGGGGGTATTGCTCCATGGATCGCCTTTCTGGGCACAGCGGTTGTTCCATTGAAAAGCAAGAGGGTGCAAAAGCCGTACCGCCGAACCTGTTAAGGCATCCTTCACACGAGAGTCATTTTTTGGCGGCGGGGCGCGGCAATGGCTGTTCGCTCTCCGCGAAAGAATGGTTCGAGCGGTCTTTAGAATGGTGCGCAAATCGGCAGCACAAGCCTGAAGCGCAGGCGATGGGATCTGCGCTCGCGCTTCAGACCTGTGCTTCCAGATCGCGAGCACTCATTTTAGGCAAAGATGCGTCCAACAGGTTTATCTAGGACGAGATCGGCGAGTTCTGCTTGGCTTAAGGTCCGCGGAAAGTTACAGCCAAGAAGCCAATGGCCGTTGTCCCCTTCGCTGGCATGGATGACCGTTACGGGAATCAAATGTGTGGAGGCATCGAAGGAGCAGACCAGTTCGACGAAGAGCACCGCACCGGGCTCAAAGCGGCGGCGGACTGTGAGACCAATGCCGGTCGCAGAAATGTCGCGAATGTCCGCGAGGATGCCGGTGTCACAACCGCACCGATGGGTGCGGTGAAAGCTTCCCAGCCTGCAATTGTGCCGCACGCGGCCACGGTTGTCTTCCGAAGCTACGCCTTCGTCATGTTCAACGTGGACCGGCGTTCCTTTTTTTGACATGGCCTCAAAACTCCTCGGTACGCAGGCTCCTCGATCATCCCCCGGCAAGCCTAGTTCATGGATGCGTGCGGTGCAAATTTCCGCTTTTCGTCCCTGTTTTTTGCTGGAGTGTACTCTGGCCCGGCCTTAGACTACCCTCCGGACGCGCCGACCGGAATCATCGCGGCGTTCAATGGTTGAGCGCTGGCGCTCTTCCTGATCCGGCTGGCGCGCTTACCGGGAGACGTTTCATGCGTAGTGCGCGCGGCCTGACGGTTTTGACTCTGGGACTCGGGCTTTGCCTGGGGACGGCGGGTTGTTCCGATTCAGCCACTTCCAGCAAGGGCAGTGGCAGCGGCCCGAAAATGAGCAGTGAACAGATGAGGGAGGGAATGCGACGGCAACAGGAAATGATGGACAAGCAAAAGAACAAGGATTCCGGCACAGACAAGGCGAAAGCGGATGACAAGACCAAGACTGACAAGGACAAGCCGGAAGACAAGGGCAAGAGCAACTGATAAATTGCCCTGCGCGTAGGTCAGGCTTTCAGCCTGACTTACGCCGCCTGGCAACTCCAAGGACTTTATTTCGGTTTGGCAAAGGCCGACTCGGGAAAGTGGTCGAAGAATTTGACGTCGGCAAGCTCCCAGGTCCGTTCTTCCTTGCCGTCTCGATAGTCCACTCCTTTGACGGCGACCTTCAGGCCCGGAAGATAAATCCGTACGGCCGCTCTTTCCTTGCCGGCCGTCGCCTGTTCTCCCAGGGCCGCCGCTGCCGCCGCGCGCCGAATCGGGTCCTTGTCGGACAACGCATGCACGAGCGTTTTGTCCCGTTTTCCTTCCCGCACGGCCACCGCCGCGAGGGAGGCGACCACTTCGTGCCGCACTTCTTCATTAGGAGCGCTGGGAAGGTAGGCGAGCAGCGTTTCGGCCGTCCGTTCCGGCTTCTGACTGGCGATCAGGCGCAGCGCGGCGAGCAGGACGGCGGAATCCGTGGCCGTGCCGATCCGCTTCAGCAACTCCTTGGAGCGCGAAGCGATTTCCGGATCGGCGTCCTTAAGCGCCTCGGACAGAGCGGGAACCGCTGCTGCTCCCAGGGCGAGCAATTCCTTCTCGGCCTTCTCGCGCGTTTCGAAATCCGCATTGCCTAACTCGCGAATGAGCGGTCCGGCCTTGCTGCGTCTGGCATCATCGACGGTTTGTTTTCGCAAGAATTCCAGCAGAGCGGTACCATCCGTGGTTATTTTGGCGGCCTTGAGCACTTGCTCATTGGAGGCAAGAGCATCGATCTCCTGATACTCCGTGATGTAAGACTCCATCAACGCTTGCTTGCCGCTCATCGGGTCCTTGTGTTTGTATTCCACCTTTACGAGCAGCCCGGTGAGCTTGGCGAAATACAGGCTGACATCGGGCTGGCCCGCTCGCGTCACGCGAACGCTCACGGCGCGTTGCTCCCGTATGACCTTTTCGCCGAGGGAAGTGAGCGTATAGCCGCTTTCCTTGAGCACAGGCACCAGACCGGCCACGTCTTCAACCTGAGCCAGTTCCTTCAGCTCCGCCCGTGTGTTGGCATCCTCCTCGGGCTTGTCCTGACCCGTTTGCACCCAGCATTTGTCGCCGTTCAGAACAATAATCACCGTCAGCCGGCTATCGGGGTGGTCAAAATGGATCACGCCCTTGAACAGAGCGGGCAGTTGCTTGAGCAACGAACTCGTGTACCTGGCATCGTTGAGGATGCCACTGCCCTTCGCCTGCATGGCTTTCGCCCGGCTGAGCAAGGCTTCGCCGCCCTGGGCCTGGATGCCGCGGCGGATGACGGCCCTGGCTTCTTCTTGGCTATCCGCACGAGCCAAGGGGAGGCTGCAGCAAAGGATCGTCAAGGAAATCGGTATCAGCCGCTTCATGGTCGCCTCTCAGAAAGAGTACTTCGGGCAATCCGGCAGTTGCGAGACGTCCTGGAAAACAGTACCGTGATACGTCGGGGATCCATCTTCGCAATGCCGGTGACACAAATGCTAAATGACCGTCCACGATTCTGCAACCGCAGCCGGCATTTGAGAAAAGGAGGCGACAACCAATGGCGGACAAGCAACTGAAGGTTTACACTGCCGAAGAGGTTCAAGCCAGAATCAAGGAGATGGGCCTGAGCGAGTGGTATCTGGAGGAAGGTTGGCTGCGCCGCAAATATAACACGGACGGCTGGCCGACCACGCTCATGCTCACCAATGCCATCGGCTACCTGTGCGAGGCGGCCTGGCATCATGCCGACCTGGCGATCACCTGGGGCAAACTTTGGGTGAAGCTGAAGACGCATTCGGCAGGCGGCATCACGGACAAGGACTTTGCCCTGGCACGCAAGATCGAGGAAATCGTCCTATGGCGGCCGGAGGCGGGAGGCCCGCTGGAAGGAACACCGAACAAGTTCGTGCAGGCGAAGAAATGAGAGGCTTCAGAACTTTTGTGGAATTATTGCGAGCAAACCATGAGAATCATTGCCAGAAGCTTGTCGGAATCCTTCCTTCTCGTCAGCGTAACCGCCTTGGCGTGCCTGTCCCTTGCCGCCGGAACGGAAGAGTCCTTGTCCAAGGGCGGTCCGGACCAGTTCAAGCCGCTCAAGTTCCGCATGATCGGGCCCGCGGTCGGCGGCCGGGTTTCGCGATCCGTTGGCGTGCCGGGCGATCCGCTCACTTACTATGCCGCCTCGGCGTCCGGCGGCGTCTGGAAGACCAGCGACGGCGGCACGACGTGGAAGCCGATCTTTGACGAACAGCCGATTGCCTCCATCGGCTCGATCGCCGTCGCCCCGTCGGACCCGAACGTCGTCTATGTCGGCTCCGGCGAGGCCAATATCCGCGGCAACGTGGCCCCCGGCAACGGCATCTACAAATCGACCGACGCCGGCAAAACCTGGCAGCACGTCTGGAAACAGGAAGGGCAGATCGGCACCATGGTCGTCGATCCGCGCAACCCGGACATCGCCTATGCGGCCGTTCTCGGCCACGCGTTCGGTCCCAATCCTGAGCGCGGCGTGTATCGCACCAGGGACGGCGGCAAGAGCTGGCAAAAGGTGCTTTACAAGGATCCGGATACGGGCGCGTCCGACGTTTGCCTCGATCCATCGAATCCGCGGATTCTCTTCGCCGGGCTATGGCAGGCCCGCCGCAAGCCGTGGGAGTTCACCAGCGGCGGTCCGGGCAGCGGCCTTCATATGTCGCGCGACGGCGGCGACACCTGGAAGCAGCTCATCGGCAAGGAAGACGCGCCACCCGACACGCCGGGCAAAGGCCTGCCGGAAGGGAACTGGGGCAAGATCGGTGTCGCCGTGGCTCCGTCAAACGGGCAACGCGTCTACGCCCTGATCGAGGCTGAAGACGGGGGCTTGTTCCGTTCCGACGATGGCGGCGAAACCTGGGATCACGTTAACTCCGGCCATTATCTGCGGCAACGGGCCTGGTACTACTCCACGCTCGCCATCGACCCGCGCAATCCGGATGTGGTCTGGTGTCCGCAGGTGCCTCTGCTGCGCAGTATCGACGGCGGCAAGACCTTCCGCAGCGTCAAGGGCCTGCACCATGGCGACAACCATGACATCTGGATCGACCCGCGCAATCCCCGGCGCATGATCGACAGCAATGACGGCGGCGTCGATCTCTCCCTCGACGGCGGGGAGACGTGGTTCTCGCCGCCTCTACCCCTGGCGCAGTTCTATCACATCGCCGTGGACAACAGTGTCCCGTATCGCGTCTCCGGCGCCATGCAAGATCTCGGCACGGCATGCGGACCAAGCAACAGCTTATCGGGCGGCGGCATCACCAACGGGGACTGGTTCGAGGTGGGCGGAGGCGAAGCCGGCTTTACCGCGCCCGATCCGAGCGATCCCAACATCGTTTATGCCGGCGAGTATGGCGGCATCATCACGCGCTTCGACCTGCGCACGCGCCAGGCCCGCAATGTCAGCATTTACCCTTACAACCCGTCCGGCCACGGCGGCGAAGACCTCAAATTCCGCTTTCAATGGACGGCCCCGATCCTGGTGTCGGTGCACGACCCGAAAACGATCTATCACGCCGCCAATGTCCTTTTCAAGTCCAGCGACGGCGGGCAGCACTGGACCGCCATCAGCAAGGATTTGACGCGGAATGACAAATCCAAGCAGAAGTGGTCGGGCGGGCCGATCACCGGGGACAACACCGGCGTCGAGGTCTACAACACCATTTTCGCGCTGGCGGAATCAGCCAAGGAAAAGGGGGTGCTCTGGGCCGGCTCGGACGACGGCCTGGTGCACATTACGAAAGACGGCGGCCAAACCTGGACGAACGTGACCGCCAATATTCCCGGTATTCCTCAGTGGGGAACAATCGATTGCATCGAGGCATCGCCCTACGATGCCGGCACCGCCTACGTCGTCGTGGATAACCACCGCCTGGACGACATGCAGCCGTACCTCTTCAAGACCACGGATTTTGGCCAGACCTGGAAGAGCCTGTCCGGCAGCTTGCCGCCAGACATCTACCTGCACGCGGTGCGCGAGGATACTTTGCGCAAGGGGATGCTCTTTGCCGGCACGGAGCGCGGCGTGGCCTTCTCAACCGACGACGGCGCCACCTGGCAGCAGCTCAAGCTGAACTTGCCCCCGGTTGCGGTGCATGATCTCAAGGTGAAGAACAACGACCTGGTGCTCGGCACGCACGGCCGCTCGGTGTGGATATTCGACAACCTCAGCGCCTTGCGGGACATGTCGCCGCAAATCGCCAAGGAGGACGTCCATCTCTTTTCCTGTCCGCCAACGATCCGCTGGCGCTATCACAGTCCTTTTCACGCGAAGAGCATCGGCCAGAATCCGCCCGCCGGCGCGATCATTGATTACTACCTCAAGGAAAAGCCGAAAGGCGAGATCAAGCTGGAGATTCACGATGCCAACGGCGGACTCGTGAACACATTCACCAGCAAATCCGAGAAAAAGAAGGATGGGGTCGAGGATAAGACGCGGCACGAAGAGGAGGTTCCCGAAGATGATCCCGATCCGCCTTACGAGCCCGTCAAGAAGATGCACCTCACTACGTTTGCCGGCGTGAACCGCGTGGCCTGGGATCTCCGCTACAAGGGCGCCGAAAAGATCAAAGGGGCAAAAGTGGATGCCGGCTTGCCCGAGCTCGGGCCGTTCGTCAATCCCGGCAGCTACACGCTCAAGCTGACCGTCGCCAAGAAAAGCGTCACCACCACGGTCCAGGTCCTGCCCGATCCCCGGATTCAGCTCGCGCCCTCCGACATGGAGGCGCAGCTCAAGTTTGCCCTGCAAGTGCGCGATGATCTCACGCGCTTGAGCCACATGGTCGAAGAAATCCGCACGATCCGCAAACAGCTCACCGATCGCGACCAACTGCTCAAGGACAATCCCAAGGCGTCGCCTTTGACCAAATCATCCAAGGAATTGCTCGCCAAGCTGAACGCCCTGGAGGAAAAGCTGCAGAATCCCAAGGCGACGGTCGCCTACGACATCCTGGCGCAGAAAGGCGGGGCCAAGCTGTATTCGCAGCTCACCTTCGTCTTTGAAGACGCCAAGGAGCTCGGCCTGCCCACCGAAGGAGACCAGCAAGTATACGCGGAGCACGCACGTGAGTTGCATCAATATGAAGGGGAGCTGAAGGCCTTGCTCGACGGCGAACTTGGGAAGCTAAACGCTTTGGCCAAGAGCCTCGCCATTCCGGATATCTTGGTACCGAATGGAGGGCAGACATCGAAATAGGTCAAAAATGGTTGCTGGGTGCCATGCATGGCACCCATTGGCATTCGTCTGCGAGGCGATCGGGCAACACCTGACCGGGCGCTGAGCAGCGCGTCGCGCAAAAGCAAGAAGCAACTTGACCGCGGCAGCGAGAGATCATGAAAGATTGAGGGCCTGGCATAGACGCGATCACGTCGCCGTTTGACCGCGATTCTTTATAATTCCTTGGCAGTGACAGTGGTATGCCACTAGACGCGCGTTTGCTCGTGCGCATCCAGCTAGATTCTTCAAGTTAACACGGGTCACGGCACGCACCTTGCTGTCAAATGAACGGCTCTTGCGTTCCCCGCTAGAGATGGTTTCCAGGTGGCCTCTTCAGCAAAGGAATTATCCATGCGACAACTATTGGCATCGGCCGTGCTGCTCGGCCTGTTGGGATGGCCGGCCGGCCAGGCAGCGGCGCACGGCCACGACGGCGATGGTGGACCAGCGGCGCCGGTGGCAGCCGCGGACTGTGGCTGGACCGAAAAAACGGTGACCTGCTACCGGCCCGAATACCGCACCCGGACGGTGCAACGGACGGTAAACAAGGTCGTGTCCCGGGAGGTCGAAGAGCGTTACAACTACACGGAAATGGAGCGCGTGGTGACGCCGGAGAAGCGCACGGAAACTTATTGCACGGTCGAAACCAAGCAGGTTCCGTACCGCTATACCGTGACCGTGCCCGTGCTCAAGCCGGAAAAACGCACCGAGACGTTCTATCGGATCGTGAATCGCGAGGTGCCGTATACGTACACCGTATGCGTGCCGGTCTGGACGCCCGAGAAGCGCACCGAGACCTATTGCACCATCGTGAGCCGGCAAGTTCCTTACCAGTACACGGTCTGTGTGCCGGTCTGGAAGCCCGAGAAGCGCACCGAGACTTATTGCACGACGGTAACCCGGCAAGTTCCTTACCAGTACACCGTGTCGGTCCCTTACACCACTCCCGAAAAACGCGTGGAGACCTACTACACCTCGGTGCCGGAGCAGGTTAGCCGGCAGGTGCCCGTGTGCCGCTGCATTCCCTGCGAGACCGTGGACCCGTGCACCGGCTGCACCTTTACAAGCTGGAAGCGGGTGACCGAAATGCAGACGGTTTCCTGCACCGTCAATCGCATGGTGCCGCAGACCCGTGAAGTGACGGTGAACGTTTGCCGGTACCGCAACGAGCAGCGCACCGGCACGCGCACCGTGTGCGAAACGGTCCCGCAGACCCGCGAGGTCACCGTCAACGTTTGCCATTATGAGAATCGGCAGCAGACCGGCACGCGCACCGTGTGCGAGACCGTCCCGCAGACGCGCCAGGTCACCGTCAACGTCTGCCATTACGAGAATCGGCAGCAAACCGCCACGCGCACGGTGTGCGAGAAGGTGCCGGCCACGCGCGAAATTACCGTCAACGTCTGTCACTATGAAACGCGCGAGCAAACCGCGACGCGCACCGTGTGCGAGACGGTGCCGCACACGCGCGAGGTGACCGTTAACGTGGTCAGCTGCAAGCCGGTGCAGCGCACGGCCACGTGCAAGCGGATCGTTTGCGAGACCGTGCAGGAAAAGGTCAATGTGCCGGAGACCTACTGCGTCATGGTTCCCTACACGCGGACGGTTTGCGTCCCGGTGAACGAATGCGCTCCCGTGAACGATTGCGATACGTTCCCCGGATCGGGCCGGCACGGATTGTTTGGCCGTCGTTGATCGATCAGACTTTGCTGACTGAAACCGGAACGCGAGCAAGGGAAGCGGCCCTGGCTCGCGTTTCGCGTTTTTCCCGCAGTTGCCCCGCGCTGGGATCTTGCATATTACAGCTCTTAGCCTGCCTTCGCATTAGCCACTCGTGAGGTTACTCCAATGAAGCTGCGATTGCTCTGCTGCGCATTTTCCGTTCTCAGCTGGCCATTCCTTGTTCATGCCGATGATGATTACCGCCTGGGTCCCGATTCCCAGGAACAGCCCGGCGTGCCGCAAGGGAAGATTACGCAACACTCCTGGCACAGCAAAATCTTCGATGGCACCGTCCGCGATTACTGGGTCTATGTGCCCGCGCAATACGACGGCAAGGAGCCGGCCTGCGTCATGGTCTTCCACGACGGCGGCGGCTATGTCAGCAAGAGCGGACAGTTCCGCGTGCCAATTGTTTTCGACAACCTCATTCACAAGAAGCAGATGCCCGTGACCATCGGCATTTTCATCAATCCCGGCAATTTTCCGCCGGCCAAACCCGGGACTAGGCCGAACAGCAATCGCAGCTTTGAGTACGATACGCTCTCCGATCAGTACGCGCGCTTTCTGGAAACAGAAATTCTGCCCGAGGTCGGCAAGGAATATCGGCTGCGCCAGGACGCGGGCGGCCGGGCGATTTGCGGCATCAGCTCCGGCGGCATCTGTGCCTTTACCGTGGCCTGGGAACGGCCCGATCTATTCAGCAAGGTGCTCAGCCACGTGGGCAGTTTTACGAATATTCGCGGCGGCGACGTTTATCCCGGCAAGATCCGCAAGACGCCACGGAAGCCCATTCGCGTTTTCCTGCAAGACGGCTCCGGCGATCTCGACAATCAAGCCGGCAACTGGCCGCTCGGCAACCAGCAGATGGCCAGTGCGCTGCAGTTTGCCGGCTACGATTACCAGTTCGTGTATGGCGATGGCGGGCACAATGGCAAGCATGGCGGCACCATCCTTCCTGACTCGCTGCGCTGGCTATGGGCGGATCCCCATACCGAGGTGCTCTGGCCGCATGGCGCCCCAGGGGCGCTGGGCGACACGGACAAGGACAAGCCGTCGCTCACGCGCTATCTGCCTCCGGCGGACAAGGCCAACGGCACCGCGGTCGTGGTCTGTCCCGGCGGCGGCTACGTCAGTCTCGCCATGGGACATGAGGGGCGCGATATCGCCCGCTGGCTCAATGACCACGGAGTAACGGCGTTTGTCCTTCAGTACCGGCTGGCGCCGCGCTATCATCATCCGGCGCCGATGCAGGATGTGCAGCGCGCTCTCCGCATCGTGCGTGCCCACGCGGCGGAGTGGAACATCGACCCCAAACGCATCGGCGTCTGGGGCTTCTCGGCAGGCGGGCATCTGGCCTCGACGGCCGCAACGCATTTTGATTCGGGCAAATCCGACGCGGACGACCCGATTGAGCGTGCAAGCTGCCGGCCCGATTTTGCCATCCTCTGCTACCCGGTCATCAGCATGGAGCCGAAAACAACTCATGGCGGTTCAAGAAACAACCTGCTCGGCAGCGGGCCGGATGCCAGCCTGGTCGAGTTGATGTCCAATGACAGACAGGTTACGCCGCAGACGCCGCCCACGTTTCTCTTCCACACCAATGCGGATGCCGCCGTCCCCGCGGAGAACAGCGTCCTTTTCTACCTGGCCCTGCGAAAGGCCCAGGTGCCGGCTGAACTGCACATTTACGAAAAGGGTGCGCACGGCGTCGGCCTGGCTCCGAAAGACCCCGTCCTGTATACCTGGCCCGAACTGCTGGCGGCGTGGCTGAAGGGCCGCGGGCTCTTGAAGAAGGGCTAAGGCCTTATCTGGCGAAGGGACTTCTGTAGACAAGTCTTTCTTTACGCCGAAGGCGTTAGACAGCACAGCCCAGGGTCGCGCCAGCGCACCCTGGGAAACGAAAACGTCCAGATACTTCTACCCCGAAGGGGGTTGCACAAGGCAATCTTGCCGCTTGTGCAACCCCCTTCGGGGTAGATCACCGGAGGAAAATATCCTTCCCAGGGTGCGCTGGCGCGACCCTGGGCTGTGCTGTGTAACGCCTTCGGCGTAAGAGCGCTCACTTCGCCGGCACGATCGGCAGAAGATCGGGCACCTTCGGCACGCCTCCGTCTGGCGCGATCTGGAGGGTGATGCGCGGTTCCACTTTCCCTTCCAGATTACTCTGGTCCTTGCGATGCAGACGCGGCGGCTGCGTCAGGCGCTCGAATTGGTACACCTGAGACCGGCCGGCAGTCCAGGTCAGCATCCAATCGGGACTATCCGCCGACTGCACGGGCACATCCGCCCAGAAATTATCGCCGGGCCGATAGGTCAGGGCGCTCGCGCCAACAGGTTTGAACGTGTACCGGGTCGCCTGCCGTTGCGGGTCGCTGCGGCCGTTGTCGAGAGGCTCGAAGACGAGTTCCGCCGCATTGGCCTCGCCTGCCTTGCCGTGGTGAATGAGCAGTCTTCCCGCCGGGCGAATTTTTTGCTCGTCGGGTATTTCAAGAACCAGGCGATTGGCCGTGAGATCAAATTGCTCTTTCTTGAGGAAATTCGCCAGCGCGGTCACTGGATCTTCAGCATCCGCCCATTGAAGACGCGCGAGCACGGTTGCCAGCACGCGCCAGGCCTGCAATTCGGCCGGACTCTCGAGCCATGATCGCAGCTGGCGCCAGTTTTCGTACGACTCGCCGCTCTGCCCAGTCTCCTGCAAGCGGCGCAATACGGCCTCGCGTCCTGCCTTCACGAGCCGCTCATAACGGCTCCGCGCCGCGCTGCGTATCTCGCTGGTGATTGAGTCCGGAAGATCGACAAGCGTGAGTTCTTTTTGAAAGCGCGGATAGGCTCGGCGCAGGCGCTGTTCCCGGGAGACTGCCTGATCGGCCGCAAAGCCCTCCGGAATATCCAACGGCGCACGCCCGGGCTCGGCACTGCCCAGGCCGAGGGCGGCTCCCAGATTGCTGACCCTCTGCAGGCGCAGCACGCTGGCTTGCCATTCGGCATGGGCCGCCGCGACGCTATCGAAATGGAGCACCGTCTCATACGTAACTTCAGATCCGGGCACACGCTCGCTGGGGCGATGCTGCGCGGCATCCGAATCTTCGAGCAAATGCTGTAACTGACGGTTCCAATCCGGCCAGGAAAAGGCCTTCCCCTCTTGTGCAAAGCTCCATAATTCATCACCCCGGCGAATCAGCTTGCGATACGTTTCGAGATCGGCGGACACGGCGCTGCGCAGCGCCTTGATCACGTCCAGTTGCTGCGCGCGAAACAATACGGCCTCGGTCTGACTCCAGTCCGCTTGATGCTCGGCGGCAGGCGCCAGGTTCTTCAGCCTGTTTTCAAGAGCGGTCAGCTCCTTGTCACTGTGGACTTCGGTTAGCGGCGGCAGGCTCATAAGCTGGTCATGAAAGGTGCGATAATCCTGCAGTTCGCCAAGGCGCGACGTGACGTACTGCTGATTCACTCTTGGCAGCTTACCGAAGTCCGGATCATTTCTCAGATCCCCCAGTTCGCTGAGGCGCTGCTGGAGCTGGCCGCGCAGACGATTCGAGGGCGTCATCGGCTCGCGCATGCGATAGCTCTCAATCTTGGTGATGAGCTCGCGAATGCGCGGATCTTCCTGCGTGCGATGGACGAACAGGAAAATGGCGAGGCCGAGCATGCCCGCAGCAAGCAAGCCGCTGCCAGCCACCGTCCAGAACAGACGCCGGCTCGACTGACCGGCGCGCGCGCGGAAGCCGCGCGTGGCGGCAAACGCATCCCGAAATAGCTCCGCGACCTGATAGGGCTCGCGCGGCCGCGCCGGCGCGTCGGCAAGCGCGGGCTGCCTGACCGCCGTCGCTGTCACCCGCAGATCGATTCGGCCGAAAGCGACGGGGTTGGTTCGTCTGAGAAACTCCTGAAATTGCTCGCCGGCCTGACGTTTGCGATCTTCGATTTGCGCCGTCCAGGTCGCGTAGGTATCCTTGCCGTCGGCAAGCAGATCGCATTTCGTGAGGACCAGAAAGACCGGCAGGCCGCCGACCGCAGCCCCCTGACCGCGCCGTTGCTCGAGATGGTTTAAGAAGCGCTTGAATGCCGTGAACGTGCCGCGCATCTGATCCGTTGTCCCCGCGGCGTCAACGGTCACGATCAGGGCATCAGCACTGAGAAGCGTTTCGACAACTGTCCGCAGCGTGTCGCCAGCATGTGAATTAGCAGGGACCGTAAGTAGATCGCCGGCGCTTGTCGCGTTAAAGTCAACCAGCACCGCCGCCACGCTTGCGTGTTCCTCTCGATCTCCCGGCGGTTGCAAGAGTACAGGGTAAATGGCCAGCCCGTGATCATTCGCACGGGGCCGATCTTCGTAAACGCTGCGCTGCAGGTCCTCCAGTTCCTTGTCCAGATCGTTGCTGGGCCCACCCAGCAAATGGGCCTGCGTTTGCGAAGCTTGTGCAAAGGCCCCCAGGAGAGAAGATTTGCCGGACTGCGGCTCGCCAATCACCATCACGCGGAGGGCGGCGCGACTGACGAGCCGCGATGCGGACAGAGAATTCGCATTTGCTTCTGGCATGTGCTTTGTACGCCACACTAGCGTGACGCCCCAGCCGGCTCATTCATGGTTACGCTCAAGTGATTTTGTTCGGCCCATTTTTTCAGATCACGAACCGCGGGGTGGTCGGGGGCGACGCTGTCCTCGTAAACCACAATCTCCAGGCGCTCCAGCTCGGGCTTGTCCTTTGCCTCCCGCCGCGCGCGAATGGCGTTGCGCAAGTCCGCGAGGTTCCTGGGTTGCTTGTCCCCTTCCAGCAAATAAAACCGGTCTTGCTTGACACGGTCCCCGCCCAGCATCTCGACGCGCAAGACATCTGAACCCGTCGGTGGCCGTTCGTTGCGTGCGGGCTCTTTTGCGGCAAGTGGGTCCGGTCTGGAATCCATGTCCGTACTCAGGCTATCCCCCGGTCCTTTGCCGGAGAACCCCGAGCCGTCGCCGCCGAATCCGGAGCCGCCCGGGCCGAAGGCCCAATAAACGGCCACCCCCAATGTCGCGCCGCCGATCAATTGCACCACGCGCAGGGGAATGCGCGGCACCTTGCGCCCCAGGGAGAGCTTACCAACCAGGCGGAGCAGCAAGCCGCTGCCAAGTGCGCCAACGGCGGCGCCGCCGGCAATCGCCAGGATTTTTAGCAAGTTCATCCCCATGTCGATCATGGCCAGGGGCGGCAAACTCATAGTGGTCATGGCTGCTACCTTTCACTCGGCGCCGCGCGGATTATCGGTGGTGTGGGCGACGCCCCGGAACCAGTTCTCGTATTGCTCGATCTGTGAGCGCAGCGGAAAACCGGTCAAGCGGCGCGGATAGAGAAACAGATAATAGAGCTCCCGCGTCCCGGCCTCGTCGCGGTGTGCGGCAATAAGCTTGACCGCGTCCTGCGGATGGCGAATCTCGCGGCGCTGATCCCCGCCCTGGTAGAAAAGCCGGCCCGTGTCGGCGTCGATTTCCAGGACGCGCAGATAGAGGTTTTCCTGGAGTTTTCTGATCCTTTCCTTGCGGCTCCTCTCGAAGTCCTGCTCCTCTGCCTTGACCCTTGGCTGCTCCACGCGCTTGCTGGGCGCTTTATCCGGCGTCGGGGCTTCCTCGGTCTCGCCGGTCGCCTTGATGAGGGGCATCAGCAGAAAGATGCAAAACAACAAGGTAAGCACGTCGATCAAGGGGATGAAGAAGCGCGTAACGCTTCGCCGGGGTAGCTGGATCACGGCGCCACCTCCGCCGACGGCATCGCGCCTCCGGCAAGCGTCAGGATCAGCTCCCGGCCGAAGAGGACAATCCAGGTGGGCAAGATGTTGATGAGGGCCATAAATAGTCCGCTGCCGGTGGCCGTGATGGCCGGCGCGTACAGGTTCACAATCCGTGCCGGCTCGACCGGGCCGCTGATCGAGCTGAACGTTTGCAGGATACCGGCCACGGTGCCGAGCAATCCCAGGAGCGGAAACCATTCAGCCGCCTGCGCCAGGTTCGACAGAAAGCGATCGGGCGTCTCGTCAAAGGTCGTGCTGCGCCACTGCAGTGCCCGCCAGGCGCCGATCGTTTGCGCGCAGAAGAGGACGACGCCCAGTCCCAGAATGAGCCAGTCCATGGGCGAAAGATGCGTCACATAAAATTGCAGCGCGGCCGTCGGCACGGCCACGGCGATGACGAGCGCGGCACAGAGCGGCAGCAGGCAAAAAAGCGTTGGCAGGACAAACTGAATCAGACTCCGGCGCACGTGCCGATCTCCACATAAGTTTAGCCGCGACCCGAAACGTCGGCGCCGCGCTCCCTTCTCGGGTCGCGGCTAAACGACTTTGTCTCTAGCGCGAATCTTGCAAATAATCCGGCAAGGCCTGGACGCGGCCGTCGCGGTCCACGCACCCCAACGTCGAACTGCCCTCGGCGACCAGGACGCCGTCGCGGAGAAGCTCGTACTTATGATCGATCCGCACAGCGGTGGTGCGCACGACCGTGGTTCGCAACGTCAGTACGTCATCATAGCGGGCCGGACTGCGATAGCGCACTTCAATCTTGGTCAATACCAGGAGATAGCCCTGGTCTTCCAGGTCCTTATAAGCGAGCCCGGACGAGCGCAGCAACTCGGTGCGCCCTTGCTCGAAATAAACGAGATAATTTGCATGGTGCAGCAGGCCCATGCGGTCGGTCTCGGCGTAGCGGACGCGAATGGTGATCTCACCCGTGAGCATCACTGGCGGTAATCCCTTACGATTGCCTCGTTGCGGGATACGGCTTCAGGGGTCTCTGAAGCCTAACGCCTTTAGACGTGCTCCCACAACTCTTATTCAATGCGCCCGGCCCGGCTACGGAGAAACGGGTAGTAAGTCAGCAGTGCCCGGCCCAGCAGCAGCCGCCTGGGAACCGTCCCCCAGGACCGGCCGTCCGAGCTTTCGGGGCTGTTATCGCCCATGCAGAGAAAATGATTGGGCTGGACGTACATGGTTCTGGGCCGCAAATCGCGCAACGGCGCCCAGGTCTTTTGATCACCAAAATCCACGGGCTCATTTCCGTAATCCGCGCTGGACCGGCCGTCCACATTGGCAGTGTAATAGGTATCGCGCCACAGCTTCAATTCGGAAATCGCGACGCCGCCGTTCTTGACGCCGATGCTCGCCGGCCGTTCCAGATCGTTGGGCGCCCAGGGACCGCGCCGGCGCGGGGCCGTGTAGTTGACGCCGTCGCCGAAGGGAAGAGAGCTGTCGACCCACACCAGCAGGCGATCATCCACGTTGGCAAAGCGCACGCGGTGCTTGCCGACCTTCTTGAGGATGGTTTCCTGGCTGCCCAGCTCTTGCTCCCCGTCATCGTCCACGCGGATCAGTGTGCACCGTCCGGAAGCCAAATCGAATCGAGCGAGGAAACGGTCTACACCCTTGGACAGCTCAAACAGCAGCTCGCCCTGGGGTTGCTGGATGTCAACGTTGCACTCGAGCATCAAATCGCCGACCCAGTTGGGCGAGGGGAGAGGGTGCTCTAACCCCCGGTCTTTAACAAAAGTGTTGTAACCCATGAAATCGGTGATCAACTCTTTCCGAAGCTTATCAACTGAAGTGCGATTGTTCTCGTCTGGAATGAGATGCTGGTACCGCAGCCAGTCGATGTGGCCGTTTTCACTGGCGGCATGGCGAAACACCGTGGGCGCATCCTTGTTGTCACCCACCCAGGCGGCCCCGTTTTCTCTTGCCTGCCAGCGGAGAAATTCTGCGTTGCCTTTCACATCCGTCGCCTGGTGATCGTTGTCATAAACAATGCGGCGTTCCGCGATCACGTGCTTGGGCGGTTTGCGCAGGATCCAGAATTTGCCTTCGCGAAAAGCGTCCTCGGCCTGCTTATCGTTGTCATGCATGCAGCGGCGCTGCCACAGTTCCACCTCGGGCACATCTCGATCATCGTAGGTAAGCTTGTCGTAGCAATAAAGCTTGCCGTAATTGATGGCGATGGTCTCACCCGGCAGCCCGATGAGTCGCTTGATGTAGTTAAGCGGTGTGTAGTCCTTTTGCGGCTTTTCCGGATATTTGAAGACGACGACCTCGTAGCGATGCGGCGCCCGCAAGGAGCCGATGTCCAGGTCATAAAAATATTTGCCGACCAGGACACGGTCCCCTGTATTCCAGGACGGCCACTTGCTCCGGACGCCAAAATCGCGGGCAAAGTCAACATGATAGCGGCAGTTCGGACAGGTGCAGCCGATCACGTCGGCCGACGGCTCGCCCTGGGGGTCCACCTCGCAACTGCAGTTCACGGGAAACTCGAATTTGCATTTCGGACAGACCACCATCTTCTGATAACCGTACAGCGTTTCCGCCATCGACCCGGTGGGGATGACAAACGCCTCGGCGACAAACGACTTGAGGAGCAGGACCAGGACGACCACAAAGACGACGGTTTCCACGACCTCGCGCAGGCTGTCCTTGGGTTCGGCCGCTGCTGCAGCGCTCTTGGGAGCCTTGGCTCGGCCGGCGACGGGCTGAGTCCTTGCCGCCGAGTTATTGGCCGTGCCGATATGCGGGGGGGCTCCCACGGCAATATGCTGGGAAGGAGTTCGGCCGTCATTCTCTGCCATGAATCACCTCAACCTTACCCGCTGCACGCGCCCGGCGACGGGCCACGCTCCTCTTATGCTTCGTTCACAGCGAGGAAACATTTCATGGTTACTGATCCGTCTCCAGGACGGCCAAGAAGGCCTCCTGGGGGATCTCCACCTGGCCCACTTGTTTCATCCGCTTCTTGCCGGCTGCCTGCTTTGCCCAGAGCTTGCGTTTGCGGGTGATGTCGCCGCCGTAGCATTTGGCCGTCACGTTCTTCTTGATGGGGGCGATCGTCTCACGGGCAATAATGCGGCTGCCAATGGCGGCCTGGAGGGCAATCTCAAACAAATGCCTGTCGATCTCTCCACGCAATTTCTGCACCAATTTGCGGCCGCGGCGATCCGCCAGCGCGCGGTGCACGATGGTGGAAAGGGCGTCCACACGTTTGCCGGCTACGAGCACGTCCAGCCGCACCAGGTCCGCGGCGCGGTAGCCGAGCAATTCGTAGTCCATGGTGCCGTAGCCGTGCGTCACGGACTTTAGTTTATCGTAGAGGTCGTAAATGACTTCCGCCAAGGGTAATTCGTAAACCAGGATGGCCCGTGTCGGGCTCAGGTACTCGGTGCGCACGTAAACGCCGCGCCGCTCGGTGGAAAGCTGCATCAGGTCGCCGATGTTCTCGGTCGGCACCAGGAAACTGATGCGGACAAACGGTTCGCGAAATTCCTCGATCTGCCCGGCGTCCGGCACTTTCTGGGGGTTATCGATCGTCAGCACCTCGCCGCTGCGCGTGAGGATCTCGTAGGTGACGTTGGGCGCGGTCTGCACCAGCTCCAGGTTACTCGAACGCTCGAGACGTTGCTGAATAATTTCCCGGTGCAGCATGCCGAGAAAACCGCAGCGAAAGCCGAAGCCGAGCCCCTCGCTGGTCTCCGGCAGGTACGTGAAGCTGGCGTCGTTGAGGCGCAGCTTGGCGAGCGACTCGCGCAGGGCTTCAAAATCGTTGTTGTTGACCGGATAGAGCCCGCTGAAGACCATCGGCTTGGGCTCCTTGTAACCCGGCAAGGCGATCTCCGCAGGCTGGAGCGCGTCGGTCACCGTGTCGCCGATGTGCACGTCGCTCAGGGTCTTGATCTGGGCCATCAAAAAACCGACCTGGCCCGCGGTCAATTCCTGGCAAGGCGTCGGTACCGGCCGAAACTGGCCCAGTTCCGTGACGATGTGCTCCGTGCCGCCCCGCATCATGCGGATGCGTTGGCCGGTGCGGAGAGTGCCTTCCTTGATGCGCACATAGACCACGACGCCCTTGTAGGTGTCGAAGTGGCTGTTGTACACCAGGGCGCGCAAGGTCGCTTCCGGATTCCCTGGAGGCGCCGGGATGCGCTGAATGAGGGCCGCGATCACCTCGTCCACGCCGAGCCCTGTCTTGGCGCTGACGCGCAAAACCTGCGTCGGATCGATGCCGAGCGCCTGCTCCATCTCGGCGATGACCTCGTCGGGCCGGGCAATGGCCATGTCGATCTTGTTGAGCACCGGCACGATGGTCAGCTCATGCTCCATGGCCAGGAAGGCGTTGGCCACCGTCTGGGCCTGTACGCCCTGCGTGGCATCGACAAGCAGAATGGCCCCCTCGCACGCCGCCAGGCTGCGCGAGACTTCATAGTTGAAGTCCACGTGGCCGGGGGTATCGATGAGGTTCAGCTCATACTTCTGGCCGGCATGTTCGTGATAGATGGTCACCGGGTGCAACTGGATGGTAATGCCCCGTTCGCGTTCGAGGTCCATGTCGTCGAGGACCTGGGCACGGAATTCGCGCGCCGTGATGGCGCCGGTCTTCAAGAGAAAACGGTCCGCCAGGGTGCTCTTGCCGTGGTCGATGTGCGCGATGATCGAAAAGTTCCGGATAAGGCTGGTTTGCATCATAACTCGGTCATCGGTCCCAAGCACCCGGCAGGACGGAGCCCTGGAGTTGGGCAAGCCCAATAGCTTGCTGAGGAAGGGGACAGGACTCCTGGCAAGGTTGCCAGTTTGCCAACATGTTTGCCACGCTTGGCAAACTAGCCGAACACGATAACAGCAATGGGCAAAAGAAGTTACGTCCTAGGAATTTTCAAGTTTGCCACTTTGCCACGTTTTAGGGGCCAGGCCAGACGGCCGTGCAATGCATGACGTTACGCGTCTTTGAACCTCGCTCAAGCTTATCAGTTTTGCACGATCCTGGGTAGGCCAGCGGAACCGCTGGAGGGTGAGCAAAAGTTATTGCCCACTTTGAAGTGCTATTCGGAACGCCTCCGGTTAGACTGTGAAAGATGAGCACAGCATTGATCTTTCTGATTGGACATCGCGATGAATGATTCGCCAACCGGCCAACGGGAGATTCCCCGGCAGCGCCGCAAGCGCATATGGTTGACCCTCATAGGCATTGTGCTTGCGGGAATCGGCTTGACTGTCGGGGCGTATTTTTACTCTGCCCATGAGGCCGAGAAGCGGCTGGCTGCGGCTATCGCTGCGACCGACCTGTTGGATCCCTACTGGCGCTTTGAGGACCTGGAAGCGCATCGCGAAATCGTTCCGGACGATAGCAACGGCGCCCTGGTGGCGTCGGTCGCGGCCCAGCTTATGCCGGCCGGATGGCTTAACTTCAACGCAAAACCGTTGTTGCAGGACCGGGAGCCCCATACCGCGTGCCAGCTGAATGAGGAGCAAGCCAACGTCCTGCGGGCCAAGCTGAAGGAAGCCGCGGCTGCCGTGACCAAAGCGCGTCTACTCAAGGATCTCCCCAAGGGCCGCTACGCGGTCGCCTGGAGCGAGGACGCGATCTCGACTCTGTTGCCGCACCTGCAAAAGACCCGCGAACTGGCCAACCTGCTTTACTTTGACGCCATGCTGCGCGCCCACGACAAGGACCTGGACGGCGCCCTGGAATCATGTCAGGCGATGCTCAACCTCAGCCGCTCCATCGGCGATGAGCCGACCTATATCTCCGCGCTGGTGCGGATCGCGATCCGAGCCGTAGCGTTAGGGAGACTCGAGCAGGTCCTTAGCCAGGGCCAGGCCTCGGAAGCGGCTCTCGCCGCCTTGCAGCAGGCGTGGCAGGAAGAGGAGAAGTTCCCGCTCCTGCTGGCCGCCTCACGGGGCGAGCGCGCCTTCGGCGACCGTCTTCTGGTGTTCCTCCAGAAGGGCAGGCCCAAGAACATGGCCGCCATGCTGGGCGGACCCAATTCTGGGATGATCCAGACCGGCAACGCGACCCTCGACAGGCTCATTGCCTCTGTCCGCATGGGCTCCATTCCTACGAATCGTGCCGCCCTCCTGGAACTGCATAACGAGATTATCGCGGCGGTCCAGTTGCCCGAAATGGAGCGTAAGCAGCATTTCGACGATCTCCGCGCCAGGCGGGAAAAATTGCCCGGATTGGCTCAACTCCTCTTTCCGACTGCCGAGAAGCTTGCCGAAGCCGTAGCGCGCAGCGACGCCCACATGCGCTCCACCATTGCCGCCCTGGCCGCCGAGCGCTATCGCCTGGCAAATGGTCGCTGGCCGGAATCGTTAGAGGCGCTGGTCCCCAGGTATCTCAAGGAAGTGCCGCGCGATCCCTATGACGGCGCTCCGCTGCGTCTGCGCCGCGTGGCAGACGGCCTGGTCATCTACTCGGTTGGCGTCGATGGCAAGGACAACGGCGGCGTCCTGGGCAACGGTGTGGCGCCCGGCACAGACATCGGCTTTCGCCTCTGGGACGTCGAACACCGCCGCCAACCCGCGCCGCCTGTGAAGCCAGAAGAAAATCAGGAACCGAAATGAAACCGATGACCGCTAGCCGCGGCGAAAGAGCAGGATCACATTAACGAGCAGGCTGGCGCCCAGCAGCGTGCCGAGCACGCCTAGCCACAGCGCCTGCGAGGAGCTGACTGTGGTCTTGCCTTCTTCCTCTTCCTCTTCTCCTTCTGCCAATCCTTGCAGCGTCCCGGCCTGGATCTTGCTGCGCGCCAGCTTGGGCGGATCGTGATGCACCAGGCACTCGAGGTCGATGATGACATCGTCCATGGATTTGTAGCGCTGGCGGCGATCCTTGGCCATCATGACCTCGACGACCTCGCCGAGCCCTGAGGACAGCGCAACGTTCAGGTGGTCGGGCGGCGTCAGCTCCTGCTTGAGGTGGGCATCGAGCACGTCGTCGATTTTGCTTCCCGGGAAGGGGGGCTGGCCGGTGACCATGTGATAGAGCGTGGCGCCCAGCGAATAAATATCGGCGCGGGCGTCGATGTCCTCATGCCCGTGGATTTGCTCGGTGGAAATGTAATAGGGCGTGCCGATGGTCATCCCCTTTTCCGCGCGAGCCAGCTCCTCGTCTCTGGTTTCACGAGCCATACCCAGGTCGGCGAGCTTGACGACGCTATCCGGGGTGAGAATGATATTAGCCGGTTTGACGTCGCGGTGAATAAGTCCGCGGCGGTGGGCATGCTGCAGGGCCTGGGCCACCTGGAGCACGATATCGAGCGCCTCCGCTTCGCTGTAGATCTTGCCTTTCTCCAGGGCGTCTTTTATGGTCGTGCCCTCGATATACTCCATCACGAAGTAATGGAGACTCCCTGCGGTGCCGAAGTCGATGGCCTGGACCAGGTTGTTATGGCTGAGCTTGCCCGCCAGGTGGGCCTCGCGTTCCAGGCGCTGCAGCAGCTCCTGCTTGGCGGCCAGGCGGGGGTGCAGCATCTTGACCGCCACCAGGCGGTTCATGCTGAGTTGCCGGGCCTTGTATACGGTGCCCATCGAGCCGTTGCCGAGCTTTTCGATCAGCTCGTAGCCGGGAATTTGCTGGTGCAGAAGGGCCGAGATTTCGTGAGCGGCCCGGCGCGCCTGGTTCAGGGTGAGGGAGCCGGCCTTGACCAGGTTCTTCAGGAGTCCTTCGGGACCCAGCGTGCCGGCGTTGACGCGACAGGCCTGGACCTCTTCCTTGGTCACCAGACCCCGGCTGACCAGCGCGTGCGCCAGGCGTTCCTCATCGATCTGCGTGGAGGACGGATCGGCTCTGGCCGGGGCAGCCGGCTTGGTTTCGGAACTGGGTGTTGCCAAGGTGCTTATTTCCCTTCCGGTTCGCGCACGCTCTATTGTTTCTACGCAGCCGCGCGCTGGACTGTCAACGGCAGTTGGCGTTCGCAGGCAAGTCCACCGCTTGGTGAAGTCTAAAAAATATTGAATACTGAATATAGGCATAGTCCTTGCCTCTCGGGCGAGCGTCCTGATACTATTAATTAACTTTTTGAACCTAGCACGGGTTGGCGGCGTCTGTACTGGAAGGACGCCCGCCGGAGGCCGGTCTGAAGGCCGGCAAAAACGTGCCACCTTGCACAGAGGAGCCTTATGAATTCCAGTTCCAGCTCGTCGCTCGACGCCAGCGTTCTGGTCCTGAACAAGCTGTTCATGGCCATTCACATCATTTCCGTGCGCCGGGCATTTTGCCTCCTGTGCAAGGACCTGGCCGAGGTGGTGAGCCTGGAGGACGGCCAGTACGCGACTTACGACTTCAGCACCTGGCGCGAGGTCAGCGAATATCGGGCGCGGCACTTTCGCGAAGAGGACGATGACTGGATTCGCACGGTCACCAGCGAGATCCAGGTGCCGCGCGTCATCCGGCTCATTGGCTACGATAAGCTCCCCAAGCAGACGGTGAAGTTCAACCGCCGCAATATTTTCGCGCGCGACAACAACCAGTGCCAGTATTGCGGCCGCAAGTATCCGACCTCGGAGCTGAGCCTGGATCACGTGCTGCCGCGCAGCCAGGGCGGCCAGAGCACCTGGGACAATATCGTCTGCGCCTGCGTCAACTGCAACGTCCGCAAGGGCGGCCGCACTCCCAAGGAAGCGCACATGAGCTTGATCCGCAAGCCGGAGAAGCCGAAGCGCAGTCCGCTCCTGAATTTGAAGCTCACGCACCGGAAGTACCAGTCCTGGAAGACGTTCCTGGAGAACGCTTATTGGTCGGTGGAGTTGAAGTGAACTGTTGCCGGCATTTATGACGAATGCAGCAAGCCCTTGCGGCTGGGTATGAGCGGTTCGGGATTGAACCATTTCTTGCCAGGCAAATCTTGGCTGTGGAGAAGCCCCTGATCGTCACGCACAGAATCCGGCCATGCCAGTCCATGACCATGTTTCCCGAATGACGCGCCGGCTTATCAGCACACTATTTTTTCTTTTGCCGGAACCGCTACACCGTTGCGCTGTTCAATGACTATGCAGCGGGCAGGGCCCGCTTTCCATAAACCTGGCAGCCTGGCAGGTTCACCGCGGGTTTCCCATACCGTGCGACCTGTATGGCGAGGAGGAACAACAATGAAGAAGCTGGTAAAGTTCGGCAGTGCTTTGGTTCTGGGTGGTGGTCTGTTGCTTGGCGGCCTGGGAATGATTCATACGGATCCAACGGTCGCTCAGGCGAATGCGGCGGAGAAGAAGGAGCGGCATCCGCACATCCGGCAAGCGCTTAGTGAACTACGCGAGGCACGGAAAGAACTGAAGGAAGCGGCCCATGATTTTGGCGGCCACCGCAAGGAAGCGGTCGAGGCCGTCAACGTGGCCATCAAGCAATTGGAGATCGCCCTGAAATACGACAAGAATTAGATGGCGGTTTCAAGGGCGGATCCGGTGGGCCTGTGCGCGAAACAAAGTTTCGGGGAGTGCGTTCCCAAACGGAGTTTGGGAACGAGGCTTACGAGACCCAGCGAGTGGCCTGCGGGTCATTTCTTCAGGCGCGCATCGATCGCCATGACCAGACGGGGATTAGACAGCAACTCCGCCAACGAGCGCTCGACAACGTGCTGGATCACGGTGAGGGCGGCGACATTGCCGACGATCTGCCGCGCCGATTTTTCCAGCTCCGCCTGCTGGTTCTTGAATTCGTCCTCTTTCAAGGCGCGGGCGTGGATGAGCAATTGCACGACCTGGTCGCCGATCTGCGCGGCCTTGTCCGCATCGAGGCCTGCCGTGAGATTGCCTACGTCCTCGGAGACTTCCTGGCGTAATTGCTCCCATTCCTTGTCCTTCAGGCCCCGGACCTTGCCGAGCGCCTCGAGCAGCACCTCCAGCGGATCGGGAAACTCATCGCCGTAAAGCGCGATGTAGCCGGCGATCTGGCGTGCGCTTAGCGTTTTCATGATCTCCGGAGCGCGCTTCAAGGAAGCTTCGGTGATCTCGACGCTGTCGTCCAGCTCCAACTTTTCGGCGGCACGAAGCTTGTCCATCTTCTGCTGCAGCTCCTGAATGCGCTCGGCGTTGCCCGCGTCCGCGAGGGCCGTGCGCAGGCTGGCGAGGGTGCGTTGAAATTCGTCGCTGGCCTTCACTTTTTGCCGCGCACCCGCTTCCATGGCCGTCTCTCGAGACAGCTTGCGCAGCGCCTGCAACTGCTCGGGCTTGAACTGAAACTGGTGCAAGCTTTGCAGCGCTACGACCTCGAGGCTCAGATCGTTGATCGTGGCCGGACCCTTTTTGGGCGGCTCATCCGCACGGCTGGAAACCGCCAGCGCGAACGCCATAGCCGGCGCCAGGAGAAGACGGCCGCATTCCTGAATGGTCATTGCCGGACCTCCAGCAAAATCATTAAGAAATCCCGGGCCGAACGTCCGGGACGGTCGTGAACAGGGTACTGCACTTTCCCCTTGCTGGCAATAAGAAGTGTCGGGCGCGAACTTCATCGGCTACTGCCGATCGAGCGCATCGAGCCAGCGCACCAGTTCCTGCAAGGTGGCCGCGTCCAGATACTCCGAGCCGCGGTCGGCAATTTCGCGATAGACGACGGGGAACTTGTGCTCCGCCAGCCTGGCCTTGCCTTCCTGGATGGCCGGCAGCGCCGGGTCCTTGCCGCCGGCGGTAATGAAGAAGGCCAGCCGCTCGTTGGCGACGTTGTCCTTTGGCGGATTGGACAGGGCCGCTCCCACCGGGGCCACGCCACGGACCAGGTTGCGGGCATTGAAGGCGAGATAGTAGGCCATCTGGCCGCCCATGCCCATGCCGTGCGCCACGACGCGCTGCCGGTCGATGGTGTACTCGCCGATCACATCGCGGGCCACCTGCTGGATGAAGTCCACCTCGCTGCCGAGCCAGCCGGATTCGCTCTCCGAGCGCGGGCACAGCAGGATCACATGGTTGTCCGAACAGAAATCTTCCCAGCTTGCCAGCACCGTTTCGGTTTCCTTGTCCTTGGCCTTGCCGGCCGGATGGAGCCAGATGACGAGGGCATGGGCAATGTTGGGATCGTAATTCTCGGGAACGTATACCCAGTACTCATGATCGCGCGCCGGCGTGCTGCGCTTGAGGAGGCCGGTTTCGCCCTTCTTCCGCTCCACCTTCGGGGCGTCCTTTGGCGCATCGCTCTTCGCCTCGCGCTTCGGTAGGCCGCCGCCCTTTCGCTCGCCCCGCTTGGGCTGAGGTTCCCCCGGCAATCCAGGCACAGCCGGACCCGGGCGTGGCGCTGCCTTTCGCGGCTCCAGTGCCTTCTTCAACGTGGCCGGCTCCGGCAAATTATCATCGGGAACTTCGTCGGACATCACGCCCAGCATGACCTTCACGGATTCTTTCTTCTTGGTTGCCTTGCGCGTCACTTCGAGGGTGACTTGCAGGCCGGGCCGGAGGTTGTCCAGCAGCGCGTTCAATTCGTCGCGGCCGGAAAACACCTGGGGCGGCACCCCCTCCAGGCTCAGCTTCATGATGCGATCGCCCGGCTTGAAACCGGCGACGTCGGCTGGGCTCTTGGCGAAGACATAGCGGATCTCCTCGCCCAGTTCCGGATCGTCGCGCACCGGCACGACCCCCAGGAAGGGATGGATGAAGGCCGTGAGATTACCGGTCAGTTTGATGTTGGCGAGCGTGAGCTCTTCTTTACCCCGGCGCAGCTTGACGGTGACCGTGTCCCCTTCGTATTTCTCGCCGAGCAGGTGCAGGATCTGCGCCTGGCGGACAACGGGATGGCCGTCGATCTGGAGGATGACGTCGCCTGCTTTGATGCCGGCGCGCAGGGCGGCGGAATCCGGACCGACGCTGGCAATCTCCGGCACAGCGCCGTAGATATCATTGCTTTTCAAATAGATGCCCAGCATGCCCTTGTTCAGGTCCTTGCCTTCCTTGAGCTTGGGCAGCACGCGGTTGATGTCCTCCAGCGGGATGGCGAAGCCGATCCCCGAGTCGTACCACTCAACGCCTGCTGTCTCATCCTGACCGCGCGGCGAGGCCGGCACCAGCACGCCCATGACCCGGCCGTGCAGATCGACCAGCGGTCCGCCGTAATTGAGCGGCGATACCTTGGCGTCGGTCTGAATGGCCTTCCCCCAAATGCGGCCGATGGCGCTGACAATGCCGGTGCTGATCGACGGCGGCCCATCCAGTGCCGCCCAGGCCCGGCCGAGCGCCAGCGACCAGCGGCCGACCTGGATCTCCTTCTTGGGGGTCGCCTCGGGTACGGGCAACCCTTTGGCCTCAATCTTCAAGAGGGTCAGCATGCGCGTCGTGTCGGTGGCGATCACCTTGGCGACATAACGTTCCTTGTGGCCCGGCAAGGACACAAAGATGGCGCTCGGCTTATTGGCGAAGTTGAAGGCGCTGGAAATGATGTAGCCGTCCGCTGCCACCACCAGGCCCGTCGTGGGGCCGGCGCCTTTGCGGAACATGCTGGCTCCGGAACCGAGGATGTCGCTGCCGCCCGAAGTTTCAAGCTGCACGACGCTCGGCGACACCTTCGCCACGGCGGCCTTCGTCGCCAATTCCTGCAGCCCTTCCGTGTCGTCCGCGGGCGGCTGGGCCAGCAACGCGGAGCTGAGAATTCCTAACGTGAGCAGCAGGAAAGGGGCAAAGCAGGTATAGCGCCGAAGCATAAGGAAGGTCCTTCGTGAACTCCAGATAGGTAGGACGGATTGGCAATCCGTCCTACGCGAGGGAATCAAGGTTTCTTGGAAGCGGCCCGTTTCGGCATCTCCTCGAGCTTGACCATGACAGTAATAAGCCGCTCGCCGCGACGGACTTCGAGTTTGACGTCCGTTCCCGGCCGGGCCTTGTCCACCAGGTCGTGGAACTCCTTGATGCTGACGATCTTTTCATTGTTGACGTAAACAATCAAATCATCCGGCCGCAGACCGGCCCTGGCCGCAGGCGAGCCGGACACGGTATCCTCGACAAAGGGGGGCGTCCGTTCCACGACGTTGGGAACGAGGATGATGCCATGAAAGCCGCTCGGTCCCGCGGCGGACTTGACCTTGACGAAGGGCTTGTAGGTGCCCTTGATGCCCTTGTCGACAAAGTCGGCCAGCACCGGAATCGGCACCGCGTAATTGATCCAGGTGTCGCTCAGGGAATTGCGGACCTCCTTGCCGATGATGCCGAGCAGCTCGCCCTTGCGCGAGGTCACGGCGCCGCCGCCGGCGCCGGGGTTATTGGTGATGGCGTCAATAACGTAGACGTCGCCGCTGTAAGGCGCCTCAAAGACGCCGCGCCGGCCGTGCAGTTTGGAGTAGGCGGCGATCACGCCGTGCTGCACTGACATGGCTTCGTCGCGGGTGGCGATCTCAAAGAGGTTGCTGAAAGCCAGGATCAGATCGCCCGGCTGGGCGGGCGGCCCCTTGCCGGCCTTGGCCACGTCGAAATAGGGCAGGTCCTCGACCTTGTCAATCTTGAGGAGGGCGGCATCCAGCTCCGGCTCCGTGACAACAACCTTGGCCGACAGGCGGCGGCCGTCCCACACATGCACGATCAGGTCGGGCGTATCGAGCATGGGGGTGTTGGTCGTCAGTACATAGCCGTCCGCGGACACAATGACTCCAGAGCCATAGGCGTTGATGCCGCGAATCCCGCCCATGCCGAAAACCTTCACCATGCGCTGGTTAACGAAGTCGGTGACCCGGGCGGCAGAGGAGGACCTGGCCCCTTGAGCCCATAGCGGCGCGGCGGCGAACAGCACAAAAGTCAGCGTCGAAACGGCCCGGCCAGCCCAGCGCAACCAACTCATCAGTCTATTCCTCCGAAACCTTCAATCTAAAACAGTGTGCTCGAATCTGTAGTACCTTAGCCCGCCGCGCAAGCAAGGTCCTCGCTGGCGCGTCGGGCTAAGGTGCAGCCAAATCGCGCACGGTCATATGAATCTACTTGCCGGCGGCAAGCTGATAGCTCTTGATCGCAAACACGCCATAGGAACTGTTGCCGGATCGCACTTCGATACGATGCGGCAATTCCCGGCCGTCCACTTTCTTGTAATCGGAAAAATACAGTTCGCACGGATCCTCATCGCGAATTACAGTAATCTCGGCGCCCAGGAGCCGCTGATCCTTCTGCGAAAAGAACCATTTTCCGGTCGCCGCCGCGTGTTCGGTGCGCAACACCTCGGTGTCCACGCGCAGGTCGCTGTAGTTCTTCGGCTTCGAGCCATCTGCCGGCATGGGATAGTAGGGCTCGAAGCCGCCATGATTAAAGCCTTGCTCAAAGCCCTTCGGTCCGGCGCTGAGAAGGCGGCGGTATTGATAAAGAGCCATGAGCAACCCGCCGCTGCCGCCACCGTCCGTGGGCTGTTTCAATTCGTCTGGGCTTTGTTCTGGTCTCAAAGGTTCTAGCACGGCGGCACCAAGCGATCCTACAGAAAGTTTCACCAAAGTCTTGGTGGCCTTGCCACTTAGGTCCTTTTCGTCCGTAATTGAAATCCTGGAACTGGCAACCTTGCCATTTCTTTGCAGGTCGGCGTCGATGGTCCAGGTGCCGGCCAGCGAGGCAAAGTCGCCGTGCTTGACGAAGTCGCGCCAGAGCCGGTTCGTTTCCTGCTCATTGAAGTAGAAGTTGGCGAAACCCGGCTTGGCCTTGTAGAGCTTGGTGGCCGGGGAGCTCGGCACGGGCTGCGCCGGCCGCGGTTGCGGGGGGCCGGGCTGGGGCGGCTTGGGTTTGCCGTCGTCGTCGATCTCGCCGCGCTGCGTGCCCATGAGGCGCACGAGGATCTCCTGTTTGTCATGGTTGCGGCGATAAACCAGCGGTACGCGCCAGCCCTTGGGAAACAGTCCGATGACGTTTTGGAAATGATTGCGGCTGCCGATCGAGCGGCCGGCGAAGGAAACGAGCTCGTCGTTCAGGTCGAGGCCGCGGCGGCGGGCATCGCAGTTCTCGAGGATGCTGGTGACGATCATCCCCGTCTGCCCCTCCTCGGTCTGGTTCTCGATGATGGCGCCCAGCGAGGCGTGGTCCGCCTGCAAGCCGGCGCGCAGGTGGCCCATGAAGTTCTTGATCTGGTTGATGGAAATCGCGTAGCCAACGCCGGAATTGATGCGGCCGCGTTTCTCCAGGGAGATGCGGCCGTTAATGCCGATGAGCTCGCCGTCCATGTTGAAGAGCGGCCCGCCGCTGTTGCCGGGATTGATCGAGGTGTCCGTCTGAATGCAGTCGGTGTATTCGAGCAGCCCCTTGGAGCCTTCCGGATACTGGTAGCGATGGACCCCGCTGACCAGGCCGTAGGTGACGGTAGGCGTAAAGTCGGTTGCCAGCAGGAAGGGATTGCCCATGGCCAGCGACCAGTCGCCTGGATTCACCTTGTCGCTATTGCCCAGCGGCGCGGCCGGAAAATCCTGCCCCGGCTTTTTGGGCAAGAGCTTGATCAGGGCCACATCACCCACGGGATCGAGGCCGACGAGCACCGAATCATAGAGAACGCCGTCGGGCAGGCCGCACTGCATCACCGGCCCGGAGCCTTGCACGACGTGGAAATTGGTCAAGGCGTAGCCGTCTCGAGAGATGACCACGCCGGAGCCGCCCCCCTGGCCGCCGGGGGCAAAAATGGCGACGACGCTCGGCTTGATCTTGTCGATGACGGCGATGCGCTTGGCCTCGGCCGCCTCAATGCGCTTGTCCGCGTCCTCGGCGCGGCCTGCCGGCATCCGGAAGAGAGCCAGCGCGCAGACACCCGCGACAAACAGGCCGGCGCCAACGGCCGGACGCAGCGATTTTGCAACAGGCATGTTAAGTCCTTCACCCTACTTGCTCAGCTTGGCATTGGCGAGATCCACGTGATCGCCAAAGTCAAAAAGTCCCGACGAGCTGACGACAATGCGCAGCTGCTTGACCCCTTTAACGGAAAACGACAGATCGCGGCGCTTGTCCTGTCGCGTGACGGTTTCGGAAAACAGCTTGTTGCCGTCGCCCTCGATGGTAACTTGCGGCTTGCCGTTGCCTCCCACCTTGGCGTCCATTCCCAGCACGGCATCGAACTTCTGATACTTGCCGTCCAGGTTGTAAACCAGCTCCGCGTAGGCGTGCAGGGCGAGTCCCTTGGGGTAGACCTGGTCTTCCAGCTCGATCGGGTTGTTGTTGTCCAGGTTACGGTTCATGCGCACGGTGTCCTTACGGCCCTGTTTCGATTTTTCGACCAGCTCCGCCGGCTTCAGGTCCGACAGAAAAACGACCTTGTCGTTGCTGTAGTCGAGCCGGGCCACGGCCTGCCGGGGGTATTCTATCTTGACTCCGGCGATGGACGTGACCGTGAAGCTATTGGCGCCCATGTCCAGCTTGCTGGCCATAACGGTATTCTGATTGACATCGAAAACCTTGCACAGAGAAGCCGGGGCGTTGGGAGGCAGGGAGCGCACGAAGAGCAGTCCGAGCGACTTGAACGGGTCGATGCCCCGTTTCTTGCTGCTGCCGCCAACGTCATATTCGAAAGAAATCTCGCCGTTCTCGTTGGCGGCGTCGCCGAGCGTGCCTTCCAGGCCGTTGGTCACGCCGTCGCGGCGGATGGCCAGCAAATCCTGATTGCCTTTCTTGGCAACGAACTTTTCTTGCCATTCCTGGCGGATGGCAGGCTCCTGGGCGTCGTTCAGGAGATAGCTCAGGTAGGCGATGGGTAGTTTGATTTTTAGCTCCGAGCCGGCCAGCGTCGCCTCCAGCTCTTTGGCCTTGAAGCTGTACTTGGAACAGTGCAGCAGGGTGCCGTCAATGAGTTCGATGTCCGCGTATTTCACGCCGGTCGCTAGGGGCGTTTCCCGCTGGAGCTCAATAACGAGGATATCGCCCACGGGAGTCTTGACCTCTCCCCTGGCAGAGCGGAATACGACTTCCTTGTCGGACAGGCTGAGGAGTTCGCCGGAGATGGTCTTGTTAGCCAGCGTATGGAGTTCGCCAGCTAACCCGGCGGCCGCAAAGGAGAGCACAAGCAGAGAACTGAATGCGCTTGCGCAAATCGGCACCAGCCTGAAGCGCCAGCGAGGGCCTCGCTGGCGCTTCGGGCTGGTATTGTGTCCTGCGACGTAGGACGGATTGGCAATCCGTCCTACAACTTGGGCGGACGCGGCAAAGGGGTTGCGGCAGGCATACATAGACACCTTTGGGCCTTGGGAAACAAAACGCGAGGCTGTGGTCGCGCCCCAAAGCCCGGCCACAGCCCGCGTGCTGCATTCGCTTGACATTGTATCAGTAAGGTCGGTTTGTCGCCTTTCGCTCCGCGAAAGCATGCCCTTTCGCGGAGCGAAAGGCGACAATACGGCAAGCGAGACACTACCGGCTCATTGCCCCGGCTTCATTTCCGCCTTGCCGCGGGCGATGTTGTTGGTGACGTCGAAGATCTTCAGTTGCCGTTCGGCCAGGTTCTGCAGCTCCTTCTGGATATCGGGATCGTTGGCCTGCTCGCCCGGGTATTGACGGCCGTAGGTGAGCGTGCGATTGTTGACGCGGATCTGCATGGAGCGGATCATCTTCAGCTCCGCGAGAAGATCGACCAGCCCTTGATTCGGCGGCTTGCCGCCGCCCCCGCCGCCGCCGCCGGCTGACTGGGCTTTCTTGAGGGCCTCGATCATCTCCTTGAGCATGGCGATAATGTCCTGTTCGGTTTGCTGGGTCACCGGCCCAACGTCGGCCTTGCCAAGCCGGCGGGTAACGATGAGGGCATCATCGCGCACCTCCATGAAGATTTCCGTAAATGCGACGGCACTGCCCTCGCTTTCCAGCAACTTTAGGCAGACGTCCGCTTCGCGGACGATTTCGCGCTCCCTATCGGAGAGCTTCAAGGCGCGCTGCTCCTCATTGCGGCTGGCCTTCTTATCGTCGTTCTGGTTGATGATGCGCTCGACCGCCAGGGTGCCGTTGTAGACTTCGATCTGCATGGCCAGCATGCGCTGGCAACGGCCCTCAAGCTTGGCCAGCAGCCGGCGCAGCTCTTCCTCGCGAATCTGGCGCAGGAGTTCCTCCAGGCGCTTGCGTGCCTCTTCCAGCTTGCTGATGGCCTTGTCGAGATTGTCGGAAGCATCCTTGTTCTTCTCCTTATCCATGTCCTTTTCGGCTTCATCCTGGTGGCCTTTTGCTTCCTGGATCTCCTTGCGGCCGCTGGTCTCTTGCGGATCGGGGAGTTTGTCATTCTTCTTGGCGGAAGGCTTGCCGTCCTTCTGTGGTCCATTGTTGGGTTCACCCGGTTTGGGCTGGCCTTGCCCGCCCTTGCTATCCTTGCTGTCCTTGCCTTTGCCCTTGGAGTCGCCCGGGCTGCTCTTGCTCATGGCCTTGGCCAGGGCATCTGTGGCCTTGGTGATTTTTTGCTGCGTCTTCAAGAGATTTTGCTTGTCCATGCGCCCGGATTCCGTGTTGGCGCGTTCGACCTTCTCGTCGCGGATGATCTTGTCCAGGTATTTGATAAGGGCCTCAAGACGCTCGCGCTCTTTCTTGTTCTGTGCGTCACGGTCGTCGCTTAAGAGAATGGCGAGCAGGGCGTGAATATCGTCGGCGAGGAGCTTGCTCTGCTCCATCGCCTCCTTGACCTCGTTCAGGCTCAGCGCCTTGTTCTCCTTGAGCAGGTGGATGAGCGTATCGAACTGGTGATCGATCGCCTTGCTGCTGGCGGTCTCGATAGCTTTCTTGAGGACGACGGCGCGCTCGCGGTCCTCCTGCCGGCTGCTGATTTCCAGCCGGCCTGCCAAGCGAAACAGGGCCGTTTTGAAATCGCTGAACTGCCGCTGCAGGCTCTCCTGCCGAATGGCGGCATCGTCGCGATCGCCAGTCTTGGGCGGGGTCTTGGCGGCGTCATCGGCGCGAACGCCCAGGACCAGAACCATGGCCAGGAGCAAAGGCACAGCCAGAACGTGGCGAATCATGGAAAGGTACCTCATGCGGATTGCGATTCTTGCCCAAAATACTGACGATCAGCGCCGCCGCCACCAACATCCTATCGCAAGGGTACCATAATTGTCACGTTGCAAATTGATGGACCACTAGTTCCCCTTTGCCTTACCGCCGCCCGGCTTGACGCCCAGGACTACCTTGCGCCATTCCGTGTAGCCGCGTTCGCGCTGGTCGGTGTCCCCAGCGGGATCATACGGAATCTTCCGGCCTTCCGGGATAAGAGAGGCAAGCAGGAAATGCGTCAGTTGCCGGATGGCCAGTTTATCGCTCATCAGGTAATCGACGACGGCGGCCCGCGTGCCGGGGTTGGTCCAGTCGTCCTCGCTGTAGCCGTGGAGCAGCTCGAGCACCGTCTGCGCCTGGGGGTCCTTGTAATTCTTCTGCTTCAGGGCCAAGAACAGCTTCTGGTCGTTCTTGGCGTCCTGGCCAAGCAGGAATCGCAGCTCGTGGATGGCCAGGATGCGCAGGTCCCAGCGGCGGTCGTCGGCGGCCAGGGCGTCGATGACATTGGACCAGTCGCCGACAGCGCCCAGGCAATGGACGGCCACGACCCGTCCTGCCGGGTCCTCGTCGTGCAAGGCTTCGCCGAGCACCACATCGGTGGCATCCTTGGCGATCAGCCGGCTGGCCAGGGACTTCAGCGCGCTTTCAATGCCCTGGACATCTTTGTTCTGCGGCGCCACCTTGTCGACGGCCCAATCCGGAACGCGCTCCAGGGGCTTGGGCCCGGGAGCCGTGCCATAGTTGCTGTCCCAGATGAAGAGGGACGGCACCGGCAGGGGGATCTCGCGGTAGCGAATCTGCAAGGCCGGCTTGCCCTTGAGGGCGTAAACGGTAAGCCTGCTGCCCGGCTCTGTCCCGCCTGGTTCCTTGCTATAGGGCCGGCAGGCGCCGGACAGCTCAACACCGACCTCGGCGCCGCGGTCCGGCAGCGTCACATCCCACACTTCGTTGTGGAAACGGACGCGCGCGTGGGCCGGGCCGGTGGCTTTCTGGTTGCTGAGCAAGACCAGGCCGCGATCGAGCTTGAAATCGACATCCACGTCCGCGTTCTGGTAAAGCACAATGGCGCTTTCGAGGACAGGCAAAGGAGCAAGCTGGGGCAGGTTGCCGCGGAGCAGAAGCTGCACGCCGTTATCCGTGAGCAACTGACTGCGATAGCCTGGCAAGCTCATGAGCAGATCGGTCGTGAAAACGCGGCTCTCCGGCCGCAGCCGCTGCCAGGCCGGCCTGTCCGTGGTTTGTTGCAGGAGAACGCTGGGCCAGTTGGGCATGATGGTCATGCGTGCCACGTCGTGGCGCTCGGTGCGCGGCGGCAATACGGCCGGAGGCTTGGGGGCCGGCTTGGTCTCCGCCGCCGTCTTCTTGGCCGTTTCGTCCGACTTTTCCGTTGTCTTGGTGGTCTTGCTCTCGACTTCCGTCTTCTGCGCGGCGGCGGCTTCGTTCTTTTGCTGCTCGTTCTTCTTATCCGGAACGACGGGCGGCTCGGCTTTGCTCTTGTCGGTCTGCTCGGGAGGATTGACAATCTCTTTCTGATTGGCCAGGACAAGCGCCGCCGAGTTGTCCACCGGCAATTTGTTGCTCGGCACCAGGGGCCGGATGCCGGGCGAAACCGCCATCCAGATGGCCAGGCCGGCCGCCAGCAGCAGGCAAGCCGCCACGACGGGCAACAACCAGCGGGCCCAGCTTCCCGGCCGTGACAGCGACAAGCCGAGCAGGAGCGTATCGTCCGCGTCGTCTGCGCCCGCGTGGGCGGGTTCGATGGCCCCCTGGCCGACGGACGCAGTCGAGGCCTTGCGGTTAGGAATAGCTTCCCGGCCGTGAATCAGGCCGTACATCCGTTGCCGCGCAGTGGGTGGCACCAGGGCCGGTTCGCCTAGCACGAGGGTGAGAATCTGATGCGCGGCGGCGACTTCGGCCAGGTGCGTATCGGAGGCGAGGCAGGTCTCCTCCACCTCGGCAAGCTGATCCGGGGTCAAGACATTATCCAGGTATTCGGCTATCAAGTTGGGATCGAGTTTGACGCCGGGACCGGTGGCGGGCGGCGACGTTAAGCGCCGGCGGCGCGTCACCTGCTTGATGCGGGCAATCAACTCCTGGGCTGCGTCGCTTTCGGCCACTTTTTGACCGATCAGCTTGGCCTCCGATGGTTCGAGGGTATCATCAAGGTACGCCAGCAAAGTTCGCAACGTCAAACGCACGGCGGGTTCTCCTCGGAAGGGGTCGAAGGCTGTTTCCAATTAATTAATTAGTGGGGTCGTCACTCCAATTTCGTGCAAGGATTTATTGTTTGGGCCAAAAATCTAACAACATGGGTCAAGATTCTGACGTTCCCTTGCCCATTCTGGTGCACAGTCATCCCAGGGAAGCCGTACCGCCCGGGCCGCTCGAAAAGGGCATGGTGGCGATTGCCCACGATCAGTTTGTGTTGCATGCCGTGGCGGGCATCCTTCTGCCGGACGGAACTATCGGCGACTTAGCGGAGGACAAAATCGAATGGGCACGCCGGCTAACGTACCGGCATCTCAAACGCGAGGGTTGCCTCCAGGATTACGGGATTCCCCCAATGGCAGCGTATGAAAACGACATCGACTGAATTGCAAATGACATGCCGGCCTCTCGTTCATCTCTTGCGGGCGCAGAGCACGCGGGGATGGCGTGATCCGTCGTAAGTCGTGTCCGCAAGGACAAATTCCGGATGGGAGGTGAATCGCTGCCGGGCCGGTTCATGCTGAGGAGTGCCGATTTCAATGATGAGATGTCCGCCGGAAACCAGATAGCGGCCTGCCCCAGCGAGGAGGCGATCAAAAGTCTCAAAGCCTCCTGGCCCGCCATCGAGCGCCAGGGCAGGCTCATAATAACGCACGCCGTCGGGCAGCTTGGCGAGATCTTCGTGCGGGATGTAGGGCGGATTGCTGAGGATGAAATCGAATTCCGCACCGGACGGCAGCGGGCCGAAGAGATCGCCCTCCAGGAAGCTTATGCGGTCGGCGACCCCGTGCTTAGCGGCATTGCGGGCTGCCACCGCCAGCGCATCGGGACTTCGGTCGACCGCAGTGAGCCGGGCGGCTTTATGCTGCTGGGCCACGGCGACCGCGATGTTTCCCGAGCCGGTGCCGAGGTCGAGCACGCGCGGCTCGGCCATTTCCTTGGCGAGACGGAGGCATTCCAGGACGACGAATTCCGTCTCCGGGCGCGGGATCAGCACAGCCGGCGTCACCTCGAACGGCAGGGAGAAGAACTCCTTGCGCCCTACCAGGTAAGCCACCGGACAACCGCCGAGGCGCTGCCGCACCAGTTCGCGAAAGCGCTGGCGGGCGTCTTCAGGGGCCGCTTCGGTGTAGCGCGTGTACAGATCGATGCGCCGGCAACCAAGCGCATGGGCCAGCAGCACCTCGGCATCCAGCCGCGGGTATTCCGACCCCTTCTTGGCCAGATGTCCGGCGGTCCAATCCAGCAGGCGGCCAATCGTCCAGCCTTGCTGTTCGGTGCTTGTCGGCTGGGCCACAATTTTTACTCCTGTTGCAGCCGTTGTTTTTTATCAAAATCCTTCAGAGCCTGAATCAGTTCTTCCATTTCTCCGGCGATGATGGCGTCCAGCTTGTAGAGGTTGAGATTGATACGGTGGTCGGTGACGCGGTTCTGCGGGAAATTATAGGTGCGGATGCGCTCGCTGCGGTCGCCGGAGCCGATCAGCGTGCGCCGCTGTTCGGCACGCTCGCGGTGCAGCTTTTGTTGCTGCATCTCATACAGCCGGCTGCGGAGAATGCGCAGGGCGCGATCGTAATTCTTGTGCTGGCTGCGCTCGTCCTGGCATTTCACTTCCAGGCCGGTGGGCAGATGCCAGATGCGCACGGCGCTTTCGGTCTTGTTCACGTGCTGGCCGCCCGCGCCGCCGGCACGCATGCGCTCCCACTTGATGTCCTGGTCGCGGATTTCAATCTGCACCTCGTCGGGTTCCGGCAGCACCGCCACCGTGGCCGCGGAGGTGTGGATGCGTCCTTGCTGTTCGGTTTTCGGCACGCGCTGCACGCGATGGCCGCCGCTCTCGTAACGGAGATGCTGGAAGGCATCGTCGCCGCTGACGCTGAAGACGATCTCCTTGAAGCCGCCGTGCTCGCCCGGGCTGAAGGAGATGTCCTCGACCTTCCAGCTCTTGTCACGGGCGTAGTGGGTATACATGTCATAGAGATCGCCGGCGAACAGCGCCGCCTCGTCGCCGCCCGTGCCGGCGCGGATTTCCATGACGATGCTGGCGAAGTTTTCTCCCTCGACGAGCAGGAGGTCCTCAAGGCGCGTCTGCAAGGTCTGCTGTTGCCGCCGCTGGCCGGCCAGTTCCTCTTCCAGGTAATGGCGCATGTCGGCATCGGCTTCCGCGGCCAGCAAGGCTTCCGTCTGGGCGGCGTCCGCGACGATTTTCTGGTATTCGAGATACAGTTTGACCGATTTGGCCAGGGCGGCGTGCTCCTTGGCGAGCTGAGCGTAGCGCGTGCGGTCCGCGATTACCACCGGGTCGCCGAGAAATTGCTCGACCTCGGAATAGCGCGCCAACGATTTTTCATAGCTCGGCCATTGCGGAACGTCTGCCGGCATGGAAACTCTCCCCAGCCAGGGAGCTAAAAAAGGATGCGAATATTAATGCCAATGGATCAGGCGTTGCACGGCAAGCAGGCCGGGAAGGGTCGCAACGCCTGCGGGCGCTTGCAGAAATGAGGCAGCTACTTCGGGGCTTCTTCCTTGGCGGCGCCGGCGGCTTCCTTCTTGCGCTTGTCCCAGTTGTACTTCTTCTGGAACTTCTCGACCCGGCCGGTGGTGTCCACGTACTTCATCTTGCCGGTGAAAAAGGGATGGCAAGCGGAGCAAATTTCGACCGTGATGTTCTTCTTGGTGCTGCGCGTGACAAACTTGTTGCCGCAGCCACAGGTCACGGTGGCTTCCATGTACTTGGGATGAATGCCTTCTTTCATGGCGCTCCTCGCTTCGTTTTCTTGGAAAGATGTATTGTAACGAAGGGTGCCAGTGTCGGACAAGGGCAGCGAACCTGGTTCCCAGGCTCTGCCTGGGAACGAGATGGAACATGTCAAACGGGGCGTTGCTCGGCAAGCGTGGCAATCATCTGGCGCAAGCGCTGGTCGAGTTGCACCATAAGGGGATCCTCGCCGCCGCTTTTTTCTTTGGCAGGGCTAACAGCCAGCGCTTCGCCAATCTGAATGACCACGCGCAGCGGCCGATGAATGCGTGCCACGTCCGTAAGGTCTTCTTCAAAGCGTTCGACGGTTTCGAGTAGTCGTTCCGGGGTGGGATTGCCCGCGAGGTAGTCGGGAGGATAGCAGGCAAGCTGTTGCGCCAGGTAGATATCGGCAAGCTGCTGCCAGCGGCGCTCACGTTCGGCCTCGGACAAATCTTCCGACACCAGGCCGGGCACGATTCTGGTGCGCAGCAACTTGGCGCGCTCCACCACGGCCGGCTCGCGGCGCCCGCCGAGCCACTCTTTTTCCAGAGGCTCCAGCAGGCAATCGATCTGGCCTTCCAGTCGCGGCCCCATGGGTCCGGAGCGCGCCGTGCCCTGGTACTCGATTTCCTTGAGCGCCAGCAGGGCTTCCCCGATCTTCGTGATGCGCTGCTCCAGGCGTGGCTGACCCTGCGGCCGCCAGGATAGACGCATTTCGATATCGTTCAGGACCGGTGCAAGGCTAGCCTCAAGATCGCCTTCGAAAAAATATTTGAGAGCCACCGGGTGAATAACAATCTGGCCGGCCAGCGTAGCCTTGTCGCGTTGCCTGGCGGCGGCGCGGGCAATGAAGGCAGTGCCGTCCAGCAGAGAGGTGAGACGGTCGTTGGTGCGCGTGATGTGGCCCTCGGCAAAGATTACCAGGGGCCGGCGGGCCTCGACGAGGATATTGATCGCAGCCTTCAAGGCCTCGCGGTCCATGCCCCAACGGTGCACGCTGAAGGCGCCCAGCCGGTGCGCCAGCCAACCGCGCAGCTTGCCCCCTTCCACGAACATGTGCGCGCTGGCCATGGAATAAAGCGCCCGGCCGATGGGCAGGCTCAGGAGACCAATAACCAAAGGATCGCAGGGCCGGGGATGATTGGCGGCGAGAAGAATGCCATGGCCGGCGGCGACGGAGTCTTGCAGGTTCTTCAGACCGCGGATGTCGGCCGTCGCAATGCCCCAGGCGCGCTTCAGGTAATAAGGCAGACACCGGCGCATCAGCCGGACCCAGAACTCGCCGGGATGAGGCGGCAAAAACCGGTACGGCTTATCGACAACGACTTGCTGCATTATTCCTTGGTAATCGTTTCGTCCAGGTTCAAGATCACGCTGGCCACGGCGGTGCAGGCCGCCAGTTTTGCGCTATCCAGCTTGTCATTGGCTGGGCTGTCGCCCTGGAGAATGAACTGCCGTGCCTTTTCTGGATCGTTTTGAAATGTACGCCGATAACGTTCGAGGCCGCGCTTAAGCACGCGCAGCTCGGTTGCCTCGGGCGCCCTGGCCGTGGCGCGGCGAAAGGCGAAGGCGATTTGCTGCTCGGATGTCGCGCCCCCCTCGGTCAACATCAATTCCGCGAGATGACGGGCCGCTTCGACATAAGTCACATCGTTCAATAGCTCCAGGGCCTGCAAGGGCGTGTTCGTGCGGGCGCGTTTCACAAAGCAGACTTCCCGGCTGGGGGCGTCGAACGTCGCCATGGTGGGATGGGGCACGGTCCGTTTGCGGTAAATGTACAGGCTGCGGCGGTAAAGACCCGGTCCTTTGTCTTGAACATAAGGCCCTTCGCCTGCACCGCCGGCTAGCTCTTCCCACAGGCCGGCCGGTTGATACGGCCGGACCGATGGGCCGCCGACCTTTTCGATCAGCAAGCCGCTGATGGCCAGGGCATTATCACGAAGCACCTCGGCCGGCAGGCGAAAACGCGGACCGCGCGCCAGCAATCGGTTTTCTGGGTCACGGTGCAATAGCTCCGGCGTGGCCTTCGATGATTGCCGGTACGCCGCGCTCGTCACGATCAGCTTTTGCATCGCTTTCATGTCCCAGCGGGTACGGATGAATTCCGTGGCCAGCCAATCGAGCAATTCCTGGTGCGACGGCGGCTCGCCCTGAAGACCGAAGTTTTCCGTGGTCTTGACCAGACCGGTTCCGAAATAGCGCTGCCAGAAGCGGTTGACGGCCACGCGCGCGGTCAACGGATTGGCCGGATCCGTGAGCCAGCGCGCCAGGCCGAGACGATTGTGCGGCGTCCCGGCCGGCATGGGAGACAGGCAGGCCGGAACGCCGGGTTCAACCTTTTCATTTTTGTCAGGCATATCGTAGCGGCCGCGCTTGAGAACGAAGGTGGCGCGCGGATTGGGCAAGTCTTCCATGACCATGACGGAAGGGATTTTCTTCTCGAGTTCTGCCTTCTCACGACGAAACTTGTCCGCCACCGCCTTGGCTTCTTTGGCGAAAAGAGCTGCGTCCCCTTTTTGGTAGTCGCGGGCGGCCTTGTCGGCGGCGGCCAGGGAAGCCGTGAGCTGTTGCAAACGCCGCTCTTCCTCCGGAGCGCCCAGGCGCACGAGCGGCGGCACATTGCCGGGCTGCTCCGTGTGCACGCCTTTCTCGTTGATGCTGTTAAAGAAACCGAAGAAGCTATAAAACTCCTGCTGCGAGATGGGATCGTACTTGTGATCGTGGCAGCGGGCGCAGCCCATGGTCAGGCCAAGGAAGACGGTCGCGGTGGTTTCCACGCGGTCGACGGCGTTTTCTACACGCCATTCCTCGTCGATCGATCCTGCCTCGGTAACCGTGCGATTGTTGCGGTTGAAGCCGCTGGCGATTCTCTGTTGCAGTGTTGCCCCAGGAAGCATATCGCCGGCAAGCTGTTCCATGACAAAGCGGTCGTACGACAGGTTGCGGTTATAGGCAGCGATCACCCAGTCGCGCCACGGCCACATGGTGCGGGCAAAATCATTCTGATAGCCGTTCGTGTCCGCGAAACGGGCGTCGTCGAGCCAATCTAACGCCATGCGTTCCCCGTAGCGTTCCGAGGCGAGCAGCCGGTCCACGAGCTTTTCGTAAGCCGCGGGCGAATGGTCGGCGAGAAAGGCATCGACATCACGCGGCGTGGGCGGTAAACCGGTCAGGTCGAGGCTGACCCGGCGGATAAGAATCTCACGAGCGGCTTCGGGCGAAGGATTCAGGCCTTCTTTTTCCAGCCGCGCCAGGATGAAATAATCGATGGGATTATTGGCCCAGCCGCGGCGGTTCGCCGGCGGCGAAGCCGGCCGTAGCGGCGTTTCGTAGGCCCAATGTTTGCCCCATGCCGCTCCCTCGTCAAGCCAGCGTCGGAGCAAGTCCTTTTGCACGCCGGTCAGGACACGCTTCGTCTTGGCAGGGGGCATTCGCTCGTCCGGGTCGTCGCTGGAGATGCGGCGAAAGAGTTCGCTGGCCGCGCTATTGCCTGGAATAATCACGTGAAGGGCACCCTGGCGATCGTCCAGGCGTAGTTTCGCCTTGCGCGCCTTCTCATCCGGACCATGACACTGGAAACAGTTCTGCGAAAGGATGGGCAGGATATCGCGACTGAAACGCACGGGCAGGGGATTCGACCTGGCTTTTGTGCTTGCTAGCGCCAAGACGGCTAGCGAAAGCAGAAGAAGCCGAGGCGTTACTTTCATGATGCGACGTCCGTCCTGATGAATGGCAGTTAAGGTGTTAGTTGGCATCCAGGTACACCAAGCCGGAAGAGGGCACGATCAGCGCTCCCACGAGTCGCGCTCCTCCTGAAGGTGCCGTTCGTATTCGTCCCAGCTCTTGAATGCCCGTGGACCAGCTGGCAGCGATTGGAGGAACTCCAACGCCGAGCGGAAGCGCGGCTGGGTATCCTCGGGCAGGACCACGATGACCTCGACCTTGGCGCCCTCGGGTAATTCCGGAGCGCTGACTTCGAGGCGGTGGCCAGGCAAAACCGTTGTTTGCATGCGCAAAGTCGTTGGCATGAAGATCACCCTCCTTCGCTCATTGTAACGCATGGGAACCCCGGATATTTTACTTCGCAGGAAAGTATACCCGAACGACAAGCCTTGCGCCTTTCGTAGAAAAGGAGACAGGACCATGAAATAGCCAAGCTCCTCGCAGGTTTTTTGACAGTCGGCAATGTGAAATGATCCGCGGCATTCATCACGTTCAGTTGACGATTCCGCCCGGCGCCGAGCCCGAGGCCCGGAGGTTCTACTGTGAATTGCTTGGGCTCCAGGAAATTGGCAAGCCCGCAAGCCTCGCACAGCGAGGTGGTTTATGGCTTCAGGTCGGCGAGCGGCAGGTGCACATCGGGGTCGAAGATGGCGTGACGCGCCTCGCCACCAGGGCACATATCGCATATGAAGTCAACAACCTGGAGGAGTGGCGCGCGAAGCTTGTGGCGGCTGGGACGCAACTGCTTGATGGCGTCTCCATACCGGGCTACAACCGCTTTGAATTCCGCGATCCATTCGGCAATCGCGTGGAATTCATCGAACCTGAACTGCGAGGAACCAGGCAGCCGTGACAAGACCGCGCCTCATTGACCTCAGCCATGTCGTGGAAAGCGGCATGATCACCTATCATGGTCTGCCCGCGCCGCTGGTGTGCGACTTCCTGAGCCGGGAGGAATCGCGGCGCCACTATACCGCAGGCACGGAATTCCATATCGGCAAAATCGAAATGGTTGCCAATACCGGCACCTATCTCGATGCGCCTTTTCATCGCTATGCGGACGGCAAGGATCTGTCGGAGCTACCTCTCGACAAGATTGCCAACCTGGAAACCGTGATTGTTCGCTGGGACACCGCCATGGGACGGGCCGTCGGCAAAGCGGCCTTTGCGGATCTTTCCGTGGCAGGCAAGGCGGTATTGGTGCACACGGGGTGGTCCAGGCACTGGCGCACCGACCAGTATTTTGAAGGACATCCTTTCTTGACCAAGGAAGCGGCCGAATGGCTTCGCGAGCACTGCGCGGCGCTGGTCGGCATTGATTCACTCAACATCGATGACACCGCAGACCTGACCCGGCCGGTGCACTCGGTGCTGCTCGCCGCCGAGATCCCCGTGGTCGAACATCTGCGCGGCCTGGAAGAACTTCCCGACGCCGCCGTGCGTTTTTCTGCCGTGCCGGTCAAGGTGAAAGCCATGGGAACATTTCCCGTTCGGGCTTTTGGGCTGATCAATTGATGAAGAGAGGCAAGTCATGGACAAAATCAATCTTCGCCAAAAGTTTTCCTGCTTCAGCCAGCATTGGAGCCCAAAGATTGCCGGGGAATTGAATGGCCAGTACGTGAAGCTGGTCAAGTTCCAGGGACCTTTTGTATGGCATCACCATGACCATGAGGATGAACTCTTTCTCGTGGTCAAGGGCCGGTTTCGCATGGAATTTCGCGATCGGCACGTGTGGTTGGAAGAGGGCGAATTTCTGATCGTGCCGCGCGGCGTCGAACACCGGCCCGTGGCTGAGGAAGAGGCCCACGTCCTGCTTTTCGAGCCGGCGTCGACTCTCAACACGGGCAACGTGCGCAACGAGCGGACGCTCGAACGGCTGGAAAAGATCTAGCCCAGCCAAGATTGCTTTGCCCTCGGCCCGGCCATGTTGCATAATGAGCGCTACTCTCCAGGACACCAAAGCCGCTTTCCTCTCCGTTTCTTTTTCAATGGGGACAAACCATGCATTCCTTGCGACGCTGCCTTGTTATGGTCACGTTTTGTTGGCTGGCCGATTCGGCCGGTATCCAGGCGGCGCCGCCGGTCCGCGACTATCAGCCCGATCCGAAGGCGGTGCAGCGTTACGGCCAGGCCTATCGCTATCCACAGGCGGGCTGGATCGTTCTTCACATCGAGGGCAAGCCGTATGAACGCGGCTACCAGCACGGACGGCTGCTGGCACCGGAGATCGCGGCGTTCGTGCACAATTCGGCCACCTTGATGAGCCATGAAGCCCCTGCCACCGGCTGGCGCAATGCGCGCACGCTCATCAACGCGCTGTTCCTGCGCCGCTTCGAAAAAGAATACCTGGAAGAGATGAAAGGCATTGCCGATGGCGCCGCGGCCGCCGGGGCTAAATATGACAATCGGGCCATCGATCTGGTGGATATTGTCGGCGTGAATGTTTGGCCGGAGATCGAGACTCTTCCCTCGGCCCTGGAGGCGACGCCCACGGGTCTGGAAGGCATCAAGTTCCCGCAGGTCCAGCCCCGTCCCACGCCGCCGGCCAAGCCGATGCACTGCAGCGCCTTTGCCGCCAATGGTTCGGCCACGGCGGACGGCAAGATCGTCTTCGGCCACATCACCATGTTCGGTCTCTACCCGGCGCGTTTCTATAACGTCTGGCTGGATGTCAAACCGGAAAACGGTCATCGTGTCCTCATGCAAAGCTATCCCGGCGGCATCCAGAGCGGCATGGACTATTACCTGAACGACGCCGGCCTCCTCGTCACGGAAACGACCATTGCCCAGACCACCTTCGACATAAACGGCAAAAGCGTCGGCTCGCGCATCCGCCAGGCCTTGCAGTACGCCGACAGCATCGATCAGGCGGTGGAAATTCTGAAGAGCGGTAATAACGGTCTGTACACGAATGAATGGCTGCTTGCCGACATCAAGACCAATGAGATCGCCATGTTCGAGCTGGGCACGGCGAAGAGCAAACTATACCGCAGCAGCAAGAACGAATGGTTCGGCGGCACGGAGGGCTTCTACTGGGGCTGCAACAATACCAAGGATCTTGACGTGCGCCTGGAGACCATCGCCAGCGTCAACGACCGGCCGGCGAATGTGGTCTTCTGCCCCTCGGACCGCGACAAGACCTGGCAAGCGCTCTATCAGCAGCACAAGGGAAAGATTGACGCCGATTTCGGCAAGCTGGCCTTTACCACGCCGCCGCTGGCCGCCTATCACTCGCTGGACGCCAAGTTCACCACCAGCAGCATGGCGAAGGAGCTCAAGACCTGGGCCCTGTTCGGCCCGCCGCTCGGCCGCACCTGGCAGCCCTCGCAGCAGGAACGGCAACGCTATGCCGACATCAAGCCGCTGGTCAGCAATCCGTGGACGATCTTGCACCCCCAGGCCCCGCCGACGCTTGATCCCGCGGGCGGGCCGGTAGCGGTCGACGTGCCCGAGAAAACAGATGGTGAGGCGCGGACGGTCGCTGCCCAGGACGACGAGCATGCCTCCGAAAACAAACCCGCGTGGCACGGCACTTTGCTGCCGAAAACAAATGCCGATATCTGGCTGGCGGCCGCCTTCGCGGACTACGAGCGCATCGTGGCTCGCGAGCACGGCATGGAAAAGCGCCGTCACTCCGATTTAACGGATCGCCAGCGCGAGCAGCTTGGCCTCAGCTTGTTTGCCTACCGCAGCAGTTACCTGACCGGCGCTGCCTCCGGCCATGAAGTCCCCCTGGCGGAGACGCACTCGTTCAGCGCGGAGAGCGACTGGTACCGGATGGCTTCCGGCAAGGGCGTGCTTTTGCTTCATGAACTGCGCCGCCTGCTTGGCGGCAAGGTTTTCGATGAAGCCATGGAAGCTTTTGGCCGCGCGCATGCGGGCAAGGAAGTCACCGCGGCCGAGTTCCAGGCGCACATGGAAAACAAATCCGGCAAGAAGCTGGACGAATTCTTTTCCTACTGGCTGACTCAGGCTGGCATTCCCCGCTATTTCATCAGCCATGCCAAGGTCACGCACCAGGGCAAAGGCTATGTCCTCGAAGGCAAACTGGGGCGCACCTGCACCGCGCCGGAGGCCGACGTGCCGCTCACCATTGTCACGACCGCGGGCCAAGAGCAGAAGCTGGTCCCGATATCCACCGCGGAGTCGTCCTTTACTTTCGAGACAACACTCCGCCCGGTACGACTGGTTCTGGATAAGTTCGGCACGCTCGCGCGCGCCAACGGCGGTCCGTTCTCGATTTACTCTTTCTATGGGGAGCTGGCGCATACGCTCATCGTCTACGGCACGGCCGACGAAGAGCCGAGCAACCGCGAAGCGGCCGAGGATCTCCAGAAAGCGATCATCCAGCGGCACGCCAACTTCACGGTGCCGATCAAGAGCGACCGCGCGGTAACAGATGAAGAAGTGAAAGCGCACCACGTCCTGCTGATTGGCCGGCCGGACAGCAACACCGTGCTCAAGCGGTTTGCCGCCGACTTTCCCATCCAGTTCGGCAGCCGTTCTTTTGTCGTGGTCAAGGAAACGTACGCGCACCCGGGGAGCGCCGTACTGGCGGCGACCGTGAATCCGCTCAACAAACGCTTTTCGCTGGTTGCGTTTACCGGCTTGAGCGCGGAAGCCACATTGCACAGCATTGGAGCATGGCAAGGCCGCGGCGATTCCAGCGCAGAAGTTATCGTGCTGCCCAATACCGGAAAACCGAAAGCGCTCGTAGTCCCGGCCAAGGATCTTGTCAAGGAACTGGATCTCACCCTCCGCCTGACGAGCCAGAAGACCGGCGCTGCGACGGCGGGACAATAATAGGGTGAGCGTCTGAGCACACCAGCCCGAAGCGCCAGCGAGGGCCTCGCTGGCCTTCGGGCTGATGCAGCAAAATTTATCCCTGCAAAAGGAACTCGGCCCCGCTTCCACGGCCACGCGGATGGCCTCGAGATTCATATTTTGCTAAGGCCGAGCCAGCTACTTTCCATGGCTGTAGGCGCGCTCTTGCGGTGCAGCAGGCCCGAGTAGTTCGCCCGCACGGTGTCCCTGCGCCGCTACAAACAGCGGGAAGTGCGTCTGCTGGTTAGAAAAGGAGGAAAAAATGATTTGGAATGACTATTCTCAAAATACGGATTGTTGATATAACATATTTCATTGCTGGTCACCCACACCACCCAGCGATCCCGCCGGCAATAGGGTTTGCGCCGTAAGCTCTTCGTCCTTGTGATTGACCTTAGAACCGGTTTGGTCTGACAACATCGCACAAACCAGTTCTGACGCAAATAAGTAATTCACTACACCGCCTGCCCCGCATGCTTGTTGAATTACTTTACAAAACCACCTGAAACTATTTTCAATCGGGTAGATTTGGATAGCTCGGTAGACTTGGGTATTTGGCGACGGGGCGGGAAGTAGGCGTATGGTGAGGGCTTTGCGGGACCGTCGTCTCCTGATCACGGGGGCGTCGAGTGGGATTGGCCGCTGCCTGGCACTGGCAGCTGGCAGGCGTGGGGCGCGGGTGGTCGTGGCGGCGCGCTCGGCGGACAAGCTTGAGACGCTCGCCAAAGAAATCACCGGCCACGGCGGCCAGGCAATCGCGGTTGCCGCGGATGTGACCTGTGCGGAAGACCGCCGGCGCCTGCTGGAGCGCGTCCAGCAACATTACGGCGGCCTGGATGTACTGGTGAATAATGCGGGCGCGGGCAGCTTCGGACATTTTGCCGAGTCCAGCGAAGCGGTGCTGCGGCAGATCATGGAGGTGAATTTTTTCGCGCCCGCCGAGCTGATGCGCGGCGCCCTGCCAATGCTCCGGCAAGGGGACATGCCGGCGATTGTCAATATTGCCTCCATGTGCGGGAGGCGCGCCTTGCCGGCCTGGCCGGAATATTCGGCCAGCAAATTCGCCCTGTGCGGCTTAAGTGAAGCCTTGCGGGCGGAGTTGGTCCGTTTCGGCATCGACGTGCTTTTGATCTTGCCGGGGCTGACGCGCACGGGCCTGAGCAGCCATTTGCTGCGCAACCAGGGCCGCATGCGGATCGATTTCACGGCAGGCATGGAGCCCGAACTGGTGGCCGAGCGTATCTTGAAGGCCCTGGAGAAGAATCACTCCGAGACCGTGCTCGGCCGCGAGGCGAGAATGATTCTGTACTTGAATCGCTTCTTGCCCCGGCTGGTGGATCGGCTCATGGCGAGAAAGGTGCGTCAACTGTACGCCGGGGAGAATGAGTGAAAGAAGAGTACTGAGTACTGGGTACTGAGTACTGGGCTATCCAGCCAGAGGAATACGAGGATGTGCGGGATCGCAGGCATTGTGGATTTGAGCGGGAGGCGCCCGGTGCCGGCGGGAATGCTGCAGGCAATGGCGTCCGCGCTCATTCACCGCGGTCCCGATGAGGATGGCTTCTTTGAAGTGCCCGGCATCGGCCTGGCCTCGCGCCGTTTGAGCATCGTCGGGCTGGCAGACGGCCGGCAGCCGATCTGCAACGAAGACCGCAGCATCTTTGTCGTCTACAACGGCGAGCTGTTCGATTACGTCGAGCAACGGGCCGATCTGGAAAAGTGCGGGCATCGGTTTGCAACCCACTGCGATACGGAAGTCATCCCTCACCTTTGGGAAGAACATCAAGAAGAAACGTTTTTGCATCTGCACGGCCAGTTCGCCCTGTCCCTGTACGATCAGCGGCGGCAGCGGCTGTTCCTGGCGCGCGATCGCTTCGGCATCTGCCCGTTGTACTGGACCAGGCAGCGCACGCCGGACGGTGAATGGCTGCTGTTTGCCTCGGAGATCAAGGCGCTGCTGGCAACCGGTCTGGTGGAAGCGCGGCCCGACCCGCGCGGCATCAATCAGCTCTTCACCTTCTTCGCGCTTCCCGGGCCTGTGACCTGCTTTGCGGGCGTGCAGGCGCTGCCGCCCGGCCACTTCCTGAGCATTCAGCTCGGCCGTGAGACAGAGGCGGCGCGCGTGCAGGAGAAAACCTACTGGCAGATCGATTTCCCCGACCGCGGCGACGAGGACCCTGGCCGCGATGCCCGGCGCGTGGTCGATGAGTTCGAGGACCTTCTCAAGAGCGCCGTCGAGCGGCGCTTGCGTGCCGACGTGCCGGTCGTTTCTTACCTGAGCGGCGGCGTCGATTCCAGCATTGTCGTGGCCATGGCCTGCCGGATTCGCGGCACGCCCATTCCGACGTTCACGATTCAGATAACCGATCCGACGCTTGACGAAACCAGCGAAGCGGGCGTCGTGGCCCGCCATGTCGGAGCGCGCCCCGTGATCGTCCCGTGCGGACCGGACGAGGTCGTCAACAATTATCAGCGCCTGATCCGGGCCGCTGAGGGACCGGTGATTGATACCTCCTGCACGGCGCTCATGCTGCTGGCCGAGGAAGTCCACCGCCAGCAGTACAAGGTGGCGCTGACGGGCGAAGGATCCGATGAGTGGTTGGCAGGCTATCCCTGGTTCAAGGCGGAGCGGCTCCTGGGACTGCTCGATGTCATCCCGGGCCTGCCGCTCAGCCCTCTGGTGCGCAAAGGATATCTGCGCCTGACGGGAGCGCCGCGGTTCCCGTGGGCGCTGGCGCGGCGCATTGAGGCCTCCATCGGCGGGCGGAATGCCTGGATGAATATCTACGGCATGATGGCCCTGTCCCGGCTGCGCTTTTTCAACGAGCGGATGCTCGAGGCGCTGCGCGACCACAATCCGTATCAGGATCTCGAACCCAACCTGGAGCGCATCCGCCGCTGGCACCCGTTCAATCGCTCGATCTATGTCGGCGGCCGGGCGCACCTGCCGGGCTTGCTTATGAATGCCAAAGGGGACCGCGTGGCCATGAACTCCTCGGTGGAGACGCGCTACCCGTTCCTGGACGAGCGCGTATTTGACTTTCTGGCCAGGCTGCACCCGCGTTGGAAAATGCGCGGCTTGACGGACAAATACCTGCTGCGGAAAGTGGCGGAGCGTTGGCTGCCGCGCCAGATCGCCTGGCGGCGCAAAGCCATGTTTCGGGCGCCGTTCGATAGCTTCTACAGCGAGCGCGCCCCCGCCTTTGTCGATCAACTGCTCAGCGAGGAGTCGATCCGCAGGGCCGGCTATTTCAACCCGGCCGCGGTGACACACTATCGTCAGGCGTTCCGCGCCATGGGCAAACGCTCGCCGATACGTGTCACATTGGAAATGGGCCTGGTGGGAGTAATTGCGACTCAGCTATGGCACCAGACCTTTATTGATGGTAATTTGGCTGATTTACCAACGTCAGCCCCCAGTCAGTGGGCGCTGACCCATGGTGTGGAACGCAACGGCAAAGCGCCGGCTGCAAAAGGGAAATATGTCGAGCGCTAGTTGTGGGGCGGATTGCCTATCCGCCCTGCAAGGGCAACTGAGGTAGAAATGTCCTATTCCCTGGCGACACTCTGGTATGAACGCCACCGCTACTTGCCCGGCGTGCTGGCGGTCGGCTTCAGCGCCCTGCTGATCGCCTTGCAGTGCGGCCTGCTGCTGGGATTGTTTTCCATTACCTCAATTCCCGTGGACCACACCGGCGCCGATATCTGGGTGGGCGCGCCGGACGTATTGAGTGTCGATCTCGGCCGGCCCGTGCCCGACAGCTATCTGCTGCGCGTCGCCAGTCAGCCGGGAGTTTCGCAGCTGGAATATTATCTGCAGGGATTCGCCTACTGGAACAAGCCCAGCGGCGGCTTCGAATTGTGCGTGGTGATCGGCTCGCGACTCGAGCACGACGCGCTGGGCGCGGTCCAAGAGCTGACCCCGGAGCTGCGGGCGCGGCTCACCGAACCGGGCGCCATTGTCGTGGATGAGTCCGACCTTGGCCGGCTGGGCATCAAGGGCATCGGCGACGTCGCGGAGATTACCGGACAACGCGTGCGCGTGGTCGGCATTATCAAGAGCGTGCGCAGCCTGGCGGGCCCTTATATCTTCGGTTCCCTGGCCACGGCCCGGCCATTGCTGCGGCTGTCTCCCGATCAGACGACTTATGTCCTGGCCAAGTGCAAGCACAAGGCCGATGCGCCGGCGATTGTCGAGCGCCTGCGCGACTATCCGAAAATGTCGGCGTTCACGCGCGATGAGTTTTCGCTGCGGACGCGCATGCACTGGTTGACGAAGACCAAGGCCGGCATCGCCCTGGGACTGGCGGCCGCGCTCGGCCTGCTCGTTGGCGCCGTGGTCACCAGCCAGACCCTTTATGCCGCCACGGCGGCCTGTATCCGGGAATTCGCCGTGCTTCAGGCTCTCGGCATTCCCCGCTGGCGCATGGCCATGACCGTGCTGGCACAGTCCTTCTGGGTCGGTGTGATCGGCATCGGCGTCGCCACGCCGGTGGTCATTGCTTTGAAACAGGGCGCGGAGATCATCCGCGCGCCGTTGCAATTACCGTCGTGGCTGTTAGCCTCGGCAGTGGCCGTCACCATGACGATGGCACTGCTGTCCGGCCTGGCCGCCCTGCGCTCACTGCGCCTGGTAGAGCCGGCGACGTTGTTACGATAGGTTGTTTGTCGGGCAGGTTTTCAACCTGCCTCTTTTGTAGGGCGGGTTTCAACCCGCCGCTTGAGGGACGGGCAGGTAGGAAACCTGTCCATAGCAAGGCACGTTTTTACGTGCCCCACGCAATGGTTAAGGGTAAGGAGACGCCTTGATGTTATCTGAAAGGCCAACACTGAGAGCAACGGGCCTGACGCGCTCGTTCGGCAGCGGCGAGGTGGCGACGGTCGCCTTGCACGAGGTCTCGCTCGACCTTTATAGCGGCGAGTTCACGCTGCTCATGGGACCGTCGGGAAGCGGCAAGTCCACCTTGCTGGCGGCGTGCTCCGGGCTGCTGCGCCCCGATAACGGCCAGGTTTTCGTTATGGGCAAGAACATCTGGCACATGACCGACCGGGAGCGCGAGGCGTTTCGATTGCAGTATTTCGGCTTTATTTTTCAGGGATACAATCTGTTCCCGGCGCTGACGGCGCGGCAGCAACTAGAGATGGTGCTGCGCTGGGGCGAAGGCGCGAGTGCCCGCGAGGCCCGCCGCCGGACCGATGAAATGCTGGCGCTGCTCGGCCTGACGAAGAAAGCGAATTTGCGGCCGATCCACCTTTCCGGCGGCGAAAAGCAACGCGTGGCCATTGGCCGCGCTTTGATTAAAGAACCAGCCTTCTGTTTTGCCGATGAGCCCACCAGCGCGCTCGACTGGGCACACGGCGAGCAGGTCATCGAACTGCTCCGCCATGCCGCCCGCGAACGCGGCACCACCGTCCTGGTCGTGGCTCACGATTCGCGTATCGTGCCGTTGGTCGACCGTGTCTTGCACCTGGAAGACGGCATCCTGGCGGAGCCGGAGCCGGCACGGACCTCGGAATCATGGAGTGCATCATGAAAGGGAAATACTTTCGTGTATCGATATGGCTGCTGGGCATTGTCGCCCTGGCTGTGAGCCTGGTAGGCGCCAATCTCGCCCTCAATACCCGCGCCGGCGTCGCCGCGGCGCGGGAGGAGAACGGCGGCGGCGCGGCGCCGGCCGCGCCGATCGAGGGGGCCGTGTGCATCGCTCACGTCGATGTCGAGGCGCGCATAACCGAACTGTACCCGAGCCTTCCGGGCCGGGTTGCCAAAGTGCTGACACGCGAAGGTCAGGCGCTGAAAAAGGGGGATGTTATCTTCCGCATGGAGGATCGCCCAGCGCGCTACCTGCTGACCCAGGCCGAGGCGGAGCTACGTGCTGCCAAGGCTCGGCACAGCGACGCCCTGAAACTTCCCAAGAAACACCAGTCTGAAATCGCGCAGCAGGGCCAGGCGATCATCGCCAAGCAGAATCTCCTTTCCGCCGCACGTCATGACATGACCCGGCTGCAAAGATTGGTGGATAGTAAAGCTGCTCCCAAAGAGGATCTTAGCGCTGCCGACGATAGAGTTAAGGCAGCCGAGGCAGCCATCAAGGGGGAAGAAGAAAAACTGCGCGAGCTCGGCCTGGTAGATCCTGAAAATGATATTTCTCGGGCCGAGGCGGATGTCGCCGCCAAGCAGGCACAGCTAGAGAGTGCCCGCTTCGCACTCGAGGAGTGCAATGTCAAGGCGCCCTGCGACGGCGAAGTGCTGCGCCTGCAGGTCAGCGCCGGCGAATGGCTCGGCGCCGTGCCGAAACAGTCGGCCGTGCAATTTCTGCCTGCGGGCCCGCGCATCGTCCGCGCCGAGGTGGAGCAGGAGTTCGCCAACCGCGTCAAGGAGGGCCAGGTGGCGGAAATTCATGACGACAGCAAGACCGGCCCGGTCTGGCACGGCAAGGTCGTGCACATTTCCGACTGGTACACGCACCGCCGCTCCATCGTCCAGGAGCCCTTGCAGTTCAACGATGTCCGCACGCTGGAGTGCATCATCCAAATCGACCCGCACGCGCAGATGCCCAAGATCGGCCAGCGTGTCCGCGTCATGCTGGGGTCCGCGGCAGGACAGAAACAAGAAGCCGCCAAGCAGTAGCGTTTTACCAGGCTGAAAGGGCTTGCATTTTTCGAGGCCGTTGCTATCCTCTCCGCCCGCCGATCCATGTCTTGTATGCCGGCGGGGAGATCGCTACATGATGTATGTGTTGCTGGCGACGGGCTTTACCGGCGCCTGGACCCTGCTTTTCGTGTGGCGCTGGCTGCGCCGCAAGCTCGGCCATCTTTTTGCCGTGGCCGTGTTTTTCTCTCCCAAGGGCGGTTGCACCGAAGCCGTGGTCGCCGAGATTAAGCGCGCGCGCAAAGAGATCCTGGTGCTGGCCTATTCCTTCACTTCCAAGCCGATTGCCGAGGCTCTCGTCGAAGCCAAAAAGCGCGGCGTGCATGTCGATATCGTGCTGGACCGCAGCCAGGAAAAGGAAGCCTATTCCGAGCTGCCTGTGATCGAGGAGCATGGACTCTATCCGCACATCGACGCCCATCACGCCATCGCCCACAACAAGGTCATGATCATCGACAAGCGCACGCTGATTACGGGGAGCTTCAACTTCACGCATCAGGCGGAAGCGGAAAACGGCGAGAATCTAATCGTGATCAAGGGGCATGGAGAGTTGATCGGTCAATACAGGCAAAACTTCAGCCTGCACAAATCCCACAGCCAGGCGCCGGCCCAGAAGCCAGCGCAACCAGCCCAGAAGAAGGCTGCCTGACTAGCCCATGCAAAGCAATATGCAAATCAAATTGGGCTACGAGGGTTCCTCGCCCTTCGGTTTCTTCTCGTCCGGTTCCACTTCGCCCGCGGGTTCGCGGAAGGTCTCCATCGCCAGGTCGTTCAGGAGCATGGTGCCCGTCCAGAGACTGAGCAGACCTGCCACGGCGGCACTCTCTCTTTCCCTGGCGGCAAAGACCGCCTCGACAGCGCGAATTTCGCCTTCCCCAGGCGAGTGCTCGAGCGGGGGATGATGCAGCGGATCCAGGACCGGCATGATTACGGCCTTTTCCATCTGCGGCGGCAACGGCATGACCAGGTCAGATTCGTGAGACATGAATGCACCTCCTCGGGCCGGCGAAATAGCCCAGCTCTCATCCCACCTCATGATAACCACATCGGCAGACCGCGCAAAGCCTTCTCTATTTGTCCCAGAGGGGTCGAAATTCCTCGCCCTTGGGGCGCTGCTGTTGCATGGCCTCTGCCAGAACGTGCATGGCGCGGCAATACTCACAAAAAGCGTCGGCAAGTTTCTGCTCGGTCTGATATCGATTTCCCAGCGCCGCATGGGTCTGATAATCCATCCAGTCCGCGTTCCATTGCCGTTCCTTGACGTGTTGCTCGAGTGCCGTGGTGGCCTTGATCAGCTTGTCCAGCAGCGGCTGCTCCACCGTGCAGGACGCCTGGCGGTACATGCGCGGCCTGGTAGTGACCGGCTCCTGCGCCTGGCGGCGTTTCTCTTTTCCGAAGGAAACGCTCAGGCCAATGACGCCCAGGATGATGGCAATTGCAGCCACGAGAAAAGAGGCGATCCCGGCCATGCGGTACTCGTACGCGGTCAAATAGCCCGCGATGGTTACGAACACCAAGCCGACGATGAGCGTGATCACAGGCCAGGGCAGCAGCGCGTGCGCCGTTGCCGACTTGGCTTTCTTCACGGCTTGCTCGTTGACGCGGACGATCAGCACTGTGATGTTGTCGGGGCCGCCGCGCAGGTTGGCCAGGTCGATCAGAAAATGACAGGCCTCGGCCGGCGGCAACAGGCTGGCCACGGCGCCGATCTCCTGATCGGTCACCTGCCCGCTTAGGCCGTCGCTGCATAGCAGGTATACGTCCCCCGGCTCGATGGGATGCGGCCCTTCCAGATCGACCTGTACGAGCGGCTCGGGTCCCAGGGAGCGCACAATGACATTGCTGGGAATGCCTTCCAGACCGTCCGGGTCCACGTGTTGCCGCCGCGCCATTTCCCAGACGAGACTATGGTCAAAGCTCATCTGTTCGATGACGCCGTGGCGAACACGGTAGGCGCGGCTGTCGCCGACATGACCGACCCAGGCGCCCTCCGGCCGGAGCAGGAGCGCGGTCGTGGTGGTGCCCATGCCGCCAAATTCGGGGTTCTGCTGGCCCTTGGCGTGGATGCTGGCATTGGCTTCGACAAAGGCCTTGCGCAGGGCCGGGACGCCGTTTTGCGGCGCGTACTTATGATAGGTGTGCGGGATAATGCTGACGGCCAGCTCGCTGGCCAGTTCACCGACCGCGTGCGCGCCCATGCCGTCGGCGACCAGGAAAATGTGGCCGCGGACTTGCCACTGTTCGTCATCGCTGGCGAGGAGCGTCGCGTGCGCATCCTGATTGTGCCCGCGGCGAATTCCTACATCGGTCAAACTGGCGTGTTCAATCGTGTCGTGCCCGATCACCAGCAATCACCCCAGGCTGCTTTCTTCCCGACCTTTTATGTATGCTACAATCCGGCGGGGCAGTTGCAAAGTGGCCGGCATTGGCAGGCGGTCGCGGCCGAAACCCGGCGGCCGGTAGTACTCGGCTGCCGCCATCTTGCCTCCTTTGTCCATACCGACCGGATTCACCAAACCTGGCGCTCACCTCTCGCATCTGTCTTGACCGCCAATCACGGCTATGCTACACGCACCGATCCTCTTGGCTGCTATTCTCTCGGGACGGGCGAAAGGCATGAAGCAAGGCGTGCGTTTCCTGGCGATGGCGGTTTGCGCGGCCGCGGTGACCGGCTGCGTGGAACGGCGCTATGTCATCTATACCGATCCGCCGGGCGCCATGGTCTTGCGGAACGGCCAAACGCTTAACGCCACGCCCGTGGATGACCACTTCGTCTACTATGGCAAATACAAGTTCACGATCTTCGCCGACGGCTACGAGACCCTGCAAGTAGAGCAGAACATCGAGTCGCCGTGGTACGAGTACGTCGGTCTGGACTTTGTCAGCGAGAATCTCATTCCCTGGACCATCCGCGACCGTCGCGTCTTTCAGTATCACCTGGAGCCGCGGCGCATGCCGAATCCGAAGGAGCTGCTGGACCAGGCTCAGAACCTGAGAAATCGCGGCATTACCCTTGGCGGGGGCAGCGCCCAGCCAGTCGCGCCGGCGGCGCCAATCGCCATAGCGGTGCCTCCCGTTCCTCCGGGCGTGGGGCCGCCGCCACCGTGAGGTCATTCGTCATTCATTCGTCATTCGCCAATGACCAATGACCAATGACTGATTCTTGCGGGGTTATTTCCTTCGCTTGTTTTCCACTTCGGGATTTACCCAGGCCGGCAATTTCTGTCCGGACAAGCCCGCCAGCAAATTATTCGCGCAGATCTCGGCCATGGCGTTGCGCGTGCCCACGGTGGCGCTGGCGATATGCGGCGCAACGATCACGTTCGGCAGTTTCAAGAGCGGATCATCCGCCGCCGGCGGCTCCGGGTCGGTGACGTCGAGCCCGGCCGCGAAAATAGTGCCCGCTTTCAAGGCGTCATGAAGTGCCTTTTGATCGATGATCGGGCCGCGCGCGGTATTTATGAGCACTGCCGTTCGCTTCATCTTCTGAAAACGCTCGGTATTGAAGAGCCCTTTCGTGTTCTCGTTCAAGTCGGTGTGAATGGAGACAAAATCCGACTCATGCAGCAGCGTGTCGAGATCGACGAACTGCGCGCCCAGGTCTTTCTCCGCCTGCTCGTTGCGGCGCACATCATAATAAAGCACGCGCATGTCCCAGCCTCCCCGGCAGCGCTTCGCCAGCGCGTAGCCGATGCGTCCCATGCCGAGCACGCCGAGCGTGCGTCCGGCCAGGTCCTGGCCGAGGTGGCCTAGCGGTTCCCAGGTTTTCCACTTTCCGGACAAGGTGTACTGGTGCCCTTCTGTCAGGCGCCTGGCCGCGGCGATGAGGAGGCAAAACGCCATGTCCGCAGTGGCGTCGGTCAGCACGCCGGGGGTATTGCCGACGGCGATGCCGCGCTCGGTGGCGGCGGCGATATCGACATTGTTGAAACCAACGGCATAGTTGCTCACCACTTTCAGGCGCGGCGCCGCGTCCATCAGGGCCGCATCGATCTTGTCCGTGAGCAAAGAGACCAGCCCTTCGCACGCAGCCGCTTTCTGACGAAGGACGGCATGGGGCGGCGGCAATGGCTCGGTCCAGACCTCCGCGTCGCAGCGTTGCTTGATGAGATTCAGACCGGCATCCGGAATGATGCGCGTGACAAACACCTTCGGTTTGACGGCCATGGCAGGACCCTTATGAGTGGACTCCTGACGGTGATACAGCGATGCTTGGCCGGCCTACTTTTTGAGCATCTCGTCGAGACTCGGCTGAATGGCGTCGGCCCAGATCGTGTAGCCCTTTGGCGATAGATGCAAATAATCGGGCATGATCTCCTTGGAAAGGCTGCCGTCTTTCTCCAGAAACTTGTCGGCAATGTCGAGGTAGCGCACCTGCTTGCCGTCGTCCAGCTTGGCGATGCGCTCATTGATGTCCTTGATCTTGTCACGGACCTTATCGCTGGCTTTCGGGCTGCGCGGAAAAACGCCGAGGAGCAACACCTTGGCGTCGGGCCGCTGCGTGCCCAGCTCCTGCACAATGGCCGTGATGCCGGCGGCGATGTCTTCGGCGGAATTGCTTCCGGTATTGTTCGTGCCGATCATGAGCACAACTGCTTTCGGATGAATGCCTTCGAGCTCCTTGCCCTGGCGCAGCCGCCAGAGGACGTGCTGCGTCCTGTCGCCGCCGATGCCGAAGTTGGCGGCGTGCAGCGGCTCGTAGCGCTCCTTCCAGACCTGCTTGCCGTTTCCTTCCCAGCCTTGCGTGATGGAATCACCGAGGAAAAGCAACTCGACGTTGCCTTGCTTGGCCCGCGCCAGAAACCGCTCGTGCCGGTTCATCCAGCCCTTGTCTTCCTTCCCTGAGCGGTCCTTGCGCGGCGCGGGCGTCACGGCATCGGAGGCCGGTTTTTTGTCCTCGGCCAGCGCTGCCACCGGAGCAAAGAGGAACACTGACAGAAAGAGGATGCGAATTGCAAATCGTGGCAGGGGACTTGTCATGGGGTTCCTTTCGCGATGCGCTTCATGGAAATATGCCGGGCCTCGCGGGCAGGCAGTGGTAGGCGTCCTGCCGCGGCTCCGTGAGCCTTATGTTAGGCGCGAATGGAAGCCACGGCCATCAAGAACGCCTTCGGCGCATAAAGAAACCCGGTTTCTCCAGGAAACCGGGTTCTGAGGAAGATCAGGGGATCGTGCTATTCGTTGCCGTCATGCACCATCGGTTCCAACTGCTTGGTGTTCCGCTCCACGGCGAGAACGATGGTGCGTTCTTCGATGCCGTCGGCGGATACGGCGGTGGCGGGAATGATTTGCCGGCTGTCCGGCAGGCTGAAGCGCATCGTAAAGGTGCCGTCCGGCCGCAGTTTGACGGGCTCGCCCTGCAGCGTCACACGGGCGTTCGGCTCGGTGGCGCCATAGACGATCAGCTCGGCATCAAGCTGGAACCAGAACTTCCGCTGCTTGCCCGCCAGCCACGACCCCGAGCCCATGCTCGTCACGGCCGGCGATCCCAGCGGCCTGCGCAGCCGTTCCTCGAACAGCTGCTTGAGCTCGAGGCTGCTCGCCGTCGGATCGAAGCCGCCGGACATGGCGTAAATGCGGTCGGCCTTCTTCTGATCGATGTCCGACCAGTTCTCGTCAATGATATCGCTGACGCCGGCGCGTGGCGTGGACACCACGTTGGAGCGTGCCAGGACATAAAAGCGGCCGCGCGGCGACAGGTAGCCGATGTCCACGCGGAAAGATTTCGGGGGATTGCCGACTTCGATGTACCAGTTATTGCAGCCGCCGTGGATGTCGATGTCCCGAAGAATCGTCTCGGCGGAGCTGGTGATGCCGTTGCTGCTGACATCGAGAACGCGCAGGATCGGCCTGGCCCCGTGCCACTCCTGGCCAAGGGCCGCTTCGGCGCGCTGAACGGCGTGGCGGGTCAGTTCCCAGTAGGAATGCAGCCAGTAAGGATCGCGCACCATGACGACAATGCGATCGCGGCCGTAGCCGGTCGGCAAATCCTTCGGCACCTTGGCGGACAGGTCCTTGGTGGGAACGCCCACCTCATACTTGCTGCGTTCGACCTCTTCCTCGGCGCTGGCGCCCTGGGACGTGTCGCGGGCGGCGGCCGCCTGATGCTTGACGCGTGTATGGCGTTTCGTTTTGAGGACCGGCTTGGCCATGCGCCGGGGCGCAGTCTGAGGGACAAGGGCCTTGACCAGTTGTTCCTTCGACATGCTGCTCCAGCCGGCGATCCCTTTCCTGCGCGCCATCTCGGCCAGTACCTTGCGGGTACAGGCCAGTAGTCTATCCTTGGTCATGAAAAGAACTCCCCAGCGCCTGCCAACACACAGGCGCTTATGTTGAATGTCACGGGCCATCCTTGAGGCAGCCGGACTCCCGGACATCCGTTTCCTGGAGAGTCGAGTCAGTTCCGTCAACCCCGCCGGTGACTGGGAAGGTGTCTCGGGCGGAGGTCAAAAGGCAAGCGCAGGTGAGTGGTCGGCCAGTCGCCGCAGAGGTCTGGGCAGGCAGTGCCGGAACAAAAAAAGGCGAGCTTCTCTGGTGGAAAAGCCGCCTCTTCAGTTCCCGAACCCGATTGAGGACCGCAATAGGTTGACTGGCACAGTCGCTGCCTCTGCTTAGTGGCCCGAAGCGAATGGCGGAGGGGCCGAGTGTGGCTGGGCTATCCAGTACCAGCCCGCCGCGGGGTTCGATATTAACGGATGTTTAATTGCTTGTCAACAGAAAAAACCGGACATTAAGCTTTATGGGTGTGCAGCTGTTACTTGGGTGGGATATTTCGGCGCCGTGCGATAGTCTGGACGGAGGCCAGAAATCGACACCGTCTCTTCATAAAGGGAGTTGAGCCATGTCTGCGCGTCTTCGAGCTGC